>JGI24713J26584_10000213_pt1 | contig 41624 bp, 34 predicted proteins | sample BioPla4DNA1_FD_26584 | JGI IMG/M metagenome (IMG submission 26584) | reverse complement strand
TGAGGTCTATCAGGAGCGGTATACGCGGTCCGTACGTACCGTTCTGTGAGAGGAAAACCGCTAGGCTGATCACCTAGCGGTTACCTACTCGATTTGCAGGATCCCCTCAGCTTTAGCAGAATTGGATTAATAATGTTAACGAACGAATGGGAGGGTTAACTTTGGTTATGTGGTATAATCGGCCTGCGGCTGAATGGGTCGAAGCACTGCCAATCGGCAATGGCCGTTTAGGTGCNATGGTCTTTGGTGGTGTTGCAACAGAGCGGATTCAGCTGAACGAAGATACTCTTTGGTCAGGCCGACCTCGAGACAAGAACAACTACAATGCTTATAAATATCTGCCGGAAGCGAGACGGCTGATCTTTGCCGGGAAATATCAAGAGGCGCAGCGGCTGATCGAAGAAAAGATGCTGGGGGCATATACAGAAGCTTATCAGCCAATGGGGAATATGTGGATTACAAGCGAGGTTGATGGCAGTATTCGTGATTACCGCCGAGAATTAGATTTAGAGCGGGCGGTTGTAACAGTCGCATATACCACTGAGTCCACTCAGTATCGGCGGGAGATCTTCTGCTCCTATCCCGACCAAGTTATTGTGCTGCGGCTGACCAGCAATCAGCCGGGGAAAATCTCCTGTCAGTTAGCCTTAGACAGCCCCCATCGGTTTCGGATCAGCAGTGAGGCTGACAATCAACTGATCCTGGATGGGAGATGCCCTGTGTATACAGCTCCAAACTATGTTACCGATGAACAGCATCCGATCATCTATGAAGATGAAGTGAGNAGAGGTATGCTTTACCGGGTGCTGGTGCAGGTGGCAGCTGAAGGTGGGTCTGTGGCATTTACCGACGGAAAACTGCAGATAGCAGGTGCAGATGCTGCTACTATTCTGTTAACAGCGGCTACCAGCTTTAATGGTTTTGACCGCAATCCTTATTTAGAAGGGAAAGATCCAAAACCGATCTGTGCTGAACTGATCAATCAGGCTGCGGCCAGGTCCTACCAGGATCTGCTTGACGCTCACCTNGCAGATTACCAATCNCTGTTTAACCGGGTCAAGCTGGATTTAGGTGCTCCCCTCTATCCAAATCTGCCCACCGATGAGTGGTTGGCTAAAGTTAAAGTGGACAAGCTTGATCCAGCTCTGGTGGCTTTATATTTTGATTTCGGNCGCTATCTAATGATTGCCTCATCGCGACCGGGCACCCAGCCGGCAAATCTTCAGGGCATCTGGAATGAGTCAGTGCGGCCGCCGTGGAGCTCCAACTACACTACCAACATCAACGTCCAGATGAATTACTGGCCTGCTGAGGTGTGCAATCTGCCTGAATGCCATACTCCTTTGTTCGATCTGATTGATGAATTGGTGATTACAGGAGGAAAAACAGCCCGGATTCATTACAATGCCCGGGGCTGGACCGCTCATCACAATGTCGATATCTGGCGCCATGCCGCTCCCGCTGCCGGATCAGCGATGTGGGCCTTTTGGCCGATGGCTGGTGCCTGGCTGTGTCAGCATCTTTGGGAGCACTATGCGTTCAACCAAGATCGAGAGTTCTTAGAGAAGCGGGCCTATCCCGCGATGAAGGGTGCTGCCCTGTTCTGCTTGGATTGGCTGATCTCTGATCGGGATGGCAATTTGGTGACCTGTCCTTCGACTTCTCCGGAAAATAATTTNTTGGTAGAAACAGGTGAACGGGTCGCAGTCNCCCTAGGTTCAACGATGGATCTGTCTCTCATTTGGGAGCTGTTTACCAACTGCATTCAAGCGAGCGAAATTTTAGGCATCGACTTGAGTTTTCGCCGTGAGCTTGAAACTGCTCGGGAACAGCTGCTGCCGTTAAGAGTCGGGCACCATGGACAGCTGCAGGAATGGTATGAGGACTTTGAGGAAGCGGAGCCGGGACACCGCCACGTTTCCCATTTGTATGGCTTGTTTCCCGGTAGGCAGATCCTCAAACATAAACATCCCTGCTTGAGCCGGGCCTGTGAGGTTTCTCTGGAGCGGAGACTAGCCCATGGCGGCGGTCACACCGGCTGGAGCTGTGCTTGGTTAATCTGTTTGTTTGCCCGTTTGGAAGATGGGGAAAAAGCCCATCAGTTTCTCAGCACACTGCTTAAACGCTCTACCTACAATAACCTCTTTGATGCCCATCCGCCCTTTCAGATCGATGGAAACTTTGGGGGTACCGCCGCAATAGCCGAAATGCTGCTCCAGAGCCATGCTGGTGAGCTGAGTTTACTCCCAGCACTGCCCGAGGCCTGGTCTTCCGGTTCTGTTACAGGGCTTCGGGCTAGGGGAGCCTTTACTGTTGATCTGTACTGGCAGAATGGTCAGCTGACAAAAGCTGTCATTAAATCTGATCTTGGTGGTCGCTGCCAGATTCGCTATCCTCAACCGCTGGTCGTTTACTGCGGAGGCGAGCCGGTGGAAGTTGTGGCGGAGGAGGATGCAGTATTCAGTTTTGATACCAAAGCGGGAGGCTGCTATGAGCTGACAGCAGGGAAGGGAAGGGACTGAGGCGAACTTATATTCTGTTAGAGTGGAGGTAAGTCTATGATTGAACAGGTGCTGGCAGAATTCCGCAGCAGGCGGGAGTTTGCAGATAATATTACCTTTTGGTATTCAATACCAGCCAAACCAGCAGTTTATGAACCTTTCCCTGAGGGACTGAATCCAAAGCTTGGAGAGCTGCTTCAAGCTGAGGGAATTGCACAGCTCTATACCCATCAGGCTCAAGCTTTTGAGCTTGTCAGTGCCGGTCATGATATTGTGGTGGTAACTCCCACTGCTTCCGGTAAAACTTTGTGCTATAATCTTCCGGTGCTCAATCATATTCTTGAGCATCCGGAAAGCAGAGCCCTCTATTTATTTCCCACTAAAGCGCTGGCTCAGGATCAGGTGGCGGAATTAATGAGTTGGGGCGAGCGGTTGGGAGAAACAATCAAAACCTATACTTATGATGGGGATACAGCGGCCGATGCTAGGCAGGCAATTCGTTCTGCTGGCAATATCGTGGTCACTAATCCAGATATGCTTCATTCCGGGATTCTGCCCCATCACACTAAGTGGATGCGCTTATTTGAAAATCTCACCTTTGTGGTAATTGACGAGCTCCACACCTACCGCGGTGTTTTTGGCAGTCATGTTGCTAATGTGATCCGCAGGCTGCAGCGAATCTGCAGTTTTTACGGCTCACAGCCGATCTTTATCTGCGCCTCGGCGACCATCGCTAATCCTGGGGAGCACAGCGCGCGGTTAATTGGCCGTCCTGTGCAGGTAGTTGACCAGAATGGGGCACCAAGCGGTCCCAAGGAAGTGCTCTTTTACAATCCACCGGTTGTCAATAGGTCACTAGGGATTCGCCGCAGCTCGTTATTGGAAACCCGCCGCATCGCCGAGGAATTAATCCGCAGGCAGATTCAGACGATCATTTTTACCAGGGGCAGAGTGGATCTGGAGGTGCTCCTGTCCTATCTGCGGCGGTCATTTCAGCGCCTCGGGGACTTAACGGAAAAGATCAGGGGCTACCGCGGCGGTTACCTGCCTAAACAGCGCAGGGCAATTGAGCGGGAGCTGAGGGAAGGTAAAGTGTTAGGGGTGGTCAGCACCAATGCCCTTGAGCTTGGGGTAGATATCGGCAGTCTGCAGGCAGTAGTGATTAATGGTTATCCCGGCACAATCGCCAGTTTGTGGCAGCAGATTGGGCGCGCCGGCCGCAAGCATGAGCTGGCTTTAGCAGTTTTAGTGGGGAATTCCAGTCCCCTCAACCAGTATCTTGTCAACAATCCTGAGTTCATTCTTGAACAGGGAGCGGAAAAAGCTTTAATTGATCCAGACAATATTTATATTCTCCTCAGCCATCTGAAATGTGCTGCCTTTGAATTGCCCTTTAAAGCAGGGGAGCAGTTTGGGGGTAGAAACGTAGCGGAATATTTAGATTTCCTTGTGGAGCAGCAGGTACTGCGGTTGGTTGAGCAGCGCTATTACTGGATGAGCGAGGATTACCCAGCAGCGGATATTTCCCTCAGGAGTGCTTCTGCTGATAATTTTACCATCATTGATACCACTGACGGTGCCAGTGTGGTGATCGGCGAGGTGGATCGCTTCAGTGCCCCGATGCTGATTCATGAAGGAGCAATCTATATGCATGAAGGCCGCCAGTATCATGTGGATCAGTTAGANTGGCAGCGGCAGAAAGCCTATACCCGNCAGGTCAAGGTCGATTATTACACCGATGCCAATCTAGATGTCAANCTAAAGGTGCTGGAAGTGAGCAGCAGCATTGAGATGGAAGCAGGCCGAGCCCTCCATGCTTGGGGAGAGGTGCTGGTAGCAGCAAAAACTCATTTGTATAAAAAGATCCGCTTTTACACTCACGAAAATGTTGGGTGGGGAAACATTTCCCTGCCGGAGCAGGAAATGCACACCACCGCATTTTGGTTTGCACAGAAACTGGATTTAGATCCCAGTGTTCCTACGGAAGTAATCCAAAACGCGTTAAGCGGCGCTGCCAACCTGCTCCTCAACACCGCACCTTTAGAGCTGATGTGTGAACCGGGAGATTTAGGGGTGGTGGCTCAGGTCAAGTCGCCTTTCACTGAACTGCCTACGATCTATATTTATGAAAAGTATCCTGGTGGAGTTGGCTATGCTGAGCAGCTGTTTGGCAGCTTTCGCCAGATTTTAGAACGGGCTTATCAGCTGCTGATTAATTGTCAGTGCGATGAGGGCTGCCCGTCATGTGTAGGGCCGCAGGTGGAAATGGGCTATGCTGCTAAAAATTACTGCCGCCAGTTTTTAGAGGAGGCACTCAAGCATGAAGCTTACCGACAAGCTTAGGCGTTTTGCCGCAGAACCAAAATCGGCACAGACTCAGGAACAGACCGCTGACCTTGCTTTTCTCCAGGGTCAGGTTGTAACTAATCCCTTTGGCAGTTATTACCTTATTGAGCGTACTTTTGCTTTAGCGGATCGCCATGGTCACCTGCAGCTGGGGCAGATTCTCGAGATCAATCCCCCTAATCTGGCTTTGGCTGCCAAAGACGAAGCAGTTAACCAGCTTCAGCTTGAACAGACTCTCTTTTTTGACACAGAAACCACCGGTTTAGCTGGTGGTACCGGTACTTTAGCATTTTTAGTAGGTGTTGGATTTATTTCTGGAGATCAGTTTGTTGTGCGCCAATACCTGATGCGGGATTACCATGAGGAAGCTGCCATGCTTTATGATATCTATCGGCTGGTGCAGGATTTTACCGTCCTCGTCTCCTATAACGGTAAGAGTTTTGACTGGCCGCTGCTGAAAGATCGCTTTATCTTAGCTCGGTTTGAACCGCTCTGCAAACGCTGGGTTCACCTTGATCTTTTGTATCCAGCCAGGCGATTGTGGCGGGAAACTCTGCCTGACTGCAGTCTCCACACCATCGAGCAGTATGTTTTGAAGGTAGTGCGGGAACAGGATATCCCCGGCAGTGAAGTGCCGCAGCGGTATTTTGATTTTGTCCGCACTAAACGGGGCGAACTGTTAGGGGATGTAATTGCTCACAATCGCAGTGATATACTATCCTTAGCTGCATTAATGGCCCAGATCGACCAGATTGTCGCCAGAAGCGCAGCTGAGCTGGATTCTGGTGCCCTCTGCAGTGCTTTGGCGAAGCTTTATCTTGAGCATAAACAGTGGGATCAGGCAGCAGAGTATCTGCATCAGGCTGTGCAGTTGGCAGAATCGCGAGCAAGCCGTTTGGATAGTTTAAGTAAGCTGGCATTAATTTATCGGCGGCAGCAGCGGTGGGAGCAGGCAACAGGAATTTGGCGCTTTCTGGCAGAGGAAAACGGTGATATTCAATCCTGTGAAGAGTTAGCTAAATATTATGAGCATGTCCGGAAAGATTTTGTCAAGGCTAAGCAGGCAGCCACCAGCGGTTTAGCCATGGCATTAAGCAGAGACCGCAGGCTGGTCCCGGCATTTGAGTACCGCTTGGAGCGGTTAGAGCGGAAATTGTTAAAGCAGCAGGCTTTAAGCAGTTGATAGGAAAGGATGGGAAAGATGGCTGATCAAAATTTACAGCAGGCGACATTAGGCGGTGGATGTTTTTGGTGTATTGAAGCAATTTTTGCGGATCTTCAAGGGGTAGTGGAGGTGCTGCCCGGCTATGCCGGCGGTGATGTGGAAAATCCAAGCTATGAACTGGTCTGCACCGGAACTACCAATCATGCTGAGGTAGTGCAGATTACCTTTGATCCAGAAAGGATTTCGTATGCAGAACTTCTGGAAGTGTTTTTCCGAGTGCATGATCCGACCACACCTAACCGCCAGGGGGATGATATCGGCACGCAATACCGCTCCGTGATTTTCTATCACAACCAGGAGCAAAAGCAGCTAGCTGAGGAAGCAATTGCTGCCAATCAAGGGCTGTGGGATGATCCGATCGTCACTGAAGTGGTGGTCTTTACCAAGTTCTATCCGGCGGAGGACTACCATCGGGAGTATTTCAAGAACAATCCCAACCAAAGTTACTGCCGCCTAGTGATTAATCCAAAGGTGACCAAGTTTAGAACTGAATTTAAAGCTAAACTAAAATAAAACGGAGCTGCCAATTTGGCAGCTCTTTAAATTTGATGAATAAACAGACCGCTTAACAATTTTGGTTCAAACCAAGTGGATTTTGGCGGCATTACCATTCCAGCATCAGCTACCGAAATTACCTCTTCAATAGCTGTCGGGTAAAGGGAGAAGGCGACAGTCATGTCGGTGTGCACTCTCCGCTCCAGTTCTGTAAGTCCCCTGATTCCACCGATAAAATCAATGCGCTCATCAGTGCGGGGGTCAGCTATCCCCAGCACTGGCTCCAGCAGATTGTTTTGGAGAACTGCGGCATCAAGCCTGTTGACCGGATCATTTTCTGGAATGATTTCTGGTTTAGCTGTCAGCTTGTACCAGGTGCTGCCTAAATACATGCCAAAGGTATGGGGGACCTCCGGTTGATAAGGCTGAGTGGGTGCAGCATCCAGCTCGAACCGCTCCCGGATTCTGGCAAAAAATTCCTGTTCAGATAAGCCGTTTAAATCCTGGACGACCCGGTTATACGGCATGATCATCAGCTCAGAGGCAGGAAACAGGACAGAAAGGAAATAGTTAAACTCTTCATCGCCAGTAAAATTGGGATTTTCCTGGCGTTTCTTTAAAGCCACTCTTTGCGCAGCAGCACTGCGGTGATGACCGTCAGCGATATACAAATGGGGAACAGCCGCAAACAGCTCTTTAAGTTGGGCAATTACCTCTTCTTGATCAATTACCCAGCAGATCTGCTCCACATCATAGGCAGTGAACTGGTAAACTGGTGCGTGAGTATCAATCCAGTGATCAATTATTGCCTTGATTTGCTCATGATCTGGGTAGGTCTGGAGAATCGGACCAGTGTGAGCACTGAGGGCTTCAACGTGGTTGACCCGGTCAATTTCTTTTTCCGGACGGGTAAACTCGTGTTTTTTTATAACATCGTTTATGTAATCATCAACAGAGGTGCAGCAGACTAAGCCGGTTTGACTGCGGCCGTCCATGATCTGCCGGTAGATATACAGACACTCTTTTTGATCCATAATATACTGCTTGTCCGCAAGCATCTGCTGCAGGATAGTGCTGGCTTTTTCATAGACTTGGGGTTGATAGGGATCGATTGGATCGGGAAAGTTGATTTCCGGCCGATCGATTCGCAGAAAAGAATAGGGATTGCCTGCGGTCATCTTTCTTGCTTCTGCTGTATTCATCACATCATAAGGCAGCGCAGCAATCAGATGGGCTAAATCAGGATTTGGTCTTATTGCGCGAAATGGTTTGATAACTGCCATGGTAATCCTCCTCTCTCAGTTGCTTTATTATATCATAGGATAATAATAAGTGGAAGATATTACCAAGCAGGAAACATAAAACAACAGCGTTATCCGCAAAGGATAACGCTGTTGTTAATTATGGATTACTGGGTGCGGTGTTCCTCAGGTTTATTGCCAACCGTTAGGGGGAGCAGCATTGTATCGTGGCCCCGTAAAATGGTGATCATAATTGTATCTCCAACCTTGAGCTCCGATATTATATCAAGGAGATCTTCCTGCCCAACAATGTCACGGTTGTTGATCTGGCGGATCACATCACCGGGTCGAATTCCTGCTTCCGCTGCTGGCGAATTAGAGACTACTCCGCTGATAAAGACGCCGTTTGTATCGGGCAGTCCGAAGTACTGCCGAATTTCTTCTGAAACATTGCCGTGATAAATCCCGATCCATGGTTCCGGCGGGAGGGCGACACCGCCAGTTTCAATTAACTCCTGCAGTACTTCTTTGGCTACATTAATCGGAATTGCAAAGCCGATACCCTGGGCTTCAGCATGAACTGCAGTATTAATACCAATTACTTCACCTTCAATATTGAGCAGTGGCCCACCAGAGTTACCGCTGTTAATTGCCGCGTCGATCTGCATCAGATTTTTATAGATATGGCGGTTTCGGTCCGAACCAACTATCTCAATTTCCCGACCTTTAGCACTGAGCACCCCTACAGTTACTGTATGGTCAAATTGTTTGCCGTAGGGATTTCCAATGGCGATTACCCATTCACCCTGGCGGGTTTTATCAGAATCGCCTAATGGTACAGTGGGGAATGGTCCTTCATCTTCAATTTGGAGCACAGCTAAATCTAAGCGGGCATCTGAACCCAAAATTGTGGCAGTAAAGTCGCCGCTGATTTGGGGGGAAGTAACCGTTACAGTAATTTTTTGACCCTGCCCCGCATCTCCGACTACGTGCTGGTTGGTCAGGACAATGCCTTTTTCATCGATGATAAATCCACTGCCTTGGGTGATCCGCTCCCGGTAAGCTGGCTGCGGCTGCAGCCCCCAGATATCAAAACCGAAAAAGAAACTGAAAGGATCATAGCGCCAGTACCTTGGTGTTTGATCTGCTGCCGGCCAGACTACCTGAATATAGACTGTAGCTGGGTTGGCAGCTTCAGCGATATCCGCAATTTGGTAGGGATTCCCAAGGGTGCTGAGCAGAGCCGCTGCTGAGCTCGAGCCGCTTTGGGTTGTTTGAGCAGCTGGCATTTCTGAACCATCTGAGGCCTGCTTGCCTTCATGGGCAGAGATGTAAACATTTGGAAGCTGGCTAACTGCAAACAACCCAACGATTAAGAGTAGTGTGATAACTATGGTCAAAGTAACCTGTCTGCGTTTCATATAACTCCTCCTCTTTCCCTGGTTATTTAATTAGCCTCTATTTTATTATATACGTCGATTTTTTTGCCAATCAAGGGGTATTAAAATCCAATTTTCCAATTAATAACAACAAGCGCCAGTCACAAAATTTAGTGACTGGCGCTGGAAAGTCTGCTTTTAAAACTCAATGTTGGTGATGCGTGTTACTTCAGGTATTGCTTTTAAGTCCGCTTCGATTTCCGCTGTGATCGGTTTATCGATGTTGATAATCATTAAAGCTGCTCCGCCCTGCTGTTTGCGGCCAACCTGCATCTCGCCAATATTGATTGATTTGCTGCCCAACACTTGACCTACCTTGCCGACAACACCGGGAGTATCTACATGCTCCACCAGTAACACACTGCCGAAGGGAGCTAGGTCAATATCGAAATCATCGATTGCCACAATTCGCGGACCGTATTCCCTAATGCAGGTGCCTTCCAAGGTAAATACTCCTTGATCAGTAGTGGCAACTGTTCTAATTAGGTTGGTATACACAGAGCCATTATCAAGGTATTTCTCGCCATAGCTGATACCATATTCCTTGGCGATAATGGGTGCATTCACATCATTGATGATAAAATCAACTCGCGGCTGTAAAAATCCTGCCAGCAGGCCGCGGGTAACTATTGAAGTTTCCAGAGTGGTGATTGGCCCGCTGTAGTGAACTTCCAGCATCTTTACAGATCCTTCCACTAATTTGGACACGAGTGTCCCCATGATCTTGGTCAACTGGTAATAATGGCTGACTTTTTCCAGGACCTCGCTGGAAACTGCCGGCAGATTGACACCATTGTGGACAGGTCTGCCCTGAGCGAAGTTTAATACTTCTTCACTAACGATAATCGCTACGTTTAACTGTGCTTCTTTGGTAGAGGCAGCAATATGGGGAGTAACAATTACATTGTCGAATTCGAGCAGATCGCGATTGACAGGTGGTTCAGATTCGAAGACGTCTAAAGCAGCACCGCCCACATGACCGATCTCAAGGTAGTGTTTCAGCGCTTCTTCATCAACAATTCCGCCTCGAGCACAGTTGACGATTAATACACCCTGTTTAGTGATTTTCAGGGATTCCATGTTCAGCAGTCCCTTAGTTTCCTGAGTGAGAGGAGTATGGATTGTGATGATATCCGCCTTTGCCAGCAGTTCGTTTAAGCTGACCTGATTAACCCGCAGCTTCTCAGCTTTCTCTTTGGTGAGAAACGGATCATAAGCAAGAACTGTCATATCAAAGGCTTTGGCCCGTTTAGCTACTTCTGAGCCGATCCTTCCAAAACCAATAACTCCTAAGGCTTTGCCTTTTAACTCCATGCCCTGAAAAGCTGTGCGATTCCACTCGCCGTTTTTAACAGAATTATTGGCTTGGCAGACCTTGCGTGCCAACGCCAGCATCATGGCAAAACTGTGTTCAGCTGTGGAAATCGTGTTGCCGGAAGGGGCATTTACCACAACAATGCCTCGTTTGGTTGCTGCGGGAACATCGATATTGTCAACTCCCACACCGGCTCTGGCGATGATTTTCAGCTTGGGCATCTTTTCCATCAGTTCTTCCGTTACCTTTGTGGCACTGCGCACCAGAAGTGCATGGTATGTATCTAAATCGGCAGTGTCATTAACATTTTGAATTACACATTCAATTTCACTGCTGTTTAATAGAGGTGCCAGGCCTTCTTCGCTGATTTTGTCTGAAACTAACACCCGAAACATGATTTCTCCCCTCTCCTAGCTTTATTGTACTATTGTACAATTATACCATGAGAAAGTAATCATGAAAAAGTAAATCCGGTAAGGTAAATGTAAATATGGTGAAAAAAATACTCATTTTGTATTTTTTATTTCTTCTTTCTGTGATATTATAATACAAAATTAGTTCTATCGGAGGGATTAACCGATGAAACGGACTTATAACTTCAACGCAGGACCATCCGCCCTGCCTTTCTCGGTACTGCAGGAGGTACAGGCAGAGCTGCTTGACTTTCGGGGTACAGGCATGTCAGTAATGGAACTCAGCCATAGAAGTAAAGATTATGATGCAGTACATAATCATGCGAAAGCTTTGCTCTATAAGTTAATGGCGATTCCGGAAAACTATGAGGTGCTGTTTCTCCAGGGAGGTGCCAGCCTCCAGTTTGCCATGATACCAATGAACTTGTTAAGCCAAGGCAAGACTGCAAACTACATCCTAACAGGCTCCTGGTCAGAAAAAGCTCTGAAGGAAGCAGAAAAGCTGGGCAATACCTTTATTGGCGGCAGCAGTGAGGACAAAAACTACAGCTATATTCCAGCTCTAGATCAGCTGCAGATTGAAAATGACCACGCTTATGTACATATTACATCAAATAATACGATTTTCGGCACCCAATGGCATCAGTTTCCCGACACCAATGGTGTCCCCTTAGTTGCTGATATGTCCAGCGATATCTTATCCAGACCTTTAGATGTGAGCAGGTTTGGTCTGATTTATGCTGGAGCACAGAAAAACCTGGGTCCAGCTGGGGTTACAGTGGTGATTATTAACCGAGATCTGCTGGCAAATATCCCGGAACAGCTGCCTACCATGCTCAAGTACAGCACCCATGCAGATTCAAACTCTCTGTACAACACTCCACCTACCTTTGCCATCTATATGCTCAGCAAGGTACTGGAGTGGGTTGACCAGAGCGGTGGTGTGGAAGCGATTGCAGAGCAGAATCAGGTTAAGGCAGAGATGCTTTACGATGCGATTGATCAAAGTAATGGCTTTTACTGCGGCCATGCGGAACAAGCTTCCCGTTCACTGATGAACGTTACCTTCACCTTGGCAGATAAAGAGCTGGAGGCAGAGTTCCTGCAGCAGGCCAAGGCTGAAGGCTTTGTGGGAATCAATGGACACCGTTCAGTAGGCGGGTGCCGCGCATCAATCTACAACGCGGTTCCAGTGGAAGCAGTGGAAGCGCTGCGGGATTTTATGCTTAAGTTTAAAGCCAAGAATTAACATAGGGGAGATGTCGGCTGCGGCATCTCTTTTTTAATGGTAAAAGCAGGGTTTTCAATAAATAACTAGAATGATTGTGATTGGATAAAGCTAAATTTTGGTTAAACTATTTACAACAAAGAGGAGGCATGAGACACAGTGAAGCGAGTTGATTGGGAAAATCCCCGCGTCTTTGAGCGCAACCGCATGCCGGGACACGTTCCGCTCTTCCCGTACGCGGATTTTGCCCGAGCGCAGGAAAGGGATAAGGTTTCGCCGTGGTGCAAACTGCTCAACGGTACTTGGGAGTTTTTGTTAGTTGATGCTCCTGAGCTGGCTCCAGAGGGCTTTTTCCAGCCAGAGTTTAACACTGACAGCTGGCACGAGATCAGGGTTCCAGGCAATTGGCAGCTCCAGGGCTTTGATCGGCCGATCTATACAAATGTCCAGTATCCGTTTACACCGGACTGGCCAAAAGTGCCGAAAGAAAATCCGACAGGGCTTTACCGCCGGACATTTACAGTAGATCCGGAATGGATTGGCCGCAGGATCTTTATTAATTTTGGCGGCGTTGATTCAGCCTTTTATCTCTGGATCAACGGTGTAGAGGTCGGCTACAGCCAAGACAGCCGTCTGCCTGCTGAATTTGATATTACTGATTATGTCCAAGCTGGAGAAAACGTTGTTGCCCTGAAGGTAATGCGCTGGAGCGATGGTACATACCTAGAGGATCAGGACATGTGGTGGTTGAGCGGCATTCACCGCGATGTTTATTTATATACAACACCGAATGTTTATATCCAAGACTATTTTATTAAAACTTTCTTTGATAACCAGTACCGCGACGCACTGCTGGATGTAGAAGTGAAGGTTACCAATACTACAGCAGCTGTGATCGAAGGCTACAGCGTCCAGTGTCATTTATTCGATCCTGATGGGCAGCTGGTGGAACTCAAGGACTTTAAAGATGAGGTTAAAGTAAGACCAGGACGGAATTCATTTGTCTGGTTAAAGGTTCCGGTTGCCAGTCCGTTAAAATGGTCAGCGGAAACGCCCCATCTTTATACTTTAGTGGTGGTGCTGCATGATCAGGATGGCAATCCGATTCACATTGAGAGCAGCCGGGTAGGTTTCCGTCAGATTGATGTTAAAGATGGTCAAATTCTGGTCAACGGCAACCCTGTGATTTTCTGCGGTGTTAACCGCCATGATCATCATGACGAATTTGGTAAGTATGTTCCTTACGAAGAAATGCTTAAAGAGATTAAACTGCTGAAGCAGTTTAACTTTAACGCGGTGCGCACAGCCCACTATCCCAACGATACTAAGTGGTATGAGCTCTGCGATGAGTACGGTATTTATTTAATTGATGAAGCTAATATCGAAACCCACGGTATTGCCTTTCAGTGGGGTCCAGGACCGGCTGATGATCCAGCCAACAGTCCAGAATGGACTGCTGCCTTTGTCGATCGCTGCAGTCGGATGGTCCTGCGGGACAAAAACCATCCATCGGTACTGATTTGGTCCCTTGGAAACGAAGCAGGATTTGGACCGAACCATGATGCGGCAGCTGGATGGATCCACGGGTATGATCCAACTCGCTTGGTTCACTATGAAGGGGCACTCCATCGCCGCAGAAAAGGTAAAGTTGCTTCCTGTTTAGATATGGTCAGCGTCATGTACCCATCCCTAGAATTCCTCGAGCATTTAGCTACTGAACCAGGGGAAGACCGTCCGGTAGTAATGTGTGAATTTGCCCATTCCATGGGTAACAGTACCGGCAACTTGGTTGAGTATTGGGAGCTGGTCCACAAATATCCCCGGATTGTCGGNGGCTTTATTTGGGACTGGATTGACCAAGGTNTGAAGCGCTATACTGAAGACGGTGAAGCTTGGTGGGCTTACGGCGGTGACTTCGGCGATCATCCTAATGATGGGCCATTCTGCATTAACGGCTTAATTTGGCCAGACCGGACACCCCATCCAGCAATGTGGGAGTGCCGCAAAGTGTTCCAGCCGATCAAAATTGAGCTGGTGGATCAGGATGCAGGCATTATCGAAGTTACCAATCGCCATGAGGTTATTGACTTAAGCTGTTATGATCTGTTCTGGGAGCTGAAGGCAGACGGGCAGGTTGTCCAATCCGGTCAGCTGAAAACCCTGCATACTAAGGCGGGTCAGAGCGAACGGGTGAACGTTCCCTTCACCAAACCGCTGCTGCAGCCTGGTACCGAGTATTTCCTGAACATCAGCTTCCGTCTGGCTAACGATACCAAGTGGGCAGATAAAGGCCATGAGGTTGCCTGGGAGCAGTTCGAGCTGAAATACAATGTGCCTGCTGTTCCTGCTGTCGACCCGAGTGATTTGCCAGAATTAAAGGTGAACGAAAACGAGTATCAGTTTGAAATCATCGGCAGCAGCTTTAAAGTGGTGTTTGACCGCAAGCGGGGACAGATCAGTTCCTTTGCCTATAACGAACATGAGCTGTTGACTGCTGGACCCCATGTGAATATCTGGCGGGCTCCAACTGACAATGATGCCCCTGTTCTTGGCCGTCAGTGGTATGAGGTGGGGTATGACCGCCTGAAGATTACTAATGTAGCTGCTGAACTGACTGTGGTTCAGCCGACATGGGTTCAGATCGAAGTTACTGCCCATGCTGAGGCAGCTGAAGGTAGAGCCAAGTGTACCTATCATTACGCGTATAAGATTTTCGGCAGCGGCGATATCGTCTTAACCACTACTGTCGAGCCGGATCTGGATCTGCCGACTCTGCCGCGGGTTGGTCTCCAGATGAACCTGCCGACAGAGTACCAAGTAATGACTTGGTTTGGTCGGGGACCCCAGGAAAACTACTGGGATCGCAAAGCGGGCTGTCCTGTAGATCTTTATCAGGGATTGGTCCAGGATCAGTATGTCCCCTATATTCATCCGCAGGAGAACGGCAATAAGACAGATGTCCGCTGGGTGGCCTTAACTAACCAAGATAAGATTGGTCTCTTGGTGGTAGGTCAGTCGCTGCTGGAGACTAGTGCCCATTTCTACACACCGGATGACTTTGCTAAGGCACGCCACACTTACGAGTTAAAGCCGAGAGATTATATCACATTCCATGTGGATTATCGTCAAACTGGCCTGGGTGGAGGCAGCTGCGGTCCCATGACTCTGCCCCAGTATCAGGTAAAACCGGAAAGAGTTACTTTCACAGTCCGGCTGCGGCCGTTAGGTCCAGAAGATAATCCAGTTGCCTTAAGCAAACAGGTAATCTACTAATCAAAAGGAAATAATAACCCCCAGTGCCAGCAGATTTGTGTCTGCGGCATGGGGGTTATTTCTCACTTGAGCTGCTTGCGCATCAGGCGGTGGGGAATACCTGCATCATCAAAAACGCCGCCTTCTGCGGTGAATCCAGCTTTTTCGTAAAAGGGGATCGCATGCAGCTGTGCCCCTAAGTATACTTCTGTTAAGCCCTGGGCTCTGCACCATTCGATCATTGTCTGGAGCAGGCCCATGCCGATGCCCTGACCGCGGTGGGATTTAAGAACTGCTATCCGGCCGCATTTTCCTTTCTTGCCTTCAATCACCACTCTGCCAGTTCCGATCATAGTATCCTGGGCAAAGGCACCAAAGTGCACAGCTGTTTGATCGTACCGATCTTGTTCTTCTCCAATTGGTACATTTTGTTCCTCAACAAAGACCCGGATCCGAATCTCCAGCGCCTGCGGAAATTCGTCTTTGGTTAGGATCCGATAAATAGTACTCATAACCACATTTCCTTTCTGTGTTTGCTTAAAATTAAATTTAAGGAGGTTGTGCAATGGATCAAGTTATTGTTGAAAGCTTCACCTTAGATCATACCAAAGTAAAAGCACCCTATGTCCGCAGCTGCGGGCGGATTACCACACCAAAGGGGGATCTGATCACTAAATTTGATCTCCGCTTCACCCAGCCAAATCAGGATATTATGCCGACTGGTGCGGTCCATGCCCTGGAGCACCTGCTGGCAGGATTGATGCGGGAGCAAATCACTGGTGTTGTCGATCTGTCCCCCATGGGCTGCCGCACCGGTTTTTATCTAATTAAAGTTGGAGAAATATCAGTTGATGCTGTCAAACAAGCTTTAAAAACAGCCCTGAAAAAAGTGCTTGAGGCAGATGAAGTGCCTGCCGCCAATGAGATTCAGTGCGGCAATTACCGGGACATGTCTTTAGAACAAGCCCAGCACTATGCTAGACAGGTGCTGGAAGCACTGGAATAAATCTAGTTATACCAGACCAGCGCCCTGCTCTGCTATTTCTGTAATAAAAACGCGGCTGGCAATTTGCTCCTGGGCAAAGGCAGCCTGCATCGCCGCCCCAACTGTCTCCGCTTTGCTTGGCTCCGCAAAGGCAATTACCGAAGGACCGGCACCGCTGAGGGCTGCACCCAATCCACCTGCTTGATAGCAGGCAGCGATTACTGCGTGGAAGCCGGGAATTAATTGCGCCCGATAATTCTGGTGGAGGCTGTCTTCGCAGGCAAAACGCAGGTTGGTATAGTCGCCAGAAGCAAAGCAGTGGAGTAAAAAGGCAAGGCGGCTGAGATTAGCAACCGCGTCCTGAAATGCCACCTTTTGGGGCAGAACTCCTCTAGAGTGGGCAGTTCTTAAAGAAAAATCCGGGACAACTACAATAACCTGGGGCGGATTTTTTGGCTGCAGCTGCTGCCAGATGATCTGATCAGCATCAGTGCCGCTGATTACCAAGCCGCCGATCAAAGCCGGTGCCGCGTTATCGGGATGGCCTTCGATTTTGGCTGCCAGCTGCAGCAGCTGATCTGTACTCAACGGATTGTTGAGGAGCAGATTTGCCGCCGTAAGGCCGCCAACAACTGCCGCAGCACTGCTGCCCANNCCCGAGCTTGGTGGTATGNAATTGGTCTGTTTGATTTTCAAAGGCGGCGGCAGCTGTCCCACTTCTTGATAAACAGCAGCCACAGCCTGGTACACCAGATTGGTGGTACCCCGGGGCAGGACAGCGCTTCCTTCCCCGGAGATTTCAAAGGCTAAAGTGTCGGTATCTGGATCAATTTCAAGGTAATTATAGAGTTTCAGCGCCACACCGAGGGTGTCAAATCCTGGACCTAAATTGGCACTGGTGGCTGGAACTGCGATCTTGATTTCCACGATGCTGCCTCCTAATCTAAAATACTGAGCAGTGCCTGCAGATCAGCCGGCACTGTTTTTGGTTTGACACCAATTTTCATGGCTGTATCGGGATCCTTGAGACCGTTTCCAGTAAGGATGCAGACAATGCGGCTGCCGGGAGGGAAGTAGCCTTTCCGAGCGTGCTTGATCAGACCAGCCACCGACGCCGCAGATGCCGGTTCGGCGAAGATTCCTTCTGTGTTAGCCAGCAGTTGATACGCTTCCAGAATCTCGGCATCAGTTACTGAATCAATGATACCTCCGCTCTGATCTCGAGCTTGTTCCGCCGTTTTCCAGCTGGCGGGATTGCCGATCCGAATAGCGGTGGCGATGGTTTCCGGGTTAGGCACTGGATGACCGAGCACAAGGGGAGCAGCTCCTGCTGCCTGAAAGCCGCACATGATCGGCAGTTTTTCAATCCTGCCTGCAGCTTGGTAGGCTTGAAATCCTTTCCAGTAGGCAGAAATGTTGCCGGCGTTGCCTACTGGAATGCAGACATAGTCGGGAGCTCCCTTGAGCTGATCGCAGATTTCAAAGGCGGCGGTTTTCTGTCCCTCAATCCGATCCGGATTAATCGAATTGACAATGGTGATTGGTTCAGTTTCAGCCAGCTGCTGCACCAAAGTTAGGGCTTGATCGAAATTGCCTTCTACTGCAACTACCTCAGCACCATAGGCCACAGCTTGGGCCAGCTTGCCTAAGGCAACAGCGCCTTGGGGAATCAGCACCAGGCACTTAATCTGAGCCCGGGCTGAATAGGCAGCAGCAGAAGCTGAGGTGTTGCCGGTTGAAGCACAGACAACCGCCTGGGATCCTGCAGCGACAGCTTTAGTAACTGCCATGGTCATCCCTCGGTCCTTAAAAGATCCAGTTGGATTTTGTCCCTCAAATTTGAAATAAATTTCCAGATCTAAACCTAATTTCTGCCCTAAATTTTCCGCTTTCAGCAGTAGAGTATTGCCTTCATTTAAACTGATAATCGGTGTATCCGCCTCGATATTGAGAAAATCTTTGTACTGCGCGATAATTCCCTGCCAGGCCATGATTTAACTCCTTTCAAGCACCCGCATAACGTTGCTGATGTTGCGGATGCTGTCGATTTGTTTAATCCGATCTAAAGCGCGATAAAAGTTTGCTTCCGGTACATCGTGGGTAACCAGTACGATCTCTGCAAGGTTAAAATCCCTCCGCTTTTGAATAATCAGATCAAGGCTCACCCCTTCGTCCCCTAAAGCATTGGCCACACTGCCGAAAACACCCGGCTGATCCTTAGCTTTCAGGCGCACGTAAAAACAGGAGCGGCTTTCCGCCATGGGAACGATTGGTTTCGCTGTTTGGGGAATTGCAGCTGCGCCATTCTCAATTTGGTGTTTGATGCAGCGGGCCGCTTCAATAATATCTGCTGTGACTGCACTAGCAGTGGGCAGGGAACCTGCACCCCGGCCGTAGAACATCAATTCACCTACAGCATCACCTTTCAGGAATAATGCATTGAATTCGTTGCTGACTGAGGCCAGCGGATGCTCCTTGGGTACCAGTGTTGGATGAACCCGCAGCAGCAGTCCCTCTGGAGTTTCTTCACCGAGAGCCAACAGCTTGATCACAAAGCCCAATTCTTCGGCATACATGATGTCCCGGAGGCTGATCTCAGTAATGCTTTCGGTGGCAATCTGGTTGACATCCACAGCGCTGTTAAAGCAGAGGGAAGCCAAGATTGCCAGCTTATAAGCGGCATCTCTGCCTTCTAAATCATTAGATGGGTCCGCTTCAGCAAACCCTTTCGCCTGCGCTTCCTCCAGGGCATCTTGAAAATCTTTTTTTGCTTCAGTCATTTGGGTGAGGATGTAATTAGTAGTCCCATTGATAATTCCCATGATGCTGAGGATTTTGTTCGCTGCCAAGCAGCGCTTAATGGGACGGATTAGGGGGATGCCGCCGCCAACACTCGCTTCATAAAAAATTCCGCGGTTCTGCTTTTGAGCTAACAGCAGCAGCTCGCTACCGTGGGTAGCCATTAAATCCTTATTAGCGGTAACCACATACTTGCCGTTGGTGAGGGCTGCAGCTATGTAACTGCGGGCTGGTTCGATTCCCCCCATTACCTCAACTACGATGTCAATTTCAGGATCAGCGATAATTGCCTGGGCATCGGTGGTCAGCTGGATGTGGGGATCGAGATTCGGCCTCTCTTTGCCGAGATCCCGCACTAAGGCTTTGGTGATCCTGAGTTCACTCCCGATCTTCCTGGAAATCTCTTCTTGATTGGTTTGGATAATCTGCATGGTACCGGAACCGACAGTTCCCAGTCCAAGCAGACCTACCTTCATAACAGATTTGTTCAAGACTTTCCACCTCCTGATTATAGGTACCGTACCGCAAAAGAGGGCAGGGAAACCCCTTGAGAGTATCGAAATACTCGGGAAATGAAAGTTTTGCTAGATTGCTTTGACTGCCTCAAGCCATGCTTTGGCAATGATGCCGTGTCCGGCGGGGGAAGGATGGACTCCATCGGGGCACCAATAGCCGGGTGCTTGATGGTCGGTTGCTGCTTGGAAAATTTCATCGATTGGTATAAAAATTGCCTCGAATTCTTGAGCTAATTTTCTGACCACTACCCGTTTTGGGTCGAGATCACTGCGCCACTGAATCCGGTCTGCCGGTGTGTGGAGCACAAACGGTTCCATCAACAGGATCTGGGCGTCCAGCTGCTCTCGGATTGCGGTCAATATTTGGCGGTAATTAGCGGTAAACTGCTCGATTGACACTGGTTCAATATGCTTGTCAAAGGCATGCCATACATCATTGATTCCGATCATGATCGATACAAAGTCGGGTTTGAGCTCAATGCAGTCTGCCTGCCATCTTTCCACAAGATGTTTAGTGCGGTTGCCGCTGATTCCCCTGTTGATAAACTTGACATTATGTGCGGGAAACAAGGCAGGNAACAGACTGGCAATTAACAATGGGTAGCCGTCCCCGAGGCTGTATGGATTGCTGCGGTCTCGGCCGCAATCGGTAATACTGTCACCTTGAAACAGGACTGTAGAGTTTGGTTTAATGATGGTCATGTCCAATTCTCCTTTGCAGTAATATTTAACTGACTTCTATTCTACATAGATAAAATTTATCCTGCTGAGAACAGGTAGAGAGAGGTGTGCTATGAGAATTAAAAAAGCAGTAATACCAGCGGCTGGTTTAGGTACCAGGTTCTTACCGGCTACCAAAGCCCAGCCAAAGGAGATGCTCCCGATTGTTGATAAGCCATCGATCCAGTTTATTGTTGAAGAAGCAGTAGAGTCAGGCATTGAAGAAATATTGATTGTCACTGGTCGGAATAAAAGGTCGATTGAAGATCATTTCGACAAAAACTATGAGCTAGAGGCAGCTCTAAAGGCGAAAGGGGATACTGAACGACTAAAGCTGATTGAGGATATCACCAATTTGGTAAACATCCACTATGTGCGTCAAAAGGAGGCGAAGGGCCTCGGCCATGCAATTTACTGTGCCCGCTCTTTTGTCGGCAATGAGCCTTTTGCGGTCCTCCTTGGTGACGATATTGTTGCCAATTCAGTGCCCTGCCTCAAGCAGCTGCTCACCGTTTATGAACAAGTTCAGACCAGTGTGATTGGTGTGCAGCCAGTTCCAGAGGAAGTAGTGGATCAGTATGGAATAATTAAAGGGGAAGAAATTGAGCCGGGACTGTACAAGGTTACTGGCTTGGTAGAAAAACCAGTTCGCTCTGAGGCACCAAGCAATATCGCAATTTTAGGCAGATACATCATTACTCCGGAAATCTTTGAGATTCTGGAGACAACCAAACCGGGCAAGGGAGGAGAAATTCAGCTTACTGATGCCCTGATGCAGCTGCTCACCCGCCAGCAGATCTATGCCTACTCCTTTGCCGGCCGTCGGTATGATATCGGCAGCAAGCTTGGTTTTCTCAAAGCTACCGTCGAATTTGCCCTGGAACAGCCGGAACTGCAGCAGGACTTTGCGGATTATCTCACTGAGATTGTTAAGCAATTTTAATCAGAAAGGAGTTTAGCGATGAGCAATCCAATAATTGCAGCGCAGCTGTATACTGTGCGGGAATTTATGCAGACTCCCGAGCAGATTGCCAAGGGTTTGCGAAAAATTAGGGAAATTGGCTACTGTGCAGTTCAGGTTTCGGGAATTGGACAGATTGACACTTACCAGCTTAAGGATCTCCTCGAACAGGAACAGCTGACTGTGTGCGCCACCCATGTCCCCTGGCACAGAATGCGGGATGATTTAGATAACTTGATTGCAGAACACAAGCTGTTAAACTGCAGTAATATTGGTCTTGGAGCGATCCCCAATGAATACCGCACCGACCGGGAAGGTTGGGTGCGTTTTGCCCGGGACGCAAGTGAAGTGGGGAGAAAAATGCTGGATCAGGGAATGCAGTTTATTTATCATAACCATGCCTTTGAGTTTGAAAAATTTGATGGTGTAACCGGTTTGGATATTCTGCTGGAAGCAAGCGATCCGGAAGCGTTCCATTTTGAACTGGATACATACTGGATTCAGGCTGGCGGTGCTAATCCTGTGACCTGGATTGAAAAGGTTGCCGGCCGGATGAAGGTAGTTCATTTTAAAGATATGGGTAATGCCGGTGCAAATGAACCGGTCATGGCTGAAGTAGGTGAAGGAAATTTAGAATGGCCGGAAATTATTGCTGCCTGCAGAAAGACAGGAGTGGAATATGCAGCTGTCGAGCAGGATATCTGCCGGCGGGATCCCTTTGAGAGTTTAGCCATCAGCTACCATAATTTGAAAAAACTGGGTTTGTAGAAGGAGTGACTGTTGTGAGTAAAGTAAGGGTTGGAATTATTGGGATCGGCAGTATGGGTTCAAATCATGCCATGAGCTTTGTGAGGGGACAGGTGCTGGACGCAGAACTGACTGCTGTCTGTGACATTGATCCCCGCCGACTGGAGTGGGCTGAAGCAAATCTAGGCGCGGAAGTGCAGCGCTTTGCCAGTGCGGACCAGCTGTTTGCTTCGGGATGCGTTGATGCTGTGCTGATTGCCACACCCCACTATGATCATCCACCATTGGCGGTTGCCGCCTTTGAGCAGGGACTGCATGTACTAGTAGAAAAACCAGCTGGTGTCTACACCAAACAGGTGCGGGAAATGAACGAAGCCGCGGCTAAAAGCGGTAAAGTGTTTGGCATCATGTACAACCAGCGCACCAATCCCTTGTATCAGAAGGTGCGGGATCTGGTGCACAGCGGAGAACTGGGCGAGCTCAAGCGGGTAGTCTGGATTATTACCGATTGGTATCGTCCCCAAAGCTATTATGATTCAGGCGGCTGGCGCGCTACATGGGCTGGAGAGGGCGGCGGGGTTCTCCTCAATCAAGACCCGCATCAATTAGATCTGTGGCAGTGGATCTGCGGCATGCCGAAGCGGGTAAGGGCGTTCTGCTATTACGGCAAATACCACAATATTGAAGTGGAGGACGATGTGACAGCTTATGTGGAGTATGAAAATGGCGCCACCGGCTTGTTTGTTACCTCCACTGGTGAAGCCCCCGGCACTAACCGCCTGGAATTATCTGGAGATCGGGGTAAGATCGTGGTTGAAGACGGCAGACTCACTTTCTGGCGGCTGAGGGTGTCGGAGCGGCAGTTCAATGCGGAATATAAAGGTGGATTTGGCAGTCCGGAAGTGTGGAAATGCGAAGTTCCGGTCAGCGGCCATCACACCGGTCATGTAGGTATACTGCGCAACTGGATTAATGCCATTGTGAAAGGCACTCCCTTATTGGCTCCGGGAGAAGAAGGGATCCGCGGCTTGACCATATCTAACGCGATGCATTTATCAAGCTGGACTGATTCCTGGATTGAACTGCCCTTAGATGAAGAGCTGTTTTATCGGATGCTTCAGGAAAAAATTGCCAAATCAACCTTTAAGAAACCAAGCACTAACCGGACAATGGATGTGTCTGGTACCTTTTAGAACCATGTAAATAAGGAGTGGCGATCTTTGAGTAAACGAGATGGGATGAATTACGCACCTCAAGGCAAACCGGATCCTGTCTGTGAACCGGGGGATTTTGTCTTTGCGGCTGTTAGTCTCGATCATGGCCATATTTACGGTATGACCAATGGTCTGCTGGAGGCAGGAGGAACGCTAAAGTGGGTGTACGATCCGGATCCTGCTAAAGCTGCAGCCTTTGCCAAGCGCTATCCACAGGTGCAGATTGCCGAGGATGAGCAGCAGATCCTGCAGGATCCAGAAGTAAAGCTGGTTGCAGGAGCAGCGGTTCCATCGGAACGCTGTGCCCTTGGTTTACGGGTAATGGACCACGGTAAGGATTATTTTACTGACAAGTGTCCCTTTACTACCCTAGACCAGCTGGAGCAGGCGCGGAAGAAAGTTGCGGAAACTGGCTTGAAATACGCGGTCTACTACAGTGAGCGGCTCCATGTGGAAAGTGCGGTCCACGCAGGTGACTTAATCAAGGATGGGGCGATCGGCAGAGTGCTCCAGGTGCTCGGTCTGGGACCCCACCGCCTCAATGCGCCGAGCCGCCCGCAGTGGTTCTTTGAAAAAGCCAAATACGGCGGGATCCTCACCGATATCGGGTCGCACCAAATTGAACAGTTCCTCTATTTTGCTGGCTGTCGGGACGCGGAAGTTGTCAGCAGCCGGGTAGCTAATTATAACCATAAGGAATATCCAGAGCTGGAAGACTTTGGTGATGCGAATTTAATCGGGGATAATGGTGCCACCAACTACTTTAGGGTGGATTGGTTTACACCGGACGGCTTAAGCACCTGGGGCGATGGCCGCACGCTGATCCTCGGAACTGAAGGTTATATTGAACTGCGGAAATATGTGGATATTGCTCGTGATCGTGCCGGCGATCAGCTCTATCTTGTTAATAACGAAGGGGAGTTCCACTTCTCCCTGGCCGGCAAAGTCGGGTATCCTTTCTTTGGCCAGCTGATTCTCGACTGCTTAAACCGCACGGAAAACGCCATGACCCAGGAACACGCCTTTAAAGCGGCTGAGCTCTGCTTAATTGCTCAGGAAAAGGCGATTCGGATCGAATAGGTTACAATCTCAGCCAAATGTAACACCATTTACCTGGTAAACAAGCTTAGAACCGGGTAAATGGTGTTTTATTGTCCTCAACTTTAAGGAACACTAAAGGGGAATCGGAGAATATCAAGGGAATGATGCTTGATGCAGGAGCTGCAGTCAAAATATACAAGTGTTGAGTTTGCTGAGCGCTATCACTACAGCGGCGGTGATTTGGGAGTAACCTATCATCCAACCAAAAGCCGCTTTCGGGTGTGGGCGCCCACTGCTGAGAAAGTAGTTTTAGTTACTTATCCCACTGGCAATGATTCATATGGCGAGCACCACCCGATGCAGAAAAGCGAAAAGGGAACCTGGATTGCTGAACTTCAGGGAGACCTCCATGGTGTGTACTACACCTATCAAGTTACTACCCCCGATGGTTGTGGGGAAGTAGTCGATCCTTACGCCAAAGCCTGCGGAGTAAACGGCATGCGGGGGATGGTTGTGGATCTGGAGCGGACCAACCCCGACGGCTGGAGCGAGGTTAAAACAGCACCCCTGGCCCATTTTACTGATGCGATAATTTATGAACTTCATATTCGCGATTTTACTATTGACCAGACTTCAGGGGTAGTGAACAGGGGCAAATATCTGGGTTTAGCTGAAATTGAAACGTACAGCCCCCAGAAATTAGCTACAGGGTTGAGCCACTTAAAAGAGCTGGGGGTAACCCACATTCAGCTGATGCCCTGCTATGATTTTTATACTGTTGATGAGAGCAAGCTGGACCAATTGGAATATAATTGGGGCTATGATCCCCAAAACTATAATGTTCCCGAGGGTTCATACGCCACTGATCCTTACCATGGAGCAGTAAGAATTCGGGAATTTAAAAAAATGATTATGGCCCTGAAAGAACATGGTTTTCGAGTAATTATGGATGTGGTGTACAACCACACCTATTTAAGTAAGAACTCCCACCTGAACAAGCTGGTTCCCGGCTACTATTACCGCCAGGATGCCCACGGGAATTTTACTAATGGCTCCGGATGCGGCAATGAACTGGCAACAGAGCGGTTTATGGTGAGAAAAATGATCATTGATTCAGTCTGCTTCTGGGCCGAGGAATATAAAATTGATGGATTTCGCTTCGATTTAATGGGCCTTTTTGATATTCCTACAATCAACGAAATCCGAAGCCGCCTCAACGCTATCGATCCTTCAATTATCATGTTTGGAGAGGGGTGGGTAGGCGGCCATTCACCGCTGCCGGATTATCTCAAGGCAATTAAGGGTAATGTACGGCAGCTGCCCGGTACCGGAGTGTTCAACGACGATATCCGGGATGCCATTAAAGGCCATGTGTTTTTTGCTGACCAAGCGGGCTTTGTTGGCGGCGCCACCGGCATGGAGGAAAGCATAAAATGCGGCATCGCTGCCGCCACCGATCATGATCAGGTGGATTATTCCCAAGTGCTCTACTCCCGCTTTGCCTGGGCTGGGGAACCGGCCCAGGCGATCAATTACTGCTCCGCCCATGATAATCTTACCCTCTGGGACAAACTGCAGCAGACCAACCCAGGTGACAGCGTGGAACAGCTAATTGCCAGGCATAAAATGGCTTTAGCAATCGTCCTTACTTCCCAGGGAATTCCCTTTCTCCATTCCGGTTCCGAGTTTCTGCGCACGAAAAACGGCCACCACAACAGCTACAATGAAGGGGATGAAGTCAACAAGATTGATTGGTCCCGCAAAGCCCGTTATTTTCAGGTGTTCCGCTATGTGCAGGGTTTGATTCAGCTGCGGAAACACCATCCTGGATTCCGGATGCGGACAGCGGACGAGGTCCGCTCAAAACTGCGGTTTTTATCGATGCCGGCCGGGCATATGGTCGGTTATCTAATTACCGGTGCAGACAGTGAACCCTGGGACCAGATCGCAGTGATTTTTAATGCCAATGAGGTACCAAAAACAGTAGCTCTGCCGGGGGAAGATTGGGTAGTGGTGGTCAATAAGGAGCAGGCGGGAATGATGCCGCTGGAGACAATCAAGGTTCGCTATGTAACTGTCCCAGCTCTGGCTGCCTATATTTTAGTGGATGGAGCTAGTTTTTGGCGTCAATTTGTTAACTAGATGTTAGAACTTCCCGATAATGAAGGATTTGCGCAGATAAAAATGAAATGAAAACCAAACAGCAAATCTTCTNGGAAGGGATTGAAAGTATGGGTTTAAATTTGGCACAAAAACTGATTAAAGCACATTTGGTTGAGGGTGAACTGATCCCGGGTACCGAGATTGGAATCCGCATCGATCAAACGCTCACCCAGGATTCCACCGGTACTATGGCTTACCTCCAGCTGGAAGCTATGGGGATCAAGCGGGTGAAAACAAAGCTGTCTGCAGCTTATATCGACCACAACATGCTTCAGGAAGGTTTTGAAAATGCCGATGACCATCTTTTCATCCAATCGGCAGCTAGAAAATACGGGATTTATTTCTCCCGTCCAGGCAATGGTATCTGCCATCAAGTACATCTAGAGCGGTTTGGTGTTCCGGGGCAGACACTGCTCGGTTCCGACAGCCACACCCCGACCAATGGCGGGATCGGGATGCTGGCAATTGGTGCTGGCGGTCTAGACGTGGCTGCTGCGATGGCAGGCGAGCCGTATTATCTCACCATGCCGGAAATTGTCAACATCCGCCTGACCGGCAGACTGGCACCTTTTGTGACCGCTAAGGATATTATCCTTGAAGTGCTGCGCCGCTTGACTGTTAAAGGCGGGGTAGGCAAAATCTTTGAGTATACCGGCGATGCCCTCNCTTACCTCAGCGTGCCGGAGCGGGCAACCATTACCAATATGGGTGCTGAGTTAGGGGCAACTACTTCCATTTTCCCAAGTGACGAGGTGACCCGAGAGTTTCTCCGGGCACAGCAGCGGGAAGCAGATTGGGTAGAGTTAGCAGCAGATCNTGATGCGGAATATGATCAGGTTATTGAGATTGATCTGTCCCAGATTGAACCCCTGGCAGCTAAGCCCCACAGTCCGGATAATGTAGCAAAGATCAGTGAAATTGGTCCGATCAAGATTGATCAAGTTGCCATCGGCAGCTGCACCAACAGTTCTTACCAGGACTTAATGCGGGTCGCGGCAATTCTTAAAGGTAGAACTGTCCATCCTGATGTCAGCTTGGTCATTTCTCCCGGCTCCCGTCAGGTTCTATCAATGCTGGCTGCCAATGGAGCTTTAGCTGATCTGATTGCCGCTGGCGCTAGAATTCTGGAATCTGCCTGCGGTCCCTGCATTGGGATGGGTCAGGCACCGCCAACAAATGGGATTTCCCTGCGCACCTTTAACCGCAATTTNCAGGGACGCTGTGGAACCATGTCGGCAAGTGTTTATTTAGTCAGTCCGGAAACTGCTGCAGCTAGTGCAGTTGCTGGGGTATTAACCGATCCCCGTACTTTAGATCTGGAACTGGATATCCCAATGCCGGAACAGTTCTTGGTTAACGATAACATGATCATCCCTCCAGCTGAGGAAGGGGAAACAGTGGAACTGGTCCGGGGACCCAATATTAAGCCATTTCCGCAAAATGTACCGCTGGGTGAGAAAGNAGCAGGAATGGTTTTAATCAAACTTGGTGATCATATTACTACAGATCACATTATGCCTTCTAATGCGAAACTGCTGCCGTACCGTTCCAATATTCCCTACCTGGCGGAATACTGCTTAACACCCTGCGACCCTGAGTTTCCCAAGCGGGCAGCGGCAAACAAGGGAGGAATTATTGTCGCCGGGGAAAACTATGGTCAGGGATCCAGCCGGGAGCATGCAGCCTTAGCTCCACTATACCTGGGGGTTAAAGCGGTGCTGGCCAAGAGTTTCGCGAGAATACACCGGGCCAACTTAATCAACTCGGGAATTATCCCGTTGACTTTCGTCAGTGAATCCGATTATGATGGATTGCAGGAATCGGATCAGCTGGAAATCCCGAATATCAGGGAGCAGCTGCAGGCGGGAGACGAAGTAATCGTGCGCAATTTGACCCAAGCTTGCGAATACCGCATGAACTGTGAACTGACTGAAAAAGAACTAGCGGTAATACTGATGGGCGGCAAGATTAACTGGATTAAACAGCGGCAGAATGATTGACGAAATTTAGTGTCAAATCTAATATTTGGCAGGATTTTTTTGTTCGATGCCGAATTATTGGTTGTCTTTTACTGATTTTTTTCTGGCAGGAGGCTAGTTTAAATGGCAAAAAAAGTTGTTACCATGGGAGAACTCATGCTGAGGTTATCTCCACCTAACTACCTGCGCTTTGTGCAGACCGACTCTTTTGAAGCGGTGTTTGGTGGAGGCGAAGCTAACGTAGCAGTATCTTTAGCAAACTATGGACTCGACTCTTATTATGTAACTAAACTCCCCGAGCACCATATTGGCCAGGCTGCGGTCAACAGTCTGCGGCGCTATGGTGTCAAAACGGACTATATTGCTCGAGGTGGCGATCGCGTCGGGATCTATTATGCTGAAACCGGTGCGTCGGTAAGGCCGTCCCAGGTAATTTATGATCGAGCCAACTCAGCAATCGCCGAGGCAGACATTGCCGATTTCGATTTTGACGCAATTTTTGCGGGGGCTGACTGGTTCCACTGGACTGGAATTACTCCAGCCATCAGCGACAAAGCTGCTGAACTAACCGAAGCTGCCCTCCAGGCGGCAAAGAAACATGGAGTAACGGTTAGTGTTGATTTAAACTACCGGAAAAAGCTGTGGTCTCCTGAAAAAGCACGCCGCATTATGACCCATTTGATGCAGTATGTTGATGTCTGTATCGGCAACGAAGAGGACGCTGAAATCACCTTAGGATTTAAACCTGGTAAAAGTGATGTCACCAAAGGTGAACTGGACCTTGAAGGATACAAAGACATCTTCAAACAAATGAAAGATAAGTTTGGATTTAAATACGTAGGATCGACACTGCGCGAAAGCTATTCAGCCTCAGATAACGGCTGGTCAGCTATGATCTACGACGGTAATGAATTCTACCGCTCCAAAGTCTATAAACTGCACATTGTTGATCGTGTTGGTGGCGGAGATTCATTTGCCGCAGGTTTGATCTACGGATTAGTTACCGGTAAGCCGGTGGGGGAAGCGTTAGAGTTTGCTGTTGCCGCTTCCGCCTTGAAACACACAATTCACGGCGACTATAACCTGGTAACGGTAGATGAGGTAGAGAGGTTAGCTGGGGGCGACGCATCAGGACGGGTTCAACGGTAAAAATTGAAGCCTGGTTCCCTAAGAATCAGGCTTTTATCATGAATTATTGAGTTGATTGTTGGTTCAGCTTCCAGCCAAACCAAACAGCGGCGGCTGCACTTAAGACCAATTCAATAGGTATAGTGTTAAAGAACAAGTAATTCCCGGCTAAGATGGTCCTAGCTTCGCTGGCTGTTCCGCCAAATACTAAATTGTGGGCAATATCCCAGACAGAACGGAGCAAGATTACACTAATAATGCTGCTTTCGGTTTGAAAGTAGCAGTAAGCCAAGGGAAAGGCGCGAACCAGCAGGAGTAAGCTTTGGGTTAGGCTGAACACCCAGGGGTTGACAGCCTCGAAGGCTGAAGCCGCAAAATAGGTTCCCGGCAGATGATAGGCGGCCCAGATCAGCCCAACCAAAAGGGCTGCTTTGAGCTGACCAAAGCGTGCTGCTAAAGCCGGTAAGAGAAAGCCGCGCCAGCCGTATTCTTCGCCAAAGGCAATTACCATAAATAACATAATACCGACAAGATGGAGCAGATAATCAGATCCAAGCGGCAGATTACCCCTGTTAAACTCTGCCATTCTGCCGATTAAGGCGACAGCTGCGCTTACTGCAACAAAAGCAAGGGGATAAAGAACAGCGAAGATTAGGGATTTAGCTGTAGTACCGGTCACTACCGGGGGATAAACATTCATAATGCNCTTATGATGGATAATATTGAGGGCAATCGCTGCAATGGTGGGAATAACTAATACCATTCCGGAGATGGCAATTGGGTTAGGGGATTTTGCGACAGCATAAGCTAATCCCCAGCTTGTGAGCATTGTTACAGCTAGAAAGATGATGATGTGAGAAGTCGATGCGTTTTTTGGCCACATAATAATCGCTCCTTATTTTAGTAATAACTGTCCCATTCGCATCAATGGCATAAATATCCTGCTTAAAGTGGGGTTGGGGGAAATTATTCTTAAAGGGGTACACCACTGTGAACAGGACGTTTTGTTCGAAGTTTTTCATAATTATTTGTGCGCTATCAATAGTAGTGATCTTATATGCTGGTTTGAATCTGTTTCTTATTACAGCACGGGACTTCAGCAGTATAGTTGCTGCAGNGATCCACGGNCTAGCTGTCTGTTTGATGNTCTTCTTTCTCTGGGCCCTGCGAATTCTCGGGCAGGTGCGGGAAGAACAGAAGATGAAGCAGGAAATTTTGCGGGCACAGGCAGAATACGCGAAAAAAATGCAGGTTTTAATGCGTGAACAGCGCAACGATATTCTCAACGCCATTTCGGTAGTGACTGCATATCTCCAGGTTGGCCAATACGAACGCGCCCAGAATTACCTCGAGTTTATGGCAGCGGATCAATTTGATAAGTGTGATTACCATTCCTGCGTGTTCCCGGATGATCCCTGGGAAAAGATAGTCCAGCAGAAGCAGGAACAGGCAAAACAGCATCAGATTCAATTCATTGTTGAGCAGGATGCAGAACCGCCAACAGATGAAGATGTGAAACGGCTGATAGCCAGGCTGATGGCGAACCTGGTTGACGATGCTTTTCAGGCAGCAGGGAAAATTGCTAATCCAAAAGTATGGCTGCGCTATTATGCAGATGATCAGCAGCTGGTCTTAGAAGTTGAGCACAATAATACGAAATTTAAAAAGCCAGAGCAGAAGGGGCAGGGTGAGCACCCAAACTGCGGTGCTTATAAACTGCCGATCTGCCGCCAGATTGCTTNCGAAGTTGGCGGCAAGCTGACAGTTGTAAAAACCGGNAAAGCGTTCATCTACCGTTTTGTTATGCCTGTGAAAGCTAAACAGACCGCATAAGTGGAATCTGCCAGTCGATCGGTTCCAATCCGTGGGACTGAAGGAAATGATTGGTCCGGGAAAAGTGCCTACAGCCAAAGAAGCCCCTGGCTGCCGAGAGGGGACTGGGATGGGCGGCAGTCAGCACCAAGTGGTTTGGATTAGTAATGGCACCAGCTTTACTTTTCGCATTGTTGCCCCAGAGGAGAAATACCACTGGGGTATCTTTTTGATTCAGCAGCTCGATTACTCGATCAGTAAAAACTTCCCAGCCTCGGCCGCGGTGGGAATGGGCCTGCCCGGCTCGCACTGTTAATACTGCGTTGAGGAGCAGCACTCCCTGCTCAGCCCAGGGTACTAGATAGCCGTTATCCGGGATAAAGCAGTTGAGATCGCTTTGCAGTTCTTTAAAAATGTTGACCAGCGATGGAGGAATCCTGACCTCCGGCTTAACTGAAAAGGCAAGGCCATGGGCCTGGTTAGGACCGTGGTAGGGATCTTGTCCAATTATTACAACCTTAGTGTCGCCATAAGAGGTTAGCTTTAACGCATTAAAANTATCGTACATATCCGGGTAGATGGTACGGCTGCGGTATTCNTGAATGAGAAAGCGCCGCAGTCTTAAATAGTAATCCTTTTGGAACTCATCCTTCAGCAGTTCATCCCAATCATTACCTAGCTTAACCACATTAATTACCTCCTATATCAGCTCAATAAAACTATTATACCAGAAAAAATCCGGTGCTGCTCAGGCACCGGATTTTGATTCAGCAATCAATGAAAGACAATGCTGTCGATGATATAGTTTAAATCAGCTTTAAAGTGATCGTAGTACAGCGCTGGAATCGTGAGGGCTATGTTGTAGCACATGTCATCCACGACAAAAATGATCAGCTCCTGGTAGATCATAAATCCTTCAATGTCAATACCCCAGTTCGCAGTGGCAGCTTCCTGACCTGCGATCACCCGTGTTTCAATTGATTCCGGACCGTAAACCTTGTAATCGGAAAACAGTTCTGTTAAAAGCTCGGCCTGGGCTTCCACCAAGTAGTGGGGAGCGATTCCTGGAGGTAGGGTGTACATTTCTACAATCACATTAGCGGCTTGATTTTGATCCATTGCTGTAAAGGAACTGTCAGTAGTGTCAACAAAGGACCACCCCTCAGGGAGTGACATTGAAAAGGCAAAATCCGCATTGGTGTAGGTGTTGCCGGAAACCCCAGTTGTTAGGATTCCTGAAGCCCGTTTTGAAAAGATATCAACCTGTTTGATTGTCAGTTCGGCATAGGGGAAGATTCCTAGGTGCCGGACTTGGATATTTGCTACCGATGAGTCNTCCAGCAGTTTGACTACAAGGGCGTCAGGGGCTGTCTGGCGGTGGCTGGGATCAACTGCGATCCATTCTCCTACCCAAACCTCATTCCACATATGTCCGGCCCAGTAACCGTCTTGATAGCGATAGCCTTCCGCTACTTTAGTGGGGATTCCTGCTGCCCGGGCCAATGCGGCGAAAAGAATCGCATACTCGTTGCAGTCACCACNGGGATCTGCTAAGATCTGGGCAGTTGTTTTTGGCATTAGCGTTAACATACCATCAATATAGTTGAAAACCCAATCCACTAATCGCTCTACCGCTCTCCATAAATCCCGCTCACCTGCGAGAATTTCGGCACTAAGGGTTTGGATTTCCGGCAGGGTGGGATCAATATAGCGGTCTGCGCCTAAGTACTGAGCAAACTCAGCATNGGTGATCGGCAATTGATATTTCCCCCGATGGCTGCGGTTATCCCGAGATATTTCAATTAAAGCCTGGGAATTGTCAGCATCCTGCCAGACAATGCGCTGGCGGTTATCGGATAACTGGACTCCGTCCAGGTCGATACCGGAGATTAGCACCTGGCTGTAGATGGAGCGCACTGGATGGGCAATAAAAAGGTTCGCTGCCTGGGTCTTCAAGTCAACTCCAAAGGTGGATAGTTCCAGTTCCTGGACAGCATCTGCTCTCCGCTCGACAAAGCCAGGAATTGTGGGGGAAGTGGTGTAGTGAATCTTCCCCTGGTCGTCGAAGTAAATGTCCACGGCAAGCTCAGCATAATCTATTAACGCGTGGTTTCCTTCGAACTGGTAGTCGTAGATCTCGTAGTCTCCTGGCTCCCCAATCTGAATTCTGCCGTAAACAGGCTGATATTCGTTTGTTTCTAACAATAAAATTTGATGCTCTTGACCAGGGACCAAGCCTTCAGCCGCCAGTTTATAGAGAATTGTATCAACGTGATAAAGTTTTTCCCCCGGTTCCAGCTGGAAAGTATCGGTGATTGTGTTGAGAAAATCGGTGTATGCTACTGTAACAACAGCTGCGTCTTTACTGTAGTCGACTGTTATTTCGCAGCTTTCTGTTGTATCGCCAAGCTCGGTGAAATCACTGTATTTAACAATTGCATAGTCTTGATCCAGCCCTACTTCGGTGACACCTTGGAGGGCCACAGCATCCAAAAAGAAAATCAGCAGCGTATGCTCGCTCTTATAGGTGTAACCTGTCTCAGTTTGATAAAATTCTACAGTGGAATAGCCCACAGGCTGCCCGCTGTCTTCCCAGATGAAAGAGGCTTGATCCAGCAGCACTGCAGCAGAAGCGGTGCTGACCATTAAGACTGAAATCAGCAGAGCAGTCAGTATCAGCCGTTTTACCATAATGTTTCTCTCCTTTGCTTGTTATTTTATTTTGCATTGTTTATGGCTCGGCAGTTGTGTCGATCTGGCGGATCGATAACTGCACAATGCCAAAATTTGAGTTTCTCAGCTGCAGATCTGTTAAACTGGAAGTGGACATTAACTTGACTAAGAGCGCATCGGGAGCCATCTGCTGGGAGGCAGGATCTACCGCGACCCATTCCTGGATCCAAATCTCATTCCAGATCCAGCCAACCCAGCGATTGGGTTCAGGGAAATAGCGGAAGCCAACAGCAAACCGGGTCGGAATACCCGCTGCCCGGGCTAGTGCCGCAAAAAATACTGGGCGGGTGGTCTGGTCCCCAGGATAGTCTTTAACGAGCTGCATCAGCTTCGCGGCAGCAATCCATCCGTCGGAACTACCGGCAGTGATGGCTTTCACAAAGACTCCAATTTCCAATGGACTAGGAGTCAAATAGTCTCTGAAAAGCTGCCGCTCTTCCTCTGTGAGGGGAAGTTCCAGCCTGCCAAGGTAGTTTGTCGTATCTTTTGCAATATCCAGGAGCACGTGTTCCAGTTCGTCTGCGCAGTACTCCACTACCTGCTGCCGGTTATCGTTTAAGTCAAAGTGATCAAAGTCGGTACCAACCAGCAAGATTTGACTGTGGATACTGCGTTTTGGATCAGCAAACGCGATGTTAGCTGGCCTAGAGCAGGCAGCGATTACTGCTGCCATCTCCAGTTCCTCGCTGTTGAGATTCTCCAGATAACTTAATTCTGCAGCAGAAAAACGGGCGGACAAACTGAAAACAATCAGTAAAGCAAGGCAAAACAGTGGTTTCTTGGCCAATCTGTTCATCCTTTCCATATGAAACCCTTACAGTATTATTAGCTTCGGAGCAGGATTTCCCTTTGCAATTTAAAAATATTATCTAGTATATAATTCTCTGGTGAAAGGTTGATTCTATGCAGTTGGTGTACGAAGGCAAAACGAAAGATGTTTACCGAATGGATGATGGCAATTATCTTTTAAAATTTAAAGATGACCTGACCGGCAGTGACGGAGTCTTTGATCCCGGTGCCAATACCGTTGGCCTGACAATGGAAGGCGCTGGGAAGGCAGGGCTGCGGCTGACCAAATATTATTTCGAACTGCTGCACCGGCACAATATTCCTACCCATTATCTAAAGGCATCGATCCTTGATGCTACCATGACAGTGAAACCAGCGGAAATGTTTGGCCATGGGTTAGAAGTAATCTGCCGCTATCGGGCAGTAGGCAGTTTCTTGCGCCGCTACAGCCTGTATGCAGAAGAAGGACAGCGGCTGGATGGCTTTGTGGAATTTACCCTCAAAGATGATCAGGCTGGCGATCCGCCGATCAATAAGGATGGTTTGATCATGCTTGGCATACTGACAGAGGAGGAATATGACAGAATTAAAGCGCTGACAAAGCAGATCGCGGATTTAATCCGGCAGGATTTAGCTTTAAAACAGATGGAGCTGTATGATCTTAAACTGGAGTTTGGCCGCGTCGGGGAGGAGCAGGAGATTGCGGTTATTGATGAAATCTCCGGCGGCAATATGCGGGTTTATCACAATGGTCGGTTTTTAGATCCGATTGAGCTCGCTAAAAGGGTACTGGAATCATAAAAAACCAGAGAGGTTTACTGGACCTCTCTGGTTTTTCTCCGTGTTTGCTGGATCTGCTTAAGAATCTGCCTTAATTCTTTAATGGCAAATTCGATCTGCTCGTACCGTTCTTGATCAGAACGGATAAAGCTCTTTAAACCTATCTGCTGATACTTCAACTCGTGGATCCGATTGTTGATTAAGGTGATTACCTCGTCTGTTGACATTGTGTTGTTATTCATACCTTTTAATTTTCCTTTCCCTATTCCGTCTTAATTTTGAAGCTGTAAATAGTTGTGTGGTTATAGATTTCGCCAGCTCTCAGGACAGGGCAGGAGAAGTGGCTGCAGTTAGGTGAATTGGGGAAGTATTGGGTTTCGAGACATAAGCCGCTGTGCTGATCATATACTGCGCCAGCTTTGCCCTGGATCGGTCCTTTTAGGAAATTGCCGGAGTAAAATTGGATTCCAGGTTTAGTTGTGTACACTTCCATTAAGCGGCCAGTTGTCGGTTCGTACAGTTCGGCAGCTTTTTTCAGTCTGGCGTTATCTCTCAACACCCAATTGTGATCAAAGCCGAGGCCATTTTTGATCTGTTCGTTTTCCTGATCAAGATTGGCTCTGATTTGAGTCAGCTTGCGGAAATCCATTGGGGTGTTGGCGACCCTTAAAATCTCTCCGGTAGGAATTGTATCGCTGTTGATTGGTGTGAAGTAATCAGCGTTAAGCTGGAGCTGGTGATCGAGAATATCCCCTTGGTCATGCCCTTTTAAATTGAAGTAGCTGTGATTGGTCAGATTAACAATAGTATCCTGATCCGCTACCGCCCAGTAATCAATCCGGAGTTCGTTGTCATCGGTAAGGGTATAAGTTACCTGCACATATAAGCGGCCAGGGTAATTTTCCTCCTGATCCCCGCTGATATATTCCAGNTTAAGTTGGTTTTGACTGCTTTCCACCGGCTGCCAGACCACTTGGTCAAAACCGCGGNTACCACCGTGGAGATGATTTGGTCCATCGTTGGTGGCCAGCTGGTATTGAACACCGTTCAGCTCAAAACGTCCCTCAGCAATTCGGTTAGCGTAACGGCCAATGAGTGCTCCGAAAAAGTAGGTATCGGATTTATAATCATTGACGTCTGGGTAGCCCAGGACTACGTCGGCAAATTGGCCTGTCCGATCTGGAACTGAGAGGGAGATTACAATTCCGCCGTAATTGGTAATCTGTGCAGTCAAGTTATTGCTGTTTTTTAGGGTAAAAATNGAGATTGCTTGGTTTTTGGTCATAGTTTGTCCACAGCAGAAGCTGCCGTGGTCACCTCCCTTGTGACAGTATTTTCCACCTATATTCACCATAATTGTTTTAGAGAACAGTGTCAAGTAAAACAGCTCTCTAAAACAATTTTCGACTTGTCAACTATTTTAGAGGATAATCTCAAATAATAGGCGAATATTGATAGTGTCCTTGCTTTTTTCAGGGGGTCAGTTGACGAAGGGCGGTGTAGCATGCTAAGCCTCTCACAGTGGCCAAAACGTTATCATTTATATCAGTATTTGGATTCATTGTTTCTCAATTGGGATGATAAAAGTGATACGATTGCACTGCTGATCATGAATCTCGATAATTTTCGGGAAANCTGTGAACTGTTTGACTACCGGGATATTGAAATTGTGCTGGCTAATATTGGTCAGATTATCAAAAGTTCATGTCCACCCGATAGTTACGCAGCTTGGTTGGGTTCTGATGAGTTTGCTGTTGCTTTAGAGAACACTACTGAAGCGGAAGCAGAGCAGACAGCAGCAGCTATCTGTGGAAATCTAAATAAGCCGATGCACTTTCACGGCAAAAATGCACTGATCACTGCCAGTATCGGGTGGGCTGCAGCTCCCAAAGATGCCGGTGATCGCTACGAACTGCTGAAAACAGCAACAATGGCAATGAACTGGGTGAAAAAACACGGTAAGAACGNCTGTGTCCGCTATGAGCCTTTTATGAGCTTCCAGATCAGCCGTAAAGTAAATCTGGTGAATGATTTAGCTCCAGCTTTAGCAGAAAAGCAGTTTGTCCTCCACTATCAGCCGCAGGTAAATGTGATCAGCCAGAATATTGTCGGTGCGGAAGCACTGCTCCGCTGGCGGCATCCGAAACATGGTCTAATCCCTCCACTGGAATTTATCCCTTTAGCTGAAGAAACCGGATATATCCATCAGATCGGTGATTGGGTGTTGTACCAGGCCNGCACAGATTTTAACTCCTGGCTGCAGCAGGGAATTGTGCTGGAACGCTTGGCAGTAAACGTGTCGATTGTACAGCTGAAGCAGGCTGATTTTGCCGAGCGGGTATTGGGGATCCTGGAACAGGCGCAGCTTGATCCAGCTTATTTAGAATTGGAAATTACCGAAAGTCAGTCGATGGATCTGCCTGAAGTGAGGCCGCAGATTGAAAGACTGCGGAACCACGGAGTTCGCTTTGCCATCGATGATTTTGGAACTGGATTTGCTTCCTTAAATCATCTGCGCTACATGGGTTTTGATACAATCAAGATTGATAAAGCCTATATCCATAATATTATTACTAACAGTCGCGATCAGGTGATCGTAGGTTCAATTCTGACCATGGCTGAGCTTTTGCATCTGGGCATTATTGCCGAGGGCGTGGAGACGGATGCTCAGCTGAAATATATTCGCCAGATCAATATTAAGGAAGTGCAGGGCTATTACTTGAGCCCACCTGTGGATAAAACCGCATTTGAACAGCTGTTAATAAAGTAAGGGGAAGCGATCAGCTTCCCCTACTTTTATTCCAGGCGGCTGCCGCATTTGCTGCAGAAGCGGTCGTCTGCTGCTGCTGAACTGCGGCAGTTGGGACAGGTTCTGCTGGCAGCTGTTGTTGGCGTTTCCCCATGAATGACCCGGCTGAGCCAGGCACCGATTTTATCCGAACTGCCCACTACAGTCATGCTCAATCCTGCCTTGACCAGCAGCCCGCCAATACCGAACATTACTACTCCAATTACCGCACGGCTGAAGGGAAATGGCTGGTGGTGGCCGAAGCCGGGACCAAAGGGACTGTTGATCTGTCTGCCAACAGCAAAGAATACGCTGATAAACAGAATTAAACCGATAACCGCTGCTACTGCTCCAATACCTGTGACAGCCAAACCACTGTTAGTTAGTTTTCTCGACATTGCTCTCCCTCCCTATTATAGATTATTCCTTTACAAGCTGAATTCTGCTTCTAGACCCTTATTTATTCTTTTTTTTAATCTTTTCCTGCAGAATCAGCTTTTTCTGCCTGAATATTAAGTGAATGGTGCAGGAATTTGAAAGTGGAGACCGAATTTCTCAGTGAATAGGTAATATTTTCCTAATGGAGGGGTTTGATGTCTGATCTGCTGTTTCAAATACTAGATCGGGAACTGCCGACGGTGCCAAAAAATGTAGTTGAGATAATTAAGATCCTCCAGGAGCCCCATTCCGCTGACATTCAGGAAATCACCGCAGCGGTTAAAAAAAGTCGGGTGCTTACCAAAACTATCTTAGATATGCTGAACACAGGGTACTTTGGGATTGTGCGCCGGATAGACAGCCTGGAAACAGCGGTGCTGATGATCGGCATGGATTCGCTGCGGTACATAATCCTTGGTGTGATTATTAAAATGATGTTTAACAAGCGGGAAGCGGTGCGTTCAGTAAGCCAAGAAGCGTTTTTGCGCCACTGCATCGGCACTGCAATCGCAGCACAAGAGCTGTGCCAGATCAGTAAAGAATATGAGTCCTGCGATCTGTATAAACTGCTGATTTATGGCATGGTGCATGATATTGGTATCCTCGCCCTGGATTACTGCATGCCCTTTACACTGAATCGAATCCATAATCTAGCTAAGGAAGAGCGGATTCCGATCCTGAGGGCAGAGGCTAAAATTTTTGGTAAGCTGACCCATGATGTGGTTGGTCACTGGGTGTGTGAACGCTGGCATCTGCCCCAGGACATCGCCCAGGTGGTTCGCTATCACCACAGTCCGAGGCTGACGGAGGATTTTCAGCCGGAAGTAGTTCTTCTTTATATTGCTGATATGATCAGCACCAGCTATTATGATTCGCTGCTGGAAAACGAGTTTGATTACAAGGTCGATCAGAAAATGCTGGAATTATTAGGTCTGACCGAAATGGATGTGGAAGCAGTGCGGAACAGCCTGCCAGCACGAGTGGATAAGGCCTTAAGAGCAGTCAATTTTAACGCGCTGGATCAGGCGAATTTTGATTGAGCTAGTAATGATTACAAACCTTTCTGACCGGAAATATTAAATGTACGGACTAATATTCCGATGAGAAAGGAGTTTCAAAGTGATTTTTACACNTACCAGGAACAAGGCTGCCAAAGCGCGGGATCAGGTTGGGGCAGAAGAAGCGCACCGGATGTGGAGAATCGTCAAGCACCGCTACTTGATTATTGACCATACCAATACACTGGTGAATTTTATTCATGATTTGGAGTTTAAGCTGATCCTCAACCGCCTGGTTCAGGATTGGTCGAAGGACATTAAAATCCTGGAAAATGAACTGAACAAATACTCGGTACCGAGCCCAATTCCAAACTTGAGTGATGTGAACGTGTCCGGCAATCCGGAGATGATTAGGGACTGCCAGACAGCTCGGATAGTGCACATGTTTCTAGCTCGTGATGTTGATATTCTGATCGATTCTTTTAGAGATGCTTACGTGAACGATGATGTCTTTAATCTGTTTAAGGAATTAAGTGAAAAGGCTTTCCGCAGATTGGATAAGTTTATCCGCTATGTGAAGGTAAAAGGCTGGATTGACTTTCCGCCCCAGTATGTCAACCATCAAGCCGATACACAGGAGAGGATTGATTCAACAACAATCTTTAACCTCTGGCATCATCTGTCATTTCGCTATATTGCGATTCACTTAACTAAGCTGTCCCTTTCCCTGACTAATGATATGGACTTTAAGTTTGTTTTGACTGAAGGGATTGATCACATGCAGCGCCAGACTAAGCTGTTGGAAAAGGAGCTGCTGAAATATGGTGTGATGCTGCCGGAGCGGTATCCTGAGGTAATGCCAACTCCTGATTCGTCTGAGCATGTTGAGGATAAGTATTTGTTTACCCTGATTTTAGAGGGAATGAAAAATGCAGTGACACTGCAGGCTATGGCGATTAAGGAAACGATTACTAATGACCGGCTGCGCAGGCTGTTTGTTAACTTAGTATTTGAGGAGCTGGACCTAATCACCCTTCTGATTAAATACGGTAAGTTGAAGGGCTGGGTGTTGAAACCGCCGATGTATCGTCCTTAAATAAACTAGAAAAAGTTTCCTTTTTTGATTAAAGTTTGTTTATTGACGAGCCGATGTATTTAATAGCTAGTAATATTTCCTTGCGCAGGGAGAAATTGTACAGCTAGCCAAAAAAATGTTCAAGGATGAACAAAAAAATTATCAAGGAGGAGAAAACTAATGCGGATTAACAACAACNTAATGGCATTAAATGCTCACAGGCAGTTGGCTGTAAATCAAAGCGCAGCAGCGAAGTCGATGGAAAAACTCTCTAGCGGTATGAGAATTAACCGTGCTGGTGATGACGCAGCGGGTCTTGCCATTTCCGAGAAAATGAGGGGTCAGATTCGTGGTCTGAAGCAGGCTCAGAGAAATGCTCAAGACGGAATCAGCTTGATCCAAACCGCTGAGGGCGCACTGAATGAAATCCATGCTATTTTGCAAAGAATGCGTGAGTTGGCTGACCAATCAGCAACAGACACAAATACCGATGCGGACCGCTTG
>JGI24713J26584_10000196_pt1 | contig 42786 bp, 43 predicted proteins | sample BioPla4DNA1_FD_26584 | JGI IMG/M metagenome (IMG submission 26584) | reverse complement strand
GAAATAATTTTATTTTGTCAACAAAGATTCGAATCTTCTCTTTTTATTGAAAAATAGGAGCTGTCGCTAGCGTTTTTTTCACCCGCTAATGCGACAGCCCCTTCTTAATTTTTTATATTTAAAATAAATTATTTGAAGAAGAATCACTTTCATCAATATCATTTAAATTTGAAGGGGTTTCTTGAGTGTTTTTATTTTGATTTTTTTTATCTAAATTTAGCATTCCTTTTATATTATCTAAAATTTGTGGGATTGAATCTAATACTTTTTCATATGGATGTTCATGATCTACATTTAGAAGTCTGACTGTATCTTTGCGAACAATTAAAAATGCTACTGGCTTAACACTTACTCCTGCACCAGAGCCCCCCCCAAAAGGATGTTTAGAATCCTTTGTTACTTCATATTTTGCAGCTGTTCCAAATTCTGAACCACCAGAAGCAAAACCAAAACTTACTTTTGAAATTGGAACTATACAGGTTCCATCACTTGTCTGTATACTGTCACCTATTACAGTATTAACATCAATCATATCTTTTAAGTTTTCCATAGTACTTCTCATTAAATTCTCAATTGGATGTTGTTCATTACCCATGTAGTTTTTCCTCCTTTTTAAGAGTTCCCTCTATTATTTCAAAACTGTTTAGTATTAAAATCAATATATATATAATATTTGCTATACTTAGATAAAATATACTTCTTATGTTAAAAAATAAGGTTTTTGTGTTAAATTTAGGTTCTATTGACATATTAAAAAATTTCAAGTTAAGAAATTTACTTAGTATAACTTTTAGAATATAAGTAAAATTACAAGAAATTCCATATAAAATTGCACAAAGAGCTGCATCTTCTAAGCCAAAGGATAAGAAGCCTTGGAAATTTAAATAAGGTTTAAATTTACTATTTTTCATTTTAGTTATTAATTTTTTAGGAGAAAGTTTTTTATTTTTATAAAATTTAATTTTAGGTTCTTTTTTCTTAGTTTTGTTAGATGAGGATTTCTTTAAATTTTCACCGAAAGTAAATATTTTTTTATTATATAATTTAACTATTAATTCATTATCTTCAAAAGATATATATATTTTAAAAGGAATTGGTAAAAATAATACTATAGTTATTAACAAGAAAAACAATATAATTTTCATAAAACTCCCTTTCGTAAAACTTATGAATATTATTGAAAATTTCAAGTAAAAATAAGAATGTTTAAAAAATAACTCTATGAACAAACATGTCATAGAAATTTTTATAGAAGGTGATATTATAATGAGCAAAATAAAAAAATATCTTTTTTTGATAATATTAATATTATTGCCATTAATCTTTAATATATATACAATTAGTCCTTTAGCAGTTGAACTTACTTTTAAAGAGAGGATTATAGATACAACAAAACCCCTTAGAGTTTCTGCTAGAAATGCAATTGCCTTTGATTCAAAAACAAAAGAAGTATTATGGAATCAAAATGGTTATGAAATTGTGCCAATGGCAAGTACTACAAAAATTCTAACGGCGATTGTGGCAATAAATTACGGAAATTTAGATCAAAAGATAGTAATAAGCAAGAATGCAGCATCAATTAGAGGATCAGTTGTTGGTTATAAGGCTGGAGAAGAGATAACTATTAGAGAACTACTATTTGGACTAATGTTTAGATCAGGAAATGATGCTGCAATAGCTATTGCTGAAGGAATTGCAGGTTCTGTAGAAGCTTTTTCTAATGTAATGAATGATTATGCTAAAAGTTTAGGAGTATTAGATTCACATTTTGAATCTCCTCACGGACTTGATAGTCCAAAACATTATTCATCAGCTTATGATTTAGCCTTGTTAACTGCAAAAGGTATGGAATATGATATTTTTAGAGAAATAGTTGGTGAAAAGGTAATTAGTAAAGAAAAATATAATTTTACAAGAGATTATCAAAATATTAATAAGATCTTATATAGAATACCAAGCGCAAATGGTGTTAAAACTGGCTATACAGGAGGGGCGGGAAAATGTTTAGTATCTTCTTTTAAACATAATGATAGAAATATAATTATTGTAGTATTAAATTGTCCAAATAGATGGAATGAAACCGAGAAAATATATAATTATATAATAGAAAATCAAAAATTTGAAGATACTGCAAATTCAAATACTATTGAAAAAGAAGAAATTGCTGGTTTAGGAAAATTGATTGATGACAAAGAATTTACTTATGGCTATAAAGAAATAAATATTAATGTTATAGAGGTTGATAATTTCTTTAAAAAAAAATATAATAGTGTCATTTTGCCAGAAAGTGCAGAGGATATTTAATTATCTTCTGCTTTTTTATTTAAATAGACAATAAAGTAACAAAATTATGCTGTAGAAAATACTCTATTATTGTATAAAAATTAATAAGAGGTATATAAATGAGAGAATATATAGATTGTATTGATGCTGGTACTGAGTATTGTCCTTGTCATCTTGCCGAGACAAATGAATGCATTCTTTGCTCCCAGCTTCATGGAAGTAAATTTTGCGATTGTTTAAATTGGAATGGGGTTTGTATATATCATGAATTCATTAATAATAATTCCAAGGCAAAGGAAGGGAGAGATACCTATAGTTGTAAGGTTGTAAAAAAGGAATTGTTTGAAGAAAATTTACTACTAATTAAATTTATTGTTCCTCATAAGCTTGCTGTAGACTTATCCAAGGCAGGCAGCTATGTATTCGTAAGAACAAATGAAAATATATATTTTGATGTGCCAATATCAATCTTAGAAGCTGATATAGAAACTGATATTGTAACAATAATGATTGAAATTAGAGGAATTAAGACTAAGAAATTATTAGAAATCGAAGAGGATGGAGAAATAACAATTAGAGCTCCTTATTGGAATGGGGTGTTTGGACTTAAAAATATAAACAATCAGTTTAATAGTAATGTTTTAGTTATTGCAAAGGGAATTGGAATGGCCCCGATGATACCTATAATACGCAAGCTATTTCTAAATAATAATCAAATATCTTTAATATTGGATAAGACCCCTTATAAGGAGAATCATGTAAAAGAGTATTTAAAAGAATATGACCATAATTTAATAGAAGAAGCAGTATTGATTAAAGGAGAATTAACAGATGAAGCAAAAGCCTTAATAAAAAAATCTGTTAAAAATGAAGGAGTTAAATATATTCATATAGCTGGAGCAGATATATTAACTGTGAAGATAATTGAGTATTTAGATGAAATAGAGGCTAAAGATGTTAGCTTATCCTGCTGCAATAATACTAAAATGTGTTGTGGTGAAGGCATATGTGGAAGTTGTACAGTTAGATTTGCTGGAAGAAGGGTAAAACGTCTTTGCAAGCTTCAAACAGATCCAAGAAATGTATTTGAAGGGAGAAGATTAATATGATTAAGGTTATAATTGTTGGCGGAGGTTGGGCTGGTGTTGCAGCAGCTATAACTGCTAAAAAAGCAGGAGTAGATGTACATTTATTTGAAAAAACCGATTTATTATTAGGCTTAGGTAATGTTGGCGGAATTATGAGAAATAATGGAAGATGGACTGCAGCAGAAGAACTTATAGAATTAGGTGCTGGAGATTTAATTGAAATTACTGATAGAACTTCAAGGCATAGAAATATAGAATTCCCAGGACACAAGCATGCAAGTTTATATGATGTTAATATCATAGAAGGGGAAGTCCGTAGCTATTTAGAAGAAATGGGAATAAATATATATATGGAAAGCAGAGTTGTAGATGTTGAGCTAGAAAAGTCAAAGATTAAAGGGATATATTTAAGTGATGGAAAATATATAGACGGAGATGTATTTATAGAAACTACAGGTACAACAGGGCCAATGGGAAATTGCTTAAGATATGGAAATGGATGCTCAATGTGTATTTTAAGATGTCCTTCCTTTGGACCTAGACTTAGTATAAGCGAAAGATGCGGCGTAAGAGATATACAAGGAGAAAGAGGAGAAGACGAGCTAGGTGCTTTTTCAGGTTCTTGTAAGTTGGCTAAGGAGAGTTTATCAGAGGAAATAAGAGAAAAATTAGATAAAGAAGGAGTAGTATTATTAAGGGTTCCTGAAGAAGATATTAATTACGATAAGTTACAACAAAAGGTTTGTCAACAATATGCTTTAAAGGAATTTGCTGAAAATATAGTACTTTTAGATACTGGACATGCTAAATTAATGACTAGTTATTATCCACTTGAAAAACTTAGAAAAATAAAAGGATTAGAGAAGGCAAAATATGTTGACCCTTATGCAGGAAGCAAAGGAAATTCAATTAGATATTTATCTGTAGCACAAAGAACAAATGATATGAAGGTTAAGGGAGTAGATAATCTATTCTGTGCTGGTGAAAAAAGCGGCCTATTTGTAGGGCATACTGAAGCAATTTGCACTGGCAGCCTTGCTGGGCATAATGCTGTTAGACTAATGATGGGAATACCATTATTAATATTACCGGCTTCAATAGCTATTGGTGATTTAATTGCTTATACAAATGAAATGGAAAGTACTCGTGAAGGCAGAAAAGACAGGTATACTTTTGCTGGTTCAAAATATTTTGCTAGAATGAAAGAACAAGGACTTTACACTTTAGATAAAGAAGAAATAAAAAATAGAATAGCTAAATTAAATTTAACAAATGTTTTTGCTCAAAAATTAGTTTAATAGTATAAGAGTAAACTGATAAGGATTATTACATAAAGTTAAATGTAATAATCCTTATCAGCTTATAGAAAAAATAATAAATTAAGTATAAAAATTTTGATTTTAGTCATTTATAAAAATATAAGTATATTAAAATTACTAAAAATTATATTATAATAAAGGAGAATGGAAATGGATATACAAAAAGAAAAAATAGAAGAGATTTATGATAATACTGGTAGAAAGGTAGTTAAGTATAAGCAAAAGATAATTAATAACACCCTAAAGGAAGAAAAAGAAATAGTATCAAAAGATTTAAATAGCTTAATTAGTGAGGTAAGAAAACAATTAAATGAATGGAATAATATGAACTAGGAGGATAGATGTTTGTAGAGGTAATTAGAAAGGAAACCTTTAATAATAAAATAAAAATTAGATTTAATAATATCATAGAAGGCTTTGAGAAATTTAATTATTTTAATATAATTCCAAAGGAAAATGATGAATTAATAGAGCAAGAAAAAAAGTTTATAAAATTAATTAAGGAATTTTTTAAAATTAATTCATCGACTGTTATTATAGATTTCTATAAAAATAGATTAAATAAAGAAGCCATAAATATAATAAAAGCAAATCTAAGAAGCGAAGAATTTAATATAATAAATAAAATATTAAATACAGGATCTTCGGAGGATGTATATTTTCAAATAAATAACATAGACTACTTAGATCCTTTAGTTAAATTATGTACTAGAGAGATTTTCTTTATTACATTCTATTTTGATAAAGGAACCCTGTGGGGGAATTATAATATGACATTTCCATTTTTTTATGAAAGTAAAGAAGCAATAGCAGATTACGAAAAAGCAATAGTTAATAATTTAGAATGTAGAATTTATATTTAGAATGGTTTACTTCATAAAACAAAAAAATTAAAATAAAAAGCCTTTAATAAAAAAATCCCTAAAGGGATTTTTTTATTAATTCTACATTACTGAGTTAGCATTTCTATCATAACATCTAATGTAGACTTTGTTTTACGTAAATTATCTACATAATCAGCAATATGATTTTTATAGTATTCAACTCCCAAATCAGTTATAGAATAAATTTTTTTATTTCTCTTATTTAAAAATTCATCACCGGTCCAAGAACTTTTCACATAGCCTTTTTCCTCCAAAGAATAAAGAGTTTCATATATTGTGCTGGATGAGACTGGAAAAGGTAAGGCTGCTTCTGAAAACCTATTTTTAAATTCTTCTAATACCTTATTTCCAAAAATAACCTTACCCTTAGATAACTCCTTCAATATATAAAAACTATATAGCATTTTTGTATTAACAACATTTCTTGGAGCTATAAGACGATTTCTGTTATCCATAAAAAAACCTCCTTTTATTTATAATAACATATAAATTATTAAAATACACTTAAATAATATCCTCGTAAAAGATATACTTAACATAAAAAAAATAGAACAAAATAAATTTCTCTGTATATAATGTAATATACGAAAGAGTAGGAGTTGATAAACATGTCTAGAAGATGTTGTTGTGATAGATGTTGTAATAGAGGATGCTTTAACAGCTGCTGTAATTGGGGCTGTGATTGTTGTTCACCATTATTATGGTTAATATTACTAGGATGTTGTTGGTAATAATTTAAAAAAGGATGCATAATGCATCCTTTTTTAAATTATTAATTTTGTGGTATTATTCTTATGAGGTGAAATTATGTTTAATAATAAATATTTTTGCGAGAAGTGTAAAAAGATTCAGCCGATTTATTCAAAAAAAATTAATGAGGTTGTGGAATTAAATTTAGGAGAAATGGAATATGAAAAAGAAATAGGCTTTTGCTGCGTCTGTGGAGAAGAAATATATTCTGTTGAAATTGCAGAAAAAAATAAAAGAACTTTTAATAGAAAATTAAAAGAATTTGAGGAAAGTTATAATTTAGCAAGATTGATTGAAGCAGCAGCTGATGGAAATTTAGAAATAATAGATGGAAAAGAAGCTGTGTTTAAGAAAATTCAAGATATTTTATCTAGAAAGAATCAAAAGTAAACTTATATCCAAAAGATTAATATAATAAGTTATAATGCTATTATTTCTTTTGGAGGATTAATATGTTAGATCTATTAGTATACCTAGATGAAAACTTAATAAGAAATTTAAATTCTGTAGTATTAAATGGATATATTGATATAAGAACCTTTAAAAAAGTTAGGGATAGATCAATAGGGGGAACTGTTAGCTTATCGGACAAAGAAGGGAAAAGTTGGGATAGTAAAGAAGGAAAAGATAAAATTGAAGGTTATAAAACTAAACATAAGAGTTATGCTAATAGTTCTTATTGTGGCAATGAGAAAAGTCTTGACTTTGAAGGAAGAGATTTTGATAGAAATGAACAGGAAATTAAAAAAATAAGTACTTCTTTTACTTTTCATAGTGATTTGGTAAATTTTTTAAAAAGAAATAATAGTATAAAAAATATTAAAGAAGTTAATAATTTAAGAGATATTGAGATAGGTGATTATATAGAAATAAGGGGTAGTGTACAAGATACTTCAATTCTTTTTTATATTGATACATTATTAAAAGTTTTCAATTGTTATGGATATGATTTTTTAAATAATCTAATTAATGATAAGAAAGAATATAAATTAAATTATAATATTATTGGAAATTTATTAACTGAATTAAAGAATTCAATTTCAGTAAATGAAACAAAAGATTTAATTATTAAAAATAATAATACATCATTGCTGCTTCCTGTTAATGAAAATAATTTTTTAAATAGTCATTTTAATATGTTTGATATTGTTCATTGTAATTGCAAAATTTTTGGAAAAGTTATGATGGTAAAAGAAGATAATGCTAAATGTATAAGTTTGTTAAGAAAATCTTCTCAGGAAAATTATTATGAAGATCTACTAAATTATATAGACCCATATTTAAAGCTATTAGAAAGGAATAATATAATATTGCCACAAAAGGTAGAGTGTAATATAAAAGGAAAAATGATTATGATATTACCTATAAGCATATGCATATAATTTGTATATGCTTTTTATTTTTATGTAATAATATAGCTAGTAAGATAACTTAAAGTAGTATATAATATAAATTTGGAATTATACAGTGAAAAATGAGGAAAGGGAAGAAATATGAAGATAGGATTCGACCATAAAAAATACTTAGAAGAACAATCTAAATACATATTAGAAAGAGTAAATAATTATGATAAATTGTATCTGGAATTTGGTGGGAAATTAATGTATGACTTACATGCTAAAAGAGTACTGCCAGGTTTTGATGAAAATGCAAAAATTAAACTTCTTCATAAACTTAGAGAAAAGGTAGAAGTTATAATCTGCGTATATGCTGGAGATATAGAAAGAAATAAAATCAGAGGTGATTTTGGTACAACTTATGATTTAGAAGTATTTAGATTAATTGATGATTTAAGATCATATGATTTAGATGTAAACAGTGTTGTAATAACAAGATATGAATCACAGCCTTCTACAAAAGTCTTTATTAATAAATTAGAACGCAGAGGGATTAAGGTTTATAAGCATAAGACAACAAAAGGATATCCAACTGATGTAGATACAATAGTAAGTGATGAAGGATATGGAGAAAATCCATATGTTGAAACTACTAAACCAATAGTAGTAGTAACGGGACCAGGGCCAGGAAGTGGAAAATTAGGAACTTGCTTAAGTCAACTTTATCATGAATTTAGAAGAGGAAAAAAGGCTGGATATTCAAAATTTGAAACCTTCCCTGTTTGGAATGTTCCTCTTAAACATCCGTTAAATATTGCCTATGAAGCAGCAACAGTTGATTTAAAGGATGTAAACATGATAGATTCTTTCCATTTTGATGCTTATAATAAGGTTGCAGTTAATTACAATAGAGATATAGAAAGTTTTCCATTATTAAAAAGAATAATAGAGAAAATTACTGGTAAAGAATCTATATATAAATCTCCTACAGATATGGGAGTTAATAGAGTAGGTTTTGGTATAATTGATGATGAAGTTGTTAAGGAAGCGTCAAAACAAGAAATAATTAGAAGATATTTTAAGACTATATGTGAGTATAAAAAAGGTTATGTAAATAAAGATACAGCTGATAGAGCAAAACTAATTATGGAAGAATTGAATTTAAAAGAAACTGATAGAAGAGTAGTTTTACCTGCTAGAGAATATGCACAAAATAAGAAACAATTATTAAATAAAAATGATGCATATTCAGTTGTTGCATTAGAACTTGAAGATGGAAAGATTGTAACTGGTAGAAAGTCAGAAATAATGGATGCATCTGCTGCAGTAATTTTAAATGCTATAAAATATTTAGCTAATATAGCAGATAATATCCATCTATTATCCCCAGTAATATTAGAACCAATAATAAATTTAAAATCTAAGACCTTAGGTATAAAACAAACTTCATTAAATTGTGAAGAAATATTAATTGCTTTAAGTATATGCGCAGCTACCAATCCTACTACTCAAGTAGCTTTAGAAAAGTTAACTTGTCTAAAGGATTGCCAAGCCCATTCAACTACATTAATATCATCTAATGATGAGCAAACTTTCAGAAGATTAGGAATAGATGTAACTTGTGATCCAGAATTTGAAAGTGAAAAATTATATTACATATAGTAGCTAATATTCTTAAAGAGATTATAGAGAGGATAGTATAAAACTATTTTCTCTATTTTTTTATAAAAATAATGACAAAAATAAAAATATGATATATATTATTAAATAATATTCTAATACTATAAAAAGTAAGTTTTTGAAAAACAAATGAAATAGTAAATAACAATAAAGGAGGGATATTATGAAAAAGATAGCAGCATTTTTCGATATAGATGGAACAATATATAGAGAAGGCTTAATAACAGAAGTATTTAAAAAAATCATAAAATATGAACTAGTAAGTGAAGATAGATGGTATAAAGATGTAAGACCTTCTTATATTAAATGGGATAAAAGACAAGGGGATTATGATGATTACCTTTCAAAAATGGTTGATGTATATATAGAAGCAATAAAGGGAGTAAATAAATCTTATGTAGAGTATATTGCAAAAAGAGTAATTGAACAAAATGGAGATAGGGTATATACTTTTACAAGAGATAGACTTAAGTGGCATAAGGAGCAAGGTCATTTAGTAATTGCAATTTCAGGATCCCCTGTAGAATTAGTTAAGGAAATGTCTGAGAAATATAATATGGATGATTATAGGGGAACGATATATCAATTAGATTTTCTAAATAATTATAACGGAGAAGTAATTCCTATGTGGGATCATGAAAGTAAGCTTAAGGCTTTAACAGAGCTTGCAAGTAAATATAATATAGATTTAGAAAATAGCTATGCTTATGGTGATACATCAGGAGATTTTACAATGTTTAAATCAGTGGGAAATCCATATGCTATTAATCCTACAAGAGAGTTGATAGATAAGGTTATGGAAAGTGAAGAGGTAAAAGAAAAAATTAATGTAATAGTTGAACGAAAGGATGTTGTGTATAGCATCGATTTAGATACCGTTAAAATCATTTAATATCTTATGCTAAATAATAAACTAAGGAAAAATAGTTTTCATTCATAGAAGGGGATTATAATGATAGAAATTAAAAATAAAGTTTTAGAAGAAAAAATAAAGCAGTTAAAAAAAGCGATTGAAATAGTTGGAGGAAAGAATTTTTTAGATAGTTTAGAAAATGATAATAAATTAGCTGAACTCTTAATAGAAAAATCCTTAACAAGTGAATTGGTAGAAATAGAAATAAATTGTGAAAAACATTTAGTTAATAATTTATACAAAAAGAAATTGGAATATGAAAAGAGTTATATAAAAAATAAAAAGAAAAATATAGATAAAATAGTTTATAAAATAAAAAAATATAATACTTATCTAGATTCTTTAATAAGAAAATACAAAAAAGATCAAAGCTATGAAAACTTATTAAAGATTAAAGAAGAGATAGAATTAAGATATAAAAATGATATAGATAATTTTATTTTATCCGAAATTAATAATTTGAAAGAAGATAATAAAGAGTATTATGGAGAATTTTTAAAGTCAAAGAAAGAAGACTTTATTAATCTTGTATTACATTCAATAATTTAAGAAATATTTTTTACATAAATATTAAATAATACAGACTTATTAATTAAATTGAGAAAATTCAATATTCAGTTAGGAAAAATGCATTGTAAGATCTTGTAAAATTACAATGCATTTTATTTGTTTATAATTATCAAATTGAATATCTATCAGCTTTCGATACATTATCACTTATTAAAAAATTTGCTTTATCTTGTATCCCATATTTAAAAATTCATCTTTAATTAATTTAATATGTTCTTCTCCATTTGTTTCAACAGTTGCTTCTAGTAGTACATTTTTAATTCTATTACCAGCTTTAAATTGGTTATGTTCCAATTGAACCACATTTGCATTCAATTCATATAGAGCTTTAGAAATTTTATAAATTTGACCAGGGCAATTTGGTAATTCTAAGGAAAAACAGAATAGTCTTTTTCTTTTTACTAAACCATCCTTTAATAATGAAGAAATAGTAAGCATATCAATATTACCTCCGCTAACAACGGAAACAATATTTTTATTTGTAACATTTATTTTCTTCAAGGCAGCTAAGCTGGTAGCCCCTGAAGCTTCTACAACTAGTTTTTGCTTTTCACAAAGATCTAAAAAGGACTTTGAAATTTCATTGTCAGAAACGGTTATAATATTATCAACAAAATCCTTTATAATGTTAAAAGTTTGCTTTCCTGGAGATTTAACTGCTATTCCATCTGCAATTGTATTTACCGAATTTAAAGAAGTTAGTTTTTTATTTTTAAAGCTTAATTCCATTGCATTAGCCCCTTCAGCTTGGACGCCTATTATTTGTACAGATGGATTAATTTCTTTTGCAGCAAGAGCTATGCCGCTTATTAAGCCGCCGCCTCCAATTGGGCATATTATCATATCTACATTATTAAGTTGTTCAAAAATTTCTAAAGCTATTGTACCTTGTCCATAAATAACATTTAAGTCGTTAAAAGGATGAATAAAAATAGAACCAGTTTCTTTTTCTATTTCTTTTGCTTTTAGATAAGCATCATCATAACAATCACCATAAAGGATAACATTTCCTCCATAATTTTTTGTTGATTGAACTTTCAGGAAAGGAGTATTTTTGGGCATAACAATAGTAGACCTTACCCCTAACATATTTGAAGCGTAGGCAACTCCTTGAGCATGATTACCAGCAGAAGAACAGATTACACCAAGTTTTCTTTCTTCTTCAGAAAGGGAGCTGATTTTATTTAGAGCACCTCTAATTTTATATGCACCAGTAATCTGTAAATTTTCACATTTAATATAAATAGTATTTTTTGCTTCTTTGGAAAAAAAAGGGCTATATATTAATGGTGTTTTTAATATAACCTCTTTTATGTTGTTTCTTGCCTTTTGAAGATTTTTTAAATGCATACGTTTACGCCTCTATAAATAATCAATATAAAACCTGTAAATATTATACCATTTTAAGAAAAATATAGATATATAAAATTTATTACATGTATATTTTGTTTTAAAGAATAGAAAATATTAATATAGTCTTTAAAAGGAGGGTTAATTAATGAATGATAATTTTCCAAAAACTTTTCCTCCCCAAAAGCAAAATGTACAACCAGGTATAGAGGAAAAGATGAATCCTAAACCTATATATAAGGATGAAACAATTCTAGGAAGTAATAGGTTAAAAGGAAAGGTGGCAGTTATTACTGGTGGTGATAGTGGAATAGGAAGGGCTGTATCAGTAGCTTTTGCTCGAGAAGGGGCAAAGGTTGCTATAATTTACTTAAATGAACATGATGATGCAAACAAAACAAAAGAGGAAATTGAGAAAATGAATGGTGAATGTTTATTAATTCCAGGTGATATAGGAGATCCTGCTTTTTGCACATCTGCCATTAGTCAGGTTATAAATAGATTTAAAGCTATAAATATTTTAGTAAACAATGCAGCTGAACAGCATGTTTGTAATTCTTTAGAGGAAATAACTAACGAGCAGTTTGATAGAACCTTTAGAACAAATATATATGGTCCTTTTTATTTAACTAGAGAAGCATTAAAACACTTAAAGAAGGGAGATTGTATAATTAATACAACTTCAATTACTGCTTATAAGGGAAATAAGAAATTAATAGATTATTCTATGAGTAAGGGCGCTTTAGTTAGTTTTACAAGATCTTTGGCTTTAAATTTAGTAGGAAGAGGAATTAGAGTAAATGCAGTTGCTCCGGGACCAGTTTGGAGCCCATTAATTCCTGCTTCAGATACTCCAGAGGCTGTATCTCAATTTGGAGGTCAAAATCCTAGCGGAAGAGCAGGCCAGCCTGTTGAACTAGCAGAAAGTTATGTGTTTTTGGCAAGTGATGGGGCTTCCTATATTACAGGAGAAACAATACATGTGAATGGTGGAGAAATAGCTAATTCATAAAAACATAGAGCTGCTGTTACATTTAATAATAGATATCTATAAGGAACATCTTTTTAATTTCATTAAGATGTTCCTTTTTATATGATATTAAACTAAATCTTTATTGCGTAAAACATAATACTAAGGTACTATTATTATTGTTATAATTGATACGGAGTGATTTTATGGAAGAAAGATTACAAAAATATATGGCTAGCTGCGGAGTAGCCTCTAGAAGAAAATGTGAAGAATATATTCTTGCAGGAGAAGTAAGGGTAAATGATAAAGTTGTAAAAGAATTAGGAGTAAAGGTTAATCCAGAAAAGGACAAAATATATTTTAAGGGTAAAGAAATAAAAAAAGAAAGTCAAAAAGTATATATAATGTTAAATAAACCTGAAGGCTATATAACTTCTGTTAAAGATGAAAAAGGAAGAAAGACTGTTTTAGATATAGTGAAGGTTAAGGAAAGAATTTTTCCAATTGGAAGATTAGATTATGATAGTTCTGGTTTATTATTATTAACTAATGATGGTGAAATTTATAATAAAATCATTCATCCACGAGTAAACTTAAATAAAAAATATATTGCTTTATGCAAAGGTATCTTTTCAGAAGAGGAATTAAAGAAATTTCAAATTGGAATTGATATAGGAGGATATATTACTGCAGAAGCTAAAATTAAGGTGTTAGAAGTTAAGAAAGATAAAAGCTTAGTAGAAATAATAATTCACGAAGGAAAGAATAGGCAGATTAGAAGAATGTGCTTAGCCTTAGGACATGAAGTTATTAAATTAAAAAGAATTTCAATTGGAGAAATAAAATTAGGAAATTTAAAAAAAGGAGAATACAGAAATTTAACTAAAAAGGAATTAGATTATATTAATTCATTATAGGGAGAGGTAATATGTTTAAATACGTAGCTAGTATAAGCGATTTATCTCATTATATAATAGATAAATTTGTTATGGACAAAAATGTTGCAATAGATGGAACCCTAGGAAATGGCAACGATACGGATTTTTTAGCAGACAAATTTGCTAAGGTCTATAGTTTTGATATACAAAAGGAAGCCTGTGAAAAATACTTATTAAAAAATTTGAAGAATGTAAAAATTATTAACGCTTCCCATCATTTATTTAATAAATATATAGAAGAAAAAGTAGATTGTATAATGTATAATTTAGGTTTTCTACCTGGAGGAGATAAAAACATCACTACAATGCATGATACATCTTTAATAAGCATTAAAAAAGGTTTAGAGTTATTAAATAATGGAGGAATTATGACAATTTGTATATATAGAGGACATAATGAAGGTAAGGTAGAGGAGTCTTGCATATTAGAATATTTAACAAAACTAGATAAAAGTAAATTTGGAGTTATGCTTCATTCTTACTTAAACAGAGATGAAAGAGCACCTATTTTAGTTGTTGTGGAGAAAAAGAAAAATTTATAAATTTATATTTTGATATACAAATTAATATTAATTATTCACAAAATGAAATTTTAATTGATGAATTATTCAAAAGATGTTAATATATATTTAAAAGATTGTTAAATTTTTCGAAAAGAAGGGATGCAGATGGATAGTAATCTAAAAGATGATTCAAAGGATCTATTACGTTTAATTAAATCTAAATTTCCTAGATTAAGTAAAGGACAAAAATTGATTTCAGAATATATTTTAAATAATTATGATAAAGCCGCCTTTATGACTGCAGCGAAACTAGGTGCTGCAGTGGGAGTTTCAGAGTCAACAGTAGTTAGATTTGCTACTGAATTAGGATTTTCTGGTTACCCAAAGCTTCAAAAAGCACTACAGGAATTAATAAAAAATAAACTTACTACAGTGCAAAGGTTAGAATTGTCTGAAGAATACTCAGATGTTGGCTATGCTTTAAAGGCTGTACTTAAGGCAGATATTGAAAATATAAGATCAACTCTTGAAAAAATTAATTACAATACTTTTGAAGAAGTAGTAAATAAAATATTTGAAGCTAAAAGAATATATATATTAGGTTTAAGAAGTTCAACAGCATTAGCTGAATTTTTAGGCTTTTATTTGAATATTATTTTACAAAATGTTAAGACTGTAAGTTATGGAATTTCAGATATATTTGAGCAAATGATAAATGTTGGGGAAGGAGATTTAGTAATTGGAATTGGTTTTCCACGATATGCTTCAAGAACAATAGATGCCTTATCTTTTACAAAAGATAGAGGAGCTGTAGTAGTAGCCATTACTGATAGTCTTTTATCTCCACTTGCTTCAAAGGCNGATTATACATTAATTGCACAAAGCAATATGGCTTCCTTTGTTGATTCACTAGTTGCTCCTTTATCTGTAATTAATGCACTAATAATTTCAGTTGGAATGAGAGAGAAAAACAATATTACAAATGTATTTAATAATCTAGAGGAGATTTGGACNAATTATAATGTATATTCATATAATAATAGAAATGTTTCGGATGACTAAATGTTAGTTTGGAGTTAGTAGTTTGGAACTAGGAGTGTTGAGTATAACTTTATACTTAGCACTTTTTCTGTTTTTCTGAAGTGTAAAAATATAAATGCTATTTTATTAAATATATAGCCAAAACAGGAGGATAAAATGAAGAAAGTAATAGTTATAGGAGCTGGACCGGCAGGCATGATGGCAGCAATATCTGCTGCAAAAAATAATAATGAGGTAATATTATTAGAAAGAAATGAAAAGGTAGGTAAAAAGCTTTTTATTACTGGAAAAGGAAGATGTAATGTTACAAATTCTAAAGATATTTCTGAATTCTTTGATTATATTATTGGAAATCCTCATTTTCTTTATAGTGCATTATATAGTTTTACAAATGAAGATACCATTGATTTCTTTGAAAAGCAAGGAATAAGATTAAAATCCGAAAGGGGAGGAAGAGTATTTCCTCAATCAGATAAATCATCAGATATTATAAAAGGTCTTATGAATGGTCTTCAAAGGCATAATGTTGATATTAAGTTAAATAGTAAAGTTACTGATATAATACTTGAGGGAAACAAAATTACAGCTGTTAAGATAAATAATAATCTGCTTTTAAAGGGGGATCATTTTATTATTTGCACAGGTGGAGTTTCTTATCCTTTAACNGGTTCTACAGGAGATGGAATAAAATTTTCAAAAAAATTAGGCCATAGTATTATAGAGTTAAAACCTTCATTAGTACCTATAGAATTTGAGGATACTGTAGAAAAAGAATTAGTAGGTTTAAATTTAAGGAATATTGAGCTTAGTGTTTATAAAGAAGAGAGCAAAAAGCCTTTGTTTAAGGAATTGGGCGAAATAGTATTCACTAAATATGGTATTTCTGGTCCTTTAGCTTTAAAAGCTTCAAGATATATTAATAATGAAAATGACTATAATGTATGCATAGATTTAAAGCCAGCATTAAAAGAAGATGAACTTGATAAAAGACTACAAAAAGATTTTAAAAAGTATATAAATAAAGAGTTTAAAAATTCTTTAGATGACTTATTGCCAAAAAGAATAATAAATTTTGTAATCTCATTATCAAATATAAAAGGAGATAAAAAAGTAAATGAAATTACAAGAGAGGAACGTAAAAATTTAGTTAAGTCATTAAAAAAAATAAACTTTCGGGTTAAAGGTTTAAGACCAATTGAAGAAGCAATTGTAACTTCAGGAGGAGTAAATACTTTAGAAATTGATCCATCTACAATGAAATCGAAGCTAATAAGTAATTTATCCTTTGCAGGGGAAGTAATTGATGTGGATGCCTTTACTGGAGGTTATAATGTACAAATTGCTCTTTCCACAGGTTACTTAGCAGGAACTAATATTTAAAATAACTTGTTAAAATTATATAAAAATAATATAATTTAATAGAAAATGTTTTTTGTTTTCTAATTTTGAAAGGTGGAATATAATTTTGAGAATATCAGTTGCCATAGATGGACCAGCAGGTGCAGGAAAAAGCACTATTGCAAAACTAGTTGCAAAAAGATTTAATTTAATGTATATAAACACTGGTTCTATGTATAGAGCCGTAGCTTTAGCAGCAAAAGAAAATAATATAGACGAAAATAAAATAGAAGACTTGTGCAAACTAATAGACACCATGGATATGGAGTTTAGAGATGACGATTTATTTTTAAATGGGGAGAACATTCAAGATAAGATAACAATGCCAGAAATTAGTGTAATTGTATCTAAGTATGCAGCAATAAAAGAGGTTAGAGAAAAACTTGTAAAGCTGCAAAGAGAAATGTCAAGGAAATTTGATGTCATCATGGATGGAAGAGATATTGGTACAGTAGTCCTTAAAGATTCAAAATTTAAATTTTTCCTTACTGCAACAGCAGAAGCTAGAGCAGAAAGAAGATATAAAGAATTAAAGATGAGAGGATTAGATGTAGACTACGATACAATTCTGGAAGATATAATTAAAAGAGATTATTACGATAGTCATAGGGAAGTAGATCCATTAAGAAAAGCAGAAGATGCAATAGAAATAGATTCAACCAATCTATCAATTTTTGAAGTAACAGAAAAAATATCTTCTATTATAGAAAAAAATCTTTAATTTATTATTAAGGGGATAAAAAAATAAATTTAAAATATAAATATATAGGAGAAATTTTTATGAGTAAAGTATTATTAGCAGAAAATGCAGGCTTTTGCTTTGGAGTACAGAGAGCTGTAGAAGAAGCTATAAAGATTCAAAAGCAGTATAATAAAAAAATCTATACATTAGGTCCTTTAATACATAATAATGATGTTGTTAATTATTTAGAAGAAAATAATATATTTGCTATANATTATAATGAAATAGATCAGTTAGAACAAGATGATGTTATAGTTATAAGATCACATGGTGTAACTAAGAAAGTTATTGAAGATTTGGAAAATAGAGGATTAATTGTTGTCAATGCTACATGCCCATATGTAACAAATATTCAAAAGAAGGTAAATAAATTTTCTGAAAAGGGTTATAATATAGTTATTTTAGGAGATAAAAAACATCCCGAAGTAATTGGAATTAACGGATGGTGTAATGATAGTGCTATAATAACTAAAGATGGTAGTTTTGATGAGAAATTACCTAATAAAATTTGTGTTGTGTCACAAACAACAGAAAAACAAGAAAATTGGAAAAATACAGTAACAAACCTATCCTTAAAATCAAAGGAAGTATTAGCTTTTAATACTATTTGTCAGGCAACAGAAGTAAGACAAAAAAGCGCTGATAATTTATCAAAAATTGTTGATACTATGATTGTAATCGGTGGTAGAAATAGTTCAAATACAACTAAGTTATATGAAATAGCTAAGAAAAATTGCAGTAATACAATACATATAGAAAATGCTAAGGAGCTTACTAAAGAATTTATTGAATCCAATAAAGGTAAAAAAGTTGGGATAACTGCTGGTGCATCTACTCCTGACTGGATTATAAAAGAAGTCATTGATATTATGGAGGGAAATAATTAATGGAAGATCAATTAAAATTAATGGAAGAGATGGATAGAAAATTTAAAATTGGGGATGAAGTTAAGGGGGAAATTTTATCAATCAACAGAGATGAAGTTATAGTATCACTAATTGGATATAAAGTTGATGGAATAATACCTTTAAAAGAACTAACAATTGAAGAAAATTTAGAAAATTATATTTCTACAATCAAAGTTGGAGATGAAATTGAAGCAAGGGTCATTAAATTAAAAAATGAAGATGGAAATGTTGTTCTTTCAAGATTAGAATATGAAAAGAAAGAAGCACTAAATGAACTTGAAAAATTATATAACAATAAAGAAAGCTTTAACCTAAAAATTAAAGAAGCTAAGGAAAAGGGATTAACAGGTTATTATAAGGGAGTAAGAGTATTTGTACCTCTATCACAAGTTGATATTAGATTTGNTAAAGATAGAAGTGATTTAGTTGGTACAGAATTAGAAGTAAGATTAATAGATTTCTCCTTTGAAAATCCATCAAAAATTGTTGCTTCAAGAAGAGTTATTTTAGAAGAAAGACAAAAAGAAATTGAAGATAAAGCATGGAGTTCTATAAAAGAAGGCGATGTAGTAAAGGCAGAAATTAAAAGATTTACTGATTTCGGTGCTTTTGCAGATGTAAATGGAATTGATGGTTTAATTCATCTATCTCAAATATCATGGAGCCATGTTAAATCAGCTGAAAGCGTATTAAAGAAAGGTCAAATAGTTGATGCTAAGGTAATAAGCGCTGACAGGGAAGCTAATAGACTATCTTTGAGTATTAAGGCATTAACAGAAGAACCATGGAGCAGAGTAGAAGAAAAATATCCAGAAGGTTCAGTTGTTCTTGGAAAAGTAGTTAGAATGACAGACTTTGGAGCTTTTGTAGAATTAGAACCAGGAGTAGATGGCTTAGTTCATATATCAAAAATCTCTCATGATAGAATCAATACACCATCAGATGCTTTAAGCATAGGGGAAGAAGTAAAGGCCTTAATTTTATCAGTAGATTCAGAAAACAAGAAGATTGCTCTTAGCATCAAAGATGCTGAGTAGTAATAATGAAATTAGAACACGCATATTATTATATGTGTGTTCTTTTATAATATAATGTAATTTGCAGAATATTAGTAAAGGTACCGTATTTTTTCAACGCTAGAGGGGTATGAGATGTTAGAGAAAATAGGATTAAATAATATAGAAGCCTTAAGAAAACTTCATTCTAAAAGTCTAAAAAGAGTAAGTTATGATAAAGATTTTTTTGAATTATATGATAAGCAAAACTTCATAATGAAATATTTATATAGAAAGTTTATTAAAATAATTAAAATTAATGATAATCATGTAGGATACATATGGTATGAGCCTCCTGTAGATAGATATGTTAGAGTTTGGGCTTTATATATAGAACCTGAGTTTATTCCCTTATTAAATGAAAGTACTCTAGATTTTTTTAATCGTAATATTTTATTCTATGAGGTATTTAATAAGAGTAAAAGAAATACTGAATTAATGAAATTAGGTTTTAATAAAAGCAGATATTCAATTTTAATGAGCCTGGATTTAAGATATTATAACAAGGATAAGGAAATTAACAATATATATTCAAAATTAAAGGATAACTTAGTTAAAAATAATCTTAATTATTATAGTTCTAGATTTAAAGTTAGAAAATTTATTGAGGGCAAGGACGAAGCTCTTCGTTGTGATATTCAAAATCAAATATTTGCAGATTTAAATAGAAAGCCACTAACTATTGAGGATATATATATGGATATGGGTCAGGATTATTATCTAAAGGATTTTTGCTTTTTTGGGATGTTAGGGGATGAAGCTGTTGGATATGGTCAAATAATTGATAATAGAAACATGTATACTATTGTAAATTTTGGTATTATAGAGAGATTAAGAGGTATTGGTCTTGGGAAATTACTATTGCATGAAATAATTTTAAAAGCAAAAAATTATGGTATCAAGGAATTATATATTAGAGTAGATTATGAAAATTTAAAAGCTATTAATTTATATAAATGGATTGGGTTTAAATTTATAGATAATATAACCTTATGGCAGAGAGAACTATAACAGTTAGGAGTTTGGAGTTAGTAGTTTGGAGTTAGGAGGAAAAGCTGATGTTGGATAAGAAAATAAATGAACTAAAGGATTATTTAAAAAAATATGAAAAATTAAATCAAGCTATTGCATTAATTTATTGGGATATGAGAACTAATATGCCGGAAAAGGCAGGAGAAAATAGGGGGGAGCTTCTTCAATATCTTTCAGAAGAAAGCTTTAAAATGCTTACAAGTGATANAGTAAAGAATTTTATAGAAGATTTATCTCCATACAAAGATAAAATGAATAAGTTACAATGTAGAATGTTAGAAGAGCTTGAAAGAAAATATAATGAAACTAAAAAAATTCCTCAAGAAAAATATGTTGAATTTGTGGGGATATGCAGTAACGCAGAAATAGCTTGGGAAAAAGCAAAGGAAGCTAAGGATTTTGAAATATTTAAGCCTCATTTAGAAAAGGTTGTAAAGTATACTCAGGAATTTATTGAATATTGGGGATATAATAATGATAAATATGATACATTATTAGATAAATATGAATTAGGCTTAACAACAGAAAAACTTGATAAAATATTTAATGAATTAAAAGTTGGTATTATAGAAATATTAAGTAAGATAAAAGAAAGTAGTAAAAATATAAATAGAGATTTTTTATATGGTCATTTTAATGCGGAAAAGCAAAAGGAACTTTCCTTAAGGGTTCTAGAAAAAATAGGATTTGATATGAAGGCAGGAAGATTAGATGTTAGTGTTCATCCATTTACAACAAACTTTGGCAATAAGGATGTAAGATTAACAACTAACTATCATGAAGATGAGTTTACTTCAGCTTTATTTAGTACAATTCATGAAGGCGGACATGGAATTTATGAACAAAATATAAGTGATGATTTAGAAGGCACAGGGCTTCAAATTGGTGCATCTATGGCTATTCATGAATCGCAATCAAGATTTTATGAAAATATTTTAGGAAGAAGCAAAGAATTTTGCTCTTATTTACTTCCTCTAGCTAAAGAGTATTTTGACGATTTCAAGAATGTTTCTTTAGATGAGTTCTATGAAGCAATGAATTATGTGGAAGCTTCATTAATAAGAACTGAAGCAGATGAATTAACATATGGTCTTCACATTATCATAAGATATGAAATTGAAAAAGATTTAATAAATGGAAGAATTAAAGTAGAGGATTTAAAAAAAATGTGGAATAAAAAGTATAGAGAATATCTAGGTGTTGAACCTAAAAATGATGCTGAAGGCATTTTACAAGACATGCATTGGTCAGATGGATCTTTTGGATATTTTCCAAGCTATGCTTTAGGAAATTTATATGGTGCCCAATTCTTAAATACCTTAATTAATGAAAAGCCTGATATATTTGAGGATTTAAAAGAAGGTAAATTTACAGAAATTAATGAATGGTTGAAGGAAAAAGTTCATAGACATGGTGCTCTTTATACTCCAAATGAACTTATAAAAAATATAACTGGAGAAGAGTTAAATCCAAAGTATTTTATTGAGTATTTAAAAAATAAATATTATAGAATTTATAATGTTAAATAAAGATATTGTTAAGGAATTATAGTTTAGGTTTTTTAGAGAGTAATTCTTTAAAAGACCTTTTTTAACTGATAATATTTTATAATATATTATAGTATTATTAATAAATAATAATTAAGGTGATAAGATGGGTAAATATAAAGAGTTAGATATTATATACAGCAATTTAGGGCATAAAGATAAAGAAATTATAGATAGTTATAATAATGAAATTATTAAGGAAGCCAATAAAAAAGTTCCTTTAAGTATTTATATTTTAAAATCAAAAAAAGTAATATGCCTAATAGAATCCTATGGTACTGCTCATCTTTGGACATGGTCAGAATTTAAGGAGGAAATAAAAGGAAGACTTTTAGCCTACAAAACTGAAAAGAATGTTATAACAAATCAGCTTTTTGAAATAGATGAAGAACCTAGTGAAGAAATATTAAACAAATATAAGTTAAAGAAGAAATTTGTTTTATATTAAATATAAGCTTTTGGTAAGAAAAATAATTTAAAATACATAATAAAGGAACTTTTGTAAAGCAAAAGTTCCTTATATTTGAATTAGTAATTAAAGTAGTTTCCCTTAATTATGTAATCTGCAATTTTAAAGATATTTTTTAAGTTTTCTTTTTCTTCCTTACTTGATGNTGTTCCAATAATTTCTCCGCTATTTAATATTGTATAATCTCTATTTGTGTTAACTAGAACTCGTCCCATTGAAGAACTTTCAAATTCTTTTCTTTCTACTCCAAGCAAATAAGATATGGTAGGAAGAAAATCAACTTGTCCACCAGCTTTAGATATTGTTTCTCCTTTAATTTCAGGATTATAGATAATTAAAGGTATTTTCATATCTTTTTCTTTCCACCAGTTTCCTTCTAAAGGAGCATCCTGCATTTCTTCTTCATAGAATTTATGTACCCCTGTATGATCTCCATATATCATTACTATAGTATTTTCTAAAAGATTATCTTTTTCTAATTCTTCTAAAAATAATTTTATAGCCTCATCTGTATATCTTATACTTTGAAAATAAGCTCCAAGGATATTTTCATCTAATTCCTTTGGTAAGTTTAGATATTTTTTATTTTCAGGAATTTCAAATGGCCCATGGCTAGTTAATGTAGTTACAAAAGTATAAAAGGGAGCAGATTCGCTTTTTATTTTGTGAGCTACTTGCTTTAAATAGGATTCATCTGACAAGCCAAGCCCTATTACTTCATCCATATTATAACTGTTAATATCTAAAATTTTATCAGCACCAAAAGATTTATGATTTTCTGCCCAATTCCAATTACCACCTATTTCTGCATGAGTTGAAATAGTTTTATATCCTTTGGTTTCCAGAAGTCTTTGAAGGCTGTTATATTTTGTCCAAGGATAACCTTGGAAAGCAGTACCTTCTCTTATAGGAAAAATTGATGTATTAACTAAGAAGTCAGCATCAGAACTTGTTCCTGAATTATTTTGTTCATAAATATTATTAAAATATAAACTGTTATTAAGAAGTTTATTAAGGTTTGGAGTTATTTCTTGTCCATAAACCTTTTGCCCAATTACAAAGTTTTCTAAAGATTCAACTTGAAGAGCTATTAAATTCTTACCTTCTAACATTGAAAAATAAGCATTATCTTCTAGATCTTCCTTATTATTTTCAAACCAGTCTTTTATTTCTGCAGCTTCTTTATCTTTTAGCTTATAATTTTTAGATAATGTATAAACAATATCATATCCATGATAGCCAAGAGGACTCATATCGCTATAGGTTTGATAAGGTGCCCAGGANAGGCTAAATAGTCTCAAGCCATTTATACTGTTAGTAACATCTATTAATAAATGGCTAAAATAAAGGGATAGAGTACNAATAATAAATAAAGAAGCAGCTTTTATGCATCTCATTTTTAACTGTGATAAATCTTCTTTAAATTTAAATATTCTGGTGAATTTATTTAATAGAGCAAAAAAAATAAAATCTATAAAAAATAATATATCAACTAATTTAAAATTAAATAAGCTCTTATTTGAAGGATTAAATATTTCTGGATAAATAAAGTGTCTTAAAGAAATAAAAGAACCATTTGATCTGTAATACCAAATATCAAAAACAAATAATAAGCTTATAAAAATATTAATTCCTAAGCTAACTTTTAGGGCTGTTTTGGATTTAAAAATATATGTAATACTTAGAATTAACAAAATTATTAATAAATGAGCCCCTAAGGCAGGAACAGAAAAATACATTTTTGATAAACTTATAGATTTTGATCCAGGTGTTCTAAGCATCGATAGTAAAAGCATTGATTTAATTTGCAAAATTAGAAAGGTCGTGACTAAAAGCCAATTATCTAATAATAGTTTTTTTATAATTTTTTTCATTTTATCCTCCAGTTTTCATATTATAAAAAGTTATGTAACTCTTATATTATATAACAAAAAGAGGATAAGTAAAATTAAAACAATTTATTAATTGAGATATATTATCATTGACAAATAATGAAAGAAATATAAATAAATATATAAATTGGGCTGCCTCTAGCAGTCCTTTTATTTTTGTAGATCTTTATTTTTATTTGATACTCTGAATTCAAAAAGTGATATAATTAAATTACTTGGAGGGATAATAATGGATGAAAAAACAAATGTAATGAGAATATTAGATCAAAAGAAAATCAAATATAATAGCTATTCTTATGTTGATACAGATGCCATAAGTGGACTTGACGTTGCAAAAGCCCTTAATCAGGATCCAAGGAGGGTTTTTAAGACTCTTGTTACCGTAGGAAAGTCTAAGAAAAATTATGTTTTTGTAATACCTGTTGAAAAGGAATTAGATTTAAAAAAGGCAGCAAAAAGTGTTGGGGAGAAATCTATAGAAATGATAAAAGCAAAGGAATTATTGCCTTTAACAGGTTATATTCATGGAGGCTGTTCACCAATAGGAATGAAGAAATTTTTTACTACTATAATCGACATATCAGCTCAGGATTTTGATACCTTCATTTTTAGTGCTGGTAAAATAGGTTATCAAGTAGAGCTGAGCTTAGAAGATTTAAGCAAGGTTATAAGATTTCAATTAGCTGATTTGGCAGCTGTTTAAGTAATTTGAGATTATGGGAGGAAATTTATGAAAAGAATATTTGAATTAACTACTAGTGACATTGAAGGCTTAAGTAAGCAAAACTTAAAAGAAATTATAAAAAATTCTGAAGGAAGAACAGTAGTTTCAGAGAATATTGTAAGCTGTTCACCATTTATAAGGGAAGTATCTAACTTAGAGCTTTCAGCTGCTTTTGGTGCTGATATGATAACTTTAAATACTTTTAATTTTGAAAAGCCTTTTATTAGTGGAATTGATGGGGTTATAGACTTATTATCAGGTTTTGATGAAGAAAAAATAGAAAAAATAATAAAGGATAATTTAAATAATAAAGATTATATTAGAAATATAAGAAAACTAATTGGAAGAATCATAGGGGTAAATTTAGAGCCAGTTCCAGAGGGTAGTAGTTATAATAGTGGATATTGTTTAAATGATAATAATCTTTTAAAGGTAAAGGAATATGGTTTTGATTATATTGTGATTACCGGTAACCCTAATACAGGTGTTACTGAATATACAATAGAAGAAGGAATAAAGCTGGCTAAAAGTATTTTAGGTAATGGAACTTTAATAATTGCTGGTAAAATGCATGGAGCTGGCAGTGGAAACATATATGATGAAGAAACTATAAAGAGATTTATTGATGCTGGTGCAGATGTTATTTTAATTCCAGCAGCTGGCACAGTACCCGGATTTGACTTAGAATTGGCAAAAAAGATGATAAAATTAATTCATGAAAACAATGCCTTGGCAATGACAACCATAGGAACATCTCAAGAAGGGGCAAGCAAGAGTGTTATTGAAACTATTGCCTTAAATTCAAAGATGGCAGGAGCAGATCTTCAACATATTGGAGACTGCGGAACCTTTGGTATGGCCTTGCCAGAGAATATTATGACCTTATCAGCAGCAATAAGGGGAATAAGACATACATATAGAAGGATGGCTCAATCAATACTAAGATAATGAATTAAGTAGGTTAATAATAAGCATAATAATATTGAAAAATAATATTATTTATAATATACAAATAAAATAAACAATATATTATTTAGAAAACAGCCAAAGAAGCATAATAATCTATTTCTATCTGGAATGAATATAGAATTTAGCTCAGGATGAAATTTGAAAAAAAAATTATTTGGTGTATTATATAATTAAAAGATAAAAAATAGACAGGGAGAGTTACAATGAAAGTATTAGTTATTAACTGTGGTAGTTCATCACTAAAATATCAACTTATAGACATGGAGACAGAAAAATCTTTAGTAAGTGGTTTGGTTGAAAGAATTGGTATAGATGGATCAATTCTTACTCAAAAGGTAGAGGGCAAGGATAAATACATAATTAAACAAGACATGAAAGATCATAAGGAAGCAATAAAATTGGTCTTAGAAGCTTTATTAAACAAGGAGCATGCTGTTATAGAATCTATGGATGAAATAACAGCTGTAGGTCATAGAGTTGTTCACGGAGGAGAAAAATATTCTGATTCTGTATTAATTGATGATGAAGTAATAGAATTAATTAAGGATTGTATTCCACTAGCACCTTTACATAATCCACCTAACATAATAGGAATAGAAGCTTGTAAAGAACTTATGCCAAACACTCCAATGGCTGCTGTTTTTGATACTGCTTTCCACCAAACTATGCCTAAGGTAGCATATATTTGTCCGCTTCCATATGAACTTTATGAAAAGTATGGAATAAGAAGGTATGGTTTCCACGGAACATCTCATAAATATGTTTCACAAAAAGTTGCTGAAGTAATGAATAGAGATATTAAGGATTTAAAAATAATTACCTGTCATTTAGGTAATGGATGTTCTTTAGCAGCTGTTAAGGGCGGTAAGTCAATTGATACTTCTATGGGCTTTACACCTTTAGCAGGTGTAATGATGGGAACAAGATCTGGAAATATTGACCCATCAGTTATAGCTTTCTTAGTTGAACAACAAGGATATAAATTAGAAGAAGTTAATGAAATGTTAAACAAAAAGTCTGGACTTCTTGGGATTTCTGGAGTATCTTCAGATTTTAGAGATGTTCAAATGGCTGCTGAACAAGGAAATGAAAGAGCTAAATTAGCTTTAGATATTTTTAACTATAAGATTCGTGCTCAAATTGCATCCTATGCTGGAATAATGGGTGGAGTTGATGTTATAGTATTTACAGCTGGTATTGGTGAAAACTCATCCTTTGCTAGAAAAGAAGTTCTAAAGGGTTTAGAATTCTTAGGCTTCAATATAGATGAAGAAAAGAATGAAGTCAGAGGAGAAGTTCAGGAAATTTCAACTAAAGATTCTAAGGTTAAGGTATATGAAATACCAACAAATGAGGAGTTAGTTATAGCAAGAGACACAGTTAAGTTACTAAATAAATAGAATTAAAATAAAACTAGACTGCTGATATTTTATTGGCAGTCTAAATTTATAATTTTAATGTTGTAAGATTATATAGAAAGGAAAAATATATATTAAATTAAAGATAATTACTCTTGAAAATAATAATTATTATTAGTAGAATATTATTATTAAAGATATTATTTTAATAAGGAGAGTAATTATGATTTTAGTTTGTCCTTCCTGTTCAGGAATAGATATTGAAATATTAGAAGAAAAGTTTGGTAAGGAAAATATTGATACTTGTTGCTTAGGAGAGTGTGGTGGAATAGAAGGATCAGTAATTGGTTACATTAATCAGAAATTCATTGAAGAAGATAGTGAAGAAAATTTTATAAAGAAAATAGAAGAAAATTTAGAACAATAAAATAAGGAAAATAATAAAGTAAAATTAATAGGGTAAGTAAAATTCATATTCTATTAATTTTATTTTATTGTAATTAAAAATCTTAAGTCAAATTATAAGGAGATAAACAATGGAGAAGTTAGATAATCGTTATAAAGGAATAATTTTTATAATAATGTCTGCCTTTGGCTTTGCAGTAATGTCTGCTTTTGTAAAATTAGCTGGAGATCTTCCTTCTTTTCAAAAGACTTTTTTTAGAAATCTTGTTTCTTGCATAGTAGCATTAACGTTTATAATTAAAAATAAGCAAAGCTATTTTGGTAAAAAAAGCAGTCAAAAGATCTTGTTATTAAGATCAGCTTTAGGAACAATAGGCATAGTTTTTAACTATTATTCAATTGATAGATTAGTGCTATCTGATGCTAATATGCTAAATAAATTAAGTCCTTTCTTTGTAATAATTTTTTCGGCTTTATTTTTAAAGGAAAAGATAAATATAAGGCAAATATCAGCCGTTTTAATAGCCTTTATAGGAACTTTATTCATTATTAAGCCTACTTTTAATATTGAAATAATGCCATTTATAATTGGAATTTTAGGAGCTGTTTTTGCGGCAGGGGCCTATACCTGTTTAAGAGTTTTAGGAAGCAAAGAAAATACTTATACTGTAGTTTTCTATTTTTCCTTATTTTCTTTAATAGTAATTTTTCCTTTTATGGCTTCAGTTTATAAAGCAATGACTTTAATACAGTTAATATATTTATTACTGGCTGGTTTATTTGCTAGTATTGGTCAATTTGGAGTTACCTTAGCCTATAAGTATGCACCAGCAAAAGAAATTTCAATATTTGATTATAGTAATATAATTTTTTCAGCAATAATAAGTTTTGCTGTATTTAATACATTGCCTGATATATATAGCTTTATAGGTTATATAATTATTTTCTCAGCTTCTTATTATATTTTTAGCTATAATAAAAGTCTAAAAAATTTATAAAATTCCACTTGTAATATATTGACATATATGTAAAACATGATAATATTGAATTATAAAAGAATATAAAGCTCATATAAGTCCCATAATATGGTTGGGATGTCTCTACGAAATGGCCGATAATCATTTCTCTATGAGCGGAAGTGTGCCTAGGGTTCCGGGGTTAATAATATTACCCGCAGGTCCGAGCGGCACAGATACTAACATTGGTACTAATTTGCCACTGCTGTTTTGCACCCTTTTTTAGGCTATAAGCAGTATAAATACTAATTTGGTATCACACCGAAGGGAGAAAAGCCCAGTCGGGTAGGTTTCGCTTAACCTACCCTGACTGAGCTTTTATTTTTTTATAAATATTATATTTTAAAGGAGTGGATGCAATGGAGTTAATTTACAGAGGCAAAACAAAAGATGTTTATGAATTAAAAGACGGAAATTATATGCTTAAATTTAAAGATGACGTTACTGGTGAAAATGGAGTCTTTGATCCAGGAGCTAATACTGTAGGACTTACTATTGAGGGAATAGGGAAGTCTGGCTTGAGGCTTACAAAGTTCTTTTTTGAAAAACTAAATTTATTGGGCATACCAACTCATTATCTATCTGCAGATATTGAAAAGTCAACAATGACAGTTTTACCAGCAAAAGTCTTTGGGAAAGGTGTAGAGGTAATTTGTCGCTATAAGGCTGTAGGAAGTTTTCTTAGAAGATATGGATTATATGCCAAAGAAAGACAAGAGCTTAATGGTTATGTAGAAGTGACTTTAAAAGATGATTTAAGAAATGATCCATTAATTACTGATGAAGCCCTAGAAATTCTAAATATAATGACAAAAGAAGAATATAAAATTTTAGTTGATCTCGCAAGGAAAATTGGAGAGATAGTTAAGTCAGAGTTATTCAAAAAGGGCTTAGAACTATATGATATAAAATTTGAATTTGGAAGAATAGGAAAAGACAATCATATAGCCTTAATAGATGAAATTTCAGGGGGAAATATGAGGGCATATCAAGGTGATACATATATTGAGCCTTTTGAATTAGAAAAAATTATGTTAACTAAATAATATTAAAATATAAAGTTTAAAAGGGAGTGAAAAAATGAACTGTATACGAGTTTATGTTGAAAAGAAAAAAGAATTTAATGAAGAAGGAAAAAATTTATTAGATGAATTTAAAAATTATTTAGGCATTTCCAGCTTAGAAGAAGTAAGGGTTATAAATGAATATGATATAAAAGAAACAGAGAAAGAGATAGTAGATCAAATTATAGATAAGTTATTATATGAACCTTATACTGATTTGATGTATAAAGATTTAGTTATAAATGAAGATGAAAAAGCTTTTAGAATAGAAGCCCATAAAGGACAATTTAATCAAAGGGAAGATTCAGCAAATGAAATAATAAATAAGTTCTTAGATTTTGATGTTAAAGTTAAGCATTCAAAAATATATATTTTAAAAAATATAAGAGATGAAGAGCTTAAAAAAGTTAAATCCTACTTTATAAATCCTTTAGAATATACAGAGCTTGAGTTAAATCATATAGATGAAGATATTTATGAAAAAGCTAATGAAATAGAAATATTAAATGATTTTATGGATATGGCTGAAAATGAATTAGAGAAGCTTAAAGAGAGATATGGCTTTGCTATGGATATGGATGATTTGTTATATTGTCAATCATATTTTAGAAGAGAAGAAAGAGATCCGAGCATTGCTGAACTAAAAGCAATTGATACCTATTGGTCAGACCATTGTAGACATACAACTTTTATGACAGAAATTACAGATATTAAAGTTGAAGAAGGTAAGTATAAGGAAATATTTGAAGAAGCAATTAAGGAATATTTAAGTTCCAGAAAGTACGTGTACGAAGAAAATAAGAAAGCAATATCCTTAATGGACTTAGCTACAATTAATATGAAGGAAGTTGGAAAGAAAGGTAAGCTTAAAGATAAGGAAGAAACAAAGGAAATAAATGCAGCTAGTATTGAAATAGATGTTGATGTAAATGGAAAAAATGAAAAATATTTATTAATGTTTAAAAATGAGACTCATAATCACCCTACAGAAATTGAACCATTTGGTGGGGCGGCAACCTGCTTAGGAGGAGGAATAAGAGATCCACTATCAGGTAGAACTTATGTATATCAAGCAATGAGAATTACTGGTTCTGCTGATCCAAGACAAAAATATGAAGATACTCTTGAAGGAAAATTAGCTCAAAGAAAAATTACTCAAACAGCAATGGAAGGTTATAGTTCTTATGGAAATCAAGTTGGATCAGCTTCAGGTTATATAAAGGAATTTTATGATGAAGGATTTGCTGCTAAACGTATGGAATTGGGAGCTTTAGTTTCTGCAGCCCCAAAGAATTGGGTTATACGAGGAGAGGCAGAAGCTACAGATTTAATATTACTTGTTGGTGGTAGAACTGGAAGAGATGGACTTGGTGCTGCTGTTGGTTCTTCAAAGGTTCAAACAGAAAAAGCCCTTGAAAAATTAGGTGCAGATGTTCAAAAGGGGAACCCATTAATTGAAAGAAAAATAATAAGACTTTTTAGAAATCCAAGAGCAACAAGACTAATTAAAAAATGCAATGATTTTGGTGCAGGTGGGGTAGCTGTTGCAGTTGGAGAACTTGCCGATGGATTATATATAGATTTAGATAAAGTACCTTTAAAATATGAAGGACTTGATGGGTATGAAATTGCCCTTTCTGAATCACAAGAAAGAATGGCAGTGGTTATAGACAAGGAAAATTTAGAGGAATTTAAGAGACTTGCAGAGGAAGAGGATTTGGAAGCTGCTGTTATTGCAGAAGTTACAGATAATAATAGGCTTCAAATGGTATGGAGAGGTAAAAGAATAATTGATATAGATAGAGACTTTTTAAATAGCAGTGGGGTTAGAAAGAAAACTAAAGTTAATATAACTATGCCGGATGAAGAAATATATTTAAAAAATAATCCTAGTCATGTAAAAAATAAAGGTATAAAAGAAGCCTTTATTGATAATATGAAAGATTTAAATATCGCATCACAAAAAGGTTTGGTAGAAAGATTTGATAATACTATAAATTCAGGAACAGTATTAATGCAATTGGGCGGTAAAAACATGGTAACACCACAGGAAGGAATGGTAGCAAAGATTCCAGTAGCTAATGGCGAAACTAGGACATGCTCTATTATGACCTTTGGATATGATCCTAAATTAGCAAAATGGAGTACATTCCATGCTGGATATTATGCTGTCATTGAATCAGTAGCAAAAGTAGTTGCCTTAGGTGGAGATTACAGAAAAATCAGGCTATCATTCCAAGAATACTTTGAAAGCTTAGGAAAAGATCCTACAAAATGGGGCAAGCCTTTTGCAAGTCTATTAGGAGCATTTATTGTCCAAAAGAATTTAGATATACCATGTATAGGTGGTAAAGACAGTATGAGTGGAACTTTTGGAGATATCAGTGTTCCACCATCATTATTTAGTTTTGCAGTAACATATGACAAGGTAGATAATATTATTTCAAAAGAATTTAAAAAATCTAATTCTAATATTGTATTAGTTAATTTAAAAGTAGATGAAAATGGGCTAATAAATTTCAATCAATTAAAAGAAAATTATTCAAAAATTAAAGAATTGGCAAATAAAAAAGAAATACTATCAAGTTCTACAATAGGCTTTGGTGGTATTGCAAGAGCAGTTGCTGAAATGGCATTGGGAAATGAAATAGGCTGTGTAATAAATAATGAAATAGTAGATGATTTGTACAAGCCTCTTTATGGATCTATATTGTTAGAAATTGATGGATATAAAGATCTTGAAAAATTATTAGAGGGTCTAGACTATAGCCTAATTGCTAGAACAATAGCTGATAAATATATAAAAATAAAGGATGTAGTTATAAATCTTAAAGAATTATTAAATGAATGGCAAAAACCTTTAAATGAAACCTTTCCAATTGATAATAAGCAAATAGAAATAAATGAAATTACACCATATATAAAGGGTTCTATTGCTAAAATTTCTAACTCAATTGCAGTACCAAGAGTTTTAATACCAATATTCACTGGAAGCCATGGAGAATATGATATGGCTAAGGCTTTTATGGATGCTGGTGCAAAAGTAGAAACTTTTGTATTCAAATCACTTAACAAAAAGGTTATAGAAGAGTCCTATAAAATTTTAGCAGAAAAAATAAAAGCTTCTCAAATTTTAGGATTACCTAATGGTCAAGTATATGGTTCAGAACCTGAGGCTTCAGGAAAACTATTAAAGCTTATATTTAATAATTCCTATGTAAAGGAAGCATTAGATGATCTTATTGAAAATAGGGACGGACTAGTGTTAGGTATTGGAGATGGAGCAATAGGATTAGTTAAATTAGGTCTAATTGAGAATGGAAGAATATCAGAAACAAATACTAAGGCACCTTACATTACAAGCAATTCAGCTGGAAGATTTATTTCAACCATGGTAGATGTAAAAGTTGTGTCTAACTTATCTCCTTGGATGAGTGAGATGGAAGTTGGAGAAATATATACTGTACCTATAGCTACAAAAGAAGGAAGAATTATACTTGGAAATAATCCCGATAAATTATTAGATAAGGGTCAAATAGCAACACAAATTATTTCAAAAAATGTAACAGGAGCTGATAGATCAGTTGAAGCATTGACAAGTATCGATGGAAGAATTCTTGGAACAATATCTTCTATTGATAGAATAGGAAAAGATATTTATAAGAATATAGAACTAAAAGGACAACACAAAATATTCCTTTCTGGAGTTAAATATTACAAATAATGGATAATGGAGGAAGAAAGATGAAGCTAGCTATAGTTATGGGAAGCATTTCTGATAAAGAAATTGCTTATAAGGTTATAGAAATACTAGAGAAATTTGAAGTGAAATATGAAGTGAAAGTAATATCAGCTCATAGATCACCTGAATTGGCTGCGGACTTTGCAAAAAGTGCAGAAAAACAGGGTATAGAAGCAATAATAGCAATAGCAGGAAAAGCTGCTCATTTAGCAGGAGTTATAGCAGCTATGACACCATTACCTGTAATTGGGCTTCCTGTTAAATCTTCTACAATGGATGGATTAGATTCTTTATTATCAGTTGTACAGATGCCTAAAGGAGTTCCTGTAGCTACTGTTGCTATTAATGGTGGAGAAAATGCTGGCTTACTAGCAGTCCAAATATTATCAGTAAAATACCCTGAGCTAAGGGAAAAGCTAAAAGACTACAAAAAGAAAATGACAGAAGATGTAATAAAAATGAATAAGGAACTCAATGAGATTTTAAAAAAATAGGAGGTACAGCATTGAGTGGAGTAGTTGGAATATATAGTTCAAATAGAAAGGATGTAGCACAGGTTGTTTATTATGGACTTTATGCATTACAGCATAGAGGACAGATAAGTGCAGGAATAGCAGTAAATAATAATGGTTTTATAGATTATCATAGGGAGGCAGGTCTTGTTAATGAAGTTTTATCCAAGGATAACTTATATAAACTTACTGGCAATATAGCCATAGGACATGTTAGATATGCTTTTAATTCAAGTGATCATAGCCTTTTAACTACCCTGCCACTAGTAGTTGGTTATAAAAGAGGTGCATTAGCCATAACTCTTGATGGATCAATTGTTAATTCTAATATTTTAAGAGATAAGTTAGAAGAAGAAGGAGTGATTTTTCAATCTGAGTTAGATGCAGAAGTTATTGCAAACTTAGTTGCTAGAAATAGTAGGGATAATATAGAAGAAGCAGTTATAAAATCTCTAGATGAACTTTCAGGTTCTTATGCTCTAATAATGATGACAAATGATAGGTTAATAGCAGCAAGGGATCCTTATGGTATAAAACCATTATGTCTAGGTAAATTAGGAAAAGACTATATTGTATCTTCTGAAAGTTGTGTATTTGATAATATAGGAGCAGAATTTCTTAGAGATATAGATCCAGGTGAAGTAATTGTTATAGACAATGAAGCTTTAAGAACTATATCAAGAAAAAAAGCAAAAGAAAACTTATGTCTTTTTGAACTAGTTTATTTTGCCAGACCTGATAGTCTTCTATATGGTAAAAGTATTTATTCATCAAGAAGGGAAGCAGGAAGACAATTGGCAAGGGAGTCAAGAAATGATGCAGATATTATAATTGGGGGACCTGATTCTGGAACTGTTTTCGCCATAGGCTTTGCTGAAGAAGCAAATATTCCATATGCTGAAGGTTTAATAAAAAATAGATATGTCGGTAGAACTTTTATACAACCTAGCCAGGAATTAAGAGAACAGGGAGTTATGATAAAACTAAATGCCATAAAAGAAAACATTGATGGCAAAAGAATTATTCTTGTAGATGATTCTATAGTTAGAGGGACAACTATGAAAAGAATTGTGCAAATGTTAAAAAAGGCAGGAGCAAAGGAAGTTCATGTAAGAATAGCTTCACCACCAGTAATAAATGCCTGCCATTTAGGAATGGATACTCCTAGTAAAAAAGATCTAATTGCTGCTAATATGAGTTCGGAGGAAATAAGAAAGCTAATAGGAGCCGATTCACTTTATTTTATGTCTCTAGAAGGTCTAGTTAAATCTGTAGGGAAAAATAATGGATTTTGTACAGGCTGTTTCAATAACAGATATGCTATAGATCCACCAGAAGAGGAGGGAAAAAATGTCTATAACTTATAAGGATTCAGGAGTAGATAAGGAAGCTGGATATAAGGAAATAGAACTTATTAAGGATGTAGTTAAAAAGACTCATATACCTGGGGTGTTAAATGATATAGGTNGTTTTGCAGGTTTATTTCAAATTGATATAAAAAAATATAAGGAGCCTGTGTTAGTATCAGGAACAGATGGAGTAGGAACTAAGCTAAAGATTGCTTTTATGCTGGAAAAGCATGATAGCATTGGAGAAGATTGTGTAGCTATGTGTGTTAATGATATTCTCTGCCAAGGAGCCAAACCTCTATTTTTCTTAGATTATATTAGCACTGGTAAATTGATCCCTGAAAAAATGGCCAAAATAGTTGAAGGGATATCTAATGGATGCTTAAAAGCAAGCTGTGCNTTAATTGGTGGAGAAACCGCTGAAATGCCGGGCTTATATGAGAAAGAAGAATATGATTTAGCTGGTTTTTGTGTAGGTATAGTAGATAAAGAAAATATTATAGATGGCTCTACAATAGCAGAGGGGGACATAATAATTGGACTAGCTTCTTCAGGAGTTCATAGCAATGGATATTCATTAATTAGAAAGCTCCTATTAGAAAAGGAGAAATTAGATTTTAATAGATATTATGCTAGCTTGGACTCTAGCTTAGGAGAGGAATTACTAAAACCTACAAGGATTTATTATGACCCTGTATATGGCTTAATTGAAAATTTTAATATTAAAGGTTTATGCCATATTACAGGCGGTGGATTTTATGAGAATATTCCTAGAATGCTGCCTGATGGACTAGAGGCGAATATAAAAACTTGGCTAATCGATACTCCTCCGGTATTTAATTTGATACAAGAATTGGGAAATATTGATATTGATGAGATGTATTCTACCTTTAATATGGGGGTTGGAATGATGTTTGTTATTTCAAAAGAAGATCTGCCAAAAATAAAAAACTATTTACAGGAAAGAGATGAGAAGTTTTATATATTAGGAGATATTAAAAAAGGCAATAAGGGTGTTAAATTATGGCACAAACCAAAATAGGAGTACTAATTTCAGGTGGCGGAACTAATTTGCAGATCTTAATTGATAATATAAAAAAAGGCTATATAAATGGAAGTATAAAATTAATTATTTCCAATAAAGAAGATGCCTTTGGTTTAGAAAGAGCTAAGAAAGCCGATATTGAAGCAATATATATNAACCCAACTCTGTATAAAAATGCAGTAGATTATGATAGAAAGCTAATTGAGGAATTTAAAAAAAGGGATATTGAATTAATAGTATTAGCAGGATATTTAAAAATACTTTCAAGAGAGTTTGTAGTTGAATATAGGGACAGGATAATAAATATACATCCTTCCCTTATCCCTAGTTTTTGTGGAAAAAGCTTTTATGGGAAAAGGGTACATAAGGCTGTACTTGATTATGGCTGCAAAATAACTGGAGCAACTGTTCATTTTGTAGATGAAAATACAGATACTGGACCAGTTATACTACAGGAACCAGTAAAAGTTTATGATGATGATACTGTGGAAAGTCTTCAAAAAAGAGTATTGGAAGCTGAACATAAGATTTTATCAAAAGCTGTAAAGTTGTTTTGTGAGGGAAAGCTAAAAATAGAAGGAAGACATGTAAAAATAATTGAGGAGTGATATTATGAAGCGTGCGTTAATCAGTGTTTATAATAAAAAAAATTTATTTAGCTTTGCAAAAGGCTTAATTGATCTAGGCTGGGAAATAATATCAACTGGGGGAACAGCTAAGGATTTAAAAGCTGAAGGATTAAAGATAATAGAGATAGAGGAGATTACAAAATTTCCAGAAATATTAGATGGTAGAGTAAAAACTTTAAATCCATATATACATGCTGGCTTATTATATAAAAGAGATGAAGAGGAGCATTTAGAAACTATTAAGACCTTAAATATAAATTCAATTGATATGGTAGTCAATAATTTATACCCTTTTGAAGAAACTATAAAAAATCCAAATTCAACTCAAGAGGAGATTATTGAAAATATTGATATTGGTGGTCCATCTATGATTAGGGCAGCAGCTAAAAACTATAAATTTGTTACTGCAATAGTTGATCCTGAAGATTATGAAAAAGTATTAGATGAGCTCAATAAAAAAGGAGATATAAGCTTAAAAACAAGAGAATATTTAGCCTGTAAGGTCTTTAGCTATACAGCATACTATGATGCTTTAATTTCAAGCTATTTTAATAAACTAACTAAAATAAAATTTCCAGAAAAATTAACTTTAGCTTTAAATCGTGCTCAGGAGTTAAGATATGGAGAAAATCCTCATCAAGAGGCAGTCTTATATAAGGAGGTCTTTGATCTCCCAGGCTCTATTAGTTCAGGCAAGCAATTACATGGAAAGCAGCTTTCTTTTAATAATTTCAATGATGCAAATGGAGCCTTGGAAATATTGAAAGAATTTGAAGAAGCTACAGTAGTAGCAGTAAAACATACAAATCCATGTGGCATTGGAAGCGGAAAAAATTTAATTGAGGCTTATAAAAAGGCATATGAATGTGATAAGGTATCTATATTCGGTGGCATCATTGCAGTAAATAGAGAAATAGATGCTGATGTTGCAGAGATGATTAATTCGATATTTATTGAAGTTGTGATGGCCCCTTCCTTTACAGAAGAAGCTTTAAAAATACTAACTCAAAAGAAAAACATAAGATTAATCCAAATAGATGATATTAATAAAAATAATTATAATGCTCTAGACTATAAGAAAATATTAGGAGGATTATTAGTACAAGATAGAAATGAATTACTTTTAAAGGATGAGTATAAAGTAGTAACTAAAAAACAGCCAACTAGGGAAGAAATGGAAGATTTATTATTTGCCTGGAAGGCAGCTAAGAATATTAAATCTAATGGGATAATAATAGCAAAAGATAAGGCTACTGTTGGAATAGGTCTTGGAGAAGTAAATAGAATATGGGCAGCAGAAAAGGCAATAGAAAGAGGGGGATATAAAGTAAAAGGAAGTGTAGCAGCTTCAGATGGTTTCTTTCCTTTTTCAGACTGTGTTAAAGCTTTAGCCGAAGCAGGTGTTACAGCTATAATTCAGCCAGGAGGGTCTATTAGAGATGAAGAATCTATAAAAGAAGCAGATAAATATGGAATAGCAATGGTATATACAGGAATAAGACACTTTAAGCATTAAAAAGAGGATTAATTTTTGGAGGTATAGGATGAAAATTTTAGTTGTTGGAAGTGGTGGAAGAGAACATGCCTTAGCTTGGAAGATTGCTCAGTCTGATAAGGTTAGTAAGATATATTGCGCACCAGGTAATGGTGGAACTAAGGATATAGCAGAAAATATTAATATTAATCCTAATGAAATAGATAAGCTTCTTAAATTTGCTTTGGAAAAAAAAATAGATTTGACTATAGTAGGTCCTGAGGAACCTTTAGTTTTAGGCATAGTTGATGAGTTTAAAAAACATAATTTAAAAATTTTTGGCCCTAATAGGAAATGTGCACAATTAGAAGGAAGTAAAGATTTTTCAAAGAAGTTTATGAAGAAATATAGTATTCCAACAGCCAAGTATAAATCATATACAGATTATGAAAAGGCCATAGGAGATTTAGAAAATTATAAATTTCCTCTAGTAATTAAAGCTGANGGTTTATGTGCAGGTAAAGGGGTTATTATTTGTAACTCTAAGGATGAAGCAGAAGTAACCTTAAAGGATATATTAGTAAACAAATACTTTGGTAGCGAAGGTAATAAAGTGATAATAGAAGAATTTTTAGATGGGGTTGAAGCTTCCTTATTATGTTTTGTAACAAATGGAAAGATAATACCTTTAGAAAGTGCCAAGGATTATAAAAAAATATATGAAAAAGATTTAGGGCCAAATACTGGTGGAGTTGGATGTTTTTCACCTAATCCATTATTTACAGAGGAACTTAAAGCTTCTATTAGGAAAAATATTTTGAATAAAATAATAGTGGGTTTTAATGAAGAAAGATTAGATTTTAATGGTATCTTGTTTATAGGACTTATGCTAGTAGAAGGAGAAGCTAAAGTTTTAGAATTTAATGTAAGATTTGGCGATCCTGAAACAGAGGTAATAGTTCCTAGACTAAAAAGTGATATAGTAGATATATTTTTAAAGGCTCTTGACGGAAGTTTGAGTGAGGAAGATTTAATATGGGATGATAGAGTTAGTTTAACAGTAGTTTTAAGCTCAGAGGGTTATCCGTCATATTACAAAAAAGGTCATGAAATTATCATTAATGAATTAGGGTCTTCAATAATATTATTTCATAATGGAACAAAACATGAAGGAGAAAAATTACTTACTGATGGAGGAAGGGTTCTTTCTGTAACTAGTTTAGGAGAAACAATAGATAAGGCAAAAGAAGAGGTATATAAAAATATAAAAAAGATAAAATTTCAGGGGGCATACTATAGAACAGATATAGGAGAAATATATAGATAGCTAATTTTAATGTACAATGCAGAATGATCAATATTTATATATAATGAAGGAAATTTTAAGGAAAAGTTTAAGTAATCCTTCTTGTTACATTCTTCATTGTACATTTTATATATTTTATTCAAGTATATTTTTAACCATTGGATTAACTTTTGATCTATCAAATTTACCAGCAATTTTAGGCATAATTTCTTTCATTATTTTGCCCATATCTGCTTTAGTATAGTTATTAGCAGCAATAATATCTCTTATCATTTTTTCNACTTCTTCTTCACTTAATTGAGCCGGTAAATATGGAGTTAATAGGTTAATAGCAAAAGAGCCTTCAGCTATTTTTTCTTCATCATTCAGCTGTTTAGCATATTCAAGAGTTTCTTTTAATTGTTTTATTTGCTTTTCAATTATCTTAATGACAACATCATCAGTAGCTTCTTGTCTTTCATTAACTTCATAAGCTTTAATTTCTGAGTTAACTAATCTTAATACATTTACTGTTTGTTTGTCTCTTGCCTTCATAGCTGCAATTTCNTTTTTCTTTAATTCTTCTTTTAACATGGTTTCACCTCTTTATATATTTGTTACTAGAAAAATTATATACTTTTAGGATTTTTTTTGCAAGGTAACCTAATTTAGTTAAAGCTAATATACTCTCCGANAGTAATAGCCTTAGAATTAGGACTNTGACCTAACTCTGATGTTTTTATTATTGGAATATTGGAACTTATTTTATTCTTAATCAAATCTTCTATTTTAATATTATGATTATTTCTTTCATATTCAGTAAATTCTCCAAGAATTAATCCCTTGATTTTTTCAAATGNATCTAGCTGTTTAAGTTGAGCAATATATGTAGATATTTTATTTATATCACCGCTTAGGGCTTCAAGGAAGAGTATTTTATTTTCAAAATCAGGCATATACTCTGTACCAGCAAGTTTTAATAAACAGCGAATATTACCTCCTATAACTATTCCATCCATTTGCTTTCCATTTACCCAAGAATATTTAAAATCAAATAGATCTTTTCTNCCCTCTAGAAAGGTATTTTTAAAGTTTGTTATTTGAGTNTTAGTATTATCTCTTATTAAATTCCTTATNTGATAGTTATAGCTGGGAATATTACATTTCTTATAAAGGGAATTTAGTATAACTGTTAAATCACTATAGCCGAAGAAAGGCTTATTGTTTTTAGTGATTATATTAAAGTCAATATAATCTAATATTTCATTTGCAAGATCCCCTCCAGATATATCAAAAATAGCCTTAATATTTTTATCTTCATACATTTTTATAAGATCCTTAGCCCTATAAATTGGGGCTTGAGTATTATTATTACTATCTTTAAATAAGCTGTTTGAAATAACTACATTCAGCTTCATTGAAGATAGTATTTTAATTAAATTTAATATATCATCCTTTTTATTTAAATCATATCCATTAGAACAGGATACTAAACCTATTTTATCTTCTTTGTTAAGTATATTTTTCATTATAACCTCCATAATTTTGATTAATATTTTTGATGTATATAATTTGCTATAAAAGAAATTATATATATTAAATGTATCTTATATATATTTTAATATATCCTTTTAGAATAATTCTATTTTTATATGAATATTTTTAAGAAAGAAGAAGTTTATAATGGAGGATATATGAAATATAGACTTTATGTTAATGGGAAATGTAAAAACACAAGAAAACTGACTGGAAGCATAGGCATTGGAGGAGTAATAATAAGTGACGATGGAAAGGAAATTTCTTTTTCAAAAACTTTAGGTGCAGGAACCTGTTGTGAAGCTCAAATTTATGCTGTCTTTTATGGAATAGAAGAAATATTAAAGTTTAATGATGCAGAAGATATAAATGTCTATTTGTCAAACTTGGCCCTTGTAAATTATCTTAATGGCGAAAATAGTGAGATAAGTAATAATTCTNAAATTTTAGCAAAAAAATTAAAGGAATATATTAATAAATTAAAGGTAAGAATAATATTTGGTTACTTTGATGTCAGAGATTATCTATATGTTTCTTCTCTTGCAGAAGAAGCAATAAAATTGTAAAATAAAATAAATGGAAGAATTTAAATTTTTTAAAAGGAGTGTTTATTATGATTAAAAAATTGGGAATTTATAAATGTGAGGTGTGTGGCTCCGTTGTAGAAGCTCTAAGAGAAACTGGCGGCAAGTTAGTATGCTGTGGTAAGGAAATGAAATTATATCAAGAAAATACAGTTGATGCTGCTGTAGAAAAACATGTACCTGTATATGAAGAAAAAGATGGAGTAACATATATCAAAGTTGGTGATGTTGAGCATCCAATGATACCAGAACATTATATTGAATGGATAGAAGTAATAACTAAAGATGGCAAAGTATACAGACAAGAATTAGATTCAAGCAAGAAACCAGAAGCTGAATTCAAAATAAATGGGGAAATTGAAAAAGTTAGAGAATTATGTAATATTCATGGTTTATGGACTACAAAATAATTAATTAAGAAAAAA
>JGI24713J26584_10000192_pt1 | contig 43063 bp, 41 predicted proteins | sample BioPla4DNA1_FD_26584 | JGI IMG/M metagenome (IMG submission 26584) | reverse complement strand
GACGAAAATGGCATTATTTCCGGAGGCTCCGATTTTCAAGTCGCGATCGATGGTGGAGGTACGGTAGATGTTACGTTCCCGGCAGGCGCCAACAATGCCTTCAGTGTGGGTGGGACAGCCGTCTCCACCGGCAACTTCACCCCGGCGTCGGCTGTCACCTCCACGGTGGAGATCTACGACTCCCAGGGGAACGTCCATCTCCTGACCACCATCTTCAGGAAAACCGGCGACAACGAGTGGGTTTGGGAGACTTACACCGGAGGCGGAGCCATGGTTGGCGACGGTACCTTAAGGTTTAATACCCACGGGCAATTGATCGCCGCCACCGGCGGGCCGATTGACTTTACCCCGCCGGGCGCCGCGCAAATCACCATCCAGCCGGATTTCAGCAAGATCACGCAGTATGTGGGGGAATCCAGCATCGATATTGACCAGGACGGTTACCCCATGGGGTACCTGGACGGCTTTACCATCGATAAAAACGGACGGGTGGTCGGGGTCTTCAGCAACGGGCTGACCAAAAACCTTGCCCAGGTAGCAGTGGCCACCTTTAACAACCCCAGCGGGCTGGAACGGGTCGGTGAAACCATGTTCCGGATCTCCAGCAACTCGGGGCCGGAGCGGGTTAACCCCGCCGGGGTCGGGGGCAGCGGTTCCATCACCCCGGGCGCCCTGGAAATGTCCAATGTCGACCTTTCGCAGGAGTTTACCGATATGATCGTCACCCAACGGGGTTTCCAGGCCAATTCCCGGATAATCACCACTTCCGANGAGATGCTCCAGGAATTGGTCATGCTGAAACGGTAGTAACGGTTAACCTGGTAACGGCAGGGGGGNAACGGACCCTCCTGCCGTTACCGGCAGCACGCCGNCTCCGGCCGGAAATGAGAACTGGTCGCGTNCGGCGGGCNAAACCGCTTAAGGAGGTGACCGTATGATCCAGGTCACCAGGTTGAACGGGAAGAAGTTCTGGGTTAACCCCCACCTCATTGAGTTCCTGGAGGAAACACCGGATACAGTGGTCACGCTNCTGACAGGGAAAAAAGTTGTGGTCCGGGAGAAAGCACGGGAAATTTTGGAGGAGATCATTCTTTACCGCCGCCGGTTGATGGACGGCGGGAATGAAGTCGTCCCAATAGAGATCCGAGGTGAATAGGATGGACTTGTCAACTATTATTGGCATAATCGCGGGAGTCTTGCTTTTGGGGATTGGGATGGCGTCGGGCGGTAGCCTTTCCACCTTTTGGAACCTACCCTCGATCGCCATCACTCTCGGCGGGTCTTTCGCTGCGATGATGATTAATTTCCCCTTGAACCAGTTTGTCAAGGCCTGGAAAGCAGTACGGTGGGCCTTTTTTGACCGCACCTTTTCCCCGGAAGAGATCATCAACAGCCTGGTGGGGTATGCTGAAAAAGCCCGCAGGGAAGGGTTGTTGGCTTTGGAAGACGAGGTTTCCGAGGCCGATGATTTTTTGAAAAAAGGGATCCAGCTGGTGGTGGACGGTACCGACCCCGAACTGGTCAAAAGTATCATGGAGATTGAGATCGCTTTTTTGGAGAACCGGCACAGGAGCAACCAGATGTTCTTTGAAACCTGGGGCTCTGTGGCGCCGGCCTTTGGTATGGCCGGGACGCTGATTGGCCTGATTCAGATGTTAAGGAGTATGGGTGAGGACCTGAGCGCACTGGGGCCGGCGATGGCCGTTGCCTTGATTACCACCTTGTATGGGGTGATCCTGGCCTACCTGTTCTTTATGCCCCTTGCCGGGAAACTGAAGATCCGCAGTAGCGAAGAGATTATCATCCGCCAGGTGATGGTGGAGGGGATCCTTTCCATCCAGGCGGGCGAGAACCCCAGGATTGTCGAGGAGAAGCTTAAGTCTTTCCTCTCACCGGCCCAGCGGGAAGGCGTCGGCAGGCAACGGCGGCGGGAAGGGATGGAGCAAGGAGTGGGGATAAATGTCTAGATGGCAGAAGAAGGACGAGGAGCAGCCCAAGGGATCTCCCCTCTGGATGACCACCTACAGTGATATGGTCACTTTGCTCTTGACCTTCTTTGTGATGCTTTTCGCCTTTGCCGATATTGACAAGGCCAAATATGAGCAGATTGCCGAGTCCCTCCGGGGCGCGCTCAAAGGCATGCCGAGTATCCTGGAGACTCCGCAAAGGGATTTTTCAGTCCTGGAGCCTATTCCCATGATTACTCCGGAATTTGAAAGCCTGTATGAATCTTTTCAAGAGTTATTGGGCGATGAGGAACTGGCCGGAGCGACCGATATCTTCATGGATGAACGGGGGCTGGTGGTCAGTTTTAAAGAGAAGCTCTTCTTTGACATCGGGTCGGCAGAGATCAAACCGGAGGCCCGTGACCTCCTGCGCCGGGTCGGCGAGATTTTACGCAGGGGGAAAAACCAGATCCGGGTGGAAGGGCATACCTGTGACCTGCCCATCCGGACCGACCGTTTCCCCTCCAACTGGGAGCTTTCGGTCAGCAGGGCCACCAATGTCACCAGGTTCCTTATTGAACAGGCGGGGGTTACCCCCGAACGGCTGGCAGCGACCGGCTATGCGGAATTCCGGCCGATAGCGCCGAATGATTCGGAAGAGAACAGGGTGAAGAACCGGCGCGTGGACATCGTACTCCTTTCGCTGGATACAGAGTAGAAATTGCGTGGGCGCAAAACCCTTGAGAAGGGAGGAGGGAAAAAATGGCCGAAGAAAACGGGAAAAAAAAGAAATTCAAGTTTAACCAGGTGTTTACAACGATCATTGTGGTTTTGGCCGTCTTTTTTGCCGCAGTTTTTGCTGCCACCATATTCTTTATCAAGGTGGTCTTGCCCCAGAAAAACGAATATTCGATGTTGAGCGAGGCCAACCAGGTAAAATATATGGTGCCGTTGGGCGAAGATCTCATCGTCAACCTGGCCGACCCATCGGGGCGCCGGTTTATCAGGGTAAACCTGACCCTGGTCACTGACGCCGAGGAGACCCAGGGAGAAATCCTCAAGCGCAAGCCACAGATCCGTGATGCGGTGATTAAGATTTTTCGCACTAAAACAGTGGATAAAATTAGAGAAGAAGAAGGGATTTTTCAGATCCGTAACGAAATAATTACTGCTATAAACGAGATGTTACCCTTTGGCAAAGTCACCGACGTCTTTTTCACGGAATTTGTTTACCAGTAGGGGGTGGCAGCAGCTTGGCGGAGATTCTGAGTCAAAATGAAATCGATGCGCTATTAAAGGCACTTTCCGCAGGAGAAATCGACGCCGAGGCCGTAAAGAAGGAAGAAAAGAAGAAAACCGTCAAACCTTATGACTTTCGCAGGCCCAACAAGATTGCCAAGGACCAGATGCGCACCCTGGTTATGTTACATGAAAACCTCTCCCGGCGGCTGGGAACATCTCTCTCCGCGTATCTCAGGACCATGGTCCAGATGGAAGTGGCTTCGGTGGACCAGATGACCTATGAGGAGTTCACCCGGTCCCTTCCCAACCCGACGGTCATCAATATCTTGTATATTAAGCGGTTGGAAGGGAATGTCATCCTGGAGTTCACTCCCAATCTGGCGTTTGCCATTATCGACCGGTTATTGGGGGGGAGCGGGGGCGGCGATTACGTTGTCCGGGAGTTGACCGAGATCGAACAACGGGTTATCCGGCAGGTGGTTATGAGGTTTTTCCCGAGTATGAACGAGGCGTGGAGCAATGTGACTCTCCTGGACCCTGAGTACATAGAGATGGAGACGAACCCGCTCTTCACGCAGTTCATTCCCCCGTCGGATATGGTCATTCTCGTCACCATGCACTTAAAGATTGCTGAGAGCAGCGGTTTAATGAACCTGTGTTACCCGTTTGCTGTGTTGGAACCGCTTCTTCCCCGCCTGAGCGCGCAGTCGTGGTTCGAAAGTTCCCGGAAGAGTTTTTCTCCGGAGACCCTTGAAACTTTGAAGAACCGGTTAAAGGAGGCGGAAATCCCGGTAAGAGTTGAATTGGGAACCACCAGCATCTCCATTCGGGAGTTATTACACCTTTCAAAAGGAGATGCCATCAAGCTGGATCAGGGGATAAACACCCCGCTGACGGTAAGGATCGGTGAAGAGACCAAATATCTTGGGTTCCCCGGTCTCTCGAAGAACAACAAGGTCGCCATCCAACTCAGTGGCTATCAAAGCAAAGGTGGTGAGGAAAGTGTCCAATGAGAGACTTTCCCAGGAGGAGATTAATGCCTTATTAAATGATGAACCTGTGGAAATAACGCCAATGGAGAGGGATGCCCTGGGCGAAATCGGTAATATTGCCTTTGGTTCCGGAGCCACCGCCCTTTCCCTTCTTTTGAACAAGAAGGTGAAACTGACAACGCCGACCGTAACCATTACCACCATGCGGCAGTTGATCAGGGAGCACCCGACCCCCTGTGTGGCGGCGGAAGTCGGCTATATTAAAGGCCTGTACGGAACCAACCTGCTGGTGTTGAAGATCGCTGATGCGGCGGTTATTGCCGACCTGATGCAGGGCGGGGACGGGTCCAACCCCAAAATGGAACTGGAAGAAATGGAGATCAGTGCCATTGGGGAAGCGATGAACCAGATGATCGGTAAAGCCGCAACTTCCATGTCTTCCCTCTTCAACATCAGGGTGGAGATTGCCCCGCCGAAAACGCAGATTATAGAGTTGATCGATGCGGGACAGATCGATGAGGCGCTCGCCGACGATAAAAAAGTGGCAAAGATCAGTTTCCGGTTGGAAATTGAGAAACTGTTGGATAGTAGTTTGATGTTGGTCATCCCCTTGGACCTGGGGCGGAAAATGGCGGAGTCGCTTATAAAGAATAGTGAAGAGGAAAAACCGGCAAGTGTTGTTCCCCCCGGCCCGGATGATGGAGCGGAGGAAGAGGCGTTGCAACCGTTGACAAAAACGGTAAAGATCGAAGAGGAAGAAGCCGTGATTCAACCGGTGCGGTTTGCACCCGTCTCTTCCGGCGAGACTTCCCAGGAAAAGAGCAACCTCAACCTGTTGCTGGACGTCCCTCTCCAAATCAGCGTAGAGTTGGGGAGTACCAGGATGAAGATTAAGGAGATTCTGGACCTGGGAATGGGTTCCATTGTCGAACTGGACCGCTTGGCCGGGGAGCCTGTTGATGTCCTTGTCAACGGGAAGGTTTTTGCCAGGGGCGAGGTGGTGGTGATCGATGAAAATTTCGGGATTAAGATTACGGATATCGTCAGTCCGGTTGCCAGAATCAACAACCTACAATAAAGGGATAAGGGGGGGAATTCCATGAGCAAACGGGTATTAGTTGTGGACGATGCGGCCTTTATGCGGATGATGATCAAAGATATTCTGCAGAAGGGCGGCTACGAAGTAGTGGGCGAAGCAGAAGACGGCAAAAGGGCTATTGAAAAGTATAAAGAATTAAAACCGGATCTGGTGACCATGGATATCACCATGCCGGATATGGACGGAATAACGGCGGTTAAAGAGATCCGGAAGATTGACGAGAACGCGGTCATCATCATGTGCAGCGCCATGGGGCAACAGGCGATGGTTATCGATGCGATCCAGGCGGGAGCCAAGGATTTTGTGGTCAAGCCTTTCCAACCGGAACGGGTCTTGGAAGCCATCAAAAAGGTTGTGGGGTAGGGTGAGAAGTAATGGGGGAATTTGAACAAACCGGCGGGCAGGCCGTAAGCGGCGCCTTTGGCATCGGGTACATCGAATATGTCATAATCATCATCGCCTTTTTCGGTGTTTTGCTCTGTATTGCCTGGCTGACCCGTTGGCTGGCAGGAAAAGCCGGCAAGATGCGCGGGCGTTACCTGAGTATCATTGATAGCCTGAGCCTTGGGCCAAACCGCGGTCTATACCTGATTTTATTGGTTGACCGGCTTTTCCTGGTTGGAACCGCCGAACGCTCTGTAAACCTGGTGGCGGAGATTGATGAACCCGGTTTGGTTGATGAGGTATTAAAAAAAGGAGAAGGTTCTCCTTTTCAGCATAATAGAGGCTTTTTTCAATACCTGCAAAGGGTAATTACGCCGGGTGAAGGAAGAGAAGACGGGGGAGGCGATCCGGGGCCGGCAGTAAGAGAGATTCGCGCGAAGATCAGCGATTTACGAAAAAACTCGGACAAGCGGGAAGAAGATGAGTAGGAAACGCACGGGGATTTTCTTCTTACTGGTGGTGCCGGTGCTTCTGGTGGCGGGAACAGTTTACGCACAGCCGGTATTGCCGCAAATCCAGATTGGAGTGGCGGCGGCGGATGATCCGCAAGAAGTGGCGGTGAACCTCCAGATTTTGGCGCTGCTTACCATTTTGTCGCTGGCGCCGTCGATTATTATTATGACAACGGCTTTTATCCGCGTTGTGGTGGTGCTTTCCTTTACCCGCAGTGCTTTGGCTTTGCAACAAACCCCGCCGAACCAGGTGGTTATTGGCCTGGCGCTTTTCCTGACTTTTTTCATTATGGCGCCCACCTGGCAAGAGGTGAACGAGCAAGCCCTCCAACCCTACCTGGCTGGGGAAATCGGGCATGAAGAGGCTTTTTCCGCAGCGGCAGAACCGGTGAAAAGGTTTATGTATAGACAGACCAGGCCAAGGGATCTCCGGCTTTTTATGCAGTTGGCCGAGGAACCCCGGCCAGAGGAACTTGCGGATATACCTTTGCATGTCCTGGTCCCGGCTTTTGTCATCAGTGAGCTAAAAACCGCATTTCAGATGGGTTTTATGCTCTATATTCCTTTTTTGGTCATTGATATGATTGTCGCCAGCACGCTCATGGCCATGGGCATGTTAATGCTGCCGCCGGTGATGATCTCATTGCCTTTCAAAGTGATGCTTTTTGTCCTGGTCGACGGGTGGAACCTGGTGGTGAGTTCGATAATTTCCGGTTTTCGTTAAAGATGCGTCCATGCGTACCGGTGGAGGAGGGATCTGAATGACCGATGTGCTGGTGGTGGAGATCATCCGCGAAGGACTGACCACGATTTTAACGGTAGCCGGGCCGATGCTCATCGTCGGGTTGGCCGTCGGGCTCCTCGTCAGTGTCTTTCAGGCCACCACGCAAATTCAGGAGCAGACCCTCTCCTTTATCCCAAAGATTGTGGCCATCTTTTTGACGATGGCCCTTTCCGGTCCCTGGATCCTCCGGGTTCTGGTTGGTTTTACCGAAAAACTCTTCGCCTATCTGGAACAGGCGGGAAGATGGTGAGGTAGATTCCCTTGACCATCCTGGACTGGACAGAACAGGCCTTTATCCATTTTCTACTGGTAACAATGAGAATTACCGGCCTTTTGACGGCAGCCCCGGTTTTTCAGAGCCGGAACCTGCCGTCCTTGGCCCGGCTAGGCATAGTTCTCTTCATCTCTCTGGTGATCGCCCCGGTGATTCCTGGTACAGCCGGGGTTTCGTCCCTACCGGTCTTGGGTCTCCTCGCCCTCCAGGAGATCCTGGTCGGACTGGTAATGGGTTTTATGGTGAATATGGCGCTGGCAGCGGTCCAGGTTGCCGGGCAATTAATCGACGTCCCCATGGGTTTTGGTATGGTCAACGTCCTGGACCCCCAGCTTGGAATAAGAATGCCGGTAATCGGCCAATTGCAACAAATTATTGCCTTGTGGGTTTTTTTACTGGTCGACGGGCACCATGTGCTTCTCCGGGCTTTGGTAGAGAGTTACCGGCTTTTGCCGGTGGGCGGGACCCCTTTTTTTCTCCGCGGGACCGCCGTGGTGGTCAAGGGTTTTTCCTCCATGTTTTTGCTGGGCTTTACCATCGCCCTGCCCATAGTCGGCGTGCTCTTTCTGACCAGCATCGGCCTGGGGATCTTGGTCCGGCTGATCCCGCAGGTAAATGTCTTTATGGTTGGGTACCCGCTGAAAATTTTACTTGGTTTTATCATGCTCTGGTTAAGTATGGCGGTTTTTTGCCGCTGGTTTGCCGGTTATCTCTCCGGCTCCGGTGAAATCTGGCGGGGACTTCTCCGTCTGATTAGCATAATAGGGAAGGGACCATGATGGACGAGAGAAGAAAGGTCGTTCTTCCGCTTTTCTTCTGGGATTTACAGTTTTTTGCGGAAGAGGAGAAAACCGAAGAGGCGACGCCGCGAAAGAAACGGGAAGCGCGGAGAAAAGGGCAAGTCCCCAGGAGCATGGAGTTCAACTCGGTCCTGGTTGTCCTGGTGGCCTTTGTTGTTATGAACATCTTCGGCGAGTACTTCATCCGCAATCTCTACCGGTTTTTACTCGAGAGTTTCCGGCCGGAGACTTTGAATACCATGGTGGACGAGGTCTCCATCCGCAGCCTCCTCGCCCAGAGGTTCCTTTTTATCCTCACCGCCTTCCTGCCGGTGGGAGGAGCGGTGCTCGTGGCCGGGGTGACCATCAATCTTTTACAGACCAGGGGGGTCTTTAGCGCAGAACCCCTGAAACCCCGCTTCGACCGGATCAACCCGGTGCAAGGGTTTAAGCGGCTCTTTTCCCTCCGGTCCTTGGTGGAACTGGCAAAAGCCCTCTTCAAACTGGGTATAATTGCGGTGATTATTTGGAAGACCTACCGTGAACAGGCCTTGCCACTGGTCGAGACCTCGCTTTTAACCCCGGTCTGGCAGGCGGTGGAGATGACCTGGCGGATGCTTTATAAGATGGTGATACGGATCTGCCTTTTCCTGTTGGTGATGGCGGTTGGCGATTATATGTACCAGCGATATGAGTATTACAAGAGTTTGCGCATGACCAAAAAGGAAGTAAAAGACGAGTACAAACAGACGGAAGGAGACCCGCTCGTCCGCAGCAGGATCCGGCGGGTGCAGCGGGAAATGGCGACAAGGCGGATGATGAGCCAGGTCCCCCGGGCAGATGTGGTGATCACCAACCCAACCCAGATTGCGGTGGCCTTGCGTTATGACCCGGAGGAGATGAGCGCGCCGCAGGTCGTGGCGAAGGGCGAGGGCTTCCTGGCCGAGAGGATCCGCGCCGTGGCCACGGAACACCATGTGCCGGTGGTGGAGAACAAGCCGTTGGCCCGGACGCTTTATAAAACCGTGGACGTGGACGATTATATCCCGCCCCATCTCTACCAGGCGGTAGCGGAGGTACTGGCCTTCATCTACCAGTTACGGGGCGGGCGCCAGGCGCAAGCATGGCAATGAGGGGGTAAAAAATGGCCAACAGCGCAGAAAGAACCATGACTTTGGGCCGGATTTTCCAGGCGGGCGAGATGGTAATGGTGGTTATCATCGTCCTCATCCTGGTGATGCTTTTTATCCCCCTGCACCCGACATTTCTGGATATCCTGTTGACGATCAACATCACGATGGCCTTTTTAATCCTGATGCTGACGATGAATGTCCACGGGGCGCTGGAGTTTTCGATTTTTCCCTCCCTTTTGCTGGTGACCACCCTTTTCCGGCTGGCCCTTAACGTCTCCAGTACCCGCTTGATTTTATTGCACGCCAATGCCGGAAAAGTAATCCAGGCTTTTGGGAATTTTGTGGCCGGCAATAACCCGGTGGTTGGTTTTGTCATCTTCCTCCTTTTGACCGTCATCAATTTCCTGGTCATCACCAAGGGTGCGGAACGCGTGGCTGAGGTGGCGGCGAGGTTCACCCTGGATGCCATGCCCGGTAAACAGATGAGTATCGATGCGGATCTGAATACCGGTTTGATCAATGAGGACGAGGCCAGGGCAAGGCGACGGGAGATTGAACGTGAAGCCGATTTTTACGGGGCCATGGACGGGGCCAGTAAGTTTGTTAAGGGCGACGCGATCGCCGGGATTATTATCACCATAATTAACCTGCTTGGCGGGTTTGTCATCGGCATCCTCCAGCGGGGGATGGACCTGATGGGCGCCCTCAATGTCTACGCCTTGTTGACCGTGGGCGACGGGTTGGTCTCGCAGATTCCGGCCCTCCTCATCTCCACCGCCACCGGGATTCTGGTGACCCGGGCTGCTTCCGAGGCGGATATGGGGACTGACGTTACCGGGCAATTACTGGCTTACCCGAAGATCCTCGGGATCGCCGCGGTTGTTATCGGTCTTTTCGGGCTGGTACCCGGGATGCCCACCATTCCCTTTTTGGCCGTTGCGGCCCTGTTGGGTGTTTTGGTCTACCTTCTCAGCCAGGAAAAACAGAGGGAGGCGGCCCTGGAAAAAGAGGGAGCCCCGGCGGAGGAGGAGGCGGGGTACCGCCCGGAAAATGTGCTCTCGCTTTTGGCGGTCGATCCCATGGAACTGGAGATCGGCTACAGCCTGATTCCCCTGGTTGATAAAACGCAGGGCGGGGACCTTTTCGAACGGGTCAGTATGATCCGCCGGCAGGTGGCACTGGAATTAGGGATTATTTTGCCGCCGATCCGGATCCGGGATAATATGCAGTTATCTCCCAACCAGTATGTGATCAAGATCAAAGGGGTGGAGGTGGGCGCGGGTGAACTCATGCCCAGCCACTACCTGGCGATGGATGCCGGGGGCGTCACCGAAAAGGTGGAGGGGATCAGTACACGGGAGCCCGCCTTTGGGCTGCCGGCAGTCTGGATCTCCGAAAACCAGCGGGAAAAGGCGGAGATGGCCGGTTATACAGTGGTCGATCCCCCTTCCGTGCTGGCCACCCACCTGACGGAGATTATCAAGAATTACGCCCATGAATTGCTTGGCCGGCAAGAAGTGCAGAGTATGATTAACCACCTGCGGAATGACTACCCGGTGGTGGTGGAAGAGTTGGTCCCCGGGCTGATGACTATCGGGGAGATCCAGAAGGTTTTGGCCCGCCTGTTGCAGGAGGGGATTCCCCTCCGCAACCTGGTGACGATCCTGGAAACCCTGGCAGATTACGCCCCGGTGACCAAGGACCCCACGGTCTTGACCGAGTATGTCCGGGCGGCTTTAGCCCGTCAGATTACAAAGATGCTTTCCCCGGACGGGAAGCGGTTACACGTACTGACACTGGCACCAAAGGTGGAGGCGGAGTTTCTGGCCGCGCAAGGAGAAGGAGGAGAAGAACCACGGCCGCTGGAGCCGGCCTGGTTGAACAGTTTCTATGACTCGCTGGGAAGAGAGGTCCGCCGGGTGATGGAGGAGGGTCACAACCCGGTTCTCCTGGTTTCCCCGGCCATCCGGTCGTATGTCCGGAGCGTTGTGGAACGTCTTTTCCCAAAAACAGCCGTCATCTCTTACCAGGAAGTTCTGCCTGAGGTGGAGGTGCATTCATTGGGAATGGTAGGTGCAGGTAAATGAGGGTAAGAAGGTTTGTGGCCGATACAGCGCAGGAAGCGGTGGCAAGAGTCAAACGGGAATTGGGGGATGACGCCCTCATCCTGAACTCCCGTTCTTACAAGGAAGGGGGGTTTTTGGGCCTTTTCGGCAAGAAACGCTTTGAAGTCCTGGCTGCTGTTGATGAAAACTTGCGCAGAAAGGATCTGAAGATCCGGGAGATCAAGACAGGGACGGGACGGCCGGCCATGCCGGGCCAGCAGGAGAATATCTTGCCGGAATTGGAATCACTCCGCAAGGAACTTGGCGAATTGCGCCGGGCCGTGGAAAGCGTCTCCAAACAGGTTTCCCAGGTTCCGGCGGGCGAAGAGAAGGCGGCTGCACCGCAAACCAAGTTCTTTTTCCCGTCTTTCTCACCGGTAAGACTCCTCGGCCGCCCGACGGTAGTGGCTTTGGTTGGCCCAACGGGCGTGGGTAAGACGACGACCATTGCGAAGCTGGCGGCAAATTTTGCCCTCTTTGAAGGGAAATCAGTGGGCCTGGTGACCATCGATACTTACCGGATCGCCGCGGTCGAGCAATTGAAGACCTATGCCGAGATTTTAAACCTCCCGCTGCGGGTGGTCTTCACCCCGGCCGAATTTAAACAGGCCCTTCTTGAGCTTTCGGATAAAGACCTGATCCTGGTGGATACCGCTGGGCGGAGCCAGAAAAACCGGAAACAGATCCGGGAGTTGAGCCAGTTTTTCAACGGGCGCCGGCTGCACGAGACCCATCTGGTGCTCAGTACCAACACTAAACTCGAGGATATGTTGGAAGCAGCCGAGGCCTTCCAGGAAGTCTCCTTTAACCGGGTGATCTTTAGTAAACTTGATGAAACCAGCAACATCGATAACATGTTGGCTTTCTTGGAAAGGGTTCAGGTTCCCCTCTCCTATCTGACGACTGGGCAGAACGTTCCCGAAGATATTGAGGTGGCTTCTCCGGATGTGATAAAAAAGTATATAGGTAAGGAGTACGTCCATGCATGATCAAGCCGAACTGCTTAGAGAACTGGTAAACGGCCGGATAAAGAAAAAAGGGCCTGTCGAATCCAGCGAGTCCACAATCCCGCGTTCGCACCGGCCTGCGGGACACGGGCGCATCATCGCCGTGACCAGCGGCAAAGGCGGGGTGGGCAAGACCAATCTCGCGGTTAACCTGGCTCTGAGCCTTGCTACCCTCGGCCAACGGGTAATCCTGATCGATACCGATCTGGGCTTGGCCAATATCGACTTGGTCTTGGGGTTAACACCCGAATACCATTTGGGCCATTTTTTTGCCGGAGAGCGCAGTTTACGGGAGATCGCCATCGAGGGGCCCTATGGCGTAAAAGTCATCGCGGGCGGTTCGGGTCTGCAGGAGTTGGCAAACTTAAGCGAGCGGCAGATGGAGAGGTGCCTCGAGCACTTGGTCGAGTTGGAAGAGGAGGCCGATTTTATCCTCTTTGATACCGGCGCGGGGATCTCCCATAAGGTGGTCCAGTTTCTTGTCGCCGCCGATGAAGTGCTGGTGGTTACGACTTCCGAACCGACGGCCATTGCCGATGCTTACGGTGTAATCAAGGTTCTTGCCAAAGAAAACCCGCAAGCCCAGGTTTACCTGGTCGTTAATATGGTGCGCCTGGAGAGCGAGGGCAAACAGGTGCTGGAGCGTTTGCAAATGGTGGCGGAGAAATTTTTGGATTTCCCCGTGGAACCGTTGGGGATGGTATTCTATGACGCGCTCGTGCCGAAGGCCGTTAAAAAGCAGGAACCGTTCTTTATGACCCATCCCCAGGCAACCGCTTCCCAAAACATTCTGGGCCTGGCCAAAAAACTGCTGGCCTTTCCCGAATTTCCCGAGAACAGCCCGGGCGGTTTTTGGCGGCGGTTGCTGAGAGAGGCGAGGAGATAAATAGGAATGTGTGGCTGCGGATGAATGAGAAAAAAAACAAAGGAATTACGGAGTGGTTGTAATGAAAATCCAGGAGGGAGATCCCGTCATCCTGGAGATTGAGACCAAAGACGGGGTGAAAAAATTTCGCAGCAGGATATTGAAGATTTATATCTCCGGGTTTGTCATTGCCGAGCCCCTCTATATGGGACGGCCGCTTGATTTGGCAGCAGGCCAAAGGGTTGAAGGGCATATTATGAAGAAAGATGCTGTTTACGGCTTTTCTTCTCTTATCCGCTATGGCGAGACAGAAAGCGGCCGGAGGAGTTTAATCCTGTCCTGGCCGGAAGGATGGAAACGGATCCAGCGGCGCAATGATGTCCGTTTGGAGATCCGGGTCCCTGTTGAGATCTGGGTAGAAGAAGAAACCGGCGAGAAGAAATATATGCGTTTAGTTGAGGGAACGACCAGGGATTTAAGTGCCGGGGGGGCAAAAGTTGAAACCAAAGAGAAGGTCAATGCCGAACAGGTCTTGTTGAGCCTGTTCGTCCCGGACGAAAAAATTTCACTGCCGGCCAGGGTTTTACGGACTGGTACCTATGTTGCTGTTGATCCCAAGACCAAACAGACGAAGATGTTTTATTGGACCTCCTTGAAATTCCTGGCCATCCAGGAGGAGAAAAAACAGCAGATTTTGAGGTTTATTTTCCAAAAACAGCAGGAATTAAGGTTTAAAGGTTTAATTTAACCATCCAGGAGGTGTAGGGCCAATGGAAATCTCCGATTACCTACGGGTATTTATGGACGAATGCCAGGAGCATTTACAGTCCTTAAACAGTGCCCTCTTGGAGCTGGAAAGCCATCCGGGAAATGCGGAGATCTTGAATTCCATTTTCCGCTCGGCGCATACGGTTAAAGGCGCCTCGGCCACTATGGGCTTTAACAAGATGGCCAGCGTAACGCATGCCATGGAAGATATCTTGGGGTTGTTGCGCCGGGGTGATCTGGAGGTAACGCCGGAGATCATCAACCTGCTCTTTGATGCCGTGGATGTTTTGGAGGTCCTGGCCAGGGGGATACCTGAAGGGCGGGAGGCGGATATAGAAATAACCGGGATTTTGCAGCGGCTCAAGGAGTATTCCTCTTCGGAGCAGAAGACGCCTACTGCCAAGGACCGGCGGCGGAAATTGGACCTGCGATATACCAAAGAAGAAAAGGAACAGATCAAAGAGCGCCTGACAGAGACGAAGAAACTCTACCATATCCATGTTTTCTTAAAAGAGGATTGTCTCCTCAAAGGGGCGCGGGCCTTTATGATCCTGCGGGAAGTCGAGAATATGGGGGAAATAGCTAAAACCATCCCCTCCGCCAAGGAATTGGAGGACGAGCAGTTCCGGTTTGATTTCATCATCGGTTTACTTAGTGAAGAGCCGGTGGAGAAAGTGGTTGCCGCCATAGAAAAGGTTCTGGATGTTGAAAAAGTGGAAGGAACTGCTGTTTCCATCGATGAGATACCCGATGAACGCCGGGGGTATGGGGACTTTGTTCTGCAGGAGAAAAAAGAAGCGGATGAGCCGGCCCAGTCGCGCCTGGGAACGACCTCCCTTACCGTGCGGGTGGACATCCGCAAGCTTGATGAATTGATGAACCTCGTGGCCGAGTTGGTGATTAACCGTGGCCGGCTGGAACAGATCAGTTCCGAATTGCAAAACCGGGAATTGGAGGAGAGTGTGGAGACCTTAAACCGCCTCCTCTTGCGGTTGCAGGATGACGTCTTACAGACCAGGATGGTCGCGGTGGAACATGTCTTCTCCCGCTTTCCCCGGCTGGTCAGGGATCTCACCCGGAGAGCAGGCAAACAGGTGGATTTGGTGATTACCGGGGCGGATACGGAGTTGGACCGGACAGTCATCGATGAAATCGGCGATCCCTTGATCCATATCATTAGAAACGCACTGGATCACGGGATCGAAGCCCCGGAAGAAAGAAGAGCCGTGGGGAAGCCGGAAACCGGGCGGTTGGAAGTTAACGCTTACCAAGCAGGAAACCAGGTGATTATTACCGTCAGCGACGACGGGAAAGGCATTGACCGGGAAAAAGTCGCCCGGGTCGCTTTGAACAAAGGATATATCACCGAGGAAAAACTGGCGGAGATGAGTGAGGAAGAGATTATCAACCTCCTCTTCCTGCCCGGCTTCTCGACCAGCGAAAAAGTGACCGATGTTTCCGGAAGAGGCGTGGGGATGGACGTGGTCAGAGAGCGGATTACCGCCTTGGGCGGGACAGTGCGGGTGACAAGCCAGCGGGGAGAGGGGACAACCGTCACCATCCAGCTCCCGTTAACCCTGGCAATTATCCAGACGTTGATGATCGAGGTGGGTTCGGAGATTTATGCTATCCCCACCACCCTGGTGGAGCAGACGATCAGTGTCAACCGGAATGAGATCCACCGCTTGCACCAGCAGGAGGTAACAACCTGGCGCGGGGAGGTCCTTCCCCTCGTCCGCTTGCAGGATGTTCTTGAGGTTGAAGACGCCAAAAACCTGGAATATGATGAACTGGACGTAGTAATTGTTCGTAACGGCGAACGGCGGTTGGGGTGTGTGGTGGACACCCTGCTTAGGCCGCAGGACGTGGTCATCAAATCCCTCGGTGACTACCTTGGGAGTATTCCGGGGATTGCCGGCGCCACTATCCTTGGTGACGGCCGGGTGGCGCTCATTCTTGACCTGCGGAATGTGGCATAAAAAAAGTGGGTGCGAACACGCCCCGGGCGGGGCTCGTACCAAATCTTATATAATTTTATTAGAGGGGGGTCAGCTATGGAAGAGAACATAAGAGAAAAAGGGAAAGAGAGAGAAGAAGTCAGAGATGAAGAACTGCTCCAACTGGTTCTGTTTAGACTGGGAGATGAGGAATTCGGGGTAAATATCCTCCAAGCCCGGGAGATCGAAAAACTGGACCAGGGTCTGACCAGGGTACCGAAGGCGCCGCCTTTTGTCGAAGGCGTGATCAATCTTCGCGGTGAGATTATTCCCATTGTTGATCTGAGGAAAAGGTTTGGTCTGACCCTTCCTCCCCTCGGTTATGATTCACGGGTGATCATTGTCGAGGTGCGGGGCGCGCCTGTGGGAATGCTGGTTGATGCGGTGGTGGAAGTTATCCGGATCCCGGTTTCCGCTGTCGAACCGCCTCCGCCGATCACCAAAGGGGTTGATGCCCAATATCTGGCCGGCGTAGCCAAAGTGGGGGACCGGCTGATTGTCCTCTTAAATCTGGACAAGGCCCTTAGTCCGGAAGAATCACAAGAACTGGCCGAAGCTGAATTGGGGGACGCATAATGGGCCTACTAGATTTAACGCCTTTACAAAAGGATGTCATCAAGGAAGTCAGCAATATCGGAGCAGCCCATGCGGCAACAGTGCTTCACCAGTTGCTTCATGAAAAGGTGAGCATGACTGTGCCCGAGGTTAGTGTGGTGGCCCTGAGCGATATCTGTGAGGTCTTGGGACAACCGGAAGACCCGATGATCGGGGTTTATCTCCGGGTTTTCGGTGATGCGCCCAGTAAAATCCTTTATCTTTTCCCAAGGGAAGAAGCGCTTTTTTTGGCCGGTTTGTTACTTACAGAAGAAGACCGGCAGGATAACGGCGATACTCTAGGGGAATTGGAGGTATCGGCGTTAAAGGAGATCGGTAATATCCTGACCGGCGCTTATGTTTACGCCTTTTCCAGTTTCACCGGGTTAAATATGCTTTCTTCAGTGCCGGCATTGACCTATGACATGGTGGGGGCAATCCTTAATACGGTTCTGGTTGACCTTGGCGCAACCGATGACTATGCCCTGCTGATCGAGACAAAACTGAGGGCTTGTGAGGTGAATATTACCGGGCATTTCTTCCTGGTGCCTGACCCTGGAACATTGGCAATAATCTTAGATGCGTTAGGAGTGAAAGGTCAATGGCCGAACTCATCCGGGTCGGCATGTCCGAAATAGCAGTTTCCCGAAGCCCGGATGTACTGGTGGCAATCGGTCTGGGTTCCTGTGTAGGAGTTTGTTTCTACGACCCGGTGCTCAAATACGGGGGTATGGCCCATGTCATGCTGCCTGACAGCGCACAGATTCTCGGGACGGGAGCAGAAATAACCAAGCCGGGTAAGTTTGTGGATACTGCTCTTCCGGAAATGCTAAAGAAAATGACGGAAATGGGCGCCCTCGCTTCGCGCTTGGAGGTGAAGATTGTCGGCGGCGCCCAGATGTTTAATTTTAACGGGGGAAACGACAAGTTGCAGATCGGCCCGCGCAATGTGGAAGCAATCGAAAAGATGCTGGAAAAGATGAATTTGAAACTGGTCGCCAAGAATACCGGGGGAAACCATGGCCGGTCCGTCAGGTTTGACCTTGCCACAGGGACCGTAACGGTGAAAATGTTAAATTCACCGGATATTATTATTTAAAGAAAAGGGATTGGAAAATAAATGTTGAAATATATAAATATATAAAACTGTATGAAAATTTAATTACATGCGCGTTCAATAAGAGTGAGAACTACCCAGGATTGTTTCATCCGCAGGCCTTTCGCGTATTATGCGCCTGCCGCATATAATGCGCACCCTCCTGGAACCGGAAGACAATCCTTTTGAGTCTGGAGGAAAACACGATGGATAAAAAACGGGAAGAGCAATACTGGGAGGAATACTTACGCACAGGCTCACAAGAAGCCCGGCAGGTTTTGATCGAGGAATATGCGCCGCTCGTTAAGTATGTGGCTGGGCGGGTTATTACCGGCTTTCCCTCGAATGTGGAATTTGACGACCTGGTCAGCTACGGGATTTTTGGGTTGATCGATGCCATTGACAAGTTTGACCCTGCGCGGGGTATTAAATTCGAAACCTACGCCATTTCCCGGATAAAAGGCGCGATTTTGGACGGTTTGCGGAGCAATGACTGGGCGCCCCGCTCTGTACGGCAAAAGGCCAAGCAATTGGAGAAGGTCTGTGCGGAACTGGAGAACCGGTTAGGGCGATATGCCACAGACCAGGAGATAGCCGAAGCCTTACAGATCTCCCTCGAAGAATACCACCGTTTACTGAATGAAGTCAGTTGCACCACCCTTTACTCCCTTGATGAATACTGGTTGTCACGAACCGTTGATGATGAAAGTGTCAGGGTGTTGGATTTAATCGAGAATGTGGAAAGCGCGGATCCGGAAAAACAAATAGAGATTATGGAGTTAAAATCGGAACTGGCAAAGGCCATTGATGCCCTGCCCGAAAGGGAGAAGATGGTGATTACCCTCTATTATTATGAGGGGTTGACCCTGAAGGAGATCGGTGAAATAATGAGTATTTCCGAGTCACGGGTGTCACAGATCCATACAAAAGCCGTTTTCCGGCTGCAAGGGCGGTTGGCTAGGTGGAAATCGGTCCTCAGTCTTTTGTAAGCGGACGAAGCAAACGGAGGAGGAAGCAAAATGGCGGAAGGAGAGAAGAAGGCTCGGGTTAAAATTGAGCTGACACCCGATAAGATGCGGGCGTTTTTGGAGATTGACTCGCCTGACCCGAACACGGCCTGGCCTGCTTATGACGAGGTTTTACAGGAAGTAAAAGAAGCCGGTGTTACTTACGGGCTGAAAGAGATGGTAATCCGGAGGGTTATTGAGGAAAAGGTCGCAAGCCCGGTCTTGATCGCCGAGGGAAAACCACCGGTGAAAGGGGAGGACGCCTCCATCAAGTTTCATTTTGAAACTGAACGGGGAAAACTCATCCCCAAGGAGATGGAGGACGGCAGTGTTGACCACCGGGAGCTTTCTCTCATTCAAAACGTGCGGAAAGGCCAGGTTTTGGTGGAAAGAAAGCCTCCCACCCAGGGGATACCCGGGCGGAACGTCCTGGGTGAGGAGTTGAAAGCCGCCGCCGGTAAAGATGTTTTCCTGGTCGCCGGGAAAAACACCTACTGGGAGGATGAGAACAAAGAACGGCTGATCGCGGCGATCGACGGCCAGCCCTCTATGGTCGGGCGGAAAATCTCCGTTCTTAACGTATACCATGTCCCCGGGAATGTGGGGTATGCAACGGGAAATATTGATTTTGCCGGCAGTGTGGTTATCCGCGGTGATATCGAAAACGGTTTTGTGGTCAAGGCCGAAGGGGATGTGACCGTTGGCGGCAATGTGGAAGGCGGTTCAATCTATGCCGACGGGAATATCACCATTCGCGGGGGGATCGCCGGTCAGGACAAGACGGTTATCGAATGCAAAGGGAATCTGTACGTCCGTTATATTGACCGGGCCAAAATTGAGGTGGAAGGCGAGATTAAATGTAGAGACGCCATCCTCCACAGCCAGGTCAATGCCGGGCAAAAGATTACCCTGGAAAGCAGGAAGGGCATGGTGATGGGCGGCATGGTCCGCGCCCGCGACGAAATTGAAGTCCAGGTTTTGGGGTCGCGCATGGGGACAGCCACCGAAGTTGAGGTGGGAACCAGCCCCGCGCTCCGGAAAGAACTGATTGAACTGGAGAAACAGATCACCGCTATGGAAAGGGAACTGGACAAAGTGGAGAAAGCCTTGGCCATACTGAGCAAGCAGGGCTATGACCTTCCTCCGGAGCGGGAAGAATTAAGGGCCAGGCTGACCCGGACCTCGTTTTATTTGAAAGCCGAGTTACGGAAGCTCACCACCAGGAGGGACGAGTTAAACGAAGAAATCTCCGGGCCTAATGCGGAGAAAGGACGGATCAAGGTCAGGCAAAGAATTTACCCGGGCGTTAAAGTGACGATCGGAAATGCGGTGCGTATCTTCAAGGATGAAGTGCACTACGCGGTCTTGACGTATGATGATGGAGAGGTGGAGATCCAGGCGTACCGCTAAGGGGGTAATAATATGGTACAGCCTATTGATCTGCAGGTGTTGCTTAACCGGGCGTTGGAAGTCCAACGCACACAAGCGGTAACCCTCCGGCAACCAGTGGAAGAGAGCGAGAACTTCAAGAACCGCACCAACCAAGAGATCGAAGAAGAGGAACGTCAAGTCCGGAGAAAAAAGGAGAAAGTCCACGGAAGGGTCGAAGAAGAGAAAAACCGTTTCCGGGGGAGAGACAGCCGGGACGGACAGAAGAAGAAACGGCAGGGTGCTGCAGATACCAAAAAACACTGGCCGGGAAAGGAAAAAGGGCAACTCATCGATATGGAAGTATGAATTGTCCGGATGCGCCGGTGTATCCGTTGTCGCGGTGGGGAGAGGTGAGGCATGGCCGGAGAAAATTTCTTTTTTTTCTGCATAGCGTTCCTTTTGTTCTTGAACTTATGGGCGAGGATAAAAAACCGCCGGCGCCTGGCCAAAGTAAACTCGCGTATCCGGCAATTGGAAGAGTTGCTCCTGGAGGTCTGCGCTATTCTCGAGGAAAACCGGGAAAAAGAAGAACCGGCAGCCTCCCGTGTTGCCCGGTTGGCGGCGGCGAAAGAACCGGAAGACCTTGTTGAACAGGTAGAACCGGCAAAACCGGACGAACCGGAGAAACCTCAAGAAGCGGGAGAACCTGAAGAGGGGATAACTTCCTTGTCGCCCGCAGCCGGGAAGGAAGACCGGGACCGCCCGGCAGGAAAAAAGGCGGCAGTAGGGGAAGAGCCAGCCAAAGGAGAAGAGAGGGATAAAGAAGAAGGGCCGGCGTCCGCAGGCGGCGGGAGCGGGGGCGAGAAACCCATCCCACCGGAACAACAGGCGGCCGATCGTCGCCGTCAGGTACTGGACCTTTATCACCAGGGGATGCCGGTGAAAGCCATCGCCCGCCGGATCGGCATGGGCCAGGGTGAAGCCCAGCTAATCATCGATCTCTATGGCCGCCGCGGGAAATAGGGGCAAAGCGGGTGCATCCCGGTTTTGATGCCTGGGTCGTGGGTGTGCGTATACACAAGTTGCATACGCCATGGAATAGGGGGAGCGTTAATGCTTCAGTTTGAGGTAGAAAACCAGCAATTTGCTTCAATTAAAGTTATCGGGGTCGGCGGTGGCGGGTCCAACGCGGTCAACCGGATGATTGAAGCCGGTGTCAAAGGAGTTGAATTTATCGCCATTAACACGGATGCACAGGCCCTGTTACGGTCGAACGCCGATATCAAATTGCGGATCGGCGATAATATAACCAAGGGATTGGGCGCCGGCGCCAACCCCCAGATTGGGCGCCAGGCGGCGGAGGAGAGTAAAGAGGAGATCCGGGCGGTGGTGGAGGACGCGAATATGGTCTTCATCACTGCGGGAATGGGGGGAGGAACCGGTACGGGCGCAGCGCCGCTCATTGCGGAGTTGGCCCGGGAAGCCGGGGCCTTGACCGTCGGCGTAGTCACCAAGCCCTTTAACTTCGAAGGGAAGATCCGGAAAAAACAGGCGGAAGAAGGGGTCAGGGCTTTAAAGGAAAAAGTGGATACTTTGATTACCATTCCCAATGAACGCCTGTTGCAAATCGCCGATCGCAACACCTCATTCGTTGAGGCCTTCCGCATGGCCGATGATGTTCTCCGCCAAGGGGTTCAAGGCATCTCCGACTTGATTATTATCACCGGCTTAATAAATGTGGATTTTGCGGATGTCAAGACCATTATGGCCGATGCCGGGTCCGCATTGATGGGGATTGGCACGGCCAGCGGCGAGAACCGGGCGGTGGAAGCGGCAAAGAACGCCGTGAGCTCACCCCTGCTGGAGACATCAATCGAAGGGGCAAAAGGGGTACTGTTGAATATAACCGGCAGTTCCAACATGGGACTCTTGGAAATTAATGAAGCGGCAGCCTTTATTACCGAGGCCGCCGATCCGGACGCCAATATTATTTTCGGTGCGGTAATCGATGAATCACTGGGGGACGAGATCAGGATCACGGTAATCGCCACCGGCTTCGGCAAGGAGAAATTACACCGCTTAGGCCTGGAAGACCTGCATATTCCAGGGCTTGGTGAAAACGAGGATCTGGATCTCCCGGCGTTCTTGAAGAAGAAGATCTAAAACGGATAAGAACCGGAAAACTAACCGGATAAGAACCGGGAAAATACTTATGCCTTCATGGTTAAAACCGGACGAAATGGCCCGCGCCACGCGCGCGAAACGGCCATTTTCGCTTTTTTGGGCAGATTTCGGCAAAAAACCGCATATTCCGGGAAAAACCGCTTCATCTTTTTCACCGCTTAAAAAGGAATACCGGTTTTGAGCGGTAGTTTATATAATTGAACCGCCCGGGAGGGTGAGGGGAGATACGGATGGTGCGGGAGGTCTTTATTGACCAGTGGATTACCGGGGCGATGATGAGTTGGTTGATGAACACATTGCTGCTCTGGGCGACCGGCCGGATCATAAAGAAACCGGTCCGGTGGTGGCGGCTGGCCGGCGCCGGCTTTATCGGTGGCCTCTATCATTTCGGCTTTTGTTACCGGTGGGAATTGGGGCTTGTTGGCAAAGGAGAGATCCTTATTTTTACCGCCACAGGCTTTCTCTTGCTGGTTTTGGCTTTTCTGCCCCTCTCCCCGAAAAAACTGGCGAAAACCGCCGGGATCTTCTTTCTCTTGGCTTTCCTCACTGCCGGCCTGACCTCTGCCGTCTATTATTTATCCTGGTATTCCTGGGGCTTATATCCGGGGGCAGGCGGGATTCTTCTGATCAACCTTTTTGCCCTTTTTTTCCTGGGCGAACTGGGGTGGGGACTCCTGCACCGCCTGGTTTGGGAACGGAGTTGCCTGATCCCAATCCGCCTTTCCTTTGCCGGGAAAACCAAGGAAATGGTGGCCCTGCTGGATACCGGGAACTTACTGGTGGACCCGCTCACAAAAACCCCGGTTGTTCTGGTCGAGGCCGCGGCGTTGCAAGATATTATCCCGGAGAGGATTGCCAAGCTATCGTCGGCTGTCTTTGCCGGTGATTTTTCTTCCTGTTCCGACTGGGACCTTGATGGCGGCTGGGCGAAAAGGGTTAGGCTGCTCTCTTTTACCGGCGTCAGTAAAACAAAAGGATTTATGCTGGGGTTGCGCCCCGATGAACTGCTGATTCGCGCGCACGCGCGCGAGGAGAAGGAACCCCGGCGGATTCTCCAGGTTTTAATCGGCCTTTACCACCCGCCTGCCGCCGGCGGTGCGTGCACCCAACTTTACCAGGCGCTTTTACCGGCTTCCCTGATGACCGCCGAGTAGGTGCACGCGATTTAAGAAGAGGAGGAGTATCTATGCGGAGAAAGGCTTGGGTACGCCTGCGCTTATTTTGCCAACTTTGGCTGGTTAAGCTCTTGCAAAAGACCGGCCTCTATCCAAAGGTTGTTTTCTATATCGGCGGGAGCGAAGCCCTGCCGCCCCCATTGACGTTTGAGGAAGAAAACTATCTCTTGGAAAAACTGCGGACCGGCGACCGGACAGTCAGGGGAATGCTGATCGAACGCAACCTCCGGCTGGTGGTTTATATTGCCCGGAAATTTGAGAACACCGGGATTGGGATTGAGGACCTGATTTCCATCGGCACCATCGGCTTGATTAAGGCGGTGAATACCTTTAACCCGGAGAAAAGGATTAAGCTGGCCACTTATGCTTCCCGTTGTATTGAAAATGAGATCCTGATGTACCTGCGGAGAAATAACAAAACCAGATCGGAGGTTTCCTTTGACGAACCGCTCAATGTCGACTGGGACGGGAACGAGTTGCTCCTTTCCGATGTTTTAGGCACGGAAAACGATATTACATATAAGCGGTTGGAGGAGGAAGTCGACAAGGATCTGCTGGCCGCGGCCATGTCTCTGCTTTCCGGCCGCGAAAAGATCATTGTTGAACTCCGGTTCGGTTTAAGGGACGGGGTGGAGAAGACCCAGAAAGAGGTGGCCGATTTTCTCGGGATCTCCCAGTCTTACATCTCCCGGTTGGAAAAGCGGATTATTAAAAAACTGCAAAAAGAAATACGGAAAATGGGGTGAAAGATAAAGGATTTCTCTGCCGGAAGAAGAATATTTAAAATGTTCATTAAATGTTAGAATAATGGAGGGAACTTCGATGTCCCAAGACAAGCAAGAGAAGAAGGAAAAGGCCCCCCGGCAGGAAAGGCCCTTATTAATCCTTTTCTTTCCGTGGCTTTTGGACAGGCCCATAATAGACCAGGTTATTTACCTCCTGGACCTTATTACGCTCCTTCTGTTTATCGGCGGGGTTATTCTCATAATTGCCCACGGTTCAGTGGTTTGGCCCATTATCATCTTTTTCCTGCTTTTACTGACGGTCCGGTTAATCCGTTCGTTTTTAAAGTATTCGATTACCCGGGTCTTGCAGCAACTGCAGGAGGCTGCCGTTATCTCCCAGAACAGCCTGAACAGCAATGCGGTGATTAGTGAGACTTCACAAGAGATTAACGGCATTTTAGGCCGCCTAAGGGAGAGTTTTACTGAAGCCGTTTCCACACTGGAATCTTTGAAAACCAACGGTTCTTCAGCCACCGGTGAACTGCTTGCGGAGACCATCAGCCGGATGCAGGGGATCTTTGAACAACTGGCAGATTGGAACGCCAGGATTAATGAGTCCATCCGGCAGGTCCAGGAACAAGTGCAGCAGGTTTCCGGTGAGATTAAAGGGAATTTGGAAGAGGTTGGCGCCAGTTTCAGGACAATCAAGGAGAAATCCAAGATCTTTGCGGGGATGACAGCGATGTTTGCCCGTTTGGAAGAAGAGATCAAAAAAATCGACCAGGTCTTGGAGTCAATTCTGCAGATTAACGAACAGACAAACCTGTTGGCCCTTAATGCCGCTATTGAAGCCGCGCGTGCCGGTGAACGCGGCCGGAGTTTCGGTGTTGTTGCCACCCAGGTGAGAAAACTCTCGGAAGCAAGTGGTGAAGCGGCTGACCGGATTATGGTAATTATCAACGCGATCCGCCAGGCCACCAGTGATATGCATGACAGCTTCCACACGGTGCAAGAGGAGATTGAAAACCTTCCGGAACAGGCGGAAGGGATGGAACAGCTCTTCACGAAGCTGCAAGAGCTTTATGAAAAAGTGAAGAGGAACTCAGATGTGGTGGGGCAGGCCGTCGCCCGGCAGGAGACTGGAGTGGGGCAAGCCAGCAGTGAATTGGACCAGTTGCAGCAGGCGAGGGACGAGATAAAACAAAATGTCGCAACATTGGAAGCCTTGTCCAACCAGTTGGCCCAGATTTTTAAGATAAATGAGACATTAATGGAGAATATGAGGACCTTCACCGGCCTTGTGGGAGAGCAGGCCGGCGCAGCCGAGGAACTCTCGCAAAGATTATCGACGATTAAATAATAAAGAACAGGATAAAGCGCACATGACTACCAGGTCACCGCCCGTACCCTTTGGGGTATTGGGCGGTGTTTTTTTGGCTTTCTTCTGTGCAGCCTGCCATTTCGGAGGCCCGGTGGCTTTCCCTTTTTGGAATTGTAAGTTTGGTTGCGAACTAACCCTCCTTGACAATATAAAAATATANGGTAATATATAATNAATATGACTACTAATCCATAAATTGCTATTTATAAGGAGGGTTAGAGATGAAAAAGTTTTTGCCCCTAGTTCTTCTGGTATTGATTTTTTTCTCATTTATTCTCCCATAACGGCCCAGGAAGAAGATGTCCTTTTTGAAACTTGGATGGAAGCCGTTATCAGGGAAGAAAAATCCGGCTCACTCAGGACTGGCAATTTTTCTTTTATGACCTTTGTAAGATACCCGGCGGAAGAACGGAGTTGGATTCCTGCAGAGAATAATACTATATATTACCGCGATCTTTTGGTTGGAGGGCAAGTAGCAATTACCGCAACAAGAGATGGTGAAATGTGGCATGCAATAGCAGAATTACCGGATGGCACTCGAGTATACTGGCCCGACCTAGTTTTTTATGAAGAATATGAAGGGGAAGAAGATGTTTTTGTTTCAGAACGTGGGTGGAAAATCAGTGGATATAAAAGTATATATATGACTTGGTATACAACTGTTCAAGGAGGCCCGGTCGGAGAATGGACAATGCATTTTTTCCACGATAGGCAGTTAGCATTTACTAGAGAATTTACTGTTTTGCCCCAAATTCCTCCAGGAAAAGTGCCTTTATTTAACCAAGGAGATTATGGTGATGTGAAAAACGAAGACCATGTGATGCCTCCTGAGCCTGAAGATAAAGAAGGACAAATCTTTACAATAAAACAGAAAGGTTGTGCGATGACTTCTTGTGTAATGCTTTTGAACTACCATGGCGTAGAGGTAGATCCTGTGGAGCTTAATGTTTGGTTGAAAGAAAATAAGGGGTATTCTGGACGTGATATAGTATGGTATAAAGCGGGTGTATTTGCACAGAAAAAAGGAGTTAATGTTAAATTCAGAGGTACGACTGGAGATCTGTTCAAAGATATCAGTACTTACGGGCCGCAGATTGTTAGCGTCAAAGGCCGTGGCCACTGGGTCGTCGTCACAGGAAGAGACCAGGATCTAACCACTTATTTAATTAATGATCCGTCTGGAGGAGTGGCAACCACATTAAAGGAGCGGTATGATAATAAATATAATCAGATCCGTATATATATAGGGCCTGAATATGAGTTTAGCGACGATTTATCCGCTATCTTCATCACTTTTCACTCACCAGGTGAATTGGTGCTTGTTGATCCTTATGGCAGACGCACTGGTTTTAACCCTATCTTACAGGAAACATATGAAGAAATACCTGACTCCAACTACGCGGTATATCCTGACGAGGATTGTGAGACCGGCGAAATTCTCGGCGAGCCCATAACAGAATTGATGATTCTCCGGCCGCCTGAGGGAAAATACCATTTAGAAGTAATTGGCACAGATATAGGAACATATACACTTAAAATTTTCTCGTTTGATAAAGATTCTAACCTAACCCAAGTAACTCATGAAGACATTCCTATTTCTCCTGGAACAATTCACTCCTATGATTGGGAGTTTAAAAAAGAAACAGGTATAGAGCCGGAAGATCCAGAAGACCCAGAAGACCCAGAAGACCCAGAAGATCCGGAAGATCCGGAAGATCCGGAACCACCGGGTGAAGCAAAGGTTCGTGTAGAGGCGCGGAGTGAAACATCCAACCCGGCCATCCGGTCGTTGGTCCGCATGAATATATGGAATGAGGGTTCCACATCTTTAAGGCAACTGTCAGCCAAGTATTTTCTGGACCTGACTGAGGTTTATGCTGCGGGTTATAGTGCGGAGGATGTAACAATTGATGTCTATTATACCAGCGCCGGCAAGGTGGAAGTCTCCCCCCTTACCGCTTATGACAGGGAAAATCATATCTACTATTACAAGTTGGACTGGGGAAACTATACGATAGCACCGGGCGACAGGATTGAAACAAATTTCAGTGTTCATCTCACCGGTTGGCAACCGGTCTGGGACGGGTCCAATGACTGGTCATACTGGAAGCTTTCAGGAGTCTATAGGGATACGGAATATATCCCTGTTTACATGGCCGGAAAGCTAGTTCAAGGTTTGGAACACAAACCCGGCGTAATACCCCCAACTTTTCCGCCAGGTGAAGCAAAGGTTCGTGTAGAGGCGCGGAGTGAAACATCCAACCCGGCCATCCGGTCGTTGGTCCGCATGAATATATGGAATGAGGGTCCCACATCTTTGAGTCAACTGTCAGCCAGGTATTTTTTGGACCTGACCGAGGTTTATGCTGCGGGTTATAGTGCGGAAGATGTAACAATTGATGTCTATTATACCAGCGCCGGGAAGGTGGAAGTCTCCCCTCTCACCGTTTATAACAGGGAGAATCATATCTACTATTATGAGCTGGACTGGGGAAGCTATCCAGTGGCGTCCGGCGGCCGGATCGAAGCGAATTTCAGTGTTCACCTCACCGGTTGGCAACCGGTCTGGGACGGATCCAACGACTGGTCGTATCGGGGCCTTTTGACAACCTACACCGATACAGAGCGTATTCCGGTGTACATGGACGTAGAGCTGATTCAAGGGCTGGAACCGTCTTTTTAGTTGTTGACTAATAAATAACACTAAATGTGCTTTTCTGTAAAGATGATCAAGGCCCATTGAACCAGAGGTGGGATCTAGGCTAACCATTTGCAGGAGTAAATTCCACCCCTCAGATGTTCATATTAAAGGTCGAACAAGTAATACCTCTTATGATGATTTATTTCCATAAAAGGAATGGGCGCAGGATTACTTATCGGCGGAGATAGGTTCTGCGCCCATCCTCTTGGGAAGTGCTTCTTTGCAGTTTGGCAAAGAATTTATAAGTGGTCTCGCTATCCGAATTTACTCTCTAACAGAAGTTTATCTATTTCTTGACGATAATGGAAATATGTAGTATTCTAAAGGCAACACTCTATAAAATAAAATTGGGATTTACTGGTTGTTTTGTATAAATTAAAAAGGAGTGTTCGGGATGAAAAGATTCTTATTCTTGTCCTTTTTGACCTTGTCGTTTCTTTTCATTTGTTCTCCCATAACAGCCCAGGAAAAAGATTACCTCATTATAAATCTGGGGCCTGAAGAAGACAAGGAATGGATGGACGATTATTCCGGTATCTTCATTGTTTTCTACTTTAGCCCACTGGGAGAAATGGTGATGACCGACCCTCTTGGGAGGAAATTGGGTTTTGATCCCATAAAAGAAAAAGAGTATGAAGAAATACCCAACTCCAGCTATGCGGTATATCCTGATGAGGATTGTGAAACCGGCGAAATTCTCGGCGATCCTAGAACAATATTGATGATTGTCCGGCCGGTTGAGGGAGAATACCAGCTAGAAGTAATTGGGATAGGAAGAGGAAACTATACACTCACAATTGCCTTGGACGATAAAGAATCTAACCAAACCAAAGAAATCCACGAGAAAATCCCTATTTCCCCCGGAACAATTCACACCTATAAGTTTATGTTCAAAAAGTAACCGGAACGGTTAATCCATTCCGCGGTTTGTACAAGCACAAAAAATTCCTTTGCAAAAAAACTTAAGTATGATAGAATATTATAAATATTTATAAGGGGAGCGTCGACACTTGACAGAGCGGATCATTGGTGAAGGTTTGACGTTTGATGATGTCCTTTTGGTACCGGCCAGTTCCGAGGTGGTACCGGCGGAGGTTTCGACCAAAACCCGGGTTACCAGGGATATTGAATTGAATATCCCCTTGCTTAGCGCCGGAATGGATACCGTCACTGAAGCGCGGCTGGCGATCGCGCTTGCGCGTGAAGGCGGGATGGGTGTGATCCACCGGAATATGCCCCCGGAGGAGCAGGCTTTGGAGGTGGATATCGTAAAGCGCTCCGAACACGGGGTAATTACCAACCCCATTTCTCTTCACCCGGACAACCTGATCCAGGAAGCTCTGGACTTAATGGCCAGGTACAGGATTTCCGGTATCCCTATTGTCGAAGGGAAAAAGCTGGTCGGGATCATAACCAACCGGGACTTGCGCTTTGTTACCGATTTTCAACAGCTGATTAAGGATGTTATGACCAAAGAGAATCTGATAACAGCGCCGGTGGGGACAACCCTGGAAGAAGCAAAAGCGATTTTGCAGCGGTACAAGATTGAAAAACTGCCGCTGGTTGACGAAAACTTCCACCTTAAAGGTTTGATTACCATTAAGGATATTGAAAAGGCCCGCCAGTATCCGAATTCGGCCAAAGACGAAAAGGGCCGGTTGCTGGTGGGGGCGGCCGTAGGCGTTGGTGATTTGGAGGTACGGGCTCCCCTGCTGGTGGAGGCGGGAGTCGATATTCTCGTGGTCGACTCGGCCCACGGCCATTCGAAAAATGTGATCCAGGCGGTAAAGGAACTGAAGAAGAAGTTCCCCAATGTTCCGGTGATGGCCGGTAATGTGGCCACAGCGGAAGGCGCCCGTGATCTTTACCTGGCCGGCGCCGACTGTGTAAAAGTCGGGGTCGGGCCCGGCTCAATCTGCACAACCAGGGTAGTGGCGGGGATCGGGGTGCCCCAGGTAACCGCCATCATGGAATGCGCCCGGGTTGCTAAGGAATTCGACCGGCCGCTCGTTGCCGACGGGGGAATCAGGTACTCGGGGGATATTACAAAATGCATTGCCGCCGGCGCCCACTGCGTAATGCTGGGGAACCTCTTGGCCGGGACCGAAGAAAGCCCGGGTGAAATTGAGATCTACCAGGGAAGGAGTTTTAAGGTCTACCGGGGAATGGGTTCACTGGGCGCAATGAAGCGCGGCTCCCGTGACCGTTATTTCCAGGAAAAACAGGAGAAACTGGTCCCGGAGGGTATTGAAGGCCGGGTGCCGTTTAAGGGTTCACTGGCGGAGACCGTTTACCAATTGGTCGGCGGGTTACGGGCAGGAATGGGTTACTGTGGCGTAGCTACCATTGAGGAATTGCGCACAAAGACGAAGTTTATCCGGATCAGTAACGCCGGCGTCCGGGAAAGCCATCCCCACAGTGTACAGATTACCAAAGAGGCGCCGAATTACAGTATGGATTAATTAATACACCCGTGTCATACCGGCAGCGGGTGATATGGCACGATAAAAACTGCAAAGCGGAGTGAAGAAGATTGACCATCGCCAACAGCTTGTCAATTTTGCGATTGCTCTTGTCGCCGTTGATCCTATGGGCCTTTCTCTTCTCCCGGCGAAGGGTGATCCTTCTCCTCTGGTTGGTGACCGGTCTTACCGATGTTTTGGACGGGTGGGTGGCCAGAAAACGTGGAGAAATAACCGAACTCGGGAAGATACTGGATCCGGTCGCAGACAAGCTTGTGCTCGGCTTTTCGCTGGCCGGCTTGATTTGCCGTTATAACCTGCCCCTTTGGGTGGGCCTGGTTTACCTGGTTAAAGAGACGACGCAGCTCTTTGGCGGCCTGTTTTTTTTCCGGCGGCAGCGGATGACCTTACCCAGTAACCTATGGGGAAAAGCAGGTACGTCCCTCTTCTTCACCGGCTTTTTTCTCTATTTGTTTTACCCGGAGATCGGATATTACGTGGTCCTTGTGGGGCTGGCCTTCTCGGTCTTGGCTTTCTGCACCTATACAGTGGAACTCTTGAAACAGATAAAAAAGGCACCGGGTGTGGCCAACCGGTCCTGACCACCCACTGGCAGCCCCGCTAGTTACCCCGCAGGCAATCCCGCCGGTGACCCACCGGTACCCCAGTTGTAACCCCTTAGCCCTGCCCCTCCCTGCTACACTCCTGCTCGATTCCTGTCCCTGGCAAACCTCATCCACTGCGCAACCCTTACCCCCGCGCGCGACTGCCGCGGCTATTTCGCCCGGTTCTTCGATAAAACATCAAAGGCCACTGCCATCAGGAGGACAAAGCCTTTAATCGTCATCTGCCAGTCACTGCCGATGCCCATGATGGACATGCCGTTGTTGAGTACCCCCATTACCAGGGCGCCGACGATCGCCCCGATTACCGTGCCAACCCCGCCGGTGGCGGAGGCCCCGCCGATGAAGCAGGCGGCGATGGCGTCCAATTCAAAACCGCTGCCCATAAGCGGGAAGGCCGAATCGGTACGGGCGGCGAAAACAATCCCCGCTACCGCCGATAAAACCGCCATGTTCAGATAGACAAAGAAGAGCACCCGGTTGGTATTGATCCCCGAGAGCTGGGCGGCTCTTTCATTACCGCCCATGGCATAGATATAGCGCCCGGGTACGGTTTTGGTAGTAAAAAAGTGGTAACCGGCGATAAGCGCCAGCAGAATCATTAAAATAATGGGGATACCCTTATACGCCGCCAAAGAGCAGGCAAAAAGGTTAACCGCCACAATAATAAGGAGAAGCTGGCTGATAAAGAGGACGGGCGGCATAACCCCGGTGTTACTTTTTATTTTCGCCCGGCGTTTTTTTACTTGGGTAAGCATAAGAAAGATGGAGAAGATTGCTGAAAAAACGATGGGCGTCAGGTTGAAGCCGCTAATAGCAGGAAAAAAATCCGGGAGATAACCGGAACTGATGGACTGGAAAGACCGGGGAAACGGCGATAATGTCAACCCTTTCAGGATGGTATTGGTTAGGCCGCGGAACAAGAGCATCCCGGCGAGGGTGACGATGAACGCGGGGATGCGTATATAGGCGATCCAGAAACCCTGCCAGACCCCGATAACCACACCCATCAGCAGGCCAGTGATGATAGCGGTTGCCACGTTCATTTTCATTTCAATGATCAGCTTGCCCACGATTGCCGCGATAAAAGCGGCCACTGAACCAACGGAAAGGTCGATATTGCCGCCGGTCAGGATACAAAGGGTCATGCCAATCGCAAGGATCAGGACATAACTGTTTTGCAGGATCAGGTTGGTGACATTCATCGGTACCAGGAGAATACCGTTCGTCGCAATCTGGAAGAAGAACATAATAAACACCAAAGCGATTAGCATGGCATATTGGCGGATATTTGCTTTCAAAGTGTAACCGATGGATTCAAACTTCACGGTTTGGGTCACTTTTGCTGTCTCCATCATAACACCCCCCTATTGTTCTGCATGCTCTGCATGATGCACCGCATTATTTTTTCCTGAGAGGCATCTTCCTTAGTGAGTTCGCCAACGATCCGGCCTTCATTCATCACGTAGATCCGGTCGCAAAGGCCAAGAACCTCGGGGAGCTCGGAGGAGATGAAAATAATGGCTTTACCTTCCTCAGCCAGTTGATTGATGATCGTATAGATCTCATATTTCGCCCCCACATCGATGCCCCGGGTCGGTTCATCCAGGATTAAAATGTCCGGTGCGGCAAAGATCCATTTGGCCAGCATCACCTTTTGCTGGTTACCGCCGGAAAGGTTTTGGATCTTCTGGTAAATACTTGACGATCTGATATTCAGCTTGCTCCGGTATTCCGTAGCTACGCGGGTTTCTTCAGTATCGTCAATAACCCCTCGTTTGCTGATTTTATTGAGACTGGCCAAGGAAATGTTTTGCCGGATATCGCTAATCAGGATGAGCCCGGCATTTTTCCGGTCTTCGGTGACATAGGCCAAACCATTCTCAATGGCGTTTTGAATGCTGTTAATCGCCAGTTTTTTCCCGGCTTTGATGATCTCACCGCTGATCTGCCGGCCGTAGGCCTTGCCAAAGATGCTCATGGCAAACTCGGTCCGGCCTGAACCCATCAACCCGGAGATGCCTACAATCTCCCCCCGGTGAACGCGGATACTCACATCTTTAATGACCTTTCGCCCTTCAATTTTTGGGTCATAGACGGTCCAGTTTTTTATCTCCAGGTAAACCTCGCCGATTTTTGGCTGGCGCTTCGGAAACCGGTCTGTCAATTCCCGGCCGACCATTCCTTTGATGATCCGGTCCTCATTAATCTCACCATCTCTGAGGTCAATGGTTTCAATGGTGGTCCCGTCCCGGAGGATGGTAATGGCATCGGCCACTTTGATCACTTCGTTTAATTTATGGGAGATCAGGATCGCCGTAATCCCGGATCTCTTCAACTCCAGCAACAACCGTAAGAGATTGTCGGAGTCCTCTTCATTGAGGGCAGCCGTCGGTTCATCAAGGATAAGGAGTTTAACCTCTTTTGCCAGGGCCTTCGCGATTTCCACCAGTTGCTGTTTACCGACGCCGAGATCCTTAATCAGTACGTTGGGGTTTTCTTTTAGCCCCACTTTTTCCAGGAGTGAAACCGCATCCCGGCGGGTCTTTTCCCAATCGATCACGCTCCATTTTGCCCTTTCGTTCCCGAGGAATATATTCTCAGCAATGGAGAGATAGGGGATGAGGGCAAGATCCTGGTGGATAATGGCGATCCCCTTTCTCTCACTCTCACGGATACTCCGGAAGGCACATTTTTCGCCCTGGAAGAGGATCTCCCCGCTGTACGTGCCATAGGGATAAACGCCGCTGAGGATATTCATGAGTGTGGATTTACCCGCGCCATTCTCACCGACCAGGGCATGGATTTCGCCGGCCGTCACTTTCAGGTTGACATTGTCCAGGGCTTTGACCGGGCCGAAGTATTTAGAGATATTTTTCATTTCCAGGATAACCATTTTATCCCATCCTTTACTGTTGGGGAGCGCATGAAAAAGATAATGGATAAAGAAGAATAGTGGAGAAAAATAAATAATGCTTCCGGGCAAAATCCTCCCTAAACGACCGTTTTAAGAAAAACCCGCCCGGAAGCATACTTGCCCTTTTTTATCAGCAAGATTTCTTATACTGTCCTGTCTTAAGGGATACGGATTGGGTAGCCGGGTCAGATCTGCAGATCCTCTTCTGTATAATACCCGCTGTCGATTAGGAGTTCTTTATAGTTGTTGACATCCGCATAGACCGGCTCACAGAGGTAGGACGGGACGATTTTGACCCCGTTGTAGTAGGTCTCCGTATCATTGACCGGTACTTCTTCCTCTTTCATGATCGCTTCCACCATCTCCACCACCTGGGCCGCAAGGGTTCTTGTATCCTTAAAAATCGACATCGACTGCTGGCCTTTGATCATGGCTTTAACATTGGCTTTATCACAATCCTGGCCGGTGATGATGGGATAGGGTTTCTCCGGTGTGCCGTAACCGGCGTTCGTCAGGGAGGTTATAATCCCAATCGCCAGGCTGTCGTTGGGGGAGAGAACGGCATCGAGTTTTTTGCCGTCAGCGTAATGGGCGGTAATGAGGTTATCCATCCGCGCCTGCGCCGTGGCGGAATCCCAGGCGTGGATAGCAATGACCGAAAATGCCGTTTGTCCGCTGGGGACCACCAGTTTCCCTTCATCGATATACGGCTGGAGAATGCTCATGGCGCCGCCGTTAAAGAAGAGGGCGTTGTTATCATCGGGGGAACCGGCAAAGAGCTCGATATTGAAAGGTCCTTCGTTCTCCTTGAGGCCAAGTTTTTCTTCGATGTATTGGCCTTGAATGACACCAACCTTATAATTGTCGAAGGTGGCGTAATAGTCTACATGCTCCGAGTTCATAAGAAGGCGGTCATAAGCAATTACTCTTATATCATTCTCAGCCGCCTTACGCAGGACTTCGGTCAGGGCCGAGCCGTCAATGGAGGCAATAACGAGGATTTTACATTTTTTCGTAATCATATTCTCCAACTGTTGAATCTGGGTGTTCACATCATTATTGGCGTATTGCAAATCTACCTTGTAACCCTTCTCTTCCAGCATCTTTTTCATGTTGGCGCCGTCCTGGTTCCAGCGCTGCAAGGATTGTGTGGGCATGGCCACCCCAATTAAGTTTTCATCCGCCTTTTCACTGGTCTTTTTGCCGCACCCGGCAAAACTGCCGGCCAGGGCAAGGATGAGCAGTAAAGAAATGAACCTCTTCATTTTTCTACCCCTTTCGTTTTAGATTTTTAACTCCAGCAATATAAGGAATACCTCTAATACTGCAGTACCCGGGCGATCACCCCATTTCTGCCATGAAATTCAGCCGACTGGCAACCTCATTTGCAGGCACAGTGGGCGGCTGAAGAAGAGATCGTGAAGTTGTACTAATTAATTAATATGACGAAAGAGAGAAAATTTTCCTGACTTATTCTGTAGATAGGGATCGGCAGAAAAGATTTGGGGACGGCATAAAAGAATCTCCCCCGGGCAAGATCAGAGTAAAATGGGAAAAGGGGGAATTGGCTGGTGCCGGAGGTAATCGCCGTGCTGATCAGGGCGACTGTCGCCTTTTTTCTCCTCTTAATCATGACCCGCTTAATGGGGAAAACCCAGCTCTCGCAGTTGAATTTCTTCGATTATGCCGTTGGCATCACCATCGGCTCCACCGCCTCCACCCTGGCCACCAATACGGAGACGCCGGTTGTTGCCGGTGTGACCAGTATTTTGGTCTGGGCCGGGCTGGCTATAGCCATCGACCGCCTTACTTTGAAAAGCCTTTATGCCAGTAAAATCATTGAAGGCGAGCCCAGTGTGATTATAAAAAACGGGAAGTTGATGGAGGAGGCAATGGACAGGGCCAATTATGACATGGAGGAGTTAATGACCCAGTTGCGGAATAGGGGGATCTTTGATCTTTCCCAAGTGGAGGAGGCGGTACTTGAAACCAACGGCCAGTTAAGCGTTTTGCTTAAGTCTCAATACCGGCCGGTGACCCCTGAAGACTTGAAACTGGATACCCAATATGAAGGGATGCCGCAGATCCTGGTGGTGGACGGGAATATCGCCCGGCACCGCCTCGCCGAGTTGAACCTGGACGAGGAGTGGCTCTGGGAACAACTTCGTAACCTGGGGATTAATGATCTTTCCGAAGTGATGGTGGCGCAACTGGATACCACAGGCAAGCTGTATGTGGATAAGAAGTCCGACTGGGAAGGATGGAACCGTTAATTTTTCTCTTGACTTTTTGCCGGATTAAGATAATATGGTAACGAAATAGTATTTAAATAGTGCTTAAGGAAGGGTTTTTCAGGAGATGTGGAAAAAACGAAGAACAACAGAGCAGCGGATGATGTTCGCCATCGCCTTGCCCATTATAGTCCAGCGGATAACCCACCACCTCATGCTCCTAATCGACAGAGCCTTTGTCGGTAACCTGGATGCCCGTTACTTATCGGCCATAGGGAACGTCATGATCCCTTACAACGCCATGGCTTTTGTCTTTTTTGCCATTGCCACCGGTTTGACGGTTTTGGTCGCCCAAAACGTCGGCAGAAAGGATTACCGGCGGGCGCAAGAGTTGAGCCAGTCGGCCTTTTTTTATCTTACGCTCATCTCCACCGGCCTTTTCCTCCTCTGGTTTTTCGGTGCGGAGAAAATCTTCTCTTTATTCGGCGCCACCGGTGATATTCTCCGGTTTTCCGCGGTTTACGTCCGGATTATCGGGGTTTATCTGATTTTCTTCGGTATCGAGGTTGCGGCTGCTTCAATCCTGGAAGGGGTGGGTACCACCCGCCCGATTATGGTGGTGGGGGTAGTAAGGAGTTTTCTCAATATCTTCCTGGACTGGCTCCTGATCTTTGGGCACTGGGGTCTTCCCGCCATGGGGTTGGAAGGCGCCGCGCTGGCCACCTTAATCGCCAACTTGGTAGGTTGCGCTATCCTCTTTTACAGCCTCTTCCTTCAGGGCAATTTACCTTTCTCCCTTGATAAAAAGGCTTTGTTTAGACCAAAATGGCAGCCGTTCTGGGAGGTCGCCCGCCTCGGCATCCCCAGCGGCGTGGAGATCTTTCTCTATCAAGCGGGGAACCTGGTCCTGGTCCGGTTCCTTAACTTCATTGATGAAATGGCCATCGGCATTTATTCGCTGGTCACCAGTATTCAGACGATCCCTGTTTTGTTCTATATGGGTTTTGCCAAAGCCACCACGACCATGGTCGGCCAGTACTGGGGTGAAGAAAGGTTTGACGACGCAAAAAAAATCACCCTTTACGCGCAGAAGATCTCCGTTGCTACCTGCGTGGTTATGGGGTTGATTTTTGCGCTCATCCCCGGGGTTTTAATCCGGATCTTCACTTCGGACCCGGAGGTCCTGGCAAGAGCCGGCCAGCTTCTCCGTATCTCCGGAATTTTGCTGGTCTTTCAATCATCCAATATCGTCTCGGGCCATGCCATCCGCGCCACCGGGGATACCAGATGGATGCTTTATTCACAAATTTACGGGACAATTTTTGTTCTTGGTTTCTCCGCTTTCACCATCTTTTACCTGAAATGGGGGTTGCTCGGGTTATATCTCACCACCATGTTTGATGAGCTTACCCGGGGAATCGTCAATTTCCTCCGTTTCTATTTTGGGGTCAATCCCTTAAGAAAACTGCCGGAACTGTCAAAGAACCTCAAAAGGCGGGTTATGAACGGGAAAGAGAGATCCCGTGGATCCGGAATTCGCGGATGACCAGGGCGAGAGTAATCGTAAAGGCCAGCAGATCCGCGACGGGGGTGGCGGTCCAGATCCCGGCGAGGCCGAAGAAACGCGGCAGGAGAAAGAGCAAGGGGACATAGAGGATGAACTGGCGCAGTGCGGAGAGGAAGAGGGACGGGAGGCCCTTGCCGATTGCCTGGAAGAAAGTGATGGAGACGGTTTGCGGGCCCAAAAGCGGGTAGATTAAGACCATGATCCGCACGGCCTTAATGCCCACATCCAATACTCCGGGGTCGCCGGTGAAAATCTTCAGGAAAAAGCCGGGGAAGAGGAAAAAGGCGATCCCGACCAGAGTGGAGTAAAGACTGCCGGCGCCGGCGCCTTTGAAAACGGCTTCCCGGATCCGCCGGTATTTTTTTGCGCCAAAGTTATACCCGACAATCGGGAGCAGCCCCTGGGAGATGCCGATCACCGGCATGAAGGCCAGCATTTGCATGCGGAGGATGATCCCCATCACCGCGATGGGGATATAGCCAAAACCGCCAAGGATCTGGTTGGCGATAATTATGGCCAGGTTGCCGGAGATCTGGATCAAGAGCGAAGGCAAGCCCACTTTATAAATATCCCAGATAATCCGGAGATCCGGGCGGAGATGTTTTAGGGAAGGCGACAGGGCGCTGCGACCCGTGAGAAAATACCATAATTGAATGGCAACCCCCGCTATTTTTGCGATGACCGTGGCCACCGCGGCGCCTTTGATCCCCATTCCCAGACCAAAGATGAAGATGGGATCGAGGATGATATTTATGACTGCGGAAGAGATCATAACCGCCATGGAAAAGTTGGGGTTCCCCTCCGCCCGCGTGACATGGTTCATCATCATAATGAAGAAAAGGAAAAGGGCGCCGTTGGCGATTACCGACATATACTCCACAGCCAGCTCGAGGATCTCCGGGGTGGCGCCGAACAAGACCAGCAAAGGCCGGAGATAGAAAAGACCGGTTAAGGTTGCTGCCAGGCCGAAAAGGAGGCTCAAGAGAAAAACCTGCCCGGCCACAAACGAAGCTTTCTTTTGGTCTTTGGCCCCGAGGGAACGGGCGATCAGGGAACCGGCGCCGATCCCCGTGCCAATGGCAATAGCGCCCAGGAGCATCTGCACAGGGTAACAGATGGAGAGGGCGGCGATGGCGTCGGCCCCCAGCCGCCCGACAAAGATGGTATCGACAATATTGTAAGAGGCGTTGACCGCCATGGCCAGGGTGGCCGGGAGGGAAAAACGGAGTAAAAGCCGGATGATTTTCTCCTCTCCCAGGCTATGGGTGCGGTCTTTTTTTGCAGTTTCTTTCATCCACAGGCACCTTCTCTTTCGTAACCATTGAAAGACCCCAAGGTTTACAAAGCCTCATTCATAAAACCTGATTGACCAAGAGGAATACCCAGTATCCTACAACACTGGATCCCGTTTATCCGGTTCCTAGATCTCCACCCCCAGAAGAAGGCGGATAACATAGCCGATGCTGAAACTTAAAGCCGCCACCCCGAGGCTGATTGCGGTCATTTCCCAAAACCGCCTGCGGAAAGGCAGATCTTTGACGACGGAGATATAGAAGTTAAAAACAAGGATAATCAAGATGCCCACCAGCAGGGTAATACCCAGGCTGAAAAGGTAATTCTTCAGCAGCAAATAGGGGAGGATCAAGGCGGCTACAGTAATCAGGTAGGCGATCCAGGTGTAAACGGCGGATTTGAACGGTTCCTGCCCGCCGCCCCCCTCCGCCTTGGTGGAGAGATATTCCGAAGCCCCCATGGAAAACGAAGCCGCGATGCCGGTGATCAGGCCGGCCAAGGCAATCAGCCGGGTGTTCTGGAGGGCAAAAGTCAGCCCGGCCAGGGTCCCGGTGAGTTCAACAAGGGCATCGTTGAGGCCAAGGACGATCGAACCCACGTAATCCAGGTGTTCCTCGGTAATAAGGTTGAGCAACTGGTACTCATGGTGTTTTTCCTCTTCAGCAATTTTCCGCACTTCCGGCAGTTCTTCGAATATTTCCATGTAAGCACTTTGTGCCCGCTCCTCGCCCTTCTCCATCAGTTTCAGGGTGAAAGTCAAGCCAAAGATCCGGGCCGCCCAGTAATAGAAGAAAACCTTCCGCCGCTGCGGTTTTATGTTTTTTTGGGTGTATCTCCGGTAGAACTCAGAATGGGCCAGTTCCTCCCGGGCGATTCTCTCCAATACCCTCCGGTTCTCTTCATCCTTAACTTTCGCCGCGAGCAAGCTGTATATGTGATACTCGGTAATCTCGGTTCTTTGGAAGATAAGCAGTTTTTTCAGGGTTTCTTCGCTGACTGGCACGGGTGTATGCATCCGGTCCATAGCCCCACCTCCGTTCCTTTCCTCCTGCTCTTAATCGTTGTCTATTTTAGCATATCTTGTCCGGGTATGCAATTTATAAGAGGAGGCGGGCATAGTTCGCGTGCGATCTGAAGAAAAAACTTTAAATTATGACAGGCAGTTGTCATATTACCGGTTATATAATGCAATTAACACAAGAAAAAGGAGGGTCAAAGATGACCGGAGAAAAACTCTGTCAAAGCTGCGCCATGCCTTTAACGGAAGAGTCTTTGCTCGGGACGAACGCCGACGGCACCAAAAACGGGGAGTACTGCATCTATTGTTATAAAGACGGCGCTTTCACTTCCGGAGTGACAATGGAAGAGATGATCGAGATCTGCATCCCCCATGCGCTGCAGGCAGGGGCCTATCCCGATGAAAACACGGCCCGGGCGGCAATGCAGGAGTACTTCCCCAAGTTAAAACGCTGGCAGCAAAGGTAAGCCCGTTTTCCTCTTTTTTGCCCTTTAGATTTTCATTGGTATCTTTTCCCCCGCCACCGGGGGAGTTTTTTATTGGGGTAACAATTTGCAACCCTGTGAGGTGAGAATTGTCCACCCTGTTATTCGTGCTTTTCTTGGCGGGGAAAATATGACATACTCCTGTCATATTTTATGGTATAGTATGGGTATAGGCTGGGTTTTGCGTGCGTGTTCGTGTGACCGTAAAATAACCGCCGGAAAGGACTGGTATTGCCATGCAGATCGACCGGATGCTCCGGATCGTCTTTATCCTGTTGAATAAAGGGATTGTGACGGCCCGTGAATTGGCTGCCGAGTTTGAAGTATCGCCCCGGACCATCTACCGTGATATTGATGGCTTATGCCAGGCCGGCATCCCTATCTACACCAGCCAGGGCCGGAACGGCGGCATCAAACTGGTCGACAGCTTTGTCCTGAACAAATCGGTCTTTTCCCAAGAAGAGCAAAATGAGATCCTTGCGGCCTTGCACGGGTTGAGCGCCGTCCATTATCCCCAGGCGGAAAAGGTGCTGACGAAATTAAGGGCCATTTTTGGGCAGAAATTAGTGGACTGGATTGCCGTGGATTTTTCTGGCTGGGGCCCGGCCAAACAGGAGACACTGGCCACGATTAAGGAGGCGATTCTCAACCGGCAACTCCTCTCTTTTACCTATTATAACAGGTACGGTGAGAAAACCACCCGGACCGTTGAGCCTTTACAATTGTGGTTCAAGAGCAAGGCCTGGTATCTCCGGGCTTTTTGCCGCAACAAGCAGGGCCAGCGCCTTTTCAAGCTTAACCGGATCAAAAACATCCGCCTGCTCCCGGAGGAGTTTACGCGCCGGCCGGAAAAGGAAAACCCGCTCGTGGCTGAAGATGAACCCGCCGTTCCTGAGGTCCAAATCACCATGAGGATCCATTCCACCCAGGCCTACCGGGTTTATGATGAGTTTGAGGAATCCCAGATCGCCCCGCACGCGGATGGCAGTTTCACAGTCCGCTTTTCCTACCCCGAGGATGAGTGGGTCTATGGTTTTATTCTCTCTTTCGGCATGTACGCGGAAGTGCTCGAACCGCCCCATATCAGGAGGATTATTAAAGAACGCCTCGAAAAGGCCTTGGCTTTTTATGAATAAGGGTTGCACGGGCAGGCAGGATTGGAGGTTCATCCACGAAAAGGCAGGAATAGCGAGACCGGAGGGAGAATTGAGAAAATAGCCGGTTTATGTTTTTTGCAAAGAAACGGGTTAGGAAAAAAGGTGTACACTGCGTCCTGGAGACCACGGTGAAGGGTTTATAGCGGTTTTTGCAGATCTTCGGCAGAAGAGGTCACATCAGACACAGGAGGTTATATCATGAAGAAGAGCGGAATAGTAAATATTCTTCTATTCGTAGCGCTGGTCGGTGTTTTTTCCGGGGCGGTTTTCTCCGGGGAAAAAGAGGATGCCGCCGATTTAAAAGAGGTTTTGGTGGCAAGAGGTTTCAACCCCCGTGATATCCGCCGGGTAACGGCGGATTTCCGGACGGTGGGCCCGGTTGAGATTACTTATTTTTCCGTGGATGAACCGGACCTCCCTTTCCGTAAGGCAATGCGGGTCAGGACCCATTTNGNCACAAAAGAACCTTTCCGTAAGGCAATGCGGGTCAGGACCCATTTTGCCACAAAAGAACCCTGGCACGCCCAGGCCCGGTGGGACGCGCGGCAGCCGGCAAAGAAAGGGGACCTGATCTTTGTCCGCTTGTGGCTCCGGAGCAGCCTGCAAGGGGATATCCAGCGGGCTCCCATCACCAACCTGCTGATTAAGAGAAAGGAAGATACGAGTCAGGCCCTGCAGAAGGGCCGCCACCGGCCGGTCACGGAGGAATGGCACCCCTACTATTACTACGCGGTGATGCCCGCCGCTTCCCGCAACTGGTACCTGGAGTTCCATATCGGCTTTTATGAACAGGAGTTTGAGGTTGGCGGCGTGGAGATCGTGAACCTGGGGAACGCCGCGAGTAAAGGATACGACCTCTCGCTGCTGCCGGTGACGGATACAACAAACGCCCTTACCTACCCCGGGCAGGAACAGGACGCGCCCTGGCGGCAAGTGGCCAAAGAGCGGATACGCGAGATCCGCATGGCAAAACTCTTGGTGGAAGTGGTTGACGGGGAGGGGAGACCCCTTCCCGGCGCGGAGGTAAAGGTGGAGATGAAGCGGCACGCCTTCCCGTTCGGGACGGCGGTTACCGCCCACAGGCTCACCGGGAATCAGCCGGATGACGAGAAATACCGGCAGGTGGTGAAGGAACGGTTCAACCGGGTGGTCTTTGAGAACGACCTGAAGACCCCGGCCTGGGCCGGCC
>JGI24713J26584_10000189_pt1 | contig 43523 bp, 39 predicted proteins | sample BioPla4DNA1_FD_26584 | JGI IMG/M metagenome (IMG submission 26584) | reverse complement strand
AAGGAAGTGCACCTGTTTGCAGGTCCCTGTGCTGTAGAAAGCAGATCACAACTCATGGAAATCGCTTTTGCAGTGAAGGAAGGGGGAGCAACCTTTCTTCGTGGTGGAGCTTATAAACCCCGCACTTCACCTTATTCCTTTCGAGGACTTGCTGAAGAAGGCTTGGAGTTGTTAGCTGAAGCCAGTGCTGCTACAGGTCTTCCTATTGTGACCGAGGTGATGGATACACGGTTGGTGCCGCTGGTTGCCCGTTATGCCGATATTCTGCAGATCGGTGCTCGCAATATGCAGAACTTCCCTCTTTTAGAGGAGGTGGCCACAAGCGGGAAACCGATCCTGCTTAAGAGAGGACCTGGTGCTACAATTGAAGAGTGGCTTATGGCTGCCGAATATATTATGGTGCAGGGAAATGACCTGGTTATACTTTGTGAACGGGGGATTAAGACCTTTGAAACCCAGACCAGGAATACCCTGGATTTGAGCGCTGTACCCATTGTTAAACACCTTTCCCATCTCCCGGTTATTGTTGACCCCAGCCACGGTACAGGCAAGTGGTGGTTGGTGCCTCCTATGTCTCGTGCTGCTGTAGCGGTAGGAGCAGATGGTTTATTGATAGAGGTTCATCATTCTCCAGCTGAGGCCTTGTCTGATGGAGAGCAGTCTCTTACACCGGAGAACTATTATAAACTGGTCAAAGAGGTGCAGGAAGTGGCTCTGTCAGTAGGCAGGTCCCTTCCCAGTCCTACTGAGAAACGGATACAGGTGTGATAATGATGATCACCATTATCGGACTGGGTGTTATCGGGGGAAGATAGTATCTGCCATAGAGCGGGCAGCTGAGGAGCGCAATAAAATACCTCTCCATCTAAAGGGACTGTTGCCAGGGCGTAATGAGATACTTCGCATCAGGGATAGTGANAATGGCAGCATCAGGTTGTTTTTTAAAAATGAACAAGAGTATGAGGAAGCCTATGAGTTCCTTCGTGAGGAAGGCATCTCGGTTATAATAAAAAGGTGATATCAGTTGATACTGTGTGTTACACCAGATAAAAAATTAAACGGTTCCTGCTGTGTGCCGGGAGATAAATCCATATCCCACCGGGCTGCACTGATCGGTTCCATGGCCGAAGGGAAGACAGTGATACACAATTTTTCAAAAGGGGCCGATTGTTGGAGAACACTGCAATGCCTGGAGGCACTGGGTGTAGAAATCCAGCAGCAGGAAAATGGGAAGATCTGTATTCTCGGCAGGGGCCTTAATGGTTTCTGTGAACCTGATGATCTATTAGATGCCGGCAATTCGGGGACCACCATGCGCCTGCTGCTTGGTTTGTTGACAGGACAGGACTTTTTTTCGATAATCACTGGAGATCCTTCTCTGCGCAGGCGCCCCATGGGCAGAGTTATTGACCCACTGGTGAAAATGGGAGCAGATATCCGCGCACGTTGTGATAACACACTGCCTCCAATTTGTATCAGAGGAACAAATAATGTTCATACTGTAGAGTACACACTTCCCATACCCAGTGCCCAGGTTAAATCAGCTATTTTACTGGCAGGAATGAACGGAAAAGGGCAAACCACAGTGATCCAAAAACTACCGAGCAGGGATCACACTGAGCGCATGCTGCAGTATTTTGGTGCACCTTTGACTATCAAGGGTAATGTAATCTGCCTTCAGGGAAGAAGACCAATCAATGGACAGCTGATCCAGATACCGGGTGATATCTCCTCTGCTGCCTTTATCATGGCAGCAGCTGTACTGGTGCCCGGCAGCGAGGTTCTGATCAGGGATGTGGGAATAAATCCCACCAGAACAGGAATCCTTGATGTGTTGAAGCTAATGGGTGCTGAGATTGATGTCCTTGAACAAAGATCCTGGAATGGAGAACCGGTGGCAGATCTCATGATCAGATCCGCGCAACTAAAAGGAGCAGAGATAAAGGACCCACTCTTGCCTAGGGTGTTGGATGAAATACCTGTACTGGCAGTTGCAGCAGCTGCTGCAGAGGGAGAAACTGTGATCAGTGATGCCGCTGAACTGAGGGTGAAGGAAACAGACCGCCTGAAGGCAGTGGCATCAGAACTGCGCAAAATGAATGTAGAGATCAAAGAAAAACCCGATGGTTTAATCATTAGGGGTGGTCAGCTGCGAGGTGCCCGGGTTAAGTCCTGGGGGGACCACAGAATGGCTATGGCTCTAGCTGTTGCAGGTCTTATAGCTGATGGTGAAACCATTATCGAAGATGCTGGTTGTATTGATATATCATTCCCTGATTTTCCTGATGTGATGAACGCTTTGGGAGCAGGTATCAGGGCTGAAAACTAGTCAGATGGTGAAAGTTGTGATAAAATGGTGCGGGAGTGAGAGGAGTGCCCCGCAGAGCGAATATTGCTATTGATGGACCAGCTGGATCCGGCAAAAGTACAGTTGCCAGGATCTTAGCTCAAAGGATCGGTTATCTGTATATCGACACCGGTGCCATGTACCGGGCAGTGACCTTTTTTGCTTTGAGAAAAGGAATTAATCTATATGATGATCAGGAACTGGCCTCCTTAGCGAAAAAAATGAAATTTTCTTTAGTTCGCAATCTCCATGATGGTACTGTGACCCTTTGGTGTGATGGGGAGGATGTATCACCATATCTGCGCGAAAGGGAAGTATCAGAGAGGGTATCCAGAGTTGCTGAGGTAGCTGGGGTGCGTGAGCATCTTGTCAAGTACCAGCGCAATTTTGCTCGTGTTGGTGGAGTGGTTATGGAGGGAAGAGATATCGGTACAGTTGTTCTGCCTGATGCCGAATATAAATTTTTTTTAACTGCCTCCATAGATGTGCGGGTGGAGCGCAGAAGAAAGGAATTAGAGGCAGCGAAAAAAACCATTGCCAGTGAAGAACTCTATCGGGAAATGACCTACAGGGATGAGATGGACAGTAAGCGAGAGATTGGCCCCTTAGTAATACCATCTGATGCTGTGGTCATAGACAGCACCACAATGACTATTGAGCAAGTGATAGAAAAGATCATCGAAATATGCGGAGGAGGTTTGCGCAGTGTTTTATAAATTTTGCCGCAGCCTGTTCCGTTTTTTCTTTAGTGTGTTTTGCAATTGGGAAGTTAGGGGTCTGGAGAATATCCCGAAAGAAGGCCCTTTATTGGTTATTGCCAACCACATCAGCTATTGGGATCCGGTGGTTATAGCCAGTGTTATGAACAAGCATGTTTATTTTATGGCTAAAGCTGAGCTTTTTAATTACCCGGTATTTGGGGCTTTAATCCGAAGTTTAGGGGCCTTCCCTGTTTCGAGAAAGCAGATAGACCGGTCTTCTCTCAAGAGGGCGTTAGCACTGCTGGGTGAGGGAAAGGTTGTATGTATTTTCCCTGAAGGAACTCGCAACAAAAAAGGTGACCTGCTTCCTTTTTTACCAGGGGCGGCTTTTATAGCACGGAAGGCTTCTGTACCTATCATCCCAATAGCTCTACAGAAGAAAAGGCGTTTTTTTGGAAACAAGTTTTTCCCGCATTTTTTTGTTAATATAGGCAGATCCTTTATTATTGAGAAGGAAAAACAGGGAGATTTGAAGGATGATGCCGGTAAAATGAGGGTAAAGGTACGTAGTTTAATTGATTTTTCAATAAACTAGCAGGAATCTTTATATATCTGCCGAAAAAAGTATAAGAAAGGGGTAAAAATATTAAGAAGGAAATACGTCGTGCCCAGACAGCAGGTTTTTGTTTCGGTGTCCGCAGAGCACTGGAACTTGCTGAAAAGGCATTGGAGGATAAGGAAAAGATATATTCACTGGGGCCGCTGATCCACAACCCCCATGTGGTTAATTTACTGGAAGAACGGGGAATTAAAGTAATAGATGAATTGCAATCAGTTCCAGGAGAAACGGTTTTAATTAGGTCCCATGGTGCTGCACCAGATGTTTTTGAGCAGGCCGCTGATAGTAAGATTACTGTTATTGACGCCACCTGCCCATTTGTTAAACGGATTCAGAGACAGGCAGCGGATCTGGTTTGTGAAGGGTATCAGGTTGTGATTGTGGGACAGGAAGATCACCCTGAGGTGAAGGGCATTTTAGGTTGGGCAAAGGAAGGGGCAGTTGTTATTCAAGAGATTGATGACCTGGACAAGATTGAGCTGAATAAGAAAAGGATCGGTGTTCTTGCCCAAACTACCCAAAACAGGGCACATTATTTTGCTGTTGCCAGAGAGATGTTGGGAAAATCACAGGAAATGCGTATCTTTGATACTGTTTGTCATGCCAGTCAGGCACGGCAGGAAGAAGCGGCGGAGATCGCCAAACATGCTGATATAATGGTGGTTATCGGTGGTAAGAACAGTGCAAACACTAAACAGCTTGTAGAGATCTGTCAAAATTATACCAAAACTTATCATATTGAAGACAAAAGTGAACTAACTCCTGAAATGCTGCAGGGAGCAGTTGTGTTGGGGGTAACTGCTGGGGCATCAACCCCAGATTGGATAATTGAGGAGGTTATTGAAAGAATGACGATGTTTGATGAAATGGAAAAAATTAATGAGGCCCAGGTTGATGAGCCTATTACAACCACTCCGGAGGAAAAGCCGGATGAAGTGGTTGATGAAGCTCCTGCAGCCAGCCAGGGTACAGCAGAACCCGGTCAGGAGGAAATGATGAATCTGGAGTTGGAAACTCTCCGCCAAATCAAGCAGGGTGATCTGATCAGTGGAGTTGTTGTTCAGGTTCGTGATGATGAAGTTCTGCTTGATATTGGAGGCAAATCTGAGGGAGTTATTCCGCGCCGTGAATTATCCCTGAAAGATGCTGATAATATGTTAGAGAGTATCAAAGTTGGGGACGAGTTTGATGTCTATGTTCTGCGTGTTGATAATGATGAGGGGCATTTAATTCTCTCCAAGAAACGGGCGGACAGGATCAAAGCTCTGGATTATCTTGAGCAGGCCATGAAGGATAAAACTGAACTTGCAGGGGAAGTTGTCCGGGTAGTAAAGGGTGGACTGCTGGTGGATGTATGCGGGATCCGGGGTTTTGTTCCTGCTTCACTGATCGAGCGGGGATATGCAGGAGAATTGGAAAAATACCTGGGAACCACTCTGCGTCTGCGGGTAATTGAGTTTGACCGCAGTAAAGCCAAGGTAGTGCTTTCCCAGAAGGCAATTCTTCAGGATGAATTTATCGAAGCCCAGAAAAGGCTTTGGGAAACAATAGAAGCGGGACAGATAAGAAAGGGCACAGTAAGACACCTGACCAATTTTGGTGCTTTTGTGGATCTGGGTGGTGTTGATGGACTGTTGCATATCTCTGAGCTGTCCTGGGGCCGGGTTAAACACCCATCTGATGTGATCCAGGAAGGGGATGAAATCGAGGTTTATGTGCTTTCAGTAGATAAAGAAAATAAGCGCATTTCTCTGAGCCTCAAACAGGCTAAAGGGAATCCCTGGGATACAGTGGATGAGCGTTTTCAGGTGGGAGAGATTGTTACCGGCAAAGTAATGCGTACAGTATCTTTCGGCGCTTTTGTGGAGCTGGAACCTGGTGTAGAGGGCCTTGTTCATATATCCAGAATGGCAAACTTTCATGTTGCAAAACCGGAGGATGTTGTGAATGCCGGTGATGAGGTTAAGGTTAAGATTTTGGATATTAATAAGGAAGAACAAAGGATCAGTCTGAGCATTAAAGATGCTGTGGATAGTAATACCAGCAGGGAAAGCGAACCAGAAACAATTGAAAAGGATGAAAAAAATAATTCCGGTGTAGGGGTCAATATAGGTGAGGTATTTGGAGATTTATTAACCAGAGCCGAACAAAAGTAACACTTTTGGGGAGGCGAAACAAATGCCGGTTTATAGTTTTACCTGCAATAAATGCGGTAAAGAATTCACAAAACTGGTAGCCATCAAAGACAGGGATCAGCTGACCTGCCCTGATTGTGGGTGTGATGATTTAAAGCAGATCTTTGGCAGGTTTAATTATGTTAGAATAACCGAAAAATATAACCCGGGGTGTAATGCAGCCAGCAACTGCGTGCAGGCTAAGCGTTACGGCTGCGGCAAGTATGCTAAAAATCCGGTTATGCCTTCATCTTAAGGTGAAGAGATGGATGCGGCAGGTATTATTTTGGCCGGAGGAAAGAGTTCACGCTTTAAAGGGAATAAAGCCTTTGCCGAAATATCATCTCAGCGGTTGATCGAACGAGTTGTTCATGTACTAAAATCGGTCTTACCCAAAGTTATCATAGTAACCAATACACCAGAAGATTATCAGATATCAAATGCAGAAACGGTTCTTGATATTCTTCCGGGCCGGGGTCCTTTGGGAGGAATACATGCTGGTTTAATAGCATCCCCCTATGAACTAAATTTTGTTACAGCCTGTGACATGCCTTTTATCAACAAGGAGTTGGTTAAGTATCTGGTTGATCAGGCTGCTGCTGATGATGATGCTGTTGTCCCCGTTATCGGTGGCTACCCTGAACCCCTTGCCGCTGTGTATAGACGCACATGTATCAAATATATTGAAAATGTCATCCTGGCTGATATATACCAGGTAAAATCTTTCTATAAGTTTATTAATGTTAAATATATTCCTGAAGAGGAGCTTTTGGGTTTTGGAGGAGAAAAGCTTTTTTTCAATATCAACACAAGGGATGATTTGAAGATCGCCTTGAAAATGGAGAAGAAAATAAAGTAATTATATTATCTATTAATCCAGCCCGGCTGATTACAGTCGGGTTTTTTATTTTCTGATGGCTAATCTTAACAGGTATCTTTTTACCTGTGATGAGAGATTTTATAACAGAAGAGTGATGGAAAGGAGCTGTTAACAATATGCCCCGTGTACCAATAGGTACGATTCTGCTATTAATCGTTTCTCTGCTCATCTATTTCGGTGTAGCTCAGCGGGTGTTGGATAGATTGCGGCTCTCTGACAAAGCCGCTCTGGGTGCCATCGCCGCTTTAATAATTGGAGGATTTATCAATATTCCTCTTCCTGGAGGTCCGTCCATTGAGGCATCCCTTAATGTCGGAGGGGGGATCGTTCCTCTGTTTTTATCTGGATATCTTCTTACAAAAACAACCAATATTGAGAGGCTGCGTGCTGCCGCAGGGATCATTGCAACAGCTACAGCAATATATCTGGCAGGTTTGTTCCTGGAGGCTGAGCCTGAGGCAATGGCCATCGACCCTCTTTATCTATACCCTTTGGTTGGCGGTGTGATCGCTTACTTGATCGGCAGGTCCCGGCGCGGCGCTTTTATTGCGGCAACTATGGGTATTCTGCTCTTTGATATTGTCAGCTACCTGCGAATTATGCTGTTGGGTATTCCCGGATCGGTGCTGATTGGAGGGGGAGGAGCATTTGATGCCATAATTGTTGCCGGGATTCTGGCTGTTGTTCTGGCTGAGTTCATTGGTGAAACCAGGGAGCGCTTGCAAGGAGGCCCCACTGAGCGAGGCAAAGCTCCAGCCCTGTTAAAACGCCTGCGCCCTTTATCTCCTAAGCAACAAAAAGAAGGTGATCAAAATGAGTAAAGGTAAAACAGTTAGTTTTCTGTCACTGACGATCGCATATATCCTAATGCTCACATTCTTTACTGCTGATGCTCTGGCATCTCCCCGGAGTTCTGAGATGAAAACCCCCCATGAGCGCACTGATAAAGGCTATTACACCATTGTGGATGAAAAACGGAATATACTTCACCAAACTGCTCACATGCTGACCAAGGGTGATGAATTGATCACTGCAGATAATATGCGCTACCGAATCACTGAGGTTAAAGGCGACTACGCCTATAGCCGTTTGATAGGAAAAGAAGAGGAAGGAAAGTTAAGCACTTCCTCTGATAAATCCTTTTGGTCCCGTTTGCTAGCCCAGGGGGGAGAAAAAAATATTGGTATTTACCACACCCATAGTGATGAATCCTATGTTCCTTCAGATGGAACTGAGAGTATTTATGGGAATGGCGGAATTTTTAAAGTGGGCAGGGTTTTTGCAAAAAAACTAAAGGAAATGGGCTATCAGGTACACCACAGTACGAGGGCTCATGATCCCCATGATGTCAATGCTTATTATCGTTCCCGGCGTACAGCCGCCCAACTGCTGCAGAATAACCTGTCAGCTCTCTTTGATATACACAGGGATGCTGTGCCACCCCAGGTCTATGCAGCAAATGTAAAGGGACAGGAAATAACAAAGGTAAAGTTTGTGGTTGGCCGCACCAACCCCCGATTTCAGAGCAACCTGGAGTTTGCCAAACAGCTGAAAGCTGCGGTTGACAAAACTCATCCAGGGGTTGTCCAGGGTATTCTGATCGCTAAAAGTGACTTTAATCAGGATCTGGCCCCAAGGGCCATGTTGGTGGAGGTGGGCTCTCATACCAATTCCCGTGAAGCAGCAGAACGGGGGGTTGCTATGTTTGCGGAAGCACTGCCTATAGTTTTGGGGGCACCGGGTGCACCACCATCAACAGAGCTGCCTGATGCTGAAAACCGCGGCAGCGGCTGGACAATATTTTGGATTATTTTGCTGGTAACTGCTGCTGCTTTTGCCTACCTTTACGTGAACACCGGAAGCCTGGAAGGTGCACTTGATCAACTGCGTAACTTGTATGGCAGGTTACTCAAAAGAAAAGGATAGTTATTGAAATGGATTACCATACAGGTATTGTTGGCGGCCTTATTGCCGGGGTGCTGGCCAGGATTATTATGCTGCGTCTAGATTACAGACAATACCCAACCTATCCCCATGATGTGATAACTCATATTGCGCTGGGGTTTATTGCTTCATTGATCGGTGTGGTCTTTATCCCGGCCTTGATGCTCAAAGAGTATACCGCGGTAACATTTTTGGCTGTAGCCGCAGAGCAGTTCAGAAATGTGAGAAATATGGAAAGGGAGACCCTAAGCAAATTGGAGGAAAATGAAATTGTGCCAAGGGGTATCGATTATGTAGAAGGAATTGCCAGAACATTTGAAGCTAGAAATTATTTAACTATTTTTACTGCACTGGTTGTGAGCGGTTTTATTGTTTGGTTGGGGTGGATCTATGCCACGGCTGTTTTTGTTCTAATTTTAATCATAGTCTGTTATCTGAAAACCGGTAAGGTGGTCGGTGATATAGCTGAAGTAGTTTTAGAACAGCTTTATTTTGATGGCCCCTTTTTGAAAATCAGTGATATTTATCTGATGAATGTCGGTTACCCGCCTGACCGGGAAAAGATCCTGGCAGAGGGTATGGGGGTTCTGGTCAAACCAAAAAATGATAACGGGCGGGCTATACTCCATAATCTTGGGCAGCGTCAGGCAATTGTGCATACTGCGGCAGCGTTGCTGGGAACAAAAAGGGAGGTCGGAGAACCTGAATTCACTCCCCTGGCTAGAAAAAATATCGACACAGGGGAGATCGGATTATTTATCTTACCGCTGGAAAAGGATTTTGAATGTCTGCGCAAAGTTATCGAGAGAACACCTGTGTTAGAGAGTGCATCAAGAAAACCTCTTGATTCTAAGGCAGGGCGTATTGCTGCAGATTAATCGGGGTGTTGCAAAGCCACATTCCTTTGTTCACATCAAGATTTTCATTATCAAGGTGAGGTAGATCTGTTGGAAATAGAAACCAAAAAAGTTATACTTGCTGTGATTACTCTGAAACCTGAGCTTGTAGCAGGGGGAGGAGCTCCGGTATTTATCGCAGCCAATCGGGAAGAACAGGAAAAAGTAGCTTTTTATCTGAGCAGAATAATGGATGCTATGGTCCACGATTTGGATAATGGGGTCATGGTTATTGTGGGGCATTAGGGGTTAGCTGGATGGCTAAAATAATATACCATTGTTACGGTGGTTCACACTCTTCAGTAATCACGGCAGGTATTTATTTGGGCATTCTCCCCAAAAACAGGGTTGCCAGCAAAGCAGAACTCCTGGATGTCCCCCATTTTGACCAAAAAGAAACAGTGATACACGGCCGTCTACGGTTTATTGGCCGTGATATAAAAGGGAATGAAGTATTAGTACTGGGAAAGCGGATGGCTGGCCCTGATATTACTGTTTTTCTGCATAATATCAGTGAACTGTTCTCCTGTAGAGAAGAAATCGAAGCTGTCGATACTACCTTTCCGATCAATCCATTGATGGTGATCGGTGGGTTCCTTTCCAGGGGATTAAATCTGGTCACCTTGGGCCGGCCCCTTGTAATTCTCGGAACACAAATAGCTTATCCCTACCTTGTTCAGATTGCTGAAGATGCACAGAATAGAATAAAGCAAAACCTCACCCCAAAATGCCCCAGTTTACCTTATCAGGAGAGACCCATACTGTTGTATATCTGTCCGCAAAACGATCCCTTACCTTTGCTGTTGGCCGGGCTTCATTTTGCACCAGATGCAACTGATCAGCAACTGCTGGACTGGGCAGTAAACATGAAGTTTACAGGAGAATTGGGGGCATTCAAATATTTGGGTAAAGCAGAGGGCTATGATCTTTATCTTGCCGGAACAGGCAGGGAACCTGAGATCATGGCCAGGATTTTGAGGGAGATACGCACAATATTGGAAATACCCCGAATAAAATTAGGTATTGTACATTCACCGCTCAAAACACCCTTCTTGTTGAAAGGGATCTCTACAGCAAGAAGGTTTTTCAGCTGGTCAAAACTCTTATTAATGTTGGAAAAAAGAGCGATGGCTCCCCTGATTAAAGAGTGTCGTGAAATAGTGTACAGCACCAAAATTTCTTTACGTGAAGGAATTCTTGACTAAACAACTCTACTCAATGATAATTGAACAAAAAAGATGGAGCAGGATAATGAAGCTGTGTAAGCAAGATGGTATTTTGATCGATAGGGTTATTCCTGGCTCACCTGCTGCAGAACTTGGCCTGCAGAGAGGTGATCTGTTGCTATCTGTCAACGGGATCCGCCCAAAAGACCTGATCGCCTACCGTTATCTGACTGCTGAGGAACAGGTAACCTTAAAGGTTTGTGAAAAGGGTGGCAGGGTTGTATCCCATAAAATCATCAAAGGCTGTGATGCAGATCTAGGGATAGTTTTTCAAGATGACTGTTTTGACGGTATCAGACACTGCCGGAATAAGTGTGTGTTTTGTTTTGTGGACCAGATGCCAACCGGTCTGCGCCCTACCCTGTACGAAAAGGATGATGACTACAGGCTTTCTTTTTTGCATGGCAATTTTATAACATTAACCAATCTCAAAGAATCAGATATCGCAAGAATTTTAAGTATGAAACTGAGCCCCCTATATATTTCAGTGCATGCAACATCCCCTCTCTTGCGGGGAAGGATGCTGGGGCTGAAAAAGGCTGCACCTGTGCTTGATCTGATTTCTTTATTTGCATCTGCGGGCATAACCATGCATATTCAGGTGGTGCTCTGCCCTGATTGGAATGACCGGGATGTTTTAGAACAAACCGTTTGCCAGTTGGCCGCTTTTTGGCCCCAGGTGGCTTCAGTAGGAGTTGTGCCTGTGGGGCTGACCAAATACCGGCGTCATCTTCCAAAACTGCGTTCTATTACCCGATCGGAATGCAGTAATCTAATCGATCGAGTATCCGGCTGGCAAAAATATTATCGCAGAGCAAATGGGGTTTCTTTTGTTTACCTGGCTGATGAATTTTACCTGAAGGCAGGACTCCCTTTTCCCTTATTGGATGAATATGACGGTTTTCCACAGTTGGAGAACGGCATCGGTTTGGGGAGGCTTTTTTATGAAGATTTCCGCCGGATAAGATCCAGGCTTCCCAAAAAGTTAAGGGTCAAGCGACAGTTATTTTTAGCAACATCTCATTCCGGTGCTCAGGTGCTCTCTCCGGTTGTTCACCGTCTGAATTTCATAAAAAACCTTAAATTAAAAATGCTCAGTATTTCCAATACTTTTTTTGGGCCCCGGATCACTGTAACTGGGCTGTTAACAGGTCGCGACCTGACGCGCGGACTGAAAGGGGTGAGGGGTGAGGAAGTATTGATACCCCGTATTATGCTGCGTCAGGACACCCCCATTTTCTTGGATGGGCTCACTGTTAATGAGGTTGAAGAAAGGTCCGGGTGCTGTCTCTATCTGGTGGAGCCTAATAGCACCGCTCTTGTGGAAACTATTTGTATGTTAGGGGGGATCACCTTTGAAAAAGCCGATTGTAGCTCTAGTGGGAAGGCCTAATGTGGGTAAGTCCACCTTATTTAATCGCCTTTCAGGCGGGAGATCAGCTATTGTAGCAGACCGGCCCGGTGTTACCCGGGATCGCCTATACAGAGATGTGGAATGGGATGGCAGAACCTTTACCCTTGTTGATACAGGAGGACTTTTTCTGGAAGATGAACAATTCCATGAACATGTGGAAGAACAGGTATCTATTGCCATAGAGGATGCTGATGTTATTGTATTTGTTGTGGATGCTCAGGCGGGTGTTACCGTAGAAGACAAACAGGTTGCACAGCTGTTGTTAAAAAGCAAAAAAAAGATTATTTTAGCTGCCAATAAGGTGGACAATTTTGAGAGTCAGGATGTTTACGATTTATATCAATTGGGCCTTGGTGACCCCCTTCCCATTTCCAGCCTTCACGGCCTGAATATTGACGAACTACTGGATCAAATCATATCTCTCCTTCCTGAGATGGAGACCCAAGAAGAGGAAACAGGGATCCGGGTTGCTGTGGTAGGGAGGCCCAATGTTGGAAAATCATCATTGATCAATGCACTGCTTAAGGAAAAGCGTGTGATTGTCAGCGATGTTCCGGGAACGACCCGGGATGCCATTGACACAAAATTCAGTATTGAAGACCGCGCCTATACACTTGTGGATACAGCCGGTATCAGAAGGCGCAGCCGTGTAGAACGAGGGGTAGAGTATTATGGAGTACGAAGAGCTCTTAGGGCTATCGACCGGGCTGATGTTGTCCTTTTGGTATTAAATGCTGAAGAGGGGATTGTAGAACAGGATAAGAAAATCGCGGGATATATTGAAGAGAGCGGAAAAGGAGTTATAATAATATTAAATAAATGGGATTTAGTTGCTGATATTAAAAACAGGCGACACTATTTTGAAAATTTAGTTAGGGAACAGTTGTCCTTTCTTTCCTACGCTCCTATTCATTATATTTCCGCTCTCACCGGTGAAGGGTTAGGGAAAATAATGCCTCTGGTAGATGCTGTTCATGTTGAGCAGAATAAAATGATCAGCACAGGAAATTTGAATTCATGGTTGAGTGAAACTCTCTTTTTAAACCCACCACCTTCAGGTAAGGGAGGACTTAAAGTTTTCTATGTGACCCAGGTTGCAGTAAGGCCCCCGGTGTTTGTGTTCTTTGTGAATAACACCAAATTGGTTCATTTTTCTTATAAACGATACTTGGAGAACCAGCTCAGAGAGGCGTATGGATTTGAAGGCACACCTGTGAGACTTAAATTTAAGGCAAGACGGCGCAGAGACCAGTAATAGGGAGGGAAACTATGAAATTATTTTTGGTGCTTTTGATCAGTTATCTATTAGGATCTATTCCTTTTGGATATCTGGTCGGCAGAAAGCATAAGGTTGACCTATGCCGCCATGGAAGTGGGAACATCGGGGCTACTAACGCTTTTCGCATCTTAGGACCTGAAGTGGGGTTATTGGTGCTGTTATGTGATGTTGCCAAAGGATTTTTACCTGTTTTAATAGCTAATAACCTGTTTGGCCCTTTTTATGGTGTGGGGGCAGGATTTGCGGTTATGGCTGGCCATAACTGGTCAGTTTTTCTCCGCTTTCGGGGAGGCAAGGGTGTAGCTACAGGTGCAGGGGTTTTAATTGCTTTAATGCCAGGGGTTGTACTGATAGCGTTTGTAATCTGGTTACTTGTAGTGCTGTTCACCGGTTATGTCTCACTGGGATCAATTCTAGCTTCAGTTGCTGTCCCATTTATTGGTCTTATTCTGCACATACCATGGGAATATTATATTTTTGCTGTTCCCGCTCCTATTATTATTGTTATCAGACATCTGCCCAATATCAGGCGCCTGCAGGCAGGCACGGAAAACCGTATTCGATTTTGGTAATAGCTTAAGAGATCATATGTAAAACATATTTGTGAAGCGGCTTTTATTACGAGCCGCTTTTTTAATATCATCTGGTTATACCAATAATTAGTTGGCATATAAATTATTAAATGGGAGAGTACGGAAATATACTTCTTTGCAACTTATGGAATGAATAAGGATTGTCTTGCATAAGAAAGAATTAGGGAGGGGGTTGCCCATGGAAAATCTCAATATCTTTCGGGATATTGCTGAGCGAACAGGTGGAGATATTTACCTGGGTGTTGTCGGGCCTGTGCGGACAGGAAAATCAACATTTATCAAACGTTTGATGGAACTGCTGGTTCTGCCTAATATCGAGGATCCCAACGAAAAAGAAAGGGCAGTGGATGAACTGCCCCAGAGTGGGGCCGGCCGCATGATTATGACCGTAGAACCCAAGTTCATACCTCAGGAAGCAGTGGAAATCAGTATCCGTGATGGGCTCAAGATGAAGGTGAGAATGGTAGATTGTGTTGGTTATACTGTAGAAGGCGCTCTGGGTTATGAAGAGGAAGAAGGCGGGCCGCGCATGGTGATGACACCGTGGTTTGAAGAGGCGGTCCCCTTTCAAGAAGCAGCAGAACTAGGAACCCGTAAAGTTATAGCGGATCATTCCACAATCGGAATAGTGCTGACCACAGATGGTTCTATAACTGATATAGCCCGGGAAAATTATTTAGATGCAGAAGAACGGGTTATTCAGGAGTTAAAAGAACTGGGCAAGCCGTTTATCGTGGTTCTCAACACTATTTATCCGGAGTCTTATGAGAGCATCGAGCTTGTTCGGAGTTTGGAAGAAAAATATGATATTCCAGTCCTAGCCATTAACTGTGCTGAGATGTCTTGTGATGACCTGCTGAATATCCTTCAGGAGACTCTCTATGAGTTCCCGGTCCAGGAGGTCAATGTCAAATTGCCCCTCTGGGTGGAGGAATTGGATGACACCCACTGGCTGCGCTCAGAATTTGAGCAGGTGATTAAAGATGCTGTAGCTGTTGTCAACAGGCTGCGGGATATTGATCAAGCTGTGGAGATAATCCGAGAAAGTCAGTTTGTGGCTGCCTCAGTTTTAAAAGAAATGAACCTGGGGACCGGTATCGCCGAGATTGAGGTGGAGTCACATAATGAGCTGTATTACAAGATACTGGAGGAAGTGAGCGGTCTTACTGTAACAGGTGAGCACGATATTCTGCGCCTACTGCGGGATCTCAGCAAAGCACAGTCATCCTGGGAAAAAATTGCTCCAGCACTGGATGAGGTACAGGAGTTGGGGTATGGTGTTGTGGCACCAAGTCTGGATGAGATGATTTTGGAGGAGCCGGAACTGATCCGCCAAGGTAATCGCTTTGGTGTTAAATTAAAAGCAAGTGCTCCTTCACTGCATATTATCAGAGCTGATATTACCACAGAGATCACCCCGATCATCGGCACAGAAAAGCAGTGTGAGGAATTGGTTCGCTATATGCTGGAGGAGTTTGAGGATGATCCAATCAAAATCTGGAATAAAGATATTTTTGGTAAATCACTGCATGATTTAGTTAGGGAAGGCATTCAGAACAAACTCCATCGGATGCCTGACAATGCTCAGGAAAAACTGCAGGAGACAGTACAACGGATTGTAAACGAAGGGAGTGGCGGTTTAATCTGTATCATCATCTAGTTCATTAAACGGTCAGCTGACCGTTTTTATTTTTTAGAAATAACCCTGGCCTGGCATCTGTCTATTTTTTTGGTGGAAGCAGAAGTTAATATTTGCAGAAGCGAAAGTTTCCGTTATTATATTAAAGTAAGCTAAAATAATAGGAGGATTTTTATGAACGGTGCTTCTATCGGTGTTGGACTGCTGGGCCTTGGTACCATAGGTTCAGGTGTTGTGAAACTTCTCCGGGAAAATAATGCTCAGATTGAGCAGCGTTTGGGGAGAAGGGTCAAGATCAAAAAAGTATTGGAGCGAGATCCGGAGAAGCTTGCTATCCTGGAGTTACCATCCGAGATGCTGGCAGGGAGTTTTGATGAAATATTGGATGACCCAGCAATTCAGATCATCATCGAACTGCTGGGAGGTATAGAACCCAGTCGAACCTATATCAAAGAGGCTCTGCTAAAGGGTAAACATGTGGTTACAGCTAATAAAGATGTAATAGCTGCTCACGGGAAAGAACTTTTTGAGGCCGCAACAGAGGGAAAAGCTGATCTTTATTTTGAGGCCAGCGTAGGTGGGGGAATACCTGTGCTCCATGCCTTGAAAGAGAATTTGACAGCGAACAAAATACAGGAAGTAATCGGGATTGTTAACGGTACTACCAATTATATACTCACCCGGATGCATGATGAGCATGTTGAATTTGAGCAAGTATTACAGGAGGCTCAGAGGGCGGGATATGCTGAGTCTGATCCTACCTCAGATATTGAAGGATATGATGCTGCCAGAAAAATAGCTATTCTGGCTTCTATCGCGTTCAATACCCGGGTGACGCCTGATGAAGTTTTAGTGGAGGGGATTACCAGGATCACCCCTGAGGATATTAATTATGCCCGGGAATTAGGGTATGTGATTAAGCTGCTGGCTATTGCCAAAGATTTCAATGATGAGATTGAGGTGCGGGTTCACCCAGCTTTCCTACCGGCAGAACACCCTTTATCTGCTGTTCAGGGTGTTTTTAATGCTGTCTATATTTATGGAAACGCGGTGGGTGAAACCATGTTCTATGGTCAGGGCGCAGGCCAGATGCCCACAGCCAGCGCTGTTGTGGGGGATTTGATGGAAATTGTCCGCAATCTGGAAACCAACAGTACAGGCAGGTTTCCCTGTACCTGTTATTTAGAAAAAAAGATATTGCCTATAGGTCAGATTCAGACCAAATATTATTTGCGCCTGATTGTTAAGGACAAGCCCGGAGTTTTAGCCAGTATAGCCGGGGTAATGGGCAATCACCAGGTGGGAATTGCATCAGTTATTCAAAAGAGAACTCTGGTAGTAAATGAGGAGAGAATGGCAGAGATCGTTCTGATCACCCATGAAGTTCTGGAACAGGATATTCAGGATGCCTTAGCTGTACTCAGAGGACTATCTATTGTAGGTTCAATTGAAAATGTGATTCGCGTTGAGGAAGGAGCAAAATCATGAAGTGGCAAGGCCTGATATCTGCCTATCGTTCATTTTTACCAGTGTCTGATAAAACACCGGTGATCACACTTTATGAGGGTCAGACTATTTTACTGCCTGCACCCTCCCTTTCAGAAGAGCTTAATATAGAGCTCTATTTGAAATTCGAGGGTCAGAATCCCACCGGTTCTTTTAAGGACCGGGGTATGACCGTCGCTGTCAGCAAAGCTGTGGAGAATGGGAGCAAAGCGGTTATCTGCGCTTCCACAGGAAACACATCAGCTTCTGCCGCAGCCTATGCCGCCAGGGCAGGGATTAGATGTGTTGTTCTCGTACCGGATGGGTATGTTGCTTTGGGTAAGCTTGCCCAGGCCTTGATCTATGGTGCAGAGGTTGTTGCCATTAAAGGGAATTTTGATGCTGCTCTGCAGCTGGTATGCAAGATCTCACAGGAATATCCCATCACTTTGGTTAACTCACTTAACCCTCACCGAATCGCGGGACAAAAAACAGCTGCCTTTGAGATCTGCGATCAGTTAGGAACAGCTCCTGACTATCTGGCCCTTCCTGTTGGCAACGCCGGCAATATTACCGCTTACTGGAAGGGGTTTAAGGAATATAAGGCTGCCGGCCGCATCGATCACACACCAAGGATGCTGGGCTTCCAGGCTGCCGGGGCTGCTCCTATTGTGCGGGGTGAGGTTGTGCCTGAACCGCAGACCGTGGCCACAGCTATCAGGATCGGCAACCCGGCCAGCTGGGAAAAAGCTGTCAACGCTCTGGAGGAATCAGAGGGTAAGATCGATGTGGTAACAGATGAAGAGATCCTGTCAGCTTACCAAAAGGTAGCCCGCAGTGAGGGGCTTTTTGTGGAACCGGCTTCAGCTGCTGCTATAGCCGGAGTGATAAAATTGGCAGAGGATAAATTTTTCCCTCCGGCTGCTAAGGTGGTCTGCATCATGACCGGACATGGTTTAAAGGATCCAGATACAACACTGAAAACCTGCAAACTGCAGCCCAGGGTTGTTTCTGCGCAGGAATCTGCTGTACTAGCAATTTTAAAAGAGCTGAATGTTTTATAAGGATTGGTGATATTAATGGCTAAGATCACAGTTAAAGTTCCTGCCTCAACAGCCAATTTGGGTCCAGGGTTTGATGTTTTAGGAATGGCCCTGAACCTCTATAATACAGTGACCTTAGAAGAGTGTGACCAGAAGGGTTGGATGATTGATGTAAAGGGGGAGGGAGATAATCTTATCCCTCGGGACAGCAGCAATCTTATTGCCAGGACAATTCTTTATCTGCTTGATAAAACAGATTATCAAATGAAAGGCTTTAAGCTTTGCCTGGACAATAAGATTCCCTTTCAAAGCGGCTTGGGGAGCAGTGCAGGGGCAATCGTCGGTGGTTTGGTGGCAGCCAATGCATTGGTGGGACAACCTTTTTCTCCTGATGAACTGCTGCAAATGGCGGTGGAAATAGAGGGACATCCTGATAATGTAGCTGCTGCACTTTTCGGTGGGGTGGTTATTGTAGCACAGAATGATAATTCCTTAATCTATTCCCGCTTTGTTCCGCAAAGGGGTCTGAAAATAACGGCGGTAATTCCCGATTTCTGCATTTCCACCCAGCAAGCCCGCAGTGTACTGCCGAAAAAAGTGCCTTTGAGTGACGCTGTTTATAATATGGGACACCTGGCTTTGCTGATCACAGCTTTAAGGGATGGGGATTGGGAGCTGCTGGGTGCTGCATTGCATGATCGCCTCCATCAGCCCTACCGTTGTCCCCTTGTGCCTGGCTTGGTTGACATCATGAATGTTGCTCGGGAGGCAGGGGCTTATGGGGTTTTTTTAAGCGGAGCCGGGCCTACTGTGATTGCTTTTACTCCACCTAGATGTGATATCGGGGAAGTATTGGCTGATTGTTTTCAATCTCAAGGAATTACAGCACGGGTATTGCAGCTGGAACCATCAATAACGGGGGCCAGTATAGTATTAGAGGAATAGTGATTACACAAGTTGGGGAGGTTTAAGCTTGGGAATCAGAGTACAAAAATTCGGAGGCAGTTCCATCGCTAACATTACAATGATCAATAATGTTGCCCGGCGAATTGTCAAGGCAAAAGAAGAGGGCGACCAGGTTGTTGTCGTTTTATCTGCTATGGGGGATACAACAGATGAACTGTTGGAAAAGGTGCAAGGAATTACATCACATCCTCCGGAACGAGAAATCGATATGCTGCTGTCCACAGGAGAACAGGTATCAATAGCTCTGATGGCCATGGCTATCACTGAACTTGGTTATCCTGCTGTTTCCATGACCGGTTATCAAGCAGGTATCCAAACAGATAATGCTTATACAAGAGCGCGTATTCTGAATATTGAACCGGAGCGCATATCTGGGGAACTGGAGCAGGATAAGATTGTGATTGTCGCTGGATTTCAAGGAATGAACAGGTATAATGATATTACCACCCTGGGGCGGGGAGGTTCTGATACCACCGCTGTCGCCTTGGCAGCAGCCTTGAAAGCTGATATCTGTGAGATATACACCGATGTTGATGGTGTTTATACTGCTGATCCCCGGATCGAACCCAGGGCAAAAAAGCTGGATTTTATTTCTTATGATGAGATGCTGGAATTGGCCAGTTTAGGCGCTCTTGTACTGCAGCCGCGAGCAGTGGAATTTGCTAAAAACTACTCAGTTCCATTAATTATCAGGTCAAGCTTTAGTAATAATGCAGGAACACTTGTTGGGGAGGTTGAATCAGTGGAAAATTGTCGCCCTGTTAGTGGGGTCGCACATGATTTAAATGTGGCGAAAATTGGAATATTCGATGTGCCTGATCGGCCGGGAATTGCCAAAAAGATATTTAGTGCTCTTGCACAGGAACAGATCAATGTGGACATGATTATCCAGGGATGGGTGCGGGATGGACGTAATGACATCGTTTTCACTACAGCCCGGGGAGATTTAAAAAAGGCGATACCGGTTGTGGAGAAAACCATTGAGGAAATCGGAGCATCGGGTTTTGTTTATAATGATCGGGTTGCCAAAATATCTATTGTCGGCGCAGGAATGATTACCAATCCCGGTGTTGCAGCCGATATGTTCAAAGCGCTGGCCAATGAGGGGATAAACATAGAAATGATCAGCACATCTGAGATCAAGGTATCCTGTATAATTGCTGAGGAACATGCTTTGAAAGCAGTTAATGCCTTGCATGAAGAGTTTATTAAATAAATTTGCCACAGGATGTTGGTTATTATGTTGTATGCTCTACTGGGATTTCACCTGTGCTGGCTTGACATTGAGCTAGAGAGAGGCTACAATAAAGAGGCTACAATAATAAAGTACTCAACGTCAGGGTGTAGCTCAGTTTGGTAGAGCGCTAGCTTGGGGTGCTAGAGGCCGCGGGTTCAAGTCCCGCCACTCTGACCATCTTCTTGGGTGGGGAGAAACTCCCCATTTTTATTTTTCTGGAGGTATTATTCCTGACAGAGAAGATACTTCATGTTGTTCGACCTGCCCAGGGAGGTATGCTCAAACATCTAGAAACACTTTTTCAGGGGATGGGAAAGGAATACCATCTCTATCTTGCTGCTCCCCCATCTTATGATTCATATCTGCTCAGAGCTGCTGCTCAGAAGAGATACCTGCTGCCTCTTGATGAAAGTCTACATCCCTTAGAAAATTGGCGGATTGCTTGTTCCCTTGCACAGTTTATCAGCCAGGAGAAGATCGATCTGGTTCATACCCATGGGATCAGAGCGGGTATAGTAGGACAGGCTGCGGCCCTGATGGCGGGACGCGGGAAAGTGGTGGCGACCATGCATAATATGATCAATTACGGGATGATGCCTTTTTCCAAAGTTTTTCAGACCATGCATGGGATATTGATGAGAAGGACCGTTCATACGCTGATCACCGTATCTGAGGCCATCAAAAAAGAAGTTATAAAATACCGGCTTTTTCCTCCGGAAATGGTAACAGTAATCTATAATGGTGTTGATGTTAATCTATTTTCTAAACAGAGTTGTTTAGACCGGAAAATATCTTTTAATGGCCCTGTTATCGGCACAGTGGCCCGTTTAGAGCCAGCAAAAGGTATTAAATATTTACTTGATGCAGCAGCAATTATTGACAAAGAGTACCCTTGGGTTTATTTTGTAATAGTGGGGGATGGACCGCAGAGGAACTTTTTACAGCAGTATGCTGCTAGATTAGGGATTGATAAAAAAGTATTCTTTCTGGGTTTCAGGGATGATGTTCCTAACATCCTGCCCCTCTTCGATATTGCGGTAATCCCATCAGTACAGGAGGGCCTTTCCATTTTTTGTTTAGAAGCTTTGGCTGCAGGATGTCCTGTGGTTGCCAGTGATGTGGGTGGTCTGACCGAGATTATTATTCCCTGTAAAAACGGCCTGCTGGTACCACCAAAAGATCCTAGGGCTTTAGCTGATGCACTAGTTGCACTGTTGAAAAACAGGATATTGGCTGCGGCTTTGGGCCGTCAGGGCAGGAAAATGGTAGAACAAAAATTTACATATGAAAAAATGCTGGAAAGGACTATGAAAATCTATGCACAGCTTTTACAGCCTGAGTAAAGGAAAAATAAAAACTGCGGTGTTGCTGCTGGTTATTTTTTTGTTTTGTTCGCTAGTGCCTGCAGAAGTTCAGGCTGGGGCTGACAGTGATCAAAAGCGCCGCCAGGTTATTGTTGTCATTTGCGATTATCTGACGATTGATGATCTAAATCGAGCCGAATTATCAAACATCCATGATTTTTTCGGAAAAGGGAGCATTGCTTTGCTCAATACCAATACAGCGGGTGGGCGTAATAGGCATAATATAGCGGCAACCATCAGCGCTGGACAGGTGGCCTTGAGTCCCACTGCTGAGCCCTTTGTTTTTGGCCATCGGGAAACCATCAAGGGGGAGGACCCTATGGTGCTATTTACTGCCCGCACAGGAGTCGTTCCTGAGAAGGGCAACCTCATCGTTTTGGATATACCTTCTATTCGCCTGGCAAATAAGAGTGGTGAAGGTGGGGCAGAGCCTGGGGCTTTAGCAGATGCACTGCAAAAAAAAGGCCTGAAAACAGCGGCTATCGGCAACTCCGATACCCCTTCTGAGTTTATCACCAATAGATCCATGGCTATGATAGCTATGGATAGCAAGGGAATTATTGATAAAGGAAATGTTTCTGAAGAGGTTCTTTATTATGACCCTGATGACCCTATCGGCTATCGTACAGACTACTCCAAGCTTGAAGAGATCTTTTTAGAACTGCAGCAGCAAACAGATATGGTGGTTATCGATCCTGGTGATCTGGTACGCCTTGAGAAAAAAAGAGAACAGTTTTCCGAAAAAGTATATGAACGGGAAAGAGAAAATATACTGCGTGAATATGATGATTTTTTTGGTTTTTTAATGGAGAATGCAGACTTATCCAGCAGCATTATAATTGCAGTTACAACAACACCTGCTGATGGTAATTTTACAAACAACAGATTTTTCGGATTGATCGGTGCCTGGGGGGATGGTATGGAAGAGGGATTATTGACATCTCCCACCACCAGACAGACAGGTATTATCACTTTAACAGATATTGCACCGAGTATTGCCTCGTACTTGCAGGCACCGTTTTTTTCAACAAACGGTAGAGCCTGGCAAGTTGTACCAGAAGAAAATAATTTGAGTGTGATGCATAATATCCAGGAACGAACTGTTTTTACTTCTTTTCTCCGTCCTATAATGGTAAAAGGTTATGTTTTCATTCATTTGCTGGTCATCGCCGGTATTTTGTTTTTTATGTTTTTTGATCCGCAAAAGGCACGGTATCTGATATCATTACCATTGGCTCTCTTAGCTGTGCCCTTGACCTGGCTGCTGCTCAGTTTATTCCCGATCACCGATATATGGTTGTATTCGGTTCTTTTTGTAGTTGTTGCAATTGCTCTGGTTCTGTTTAGTCTTTTGCTGGCTCGCAACCGAAATATCGACCCGTTGATTATTTTATGTATGGCAACGGTTTTTGGCATTCTGTTGGACACAGTCACAGGAGGGTATCTGCAAAAATATGCTGTATTGAGTTATGACCCTATGGGTGGTGCTCGTTATTATGGAATCGGCAATGAGTATATGGGGGTTCTTCTGGGAGCCTCCATCGTCGGTATATCATTATTTGTTCAGCGATTACAGAACCGTACCACTTTTCAATATTTGCTTACCGGCATTATATTCATTTCCGTGCTGGCAGTTTTAGGTTCTCCCCGGTGGGGAAGTAATTTTGGCGGTTTTACAGCCAGCCTTATTGCTTTTATTTTCACTTTTCTCCGTTTGTTGCGCATACGCATGAGTCCGCGCAATATTCTCATTGCAATCGGTGTTGTCGGGGTATTATGTGTGGGTGTTTTTATACTCGACTATCTGAGGCCAGCTGAACTTCGTTCTCATTTTGGCCAGTTTGCAGCATCAATACATAAATCAGGGTTTTCAGCCATCAAAGAGGTAGTTGTCAGAAAAATATCCATGAACTACAAACTGATCAGATCCACTGTTTGGACCAGGGTGCTGTTGAGCAGCCTGCTGGCTTTGGGTATTCTTTTTTATCGCCCGGTAGGGATTTTTAGGTGTCTGCTGACCAAGAATCCGGCAATAGCGGCAGGTTTTTCTGGAAGTGTATTGGGTGCATTTATGGCTCTGATTTTTAATGACTCAGGGATTGTGGCGGCAGCTACAGCTATTATATTCCCTTCAGCGACATTATTTTACCTGGTACTCAAAGAACAGGCCATGTCACCATGTAACCTGGATTCGTAATATTAAAAATTAATTGACAAATGAAGGAGAGATGCTAAAATTTAATAGGATTATCGATAGAAACTGTTAAATTTGGTTTTATCGATATTATGTACATTTTTTGCTCATATCATCTTATTTTGTAAGGGAGGTCGAGAAATGGCCGTAGTTAACTCTTTGGGGCGCCATATTTTAGCTGAATTTTATGGATGCAGTTTCGATATCTTGAACGATCTGGAAGTGGTAAAAAAGCATATGATTGATGCAGCTTTGTTTGCAGGAGCAGAAGTACGGGAAAGTGTGTTCCATAAGTTCAGCCCTCAAGGGGTGAGTGGAGTAGTTGTTATTTCCGAGTCCCATCTGGCAATTCATACATGGCCCGAATTGGGTTATGCCGCGGTTGATGTTTTTACATGCGGGGAAAGGGTTGATCCATGGGATGCCTGCAGATACCTATCTGAAAAATTGCAAGCAGAACAGATTACAGCATCGGAGATGCGGCGGGGTATTATGAACGCAGGTTTTAGCCAGAGGGCGGCTGTCAACCAATAGGAGGGAGATATTTATTTTAATAGCTTATTTAATAAGCAAGGGATAAGAAATAAGCCTTACAGGGAAGTGTGAGGCTTATTCTTTTATGTCCTGATTGCTCTATAAAAGCTGAACAAGGTGTAAGAAACTTAATTTTCTCTCTGAGAGTTTATATATATGAGGATTTTAGAGTAATGGGGAAAAAATCTTTTGTACTTAAGGAGGAATTATTAAGAAAAAGGAGAATACAGATTATGAGAGATTATGCTTTTTTAAGAGGGGGTCGCGATGGGCGAGGTAAACTTGTCTCAGGTAATGGATCGAAATCGGTCGTTTGTTGACAGGGTAATTGAGGAGAGCGGCCAGGATATTCGCCAGTGCTATCAGTGTGCTAAGTGTTCAGGCGGATGCCCGGGCAGCAGTGCAATGGATTACCCGCCGAACCAGATTATCAGAATGCTGATGTTGGGTATGAAGGAAGAGGTGTTAAACTCCCATACTATTTGGGTTTGTATGGGATGCAACACCTGCACAACACGCTGCATAAGAGATATACAAGTAGCAGCCGTTATGGATACCCTGCGTCAAGAAGCGGTCAGAGCGGGATATGTTGACAAAGCGAAACTTGTTCTCAGCTTTAATGATTCATTTTTATGGACTGTCCGCACTTTTGGTCGGCTTTTTGAACCTGGCATGGCAATGATTAACAACATGAAGACGGGTAATTTTATGAAGGATATGCAGTTTGGTCTTCCACTTATGTTGAAAGGGAAGGCGTCAATGTTTCCCCACCGGATCAAAGGACGCAGAGAGATGAAAAAAATATTTGAGAAAGTTCAGGGGGGAAAATAATGACGAAATATGCTTTTTATCCGGGTTGTTCACTTGAAACAGGTGGAATTGAGTACGGGATGTCCAGCCATGCTGTTGCAAAAGCTCTTGGTATTGAATTATTAGAGGTGCCAGATTGGAACTGTTGTGGTGCATCATCTGCTCATATGACTGACCATCTATTATCTTTGGCTCTCCCAGCACGAATACTGGCATTAGCTGAAACATTGCCTGTAACAGAAATCGTCGCTCCCTGTGCAGCCTGTCATGCAAGATTTGCCGCTGTTGAATATGAATTGGGTCGAGATGAAGAACTGAAACAGAAGGTAAACTCCTTGCTGGAGCGGCCCTATACAGGAAAGGTGAAACTCAGATATTATCTCGATATATTTTCTAATCCAGAAACCTTATCAGAGATCGAAAAGAAAGTTAAGAAAAGTCTTAAAGGTCTGAAAGTGGCCTGTTATTATGGTTGTCTTTTTGTTAAACCGCCAAAAATTGTGAATTTTGTTGATGATCCTGAAGATCCTCAATCAATGGACAACATTATCAGGGCTCTCGGTGCAGAACCTGTTCAGTGGCCTTATAAGACTGAGTGTTGTGGTGCTTCTCTGGGTGTTACCCTTGAGGACCACTGCACTAAATTATGCAACGACATTTTGGGATTTGCCAGGGATTCTGGAGCAGACTGTATTGTTGCTGCCTGTCCGCTCTGCCAGGCTAACCTTGATATGCGTCAGGTGACAGTGGAGAAGAAATATGGTGTTAGTTACAGAATGCCTATACCCTTCTTTACACAATTAATCGGATTGGCTTTAGGGTTAGATCCAAAGACTTTGGGATTCCCGAAACTGTTTGTAGATCCTGTAGGTATGCTTAAAAAAGTGGGAGTGGCTTAATAAACTGTGAAATCTGATCACTACACTTTAGATAATGATTCTTTGCATGAGAGGGGTTCTTGTCCTGAAAAGAACCCCTTATTAATAGGGGAAAATATATGGAAGCCGGTAGCAGGGGATCTCCGGTTTGTTATGGGGTGCTTGGAAGAAGCGCTGCGCCCTGCAGGCAGACTATTGTTAAAACAGCTGCATAGACCTGCTGATCATGAGTACATGATCCCACCGGGACTGGTAATCTTCAGTGGACATCTATTTTCCCGGGAGATCAAACATTATTCTCCTGCTGTTTACATGGCCTTGGTTTATTTGGGAACTATGTTTCACAACAGAGCGAGTTTAAAAGATAAAAATCAGCAGCTGTATATACTTACCGGTGATTTTTTGTTCAGTCATCTTCTTCAACTGGTCAACAATTCTCAACACCTTTTTTTATTGGAAAGGTTTGCTGATCTTATCACAACAATGAATGAAGGCTTTTCGATTATGGAAGAACTCCGCATGAAAGGGGATAGTCCCGACAGGGAGGAGTTAATTGAAATTATGCGTAAGCAGTACGGGGTGTTTTATGGAGAGTGCTGTGCTCTTGGTGGGCTTTTTACAGGATGTACAGAAAAAGAGCAGTTGCTGCTTATGGAGTTCGGCACATCTTTGGGAATTGCTTATGGGGTTAAAAAGACAGATATATCTTTCCAGCCGCACCAGATTATGAAAAAGGGTTTGCTGGCGTTGTCCCAATTGCCTGTATCAGAGGCAAGGAGTGAATTGGAGAATTTCGCCAGGGGTATCTTAGAACTATCAGATCCATGATATAAAAGTGGATTAATGTTGTGGGGTGATCAATAAATGGCATTTAAAGACCTGCATGAATTTGTTGCAGTATTGGAAAATAAAGGTTTGTTGCATCGTGTTACAACATTGGTGGATCCAGTATTGGAAATAACAGAGATTACCGACCGGATCAGCAAAAAAGGGGGACCAGCACTGCTTTTTGAAAGGGTAAAGGGATCACCTTATCCGGTGCTGATCAATGCCTTTGGAAGTTTTGAAAGGATGTCCCTGGCTTTGGGGGTGCAGCAGCTTGATGAAATAGGGGCAAGAATCTCAAAAATGCTTGAGCTTCAGGATTTGACTGGTAGTTTATTGGACAAGATGAAGTTTCTACCCCGATTAGCTGAAATGGGATCCTGGGTGCCTAGAATGGTCCGGAAAGCACCCTGTCAGGAAGTGATTCTCCGTGATGAAGATGCCACATTGAATATTTTCCCTATACTCAAATGCTGGCCGGGAGATGGGGGGCGTTATATCACCCTGCCATTAGTTTTTACAAAGGATCCGGAAACAGGTGGGCGCAATCTGGGAATGTACCGCCTTCAGGTTTTTGATGGCAAAACCACTGGAATGCACTGGCATGTACATAAAAATGGAGCAGAAAACTATCGCAGACATCAAAAGATAGGTCAAAGGATGGAGGTTGCAGTGGCACTCGGAGGAGATCCGGCTACGATTTATGCTGCTACAGCTCCTCTCCCCCATGGTATAGATGAGATGCTGTTTGCCGGTTTTCTCCGCAGTGAGCCGGTGGAAATGGTCAAATGTGTTACAGTGGATTTGGAAGTTCCGGCCCAGGCTGATATTATCCTGGAAGGATATGTGGATCTTGATGAACAAAGGGTGGAGGGACCCTTTGGGGATCACACAGGGTATTATTCCCTTGCTGATTATTTTCCTGTTTTTCATATCCGATGCATCACCCATCGGAAGGATGCCATTTACCCTGCTACTATAGTTGGTAAGCCGCCTATGGAGGATTGTTATCTTGCTAAAGCTACCGAAAGGATCTTTCTGCCATTATTAAAGATGTTTATACCGGAAATTGTGGATATTAATCTTCCTCTGGAGGGTGTGTTTCACAATTGTGCAGTGGTATCCATAAAGAAAAGCTATCCAGGGCAGGCTAAGAAGGTGATGTGTGCAATTTGGGGCATGGGCCAAATGATGTTTACCAAGATGATCATTGTTGTGGATGAACATGTCAATGTTCAGGATATATCAGAGGTTTGGTGGAGGGTTTATAACAACACTGATCCTAAAAGAGATTTTATGATGGTAGATGGACCGTTGGAGGTTTTGGATCACTCATCCCCACTGCCTACTTATGGCTCTAAAGTAGGGATAGATGCTACTAAAAAGTGGCCCGGGGAAGGACATAACAGGGATTGGCCGGAGGAAATTGAAATGACCCAGGAGATCAAGAAATTGGTTACTTCCAGATGGCAGGAATACGGTTTTGGTCAGGAGGATGAGTAGATGGCACCCTGGGTTGTAGCTATTACAGGAGCCTCAGGGGTAATTTACGGGATCAAAGTAATAAAGGCTTTATACTCTGCAGGGGAAAGGATCTGTCTTGTAATATCAGATCCTGGCAAAAGAGTGCTGAAAGAGGAACTGGGGTTGTTCGTTACAGGTGATCAGCAGGAAATAACTCTGCAGATTAATAACTATCTCGGTTTACCCCCTGATGAGACTGCACTCTCTTATTATGAATGGACCGATATCGGGTGTTGCCTGGCAAGCGGTTCCTTTAACACAAAAGGAATGATTGTTGTGCCCTGCACAATGGCAACTCTGGCAGGTATTGCCGGAGGAATGTCCCGTAACCTGATTGAGCGTGCTGCCGATGTAACCCTCAAAGAAAGGAGACCACTGGTTCTTGTGCCCAGGGAGACTCCGTTAAATGCAATTCACCTTAAGAACATGCTGGAGCTTGCACAGCTTGGGGTACACATCGTTCCGCCGGTACCAGCCTTTTATTTTGGTCCAAAAGATATAGATGACCTGCTGGATTTCTTTGTGACCAGGCTTATGAGTTTAATCGGTATCAGATATTAATAATAAAAGGAAAATATTATTTTCATAAATAGAAAGGTTTTTAATCAATTATAAAGAATTTATTTTTCACCATTGAGAATTGCAAGGTGATTGTTGATGTATTATCAGCAGTTATTTGAGGAAATACAATATGATTTAAACTATGTAGAGTCAGAGCTCCACAAATACACCAGATCCTCGGTTAAACTATTGACTAAATCATCAAAATGGCTGGTGGAGGCCGGTGGTAAAAGGCTGCGCCCTGCTTTTGTGCTGTTGTCCGGAAAGCTATTCAAATATGATTTGGAGCGTATCGGCCAACTGGCGGCAGCAATTGAGCTTATACACATGGCTACACTGGTACATGATGATGTTATCGATAATGCTGCAACCCGTCGGGGAGTCCCTACAGTAAGTGCAGAGTGGGGAGACTCATTAGCGATGCAGACAGGGGATTATATCTTTGGTCAGGCGCTTAAAATTCTTGCCCGCTATGGTACTCCGGAGATTATCAGCTTTCTTGCATCAGTAAGCCTGGAAATGTGTGAGGGGGAAATTGAACAGATCAATAGCATAGGAAGAACAGATTTGAATTTGCGGACTTATTTGCGCAGAATACAGCGAAAAACAGCGTATTTGATATCCGCATGTTGTTTTATCGGTGCTGTGGCAAGTGAAGCACCACCTCATCTTGCCTGTCATTTGAAAAAATACGGTTATTATCTGGGAATGGCTTATCAAATAAGCGATGATCTCTTAGATTTCATTGGCTCTGAGCAGGTTTGTGGTAAACCGGTTGGAAGTGACCTGAGACAGGGGATCATAACCATTCCAGTTGTATATGCCCTCAGTAACCAGCACATAGGTCAGCGGCTGTTGAATCTGCTGGAAAAGGAGACCAAAGATGAATCTGATTGGGATGAGGCTTTTTCTTTAATTGAGGATACCGGGGCTCTAAAAACCACTCAGAATTTATGTAACAAATATCTCCAGAAGGCAAAAAAGGAATTAGTACATTTACCTGACCAACCACCACGTTCAATTTTTGATGGAATTGCAGATTTTATTGGAAATCGAGACATCTAATAACACCTTCAGGAGGATATTATGGTTAAAAAAGACACTGCAGATAATCAGCAAACAATGACCATATTGCATCACTTAGAGGAACTGAGAAAAGTTATTATTGTTTCAGTAGTAGCTGTTTTAGTTGCCGGCATTATTTCATTTGTCTTCATAGAACAAATTTTGGCTGTGATTACCAGACCACTGGAAGCACAGGATATAAATCTGGTTGTAACAGCTATAACAGAAGGAATTTTCATAAAGTTTAAGATTGCTATATTAGCAGGAACGATTTTGGCTGCACCCATTATCATCTGGCAGATATGGCGTTTTATTGTACCAGCACTTTATCCACATGAAAAAAGATACTTAACAATACTGATACCGGTTTCAGTTTTCCTTTTTATTAGTGGAGTTCTATTTGCTTATTTTACGGTTTTTCCGCTAGCGGTGTTTGTTCTTATTCAACTGGCAAGCGAATTTGAGCCAATGCTCACTGTTTCAAAATATTTATCCTTTACTTTGGCTTTTCTGATCCCATTTGGTTTAGTATTTGAGCTCCCTCTGGTGGTTTACTTTCTTACCAGTATTGGTGTGATTACTCCGGAATGGCTGCAGCGCAATAGAAAATATGCCATTGTCATCACAGTTATCCTTGCCGCGGTATTGACTCCTGGCCCAGATCCTATATCGCAAATGATTATGGCTGCACCGATGGTGATCCTTTATGAAGCGGGAGTTCTGGTATCAAAGGTAGTTATGAAAAAAAGAAGGAAAAGACAAGAAGCAGCAGGTGAAGAGTGTTGAGAAGCAGCAGGAATTTTGATAAAAATGGAGAAATAATAAAAGGGTTTTCTGATTTATTATAATGATGGGGTAGTTTTAGATAATAATTCAATGAGGAGGTGATATAAAGGATAAATCGGTGATTTATTTTAAAGCTAAATTTTTTTAAAGGAGTGAGGAGCGCGGTGAAAGTAACTAGGCGCGAATTTTTAAAAATCTCCGGCGCCGCGGTTGCTGCTCTGCCTGTTCTCGGTTTTGACCTTAAGCCCGCAATGGCGGAAGCGGAGGGATTCAGGATTAAAAATATTAAGCCAGTACCCTCCATTTGCCCTTATTGCGGGTGTGGCTGTGGTGTAGTTGTTTATGCAGCTGATGGCAAGGTCTTAAGTACCGAGGGTGACCCTGACAACCCAATCAATCAGGGTTCAACTTGTGCTAAGGGGGCATCTGTTTTTCAGCTCCATGATAACCCGCGGCGTATGCGAAAGCCTTTGTATAGGGCACCATACAGCGACCATTGGGAAGAGAAGGATTGGGACTGGGTTTTTAATGAGATAGCTCAAAGGATCAAAAAGACCCGAGATGAAACATTTGTTTCAAAAGAGAAGGTGACAACAAAGGATGAAACTGGTGCCGATAAAGAAATTGAGATAATAGTAAACAGGACAGATGCCATCGCTACGTTGGGTGGCGCGGCACTGGATAATGAAGAATGTTATCTCTATTCTAAATTGGCACGGAGCCTAGGATTTACTTACGTTGAGCACTGTGCACGCCTCTGACACGGCTCTACGGTCGCAGGTCTGGGACCAACATTCGGCAGAGGTGTGATGACAAACCACTGGGTGGATATGAGAAATACTGATTGCGCCCTGATCATAGGGAGCAATGCTGCGGAAAACCATCCCATGTCATTTAAGTGGTTGATGAAAGCAAAAGAAACAAGAGGGGCCAAAATTATTCATGTTGATCCACGTTTTTGCAGAACATCAGCGAGAGCAGACATCTACGCACCACTTCGTTCAGGAACAGACATCGCTTTTATTGGAGGAATGATTAACTACATCATTCAGAATAACCTATATTTCCGCGATTATGTAGTTAATTTTACCAATGCCCCTTTTATTATTGAAGATGGATTTGATTTTAATGATGGGTTGTTCAGCGGCTATGATCCAGAAAAGCGTAAATACGACCAGAGCACCTGGAAATATAAGACAGACGAGGATGGTAATCCTTTAAAGGATATGACCCTTGAAAACCCGCGCTGTGTGTTTCAGCTGCTGAAAAAACACTATGAGCGTTATGATGTTGATACTGTTTGCAAGGTTACAGGAACTCCAAAGGAACTCTTCCTTAAGGTGACAGAAACCTATGCAGCAACAGGTGTACCTGATAAATCAGGCACTATTATGTACGCTATGGGTACCACCCAGCATTCAGTAGGTTCTGAAAATGTGAGAATTTATGCCATTTTACAGCTGCTGCTGGGCAATATTGGTGTTCCCGGTGGTGGCGTCAATGCCATGCGCGGAGAATCCAATGTCCAGGGCGCCTGTGATATGGGCTTGCTTATGCATGTTCTAACAGGGTATGTTGCTGCTCCGACCAATGATCCTGTTTATGCTAATTTGGATAGTTACTTAAAGAAAGAAACACCGAAAGCCGGTTTCAAGGTGAATACCCCAAAATGGCTGGTCAGTATGATGAAAGCCTGGTATGGGGACGCGGCAACGAAAGAGAACGATTTTTGCTATGACTACCTGCCTAAGCGGAGAGCGGATCGCAACTACACTCATATCGGTTTGTTTGAGGCCATGTATGATGGAATTATCAAGGGGCTTCTAGTCTTTGGTTCTAACCCCTATGTCAGCGGTCCAGATGCAAACAAAGAGACAAAAGCATTAGAAAATCTTGATTGGATGGTAGCGGCTGATCTTTTCGAAACCGAAACAGCATCTTTTTGGAAGAAAGAAGCTGGCGCTGATCCCGAAAAGATCAAGACAGAGGTCTTCTTCCTGCCGGCAGCTGCCTCCTATGAGAAGGCAGGAACAATCACCAACAGCGGGCGCTGGATCCAGTTTCGCTGGAAGGCCGTTGATCCGGTTGGCGAAGCAATGAGCGATCTGGAGATCTTTAATATATTGGGTAAAAAGATGAAGGAGATTTATAAGGACAGCACTGATCCCAAGGATAAGCCGATCCAGGATATGGTCTGGGACTATCCGGAACATGATGAGCCTAAACTGCTGGATGAGGTACAGCGGGAGATCAATGGCTATGATCTGGCAACCGGGAAGCTGATGGCCAAATTTGCCGACCTGAAGGATGATGGAACAACATCCTGTGGTGTCTGGATCTACTGCGGTATGTACACCGAAGAGGGCAACAAAACCCAATGGCGTGATACCGGTGATCCATCAGGAATGGGAGTCTATCCTAAGTGGTCCTTTGCCTGGCCTGCCAACAGGCGGATCGTTTACAACAGGTGTTCTGCTGATGCTGCAGGGAAACCTTGGTCAGATGATAAAAAGATCATTTGGTGGGAAGATGGCAGTTGGGCCGGCATCGATGTGCCTGATTTTATAGTGGCCAATGCACCGACTGATCCTGATGGTGATAAGGCTTTCATCATGAAAGATGATGGCAAGGGTGGTCTGTTCGCTGCTATGGCTGATGGACCCTTCCCTGAACACTATGAACCATGGGAAAGCCCGGTAGAGAATCTTCTTTCTTCTGTACAGTTCAACCCTGTGGCAAAGATCTGGGATACCCCTATGAATCCCCAGGGAAGTGCAGACAAGTACCCAATTATCGGTACTACTTATAGGGTTGTTGAGCATTGGCAGGCAGGTATCATGACCCGCAACTGCCCATGGCTTGCGGAATTGATGCCTGAAGCCTTTGTAGAGATCAGCAAAGAACTGGCCAGGGAGAAAGGTATTAACAATGGCGATATGGTTACAATTGTGTCAGCCAGGGGTAAGGTTAAAGCAGTTGCTTGTGTAACCCCAAGATTCAAACCATTTGAGATAAACGGCAAAATATATCATGAGATCGGTGTCATCTGGCATTACGGTTTTCAGGGTATTGCCAAGGGTGACCCGGCTAACCGCTTAACACCCCATATCGGCTGTGCCAATTCCCATACACCGGAATACAAGGCATTTCTGTGCGATATTTACAAGGGGGTGATATAAATGCCGAACAAAGGATATCTGGTTGACACCTCCAAATGTATCGGCTGTCGAGGCTGTGTGGTTGCCTGCAAGCAGTGGAACCAGCTTCCCGCGGAAAGAACGAGTTTTAAAGGTACATATCAAACAGTGCCAGATTTAACGGCAAATAACTATACTATTATTTCATTCCATGAATATGAGGAAGATGGCCAGATAAAGTGGTACTTTACCAAAAGGCAGTGTATGCACTGTTTGGATCCGGTCTGTCTCAAGGTCTGCCCGCAGAAGGCGATCTCAAAAACAGATACTGGAGCAGTTGTAAGGGACAGGGAAAAATGTGTGGGATGTCAGTACTGTGCTGCAGCCTGTCCTTTCCAAGTGCCGCGCTATGACAAGGTAAGTGATAAAGAAACCAAATGCTCCCTCTGTCATGAACGGACAGCTGAAGGAGAACTGCCTGCCTGTGTGAAAGCCTGCATCACTGGTGCTCTCCAATATGGTGACCGGGATCAACTCCTGGATGCAGCGCACAGGCGTGTCAGTGAACTGAAGGTAGAGTATCCCAATGCCAATGTTTATGGTGATAAACAGGCAGGGGGCACCAATATTATTTATGTGCTGGCTGATAAACCTGAAAAATACGGTTTTGAGGAAGATCCTAAGGTTTCTATTGCCATCACCGCATGGCAGGATATCATCCAACCGTATTTCCCGTGGTTGATTGCCCTCACAGGTGCTGTTTCAGTATTCAGCTTTTTCTCCACCCGTTTGCTGGGGGTAGGTAAAGAAAAAGCTCATGAGGGGGAGAGTATCCATGGCTGAGGAAAAGAGAGTTGTTAAAAGCAGTCTGGGAGCGCGTATTACTCACTGGTCCCATACCATCTGTTGGTTTATCCTGCTTTTCACAGGACTGCTCATGGTCACCGATTGGTTTGGTTGGCTAGCACCTGTATTCGGAGGTGTTAATGGGGCAAATCTGCTCCACAGAATCTTTGCTATAGTCTTTGCTGCAGTTCCCCTGATTGGTCTCATCTATAACCCAAGGAGTTTTATCAACTGGATGAAAGAGGCCCTTACATGGGGTAAAGATGAGATAAAATTTATGATGATGTTTCCCTTTGACCTGATCGGTCTTAAGGTACATATGCCGCCCCAGGATAGGATCAATGCCGGGCAGAAATTCAACTCCTTGTTTTTTCCAACGATCGGCCTTTTTATCGGGTTAAGTGGAGTTGTGATGTGGTTTGCAGAGTCATTCCCCCTTTGGATGGTGCGCATTGCTTATCCTATTCATGATCTCTGCTGGATCCTGGGTACTATGCAGCTTATGTTCCATATGTACCTGGGTTCACTGCACCCTGGATCTGGAGAATCTTTCTGGGCAATGTTTGGGGATGGTAAAGTACGGGCCAGTTGGGCGAAGCATCACCATACAAAATGGTATGATAGGGTTTATGGTAAAGAGGAGTAAGTAAACCCATCAAAGAGGGGGTTGCATACCCCCTCTTTTTTCCTTTGAATAACCACTTTTTCTTATAAAGCTTTTCATTGTTTGTTAGATTCCCTGAAAAGAATAGGAGGAATTGATGTGCCGGATAACACTGTTGTTACAGAGGCATTGCAGTTGTTTACCAGTCTGCAGGAATTAAAGAAAGCTTACTATAAAAAAATAGAGAAACAGCACCCGACCTTTACAGCAGAGCAGTGGCGGCAGCATAACGAAAAAGGGATCTTCTTGCTGCAGTTTTGCCTGCCTGTTCTGGATGACAATATCTGTAAGGAGTTAGTAGATGAGATATGCAATCTACTGGCAGCAAACCAGCCTGCTAAAAAAGAACAGATTGAAAAGATCCGCGACTACCTCTGCAAAAAGAGCAGTGACTGTTTTACAGAAATAATGAAGCATGAGCATCAGGTTATGGATCCACCATCATCTTTTTCTGTAGAAGAATGCTCTCTGATGAATATTATTGTGCGTCAGACCCTGCGCCCTTTTCTGGAAAAATATACGGACTCACTGCCCAGGGAAATAGGGGGGGAAAAATGGCAGCGTAATTACTGTCCGGTCTGCGGAGAAAAAGCAAACTTTTCTTATCTGCGTCAGGAAGATGGTAAAAGGGTGTTAATCTGTCCTTTTTGTGGTCAGGAATGGCTGTACCGCTATCTCGCCTGCTCATGGTGTGGTAATGATGATCATAAGGCAATTAGCTATTTTGAAGCTGTTGAATTGCCTGGTTATGAAGTGTACCTCTGTGAGCGATGCCACAGGTATCTCAAGACCTTTAACACCAAAAAGGGTATTGGTCATGATGACTGGGTGTTGGAAGATGTAAAAACCATTAATTTGGATCTTATCGCACAGAAAAAAGGATATACTGGATATAGCAGTCAGGCACATTGAATCAATGATTAATAGTGGGAGAACTAGGCTTCGTAATTGTGTATCAGGGGCAGCACTTGGAGGAGGTCTTCCTTGGTAGATAATAACTTTGAGTAAGGTGTGATCATGGAATTTGAGAATTTTATCAATAAGACCGGAGAAATCATTGGAATTGATTTGACCAAGTACAAGCGTACACAGATGGAACGCCGTATTAATTCTCTAATGCGCTCACAGGGGTTCACTAACTACCAAGATTACTATCATAAACTAAAAGAAGATCCCTGCTATAGGGGTAAATTCATAGATCACCTGACTATCAATGTCAGTGAGTTTTTCAGGAACAGCGGTCAGTGGCATGTATTAGAGCATATCATTCTCCCCGAAATCATAAACAATAATCCTGTGCCCAAGTTCTGGAGCGCTGGCTGTGCTACCGGGGAAGAGCCGTATTCCCTGGCGATCATACTTAGAGAAATGTTTCCCAATGTCAGGCCAACAATCTTAGCAACAGATATTGATTATAATATTCTGGCAACCGCCAAACAGGCTGTTTATAAAGAACGATCTGTTGTGAATGTACCACCTTTATATCTAGCAAAATACTTTGTCAAAAAAGGTGATAGCTACCAACTCAAACAAGAAATTAAGGATATGGTTACTTTTAAGAAACATGATCTTTTAAAGGATCACTTCTTTTACAATTGCGATCTCATTCTTTGCAGAAATGTTATGATCTATTTCACTGAAGAAACGAGAAACAACTTGTACCGTAGTTTTCAAGATGCTCTGCGGCCAGGAGGTATTCTCTTTACCGGGAGTACAGAACAAATATTTAAGGCCTCCCAATTGGGAATGGAGGCCGTAGCATCATTTTTTTATCGAAAGATTTCTTAGATCTTTTGGTTGATCAAGTATGCTTTTGTTTTCTGTATGCCAAAGTGAAGGGCCTGGTTGTGGTCCTGCATAAAGATGTCGATTCTATTTCCTTTAATTGCACCCCCTGTGTCTTCAGCGATAAATGTGCCCAACCCTTCCAGGTAAACTTCACTCCCTAAAGGGATTACATCAGGGTCAACAGCAATTGTTTGTTGCTCTCTGGCAAGGGTGCCGCTTTTTGTAATACCATCACTTTTACCACAGCATATTGAGCATGGGCAATAGGCGGTCACTATAACTGTCATTGCTTCTTCTGTAAAGTCTTGCTGTTTCCAGGCGAAAGCAGCTTCCTTTTCCAAAGATACCTGAGGCGGTGAGTAGGACCATGCCGCCGCTGGAAAAGCTCAACAGATCAGCATTGTCAGGATAGCTGCTCTAATTAGATTTTTCATAACTGCTGGATGATACCTCCTTACTGACAACTTATTTTGTTAATACAGTGTGCGCGATTGGTGATAAAAATATCATGGTAAATATAAACATTTTTTTGATGCGAAAACAATTCTCAATCAGGAGATGCAGTATAGTTTTATTAAGCAATACCAGGATGATGAAGATAATAGATAGCTGTCATTGCCATTGTATAAAAAATACTATTAATACCTTGACAGGTAAAACTAAAAGTGTTATTGTTTTAACGTGATGAGCGGCTGTGGCGGAATTGGCAGACGCGCTAGACTCAGGCTCTAGTGGGCACTAACGCTCGTGGAGGTTCAAATCCTCTCAGCCGCACCATTTTTTTGATGTTTTAATAATTTGCCTTTAAAAACAGAATTCAAACAAATCACCGCCAAGCATATTGGCGGTATTTTATTGGGATGATATATGTGTTTGAATCATTTGATGCAGTAAGGTTACCTTTTATTTATTAGAATAATCTTTATCAGGCAGCAGGAAAATAGCATTTAATAGAGAATATATTTTTAGTGATATGTGATTTAATGAAGATGGCTTTATCTTCCATTAGTAATTTTTTTTGGTGGGCCTTTTGGTTTTTAAAAAAGGATTTATCAAATATATGTAGAAAATATTAATAGATATTTATTTTCATTAAGCTTTGATTTCATGAATACAATATAAATTGCTGTTAGGTAAAATATGTCCGGCTTTCCAGCTATTAAACGCAGCACTATTTCACCAATAATAAAAAAAGGGAGTGTTTGCCGTGAAAATCGCGATCACAGGTAAGGGTGGAGTTGGCAAAACTACTCTTGCTGCCGGACTCGTGAAANTATTTGCGCGGCGTGGATTTCAAGTATACGCTGTTGANGCGGATCCCGATATCAGTCTTGGAACAACATTGGGAGTAACAGAGGAAGAACTTAAGTCTCAGCCACCTTTGATTGAAATGAAAGAGCTCATAAAAGAGCGAACAGGGGCTGGAGGCGGTTTTTATATTTTAAACCCGCAAGTAGATGATGTCCTGGATAAATACTCAATAGACATTGATGGGATTAAACTGCTTCGTATGGGTGGTTTTAAAAATGCTGGTAGTTCTTGTTACTGTCCAGAGAATGCCTTTCTAAATGCTGTCGTAAACTCTCTCCTCCTCGGGAAGCATGATGTAGTAATTCTGGATTTTGGCGCGGGTATCGAACACTTGACCCGTGGTACTGCACGCGGTGTTGATCTGATGCTGATCGTCACAGAACCAACAAAGGTGAGTGTTGATACTGCCAAAGTAATTCAAAAACTATCACAGGAGATGGGAGTTCCTAAAACAAAAGTTGTGGGAAACAAAGTAAGAACAGAGAAAGAAAAGAACTTTTTGAGGAGCTCCTTTAAGCCAGAAGAACTACTGGGACTGTTAGAGTACAATGAAGAACTATGGGAACAGTCGATGCTGGAGGATCCCCGGGGAATGGAGGAGGTTTTAGTACATTCTGTCAGCAGTATTTTCGATGGAATCATGAAAGAAGGGGGTGTTGAAAGGGCAGGGAAAAAAAGCTCATAAGAACTCTGGGAGGTAATTTTAATTTAGGTTCTTGAAAGAACCAATATGGGAGACCTGAATTTTAATTAAAGGGGGTTAAATGTATGCCGAGATTTAGTGATACTTCTCTGCAGAATTCCAAACCGTCTTTGGATCGGAAAAGCAGGATAAAAGATCCGAAAAACATCAAGCGTACTATTGATCCTGCGGCATTAGAAATGCTTGATTACACCACTGAAAATAACATAATTACGGCATTTGACCGCTGGTCCGCCCAGCAGCCGCAGTGTGCTTTCGGTTACCAGGGTATTTGCTGCCGTATCTGCTTTGCTGGCCCCTGCCGGATCAAGGGTCTTGAGGGACCAGGCAGTATGGGTATCTGCGGTGCTAGAGATTACACAATTGTAGCCCGTAATGCCATCAGAATGATGGCAGGTGGAGCATCTGCCCACTCCGACCATGGTCGTGAGCTAGTTGAGGTTCTGTATCATATGAGTTTAGGGAAGGCACCTGATTATGAAATCAGGGATCCTGACAAACTTTATAGGGTAGCTAAAAAGATCGGCCTGGAAACCGAAGGCAAAACAGATCTGGAACTGGCCAAGGAAGTTGCCCTTGCCGCATTTGAGGATTACGGACGTCATACAAGTGATAAATGTAGATTCCTAGAGGCCAACCTCTGTGAAAAGCGCATCAAGAAATATGAAGAAACAGATGTTTTCCCAAGAGCAATTGACAGGGAAGTTGTAGAGGTTATGCACCGCACCCATGTGGGTGTTGACGCTGACCCTGTTAACATTATTTTCGGCGGAATTAAATGCTCTCTGGCTGACCTGACCGGTGAGCAGATTTCAACAGATATATCTGATATCCTCTTCGGCACTCCCAAACCGGTGATGAGTGAGGCCAACCTGGGAGTACTGGATCCGGATAAGGTAAACATTATTGTTCACGGACATAACCCTGTTTTAAGCCAGATGGTTGTGGATACTGCGCGGGAGATGGAAGAAGAGGCCAAAGCTGCCGGTGCTACCGGAATTCAGTTATCCGGTATTTGCTGTACCGGTAATGAGGTCTTAATGCGCAATGGTGTACCTATTGCCACCAGCTACATGGCACAGGAGCTTGCCATCGCAACAGGTGCTGTTGATGTGATGGTTGTTGACGTGCAGTGTATTATGCCTGGTCTGCGCAATGTTGCGGAGTGCTTCAATACTAAGCTGGTAACAACCATGTCAATATCCAAGATTCCTGGTGCCTACCATTTTGCATTTGAAGATTCCAAGGCAAAACAAAGCGCGGAGGCCGTCATTAGATTAGCTATAGAAACCTTTAAGGTTCGCAAGGAATCTGGACGTCCTGTTCAGGTGCCCAAGTTTAAAAATAAATTGATGGCAGGGTTTAGTTTAGAGGCATTGATGGACCTCTTTGCTGCTATTAACCCCGATAACCCCATCAAGGTTTTAACAGATGCCATTGATAATGGAGAGATCGCCGGTGTCTGCGCTCTGGCAGGCTGCAACAACCTGGAAGCTGTATACGAAAAGAACCATACTGAAATTGTAAAAGAACTGGCCAAAAACAATGTCTTTATGGTGGGTACAGGCTGCGTGATGCAGGCTGCTGCCAAGCATGGTCTGCTGACATATGAAGCAGTAGAAGAATATGCGGGCCCAGGCCTGAAGGCATTTATCGACAGGCTGTATGAAGCCAATAAAGACAAGTTACCTGATAAACTGCCGCTAGCTTTCCATATGGGTTCCTGTGTAGACAACAGCCGTATTTTCAACCTCTGGACAGCGATGGCAAATGAATACGGTGTCGATGTTCCCAAGGTGCCGTTTGTTGCTACCGCGCCAGAGGGTATGAGTGAAAAGGCTGTTGCTATCGGTACCTGGGTGATCTCCAACGGCATTCCCTGCCATGTAGGTGCTATGCCTCCACTGGAGGGCAGCAATTTGGTATGGAGTGTTGTTACCTGTATTGCCCATGACGTCTTCGGCGGTAACTTCATTCTGGAGACCGATCCTCAGGTCGCCGCTAAGAAGTTGCTGGCAGCACTGGAATACCGTGCCTGGAAGTTAAGGATACACAAGAAGGCTGCCGAAGAGTACGGGACCGAACTCTGCCAGGCATTTTAAGAGAACCTGAAGGAAAGGGGGATAAAATATGTCCACAGCATGGAAAGTAGATAGACAAACCTTTGAAGAGATTTATGAAGGCTCCATAGAACCGGGTAAAGAGCCGAAAAAACTGTTTCGGCAGGCTTATGAGGGGACAATTGTTGCCCTCAGTTACGCTGAGATTCTGCTTAATAAAGCGATCAAAGATTATGGAGCAGATCATAAAGTTGGGTACGGTGGAGAGACAGCCTATTTCATTCCGGCTATCAGAGCTCTGAGCGGTGATGAGATCACAACATTAGGTGAGTTTGTACCCATTTTGAATAAGATGAGAGATCAGGTGCGCCCGGAGCTTACCCTGGAGAATGCAATGAAGTGGGGTGAGTCGGTCATTCACGCAGCTGAAATCATCGAAGCTGTACGATATGCCACAGGTGCACATGAATTCTTGCCAAAGCCCTGGACCGGATTCATTCCTGATACCTATGTCCGTAAGTGGGGTATTAAGCACGTTGACTGGACAATTCCTGGTGAGGTTGTTATTGTAGGTCGCTTCCGCACCTCCGAGGACGCCATCAGGATTGTCAATAATTTAGTACAAAAGGGCTTTATGCTCTTCCTGGTTGATGAAGTTATCGAACAGCTGATGGAACAGGGCTATAAATTTGATATCGAGGCATGGCCTGTTTATCCGCTTGGTAACTTCACACAGATCATTCACGCTGTAAACTACGCTCTGCGTGCATCCTCTATCTTCCCGGGTATCCCTGCGGGAGACAAGTTTATGCACAGGAACTATCAGCGTGACCGTATCCTCGTCTTTGTAATGGCCTTGGGTGAGCGGGACATCGTTAAAGTGGCTGCCGCTTTTGCTGCCATCTATCTCGGTTTCCCTGTACTGGTCGACCAGCCATTGGATGAGGATGAGATCTGGAAAGACTGGTATTTCTATGTAGATGACTATGATGAAATGGTGCAAGAGGGTATCGAGGTGCGCGGGATTAAGATCACTGCCATCGAGATCGATGTCCCAATTGCACACGGTCCTGCCTTTGAGGGAGAAGCCATTCGTAGAGCTGAAATGTATGTAGAATTCGGCGGTGGCCGTTCTACAGCATGCGAGCTTGTGAAGATGGTTGAACCTGAAGATGTTACAGATGGCAAGATCGAAGTAATTGGCCCTGAACTTGCTGATATGGAGGAAGGCAAAGCCTATCCTATGGCCATTCTGATCAAGGTTTACGGCCGGAAATTCCAGTCTGATTTCGAGCCTGTTTTAGAGCGCAGGATCCACTACTTCATGAACTATGGTGAAGGTGTCTGGCACATGGGCCAGAGGGATCAGAACTGGATGCGTGTCAGCAAGGAGGCTGTTGGCAAGGGCCTGACCCTCAGCGATATCGGCAAGATCATGTATGCCTACTTCAAGAAGGAATATGCGGCAATTATCGACCGGCTTGAAGTGCAGTTGATCACCGATCAGGCTGAAGTGGATAAAGTTCTGGAAGAGGCACGGCAGAAATACCAGGCTCGGGACGATAGACTGGCGACACTGCGTGATGATGCAGTTGAAGAATTCTATACCTGCACATTGTGTCAGTCATTCGCTCCGACCCATATCTGCTTTGTTTCACCGGAGCGGACAGGGCTTTGTGGTGCAGTAAGCTGGCTGGATGCCAAGGCCACCTATGAGATTGACCCCACCGGTGTCTGCCAGCCGGTTGACATCACAGAGAAGAACCTGATCGACCCGGTAAAAGGTGAATGGTCTACCATTAATGAAGAGGCTGCTGCCAGGACCCAGGGCAAGACCACAGAGGTGTGTATGTACACTGCAATGGACCGCCCGATGACCACCTGTGGTTGCTGTGAGTGTATCCTCGCAATGGTTCCTGAGTGCAATGGTTTTATGATCACAACCCGTGAGCACAAAGGAATGACCCCTGTTGGTATGACCTTCTCCACACTGGCCGGTATGGTGGGCGGCGGTAACCAAACACCAGGCT
>JGI24713J26584_10000185_pt1 | contig 43955 bp, 43 predicted proteins | sample BioPla4DNA1_FD_26584 | JGI IMG/M metagenome (IMG submission 26584) | reverse complement strand
CAGCCATACCCGGTTTGCATTAAAAGAGCTAAATAAACGTAGTGTTGTTTGAGTGGTGTGAGGTTCGCATTAAAACCTAAAGTGTCTTGACACTATCTTTTGTTTGCAGTGGCTTTCATTTTTCAGTATTTAGTGGTAAAATATTTGGCAAGCTTTAGATAAATATGCTATAATTCTGCGGGAATGTTACTGTGCAAGGGAGAATTGCATAAGATAAATTATGATTAAAAGGAGCATAGCGTATGGTAAAGCTGGAGAAAATAGACGGAAACAAAGTTGCGCTAGAAATTGAGGTAGGTGAGGAAGCTGTAGCCGGGGCGCTTGATCAAGCCTACAGGCGGGTGGTCAAAAAAGTCAGTGTTCCCGGTTTTCGCAAGGGCAAGGTGCCTCGTTTTGTTTTAGAGCAGCGTTTTGGGCCTGAGATTCTTTATGAGGATGCTCTGGATATCCTTATCCCCAAAGCCTATGAAGATGCGGTGAAGGAGACGGGTATCAGTCCTATTGACAACCCCGAAATTGATCTGGTGCAGATGGAAAAAGGCAAGCCCCTGATTTTTACGGCAAAGGTTGAAGTCAAGCCGGAAGTAAAACTCGGTAAGTACAAGGGTTTGTCTGCAACAAAGAAAATCAGGGAAATTACAGACGATGAAGTGGAAAGAAACCTCCTGCAGCTGCAGCTGCAGCATGCAAGGTTGAATGTGGTTGATGATGATGATTTAAAACTCGGGGATATTGCCGTAATTGACTTTACCGGTTACCGGGACGGCAAACCCTTTGCAGGCGGCAGTGCGGAAGGGTATTCCCTGGAAATTGGTTCAAACACCTTTATTCCCGGGTTTGAAGTTCAGCTGGTCGGCATGAAGCCCGGCGAAGAAAAAGAGATAGAGGTTACTTTTCCCGAGAACTACCACCAGAAAGACCTGGCAGGGGAAAAGGCGACATTTAAAGTAAAGCTAAATGAGATTAAAAGAAAGGAATATCCTGAAATCAACGATGACTTTGCCCGTGAGATTTCAGAATTTGATACCTTGGCCGAATTAAAAGAGGATATTCTGAATAAGCTGAAAGAACAGGAAGAAAGCAGGGCTGAGGCCGAGTTAAAAAACAAGCTTATTGAGATGGCGGCGGCAGACTCGGAGGTTGACCTGCCGGAGGTACTGGTTGAACGCGAGTTGGATGCGATGATCCAGGAAATGGAGCAATTCCTGCATATACAGGGAATGACAATGGAAAAGTTCCTGGAATACAGTAAAAAAAGCATGGAAGACCTGCGGCAGGACAGAAAAGAAGAAGCTCAAAGCCGGGTAAAGGCCGGTCTTGTCCTGGACGCTATTATTGAGAAAGAAGGAATTTCTGCGACAGGTGAAGAATTAGATGAGCACCTTAAAACGATAGCTGACCGCTATAAACAGGACGTGCAAAAGGTTAAGGATTTACTGGCTGCAAGAGGTGAACTGGATGCTTTCAACCGGGAAATCAAGTACCGCAAGGCAATTGATTTTCTGGTGGAACAGTCGGATATTGTTACTGAAATAGTTAAAAAAGAGAAAGAGCCGGAAGCTGACAATGCTATAGCCGAGCAAGCTAATAACGGAAAAGAACCGGAAGTTGACAGCGAGGAAGAAGTGATAACTGACAACGGGAAAGAACCAGAAGAAAAGAAATAGGGGTGATCTGGATGAGTTTGGTTCCAATGGTTGTTGAGCAGACAAACCGTGGCGAGCGAGCCTACGATATCTATTCACGGTTGTTAAAAGACCGCATAATTTTTATTGGCAGTACAATTGACGATACTGTGGCTAACCTGGTTATTGCCCAGTTGCTTTTTTTGGAATCGGAAGACCCTGACAAAGAGATAAATCTGTACATCAACTCCCCCGGGGGATCCGTCTATTCCGGTCTGGCCATTTATGACACAATGCAGTATATTAAGCCTGATGTCTCTACAATTTGCGTCGGGCTTGCGGCCAGCATGGGCGCTGTGCTGCTTGCAGCGGGCACAAAAGGCAAAAGATTTGCCCTGCCCAATTCAAGGGTAATGGTTCACCAGCCGCTGGGAGGAACACAGGGGCCGGCAGCGGATATAGAAATTCATGCCCGGGAGATCCTGCGCATCAGGGAAAAAATAAACACAATACTGGCCAATCACACGGGAAAAGATGTAGAACAGGTTGCCCGTGATACGGACCGTGACTTTTTTATGTCTGCCGAACAAGCTTTGGAGTATGGTTTGATTGACGGTATACTGCAAAAGCGTTAAGCTCCTTGGGAGGGACAATTATGTTTAAATTCAGTGATGAGAAAGGACAAATAAAATGTTCTTTCTGCGGCAAAACACAGGAGCAGGTACGCAAATTGGTAGCCGGTCCCGGTGTGTATATCTGCGATGAATGCATTGAGCTTTGTAATGAGATCATAGAAGAAGAACTGTCGGAAGAAATGGAGCTTGACCTGATTGAGCTCCCCCGGCCGGTAGAAATCAAGGAAATTCTTGATCAATACGTGATAGGCCAGGAAGAAGCCAAAAAGTCTCTGGCAGTCGCCGTCTATAACCATTACAAGCGCATCAATACCGAACAGAAGTCTGATGACGTAGAAATACAAAAGAGTAATATTCTTTTGATCGGACCGACGGGGGTTGGGAAAACCCTGTTAGCGCAGACACTTGCCCGCATACTAAATGTGCCCTTTGCCATTGCCGATGCCACGTCTTTAACGGAAGCCGGCTATGTGGGCGAGGACGTGGAAAATATTCTGCTGAAACTTATCCAGGCAGCCGATTATGACCTGGAAAAGGCAGAAAAGGGAATTGTATATATAGATGAAATTGATAAAATTGCCCGTAAAACCGACAACCCTTCCATTACAAGGGATGTCTCCGGCGAAGGTGTACAGCAGGCTCTCCTGAAAATCCTGGAGGGGACAGTGGCAAGCGTACCTCCGCAGGGAGGGCGGAAGCACCCGCACCAGGAGTTTATGCAGATTGACACCACGGATATCCTGTTTATCTGCGGCGGTGCTTTTGACGGAATTGACAAAATCATCCAGAACCGCATAGGCAATAAGGGAATAGGTTTCGGCGCCGAGATTACCGGCAGGCAGGAAAGGAATATCGGGGAGATCTTGCGCCATGTACTGCCCCAGGACCTGATAAAATTCGGGCTGATTCCCGAGTTTGTGGGCCGCGTACCCGTGGTGGCTACTTTGGACCAGCTGGATAAAAATGCTTTAATCCGCATTCTCACCGAACCGCGCAATGCGCTCATCAAGCAGTACCAGCGTCTCTTTGAAATGGATGATGTTGTCCTGGAATTTAAGGAAGATACGCTGGAAATTATAGCCGAGGAAGCCATCCGCCGTGAAACGGGGGCTCGCGGCTTGCGGGCAATTCTGGAGGAAGTACTCCTTGATGTGATGTATGAGCTGCCCACAACTGAGAACGTGGCCAAATGCATTATCACGAAAGAAGTAGTTAAGAAAAGGGAAAAGCCGATACTGATAACAGTTGACAAACGCAAAAAGAAAAAAGAAGAATCGGCCTGACAAAGATGAAAAGCTGTTATTTATTGCAAAATGATAACAGCTTTTTTACTACCGTGGGAGGGCAGGTTTCTAATCAATTAATTAATAATAACAAAGGTCTGCAAGGCTATTTATTACTTTCCCCCGGGACATACTATTAACAGCAGTTTGTCGCATAAGGGGGAATTGCCTTGTCCGGCCTTTTACCGTTTGTCGGTATATTACAGATTGCAATTGCAGTTGTAGTCGGCCTTTATTTTTTAAGCCTGCTGAAATCACAGCATTCAAGCAAAGCGGCGGTCAGTAAAGAATCAACCAAGGAAATGGAACAGTTAAGGAGGATGCGGGAAATATCACTTTCCGAGCCACTGTCGGAAAAAACCCGGCCTGCCAGTTTTGCAGAGATTATCGGTCAGCATGACGGCATCAGGTCCCTGCAGGCGGCACTGTGCGGACCCAACCCGCAGCATGTGATCATCTACGGCCCTCCCGGAGTGGGGAAAACGGCGGCTGCCAGGCTGGTGCTGGAGGCGGCCAAAAAGAGTCCCGTCTCTCCCTTTGGACCTGACGCCAAATTTGTGGAGCTGGATGCCACAACAGCCCGTTTTGATGAACGGGGTATTGCCGATCCCCTGATCGGCACGGTTCATGATCCTATTTACCAGGGCGCCGGTCCTTTGGGGATGGCGGGCATACCGCAGCCAAAACCGGGGGCGGTAAGCAAGGCGCATGGCGGCATCCTGTTTGTTGATGAAATAGGTGAACTGCACCATACACAAATGAATAAGCTTTTAAAGGTACTGGAAGACAGAAAAGTATTCCTGGAGAGCGCTTACTACAACCCGGAAGACAAGAACATTCCTTCGTATATCCATGAGATTTTTCAAAAGGGGCTGCCTGCAGACTTCCGGCTGATCGGTGCTACTACACGTACTCCTGAAGAAATCCCGCCGGCAATCCGTTCGCGCTGCCTGGAGATTTTTTTCCGGGGGCTTTTGCCGGCTGAAATAGCCGTTGTTGCCGTTAATGCCGGCAAACGCATCGGTTTTACCATTGAGGAGCCGGCCCTGCAGCTGATTACCAAGTACGCCAAAAACGGCCGGGAAGCCGTAAATATTGTACAGATTTGCGCCGGAATTGCTTCTGCTGAAAGCAAGGAGCAGGTAATAACTGTAGAAGATGTGGAGTGGGTGGTTAACGCCAGCCAGCTTTCACCGCGACCGGAGCAGGCAATTCCGCCTGCGCCGCAGGTGGGAAGCGTCAACGGTCTGGCCGTTTACGGCCCCAATATGGGAATGCTTTTGGAAATAGAGGCGGCTGTCCACCGCGCAGCTCCGGGACAAGGCAAGGTACAGGTAACGGGGATTGTGGATGAGGAAGAAATGGGCAGTACCGGGCGTGTCTTGCGCCGGAAAAGTGCGGTCAAGGGTTCTATTGAGAATGTACTGACGGTACTGCGGGATACTCTGCCCGTAGATCCCCGTGATTATGATATCCATGTTAACTTTCCCGGGGGAACGCCAATAGACGGTCCTTCCGCGGGTGTTTCCGTTGCCTGTGCCATTTATTCCGCTTTAACAGGCATCCCGGTTCATAATACCGTAGCCATGACGGGGGAGCTTTCCGTCCGCGGCCGGGTCAAGCCCGTCGGCGGTATTGTCTGTAAGGTGGAGGCAGCCAGACAGGCGGGAGTAAAGAAAGCGCTTATTCCCGCTGACAACTGGCAGAAGCTTTTTTCTGGCCTGGAGGATATTGAAGTTGTGGCGGTGAGCAGCCTGCAGGAGGTACTGCAGCATGCTCTCTGCAGTATGCAAAAAATGCCGCCTGCAGTTTCTTCCGGTGTTTTTACGGCGACACAGCTTAAAGTATGAGGAGCGGAAAAGAAAAAATTTTGGTTATCTGAACCACATATATTATAATAATAGTACAAAAACAGAGAAACAGGAATTGGAGGCAGAGCTCCATGACAGATAAAAAGACAATTTTACCCCTTCTTCCCCTGCGTGGCGTTATTGTTTTCCCCAATATGGTCATGCATCTGGATGTGGGGCGCGAGCGTTCCGTCAACGCCCTTGAGCAGGCAATGATGGAGGACAATAAAATACTTTTGGTCTCACAAAAAGAAGCGCGTATTGACGAACCTGCACCGGAAGACCTTTACACAATGGGGACCATTGCCCAGATAAAACAGCTTTTGAAACTGCCCGGGGGAACTATAAGAGTTCTGGTGGAAGGGCTGGCGCGGGCCCGTATAAACAAGTATCTGAGTAATGATCCTTTTTTCCAGGTAGAAGTGGAAGAAATTGAGGAAGTAGAAAAAAAGAGCGTGGAAGTAGAAGCGCTGATGCGCAGCGTGATTTACCAGTTTGAGCAGTACATCAAGCTAAGTAAAAAGATTCCTCCCGATACGCTGGTGACGGTTACCAGCCTGGAAGAGCCGGGAAGGATGGCCGATTTGATTGCTTCCAACCTGATGCTGAAAATACAGCAAAAGCAGGAAATCCTGGAAGCCACTACACCCCTTAAACGGCTGGAAAAGCTTTCCGAGATACTGGCGCATGAAATGGAAATTCTGGAGATTGAGCGCAAAATAAATCTTCGCGTCCGCAAGCAAATGGAGAAGACACAGAAGGAATACTACTTGCGGGAGCAGATGAAGGCTATTCAGAAGGAACTTGGGGAAAAAGATGAAAGAATGGCCGAAGCCGATGAATACAGGGAAAAAATTGCTGAAGTGGATTTGCCGGAGGAAGTGGAGGAAAAGGCGCTCAAGGAAGTGGAACGCCTGGAAAAAATGCCCCCGGCGGCGGCGGAGGCCGTTGTTATCCGCAACTACCTGGATTGGATTCTCTCACTGCCCTGGAATGTGCAGACTGAAGACCGGCTGGATTTAAAGACGGCGGAAAAAATTCTTGATGAAGACCATTACGGTCTGGAAAAAGTCAAGGAGCGGATTATTGAGTACCTGGCCGTCCGGCAGTTGACAAATAAGATAAAGGGCCCCATCCTCTGCCTGGTAGGCCCCCCGGGCGTGGGGAAAACTTCCCTTGCCCGTTCAGTCGCCCGGGCGCTGGAGAGGAATTTTGTGCGCATCTCCCTGGGCGGAGTCAGGGATGAGGCGGAAATCAGGGGGCACAGGCGTACTTATGTCGGGGCATTGCCGGGTCGCATTATACAGACCATGCGCCAGGCAAAATCGCAAAACCCGGTTTTCCTGCTGGATGAGATTGATAAAATGTCTACCGATTTTCGCGGCGATCCTTCCGCCGCCCTGCTTGAAGTTCTGGACCCTGAACAGAACAATGCCTTTTCCGATCATTATCTGGAAGTGCCCTTTGATTTATCCCATGTCATGTTTATTACCACTGCCAATACTCTCTATAATATCCCGCAGCCCCTTCTGGACCGGATGGAAACAATTTACCTGCCGGGCTACACGGAGGAGGAAAAGCTGGAAATTGCCAAGCGCTTTCTTTTGCCCAAGCAAATAAAAGAAAACGGCCTGCAGAAAGAGAATCTGACAATTTCCGAGAAAACTTTGCGCAAGATTATCAGGCAGTATACACGGGAAGCCGGTGTCCGCAACCTGGAAAGGCAAATTGCTTCTATCTGCCGTAAAATTGCCCGAAATGTAGTACGTGACAAAAAGGGGAAAACGGCCGTTACCGGACGGAACTTGCACAAGTTTTTGGGAGTTCCCCTCTATCGTTACGGCATTGCCGAAAAGGAAGATGAGGTAGGGGTTGCCACGGGACTTGCCTGGACTGAGACGGGCGGGGATACGCTGATTATTGAAGCCACTTTGATGAAAGGCAAAGGGAAACTGCTTTTAACGGGCAAGCTGGGCGATGTAATGCGGGAATCGGCACAGGCAGGTTTGTCATATATCCGTACGCGGGCAGCTGAACTGCAAATCGAAGAAGACTTTCACGAAAAATTTGATATTCATATTCATATACCGGAAGGGGCAATCCCCAAGGACGGTCCCTCGGCCGGGATTACAATGGCTACGGCTTTAATATCGGCCTTAACCCAGCGTCCTACCAAGCGAACTGTGGCTATGACCGGCGAAATAACCCTGCGGGGAAGGGTGCTTCCCATCGGCGGCCTGAAGGAGAAAGTGCTGGCAGCCCACCGTGCCGGGATAAAAACAATTATTTTGCCTGTGGATAACAAGAAAGACCTGGCTGAGATTCCGGAAAACGTGCGCAAGCGCCTGGAATTTGTTTTTGTGGAACATATGGATGAAGTACTGCAGTATGCCATAAAAGACAAAGAGCAGAAGCAGGCAGCCGGGGAAGCATAATGAAAGTCACAACGGCTGAATTTGTTGTCAGCGCCTCCGGGCCCGGGCAGTATCCAAAGGGCAATCTGCCCGAAATTGCCTTTGTGGGGAGATCGAATGTCGGCAAATCTTCGCTGCTGAACTCCCTGACAGGCCGCAAAAAACTGGCCCAGACCAGCGGCACTCCCGGCAAAACACGTCTTATTAATTTTTTTCTCATTAACAACAGTTTTTATTTTGTTGATCTGCCCGGCTACGGCTTTGCCCGTGTTGCCAAGGCAGTAAAAAAACAGTGGGGAAAGATCATTGAGGAATACCTGACCGGCCGGCCGGCACTGAAGTTGGTTGTCTTGCTTCTGGATGCGCGGCATATGCCTTCGGCCGATGATTTAGCCATGTACCAGTGGCTGGTCCATTATAATCTCCCTACGGTAATTGTTGCCACCAAGGCTGATAAAATCCCCCGCGGCAAATGGCAGAAACAGCTTGGACAAATCCGGCTGGGTCTGGGACTGGGCGGGGAAGGGCCGGTTATCCTTTATTCTGCCAGAACCGCCCAGGGCAAAGAAGAACTTTGGAGTATTCTAAAGCAATACCTTTGATCCAAAAGGAGCAGAAAACTGCTCCTTTCCTGCTGCAGGCAGGCCTTTCCCAGGCGCCGCTTTCAGCATAACCGGCGAACGGTTTTTCCCCTTCCGGCATGCTCGACAACTTTCTTGACATTAATTGCGGAAATACATTATAGTGATAAAAGAGCTATGCGTGTCTGGAGATGGGAGGATTTTTTAATGACCGCAAAAAATTTGCCCAAAGTTTACAAGCCGGACGAAGTGGAGGAGAGATTATACCGGCAGTGGCTGGAAAACAACTATTTTCTTGCTCCGCGGGATCCGGATAAAAAAACATTCACAATTGTTATCCCGCCGCCCAATGTGACGGGTTCACTGCATATGGGGCATGCTCTTGACAACACCATTCAGGATATTATTATCCGGCGAAAAAGAATGCAGGATTACGATACCCTCTGGCTGCCCGGAACGGATCATGCGGGTATTGCTACTCAAATAAAGGTTGAAGAACATTTGGCGGAGGAGGGTTTGACGCGCCACGATCTGGGAAGGGAAAAATTTCTGGAGAGGACCTGGCAGTGGAAAGAGGAATATCACAGCCGCATTATCAGCCAGCTTTATAAGCTTGGTGTCTCCTGCGACTGGTCCCGGGAGAGGTTTACCCTGGACGAAGGCTGTTCCCGGGCGGTGCGGGAGGTTTTTGTTTCCCTGTATGAAAAGGGTCTCATCTACCGCGGCTACTATATTATCAACTGGTGCCCGCGTTGTCATACCGCTTTGTCCGATATTGAGGTGGAACATGAGGAACAGGAGGGTTCCCTTGCCTATATACGCTATCCGCTAAAAGGTGAAGAAGGCGGCATCGTTGTTGCAACCACCAGGCCTGAGACGATGCTCGGCGATACTGCAGTGGCAGTTCATCCTGACGACGACCGCTACCGGCGCTTAATCGGCAAAACCGTTGTACTGCCCCTGATGAACAGGGAGATTCCCGTTATTGCCGATGATTACGTTGACCCTGAATTCGGCAGCGGCGCTGTGAAAATTACGCCGGCCCATGATCCCAATGATTTTGCCATCGGCCAGCGTCATGACCTGCCGTCGCCGGTTGTGATTGCCGAGGACGGCACAATGACGGAGGCTGCCGGGCGTTATGCGGGGCTGGACCGCTACGAAGCCCGCAAGCAGGTGCTGGCCGACCTGGAGAAAGCAGGCCTGCTGATAGAAACAAAGCCATATGTTCATGCAGTGGGACACTGCCAGCGCTGTCATACGGTTGTTGAACCCCTTTTGTCAAAACAGTGGTTTGTCCGCATGCGGCCCTTGGCTGAACCTGCCATCCGGGAGGTTAAAGACGGAAAAGTCCGCTTCGTTCCGGAGCGTTTCACCAAGGTCTATCTGAACTGGCTGGAAAACATCCGGGACTGGTGCATTTCCCGCCAGCTCTGGTGGGGACACCGGATTCCCGCCTGGTACTGTGAATGCGGGGAGACTATTGTATCCAGAACCGACCCGGAGAGCTGTCCTGCCTGCGGGGGTGGGGAGCTGCGGCAGGATGAGGATGTGCTGGACACCTGGTTTTCTTCAGCCCTCTGGCCTTTTTCCACCCTGGGCTGGCCTGAGAAAACCGCCGATTTTGAGCATTATTTCCCCACCGATGTTTTGGTAACGGGGTATGATATTATCTTTTTCTGGGTGGCCCGGATGATTTTTATGAGCCTGGAGTTTACGGGCCGGGTTCCCTTTCATACTGTTTGCATTCACGGTCTGGTGCGCGATGCTTTGGGTCGTAAAATGAGCAAATCACTGGGCAACGGGGTTGACCCCCTGGAGGTCATTGAAAAATATGGCGCCGACACGCTGCGTTTTACCCTGATTACCGGGCAGGCTCCCGGCAATGACTTGCGTTTCCGCCAGGAGAACGTGGAAAACAGCCGCAATTTTGCCAATAAAATCTGGAATGCTTCCCGTTTTGTGCTTATGAATCTGGAAGGATTTACTGCCCGGGACTTTTCTTTGTCCGGGCCGCTTGCGGATGCCGACAAATGGATTTTACACCGCTATAATGAGACGGTGCGGGAAGTCAATCGTCTGATGGATGCCTATGAATTGGGAGAAGCGGCCCGCGTGATTTATGATTTTCTCTGGAGCGACTTCTGCGACTGGTACATTGAAATGGCAAAGATTACCCTGTACGGCGAAGATGACAGGCAGCGGAAACAAACTGTGCGTTCCGTTTTGGCTTTTGTTTTGGAACGGACACTTTGTCTTTTGCACCCCTTTATGCCTTTTATCAGCGAGGAAATACGGCTGAAGCTGCCGCAGGTCAGCCGGACGACCGTGCTGGCTCCCTGGCCGGAAGAAGACCCGGCTTTGCAGTATGAAGAAGCCTACAAGAAAATAAACATGTTAAAAGAAGTAATACGGTCCATCCGCAACCTGCGCAGTGAAGTGCAGCTGCCCCCGGGGAAAAAAGCCGCAGTCGTGCTGCTTGCGGAGAAAGACGCTGCCGCCGCGGTGCTGCGGGAGGGTGAACCGCTGCTGATGCAGCTGGCTGCATTGGAAAAGGTGGAGATAAGCGGTAAATTGTCCGGAGAACTCAAGCAAGCCCTGACGGCTGTGGTGGAAGATGTGGTAATTTACCTGCCTCTGGCCGGACTTATTGATCTTGGACAGGAAATCAGCCACCTGGAGAAGGAACTGGCGAAACTGGAGAAAGAAATTGCCCGGGTCCGGGGCAAGTTGAAAAACGAGGGTTTTTTGGCCAAAGCTCCGGAGACGGTGGTGGAACAGGAAAGGGCCAAAGCCGAAGAGTATCAAAAACGCTATGAAAAAGTAAAGGAAAGGCTGCAGAAACTGCGTTAACCCGGAGGTCTGGAGAAATGAATTATGATGAAGCTCTTTCCTGGATTCACGGGCTGTACCGTTTCGGCTCCAATCTCGGTTTGGAACGGATTAACAAGCTTATGGCCATGCTTGGGAACCCGCAGGATAAATTCCGCTCTGTGCATATTGCCGGGACCAACGGCAAAGGCTCGACAGCCGCATTCCTGGCAGAAATTTTGCAGGCGGAGGGACTGCGGGTAGGACTTTATACTTCGCCCTATATTGAGGCTTTCACCAACCGGATGGCTGTTAACGGGCACGATATTGCGCCCGGCGATTTGGTAAGGATTGTTAAGAAGGTAAAACCCCTGGTGGAAGAACTGACAAAAAGCGACAGCCAGCCCACGGAATTTGAAGTGGTAACGGCGCTGGCCTTCACTTATTTTGCGGAAAGCAAGCCGGACTTTGTTGTTGTGGAAGTAGGACTTGGCGGGCGCCTGGATGCCACCAATGTCGTCCGGCCGGAAGTGACGACAATTACCAATATTGCACTGGAGCATACCCAGGTGCTGGGTGACAGTATTGCCGCTATAGCCCGGGAAAAGGCCGGCATAATTAAACCCGGGGTACCGCTGGTGACCGCCGCTGAAAAAGAAGAGGCGCTGGCTGTTTTCCGGGAAACGGCGCAAAAAAATAATGCCCGGATGTGGCAGGTAGGGAGGGAGTTTGCCTACCGTATCCGTGATGTAGGCCTAGACGGGCTCTCCTTTGATTACCAAAGCCCGTGGAGAAAGCTGGATGACTTGCGGATCAGCATGCTGGGCCGTCACCAGGCGAGAAATGCCACCCTCGCCCTGGCGGTGAGGGAATTAATGCCGCTGCCCTTTAATGAGCAGGCGGCAAGAGACGGGCTTTTGCGGATGTTCTGGCCGGGCAGGCTAGAGGTGTTTTCCCAGCGGCCGCTTGTTCTTGTAGACGGCGCCCATAATGTAGACGGCGTAATGGCCTTGCGGACGGCGCTGCACGATCTGCTCGGCGGCCGGCGCCTGCGAATGGTGCTGGGGATACTGGGCGACAAAGCCATTGAGGAAATGCTGGAGTTGATTATCCCCCTTGCCGATGCCGGGATTATCGTGACCGCCCCGCAGAGCCTGCGGGCTTCCGATCCCTGGGCGGTTGCTGAAAAGGTGCGCAAATATGCCCGCACTGCCTCCGTTGCTGTCGTTCCGGCGGTGGAAGATGCCGTTCGCCGGGCAGTGGCCGGTACAGCTCCGGATGAAGCCTTGTGTGTTTTTGGCTCCCTCTATACGGTAAGCGAGGCACGCCCGGTTTTAAAAGAGCTGGCAGCGTCCGGTGACTTGTCATGAGTTTTTCCTTTTTCCCTTAATTTTACAAAAATCATGTGAAAAATAGTGGCTGTAATAAAGGATTCTCAGGTTTGCGACAAGAATATCTAAGCTTTGGATTGATATAACTAATATTTATGCCATTTATTTCAAAGGGGTGAGTTCAGCAGATGAGCTTAAGGACGTTTAAGGGGGGCGTTCATCCCGGACATTATAAAAGTGCCACGGAGAAGAAAGCTGTCGTTGTTGCCAAACCGCCGGCTGTGGCGGTTATTCCTTTGTCGCAGCATATCGGGGCGCCCTGCGACCCTTTGGTTGCCGCCGGTGATGCAGTGAAAATGGGACAAAAAATCGGCGACAGCAAGAGTTTTGTTTCTGTTCCTGTACATGCCAGTGTTTCAGGAAAAGTTGTCAAAATTGGGAAGTGCAATTCTCCCCTCGGCGGGTCCGTAGATGCCGTTTTTATTGAGAACGATTTTCAGGATACATGGCATGAATCAGTCAAGCCCAATCCGGATTGGGAAAAGATGTCCGCAGACGAGCTGAGGAAAATTATCCGTGAAGCCGGGATAGCCGGCATGGGGGGAGCGGCTTTCCCGACCCATGTCAAACTCTCGCCGCCGCCCGAAAGGAAGATTGATTATGTTTTGATCAACGGGGCGGAATGCGAGCCGTATTTAACTGCCGACCACCGAGCCATGCTGGAACGTACGGAGGACTTGCTCAGGGGTGTTCGGCTGGTTATGAAAATACTGGGAGTAAAAAAAGCCGTTATCGGCATTGAAGACAACAAGCCCGATGCCATAGAGGCCGTTAAAAAAGCAGCGGGAGCTGAAAGCGGCATTGAGGTGCGGGCCCTGCACACAAAATACCCGCAAGGCGCTGAAAAACAATTAATTAAAGTTATCACCGGCAGGGAGGTTCCTTCCGGAGGCCTGCCCGCCGATGTGGGATGTATAGTGCAGAATGTGGGCACCTGCATTGCCATTGCCGATGCGGTGCAAAAAGGTGTGCCTTTGCTTGAGAGAATTGTCACAATCACAGGTTCCGCCATCAAAGAACCCCAAAATATGCTTGTCCGGATCGGTACCCCCGTGACCGATTTAATCGAACAGTGCGGCGGATTTACAAGCAACCTGCGCAAGCTCATTCTCGGCGGCCCCATGATGGGCATAGCCCAGCCGGGAGCGAATAATCTGCCGGTTATTAAGGGTACCTCCGGTATTCTTTGTCTGGCGGACAGTGAAGTTGCGGAAGATGAAATCAGGCCGTGCATCCGCTGTGCGCAGTGCGTTGAAGTCTGCCCGGTGAGCATCATGCCGCTCTTTATCAGTTCCGCGGTGGAGCAGGGGCTGTATGACAGGGCTGAAAAGTTTAATGCCATGGACTGCATTGAATGCGGAAGCTGTTCTTATATCTGCCCGGCCAAACGCCCTCTTGCGCAGTGGATTAAGATGGCAAAAGACGAGATAGCTGCCAAACGGCGTGCTGCAGCGGAAAAATCATAGGTAAGGGAGGGGTCATCAGATGGAAAACAGATTGCTTGTTTCGCCTTCACCGCACCTGAAGTCACCTGAAAATATTAAAAGCATAATGATTGATGTCCTTGTTGCTTTGTTCCCTGCCGCCATAGCAGCCATTATTTTTTTCAGACATCATGCCTTGTTGACGATGCTGATTTGTACAGTAGCAGCCATGCTGACGGAAGCAATTATCTTGCGCAGCAAGAATATTTTTGGCGACGGCAGTGCAGCCGTAACCGGTTTGCTTTTGGCAATGACGCTGCCTCCCGCCCCGCCATGGTGGCTGTGTGTTATTGGTGCCGTGCTGGCCATTGTTGTTGGCAAACAGGTTTTCGGCGGCATCGGCAATAATATTTTCAACCCTGCACTGGTGGGTAGAGCAGTGCTCCTGGTTTCCTGGACGGGACATATGACCGGTTGGCTTGCTCCCGTGGATCTGACTTCTACGGCCACCCCGCTGGCCTCTCCTTCTGCAGCAAGCCTGGCTGATCTTTTCTTTGGCGCCGTGGGAGGGTCGCTGGGAGAAACAAGCGTGCTGGCGCTGCTTTTGGGTGCTGCCTGGCTTTTTTACAGGGGCCATATCAACTGGAGAATTCCCGGCGGGTACCTGCTCGTGGTCTTTGTTATGGGAGCGTTCCTCTCCGGTGGAGATAATTCATCCATGGTAAACGGCCTTTTTCATGTGATGACCGGCGGAGTCGTGCTGGCGGCATTTTTCATGGCCACCGACATGGTAACTTCACCGGTAACTCCCAAAGGGCAGCTTATCTTCGGACTGGGCTGCGGCCTTGTGACTATGCTGGTTCGCCTTTACGGCAATTATCCTGAGGGGGTTACTTTTGCCATACTGTTGATGAATGCCCTGACTCCGCTGCTTGACAACCTCACCCTGCCCAGGAAATACGGGGAGGTGGCTAAATCATGAAAGAAATTATTCGCCTGGCACTGATATTAATGGTTATCTGTGCCGTCTCGGCCGGTGTTTTGGCTTATACCAACCAGGTAACTTCGGAAATTATCGAAGCAAGAATCAGAAAGGAAAAAATTGCTTTAATGCAGGAGTTGTTTCCTGCCCTTGACAGATATGAGGATAAAGAGGCAAACGGCCGGACTGCCACGGTCGTGTATGATGCGGCAGGCAAGCTGATAGGAATTCTGGCCGAAGGCAAAACAACGGGCTACGGCGGCGATATCCGCTTTAACCTGGCTGTTGACGGCGAAGGAAAGATTGTTAAACTGGCTATAGTTTCCCATGCCGAGACGGCCGGTCTTGGCTCGAAAATAGAAGAAGAATCCTACAGGGCTCAATTTGCAGGCAAAACTATCGGTGATTCCTTTGATGTGGACAATATTTCCGGCGCTACCATTACCAGCGTGGCAATGGAAAACGGAGTGAAGAGGGAACTTGAGGAAATCCTGCTGCTCTTTGGCGAAGGTCTGGCCGAACCCGAGCCGGAAATAGATATTTCCAAGCTGCCTGACGGCACTTATACCGGCGAAGGCCGGGGCGTGGGGACAATTAAAGTAGAAGTTACCGTGGCCGGCGGCAAAATAACGGCCATTAAGGTGCAGGGAAACGAAGAAACTCCCGAATACTTCAGCAAAGCAAGGCAGGAAGTGCCGGCCAGGATCATTGAAGAACAGTCAGTGCAGGTTGATGCTGCCAGCGGTGCAACCCTCAGCAGCCAGGGTATCATGGAAGCTGTGCGCAATGCACTGCAGCAATAGCAGGGGGTGAAGATATGAGTGCAATAAAAGAGCTGACCAAAGGTCTTTTCAAGGAAAATCCGACTTTCCGCGTGGTACTGGGCATGTGCCCCACACTTGCCGTGACTACCCTGGCAGCAAACGGCCTGGGTATGGGACTTTCAACGACTGCTGTCCTGGTTGCTTCCAATGCTGTAATTTCCTTATTAAGAAAATTTATTCCCGATAAAATACGCATACCGTCGTTTATAGTCATCGCAGCCACTTTTGTAACCATGGTAGACATGCTGCTTAATGCTTATGCGCCGGAGCTGCACTCGCAGCTTGGCATCTTTATCCCTTTGATTGTGGTAAACTGCATTATTTTGGGCAGGGCGGAGGCCTTTGCCTCAAAAAATCCCGTTATCCCTTCCATCCTTGACGGTTTGGGCATGGGGCTGGGATTTACCCTGTCGCTGACTGTGCTGGGTTCCATACGGGAAATTCTTGCGGCAGGCACAATCTTTGGCCGCAGTATTATGGGTACAGGTTTTGAACCCTTTGCGATTTTTGGTTCTCCTGCCGGCGGCTTTTTAGCCCTGGGACTTTTGATGGCGCTCGTAAATATGATCTTTAAAAAGTTCAGGCTGGAATAAGGGGGGGTAGATTATGACAAGTATACTGGTGATTTTTTTCGGTGCCGTTTTTGTAAATAACTTTGTGCTGTCCAGGTTCCTCGGCATCTGCCCGTTCCTTGGCGTCTCGAAAAAAGTGGAAACATCAATAGGCATGGGCATGGCCGTAACCTTTGTCATGGGGCTTGCTTCTCTTGCAACCTGGCTCTTGGAATACTATGTTCTGGTACCCTTTAACCTTCCATATCTGCGTACCATTGTGTTTATCCTGGTCATTGCTGCCCTGGTCCAGTTTGTAGAACTTGTAATCCGCAAGATCAGCCCGGTGCTGTACCAGGCACTGGGGATTTACCTGCCGCTGATTACTACTAACTGTGCAGTGCTGGGGGTAGCCCTCCTGAATATCCAGCTAAAATACAATTTGCTGGAGTCCGTAGTCTTTGGTGTTGCAGCCGCAATCGGCTTTACTCTGGCTTTGGTAATCATGGCCGGCATTCGTGAGCGTCTGGAGCTGGTTTTTATCCCGAAGCATTTTCGCGGAGTTTCTATTGCTTTGATTATCGCAGGGATCCTTTCCATTGCCTTTATGGGATTCCAAGGTATGATGTAGGAGGCGAATACTAATGATTGTTCCAGCTGTAATCAGCCTTGCTGTTTTAGGACTTCTTTTCGGCGGCCTCCTGGCCTTTGCCTCCCAAAAATTTGCCGTTGATACGGACCCGAGGGTGGAACAGATAAGAGAGCTTTTAGCGGGGGCGAACTGCGGCGCCTGCGGTTATGCCGGCTGTGACCAGTTTGCCGAGGAAGTTGTTGCCGGCCGCGCGCCTTTAACCGGCTGTACTCCCGGCGGGGCGAAAGTTGCCGCCGAGATTGCCGCACTGCTTGGATTGGAGGCGCCGGAGGAAACGGCGCGCATGACAGCTCAGTTAAAATGCGTGGGTGACTGTAATGTTGCCAAAAAAAGGCATGATTACCTGGGCGTACAGGACTGCAAAGCCGCACTAATGTATGGCGGCGGCCCCAAGGCCTGTGCATACGGCTGCCTTGGCTATGGCAACTGTGTACGGGTCTGCCCGGTAGAGGCCATTACCATGGGTGAAAACGGGCTGCCCGTAATTGATACGGATTCATGCATCGCCTGTGGACTGTGCTCGAGGGAATGCCCGCGCGGTCTGATAGACATTGTCAATGCCAGGGGTGTTCACCATGTCCGCTGCAAATCGCAGGAGAAAGGCAAACAGGTGCGCGCTGTCTGCGACCGCGGCTGTATAGCCTGCCGGCTGTGCGTAAAAAACTGTCCGGTTGAGGCGATCCACATGGATAACAATGTCGCCGTTATTGACAGCAGCATCTGCACAAACTGCGGCACATGCGTTGAAGTTTGCCCGCAAAAGGCAATTGTTTAGCATGCTAAAACGGTGCGAAGGCTGCCTTCGCACCGTTTTTGATAGGATTATCAACCTTGATTTGTTTATTTCTCTTCGCCGGGGGTTTTTAAGGGAGATCCCCCTTAGGCTTGCGGGGTGGTCAGGACCGCAGGCCCGTCAAAGGGGTGGAACTCCTAAAGAACAGGAAGGACGCAGCTATAAAAAACGCTAAGCGCCTTCCTTGTGCTGCCGCTTGCAGGCGGTCGACGGAGATTGACAATCTTTACTGCAAAAGTATAAACTTATCTTATAGTCATTTTTATACTAATCCTTAAAACAGGCCTGCAAAGCGATGCAGGCTTAAGTGCCGCATATTTGTTATCAGTGACGGGCAAACAATATGCAAGTGCTACTGAGTCAAACAATACCGGCTAAGAATCAGCGCAGCGGCAGACCGGCGCATCTTTGCCAAAGCAACCGGGCGGCACTCTTTAGGGTAAAGGAGATGAACAACTGTGGGAACAGACAAGTCTTTTCTGCCTGTTTGGATTGTATTATTTCCGCTCTTTATGACATTTGCCATCCTGGCGGCACGGCGGCATTCGGAAAAACTGCGCAACATCCTGGCTGTTGCCACAACGGCGATTACTTTTCTCTCCACGGCGGCCTTATATCCGCAGATAGCTGCAGGCAGGACGGTTTCCTACGAACTGTTTTCTTTGCTTCCCAATCTTTCACTTTCCTTTCGAGTTGATATTTTAGGGTTTTGCCTGTTGCTTTTGTCCTCCTTTGTCTGGCTTTTGGTAACGGTTTATTCGCTGGATTACATGCGCGGCGACCATGCCGGCAACCGGTACTATCCTGTTCTGATTGCCAACCTGGCAGGTTGTCTCGGGGTATTTGCCGCCGGCGACTTCTTTACTCTTTTTCTTTTTTTTGAACTGATGTCTATTATTTCATATGTACTTGTTATTCATGAGGAAACACCGGAAGCACTGCAGGCGGGGTTTAAATACCTGATTATGACCATCATCGGCGGACTCGCGCTTTTCTTTGGTATACTGATAACCTTTGAGCTGGGCGGTTCGGTTAATTTTGGCAAGGGCCTGCTGATAACGGAAAACTCTTCCCTGGCCCTCGCAGCCTTTATCGCCTATCTGGTTGGCTTTGGCATGAAGGCGGGTATGTTCCCGCTGCACGTCTGGCTGCCCGATGCTCATCCGGTAGCGCCTTCCCCTGCCAGTGCGCTGCTCTCGGGTATAATGCTTAAAACGGGTGCTTACGGGCTTTTACGAGTTATCTTTAATGTCTACGGCATCCAGTTTCTGCAAAATACAGGCTGGACGGCAATCCTTGCCGTTCTTGCGGTAATTACCATTCTGCTTGGCTCCGCCGTTGCCCTGACTCAGGAAGATCTTAAACGCCGCCTGGCATATTCCAGCATCGGCCAGATGGGCTACATTCTTCTGGGTATGACCATATTTAACACTCGGGCTTTAACGGGCGATGTTTTCCATATTTTCAGCCATGCTTTTATGAAAAGCACTCTCTTTCTGGCCGCAGGAGCCATAATTCTCAAAACCGGCAAGCGCAAAGTTGAAGAACTTGCCGGAATCGGCCGGCAAATGCCTTTTACCATGGCTGCCTTTACCCTTGCGGCCATTGCCATGATCGGCATACCCCCCTTTAATGGCTTCCTAAGCAAACTGGCCATTTCCATTGGTGCCCTGGATGCCGGACGGCCTTACTACGTCATTGTTTTGCTCTTGAGCAGCCTGCTGAATGCCCTGTATTACTTGCCTATTGTTATTGCCGCCTTTTTCGGCCTGAAAGAAGAGCAGGAGGGTGATCCGGCAAAAGTCGCCGATGCACCTTTTAAAATGCTTGTTCCCATAGTTTTCTTGGCCGTTACAACTCTTGTTTTCGGCTTTTTGCCGTCCAACCTGCCCATTGATCTTTCCCGGGTTGCCGCCGAATTTTTACTTGCAGGAGGCAATTAGCAGATGTTTTTTGCGGCTGCTTTTGAAAAAGCTGCGGCAGTTGCCTCCCTTCTTCTGCCGGCTGCAGTGGCAGTACCGTTTGCCGGAGCGTTGCTTACATTGTTTGCCGGCCGTTATTCGGAAAAACTGCGCAACTTTTGTGCCGTTTCTACCGCCCTGCTGGCGGTTGCTGCAGTTGCGGCCATGCATCCCCTTGTAACAAGCGGACCTGTCCGGTATGTGCTGGCCGAAGTTATGCAAACGGGGCTGGTTTTTCACGCAGATTATTTTTCCTTTGTTTTTGCCCTGCTGATGGCTGTTATCTGGCTTCTGGCCACCGTGCATGCCACAGCTTACATGGCCGGTGAACATGCCCGGACGCGTTTTTTTGTCNTTCTGCTGTTAAGTCTCGGCAGCTGCCTGGGCGTGGTCCTGGCAGGTGATTTAATCAGCCTGTTTTTGTTTTTTGAAATGCTTACCCTGTTCTCCTATGTTCTGGTTATTCATGAACAAACCACAGAGGCCATGAATGCCGGGGCTGTTATGCTGTATCTCAGTATTGCCGGCGGGCTTTCTATGCTCTTTGGGATTTTTCTTCTTTTAACCGGCTGCGGCACAGTGGACCTTGCCGTCCTGCCCGGCAGGATTGCCGGGTGCGCGCTTAATCCTTATCCGGTGCTGGCCCTCCTTGTTGGGGGTTTTGGGGTAAAGGCCGGGATGATACCCCTGCATATCTGGCTGCCGAAAGCCCATCCGGTGGCTCCGTCACCGGCCAGCGCCCTGCTTTCGGGATTGATGATTAAAATAGGTGCCTACGGTATTTTTCGCGTAATGGGCATGCTTTTCTTGCCTCTTGCAGGGCCTGCGGCCGGGATGGGCCGGATAATTATCTGGATTGGTATTGTCACCATGTTTGGCGGAGCTCTGATGGCTTTGCTTTCCACAGGGGCAAAAAAGATCCTGGCTTACAGCTCCGTTTCACAGATGGGCTATATCCTGATGGGGATAGGGGCAGCCGCCTATCTTGGGCCCGGGGGTGTCATGGGATTTGCCGGCGCCCTTTATCATATTATCAACCATGCTTTTTTTAAGACCGGGCTGTTTTTAATCGTGGGCTCAATTTACATGATTACCCGCGAACTGGATATCGAAAAAACCGGCGGCCTGGCCGGGAAACTGCCTTTGGTGGCTGCATGCTTTCTAATTGCTTTTGCCGGTATTGGCGGCATTCCCGGCTTTAACGGCTACGTGAGCAAAACCATTTTACACCATGCCATTGTGGAAACGGCAGAGCACAGCCGGTTGCCGTCCTTTGTGCTGGCGGAAAAGATCTTTGTTCTGACCGGTGCTCTGACACTGTGCTATTTTGCAAAGCTTTTTTCCGGCCTTTTTCTGGGAGAGCTGCCCCGGCCTCTTGCCGCTAAAAACTACCGGCTGCCAAAAAGAGTTTATGCCGTCTTGTTTGTTTTTGCCGCCGCTATTTTGGCCATTGGGCTCTTCCCTTCCTTTTTGCTTGAGAAGGCGGTAATTCCCGGGCTTGCAGGCTTTTCACTCGACGCCGGGCACTTGCACGGGTTAAATGTCTGGAACTTTGGCGATCTCAGGGAAAGCCTGATTATACTCTCACTGGCGGCTGTCATCTATCCTGCTTTGCTACGCTTGCGCTTTTTTGCCTTCAGGCCGCCGTACCGGTTGAGTTTGGAATACCTGCTTTACCGCCCGGTAATGATGCTTTTAAATGCCTTTTTCCGGTTCTGCACACTGCTGGATGGATTGTTAAACCGCCTTTACCTGCAGTCAGGCAGGCTTTCAACTGCTGTCTGCAACCTGGCGGCCCTGTTTGATGCTTCTCTCAACGAGGCCTATGAAAGAACGGGGGGAGCGGCCAGAAAACTGACCGAAGGGACTTTTTATTTTGATGAATCTCTAAACAAGGCGTCTGAGAAGGCTTCCGCCGCTGCCCGGGACCTTGACGGACTTTCGGGTGACTTTGACGAATCCCTGAACAGGGTGTCTGAGAAGGTTTCTTCAACTGCCCGCGGTCTTGTCCGCCATCTCGTGTGGCTTGACAGAACCATTGACAAGGCGTACAGGCAAAGCGGCCGGACCGCCGGCAGGGTGATACAAAAAACGGCTGCTTTTGATAATTCCCTGAATGAAGTTTACACGGCATCAGGGGGTAAAAGCCAAAGCCTTTTCAGACGGTTCCTTTTCCGGCTGTCGTGTGAAAACATCAAGAAAATAACCTTTGATGCCTTTTTAATTACCCTTGTGCTGGTCCTCTTTTTATTGACAGTAATTTTTTATCTTGTCAGGAATTAGCGGGATCCATCTTCTTCCTGCTTGCGGCATGATTAATTCCGTGATAAACTTATGGCAGGTTTTAAATATTTGCCCGATAACGGAAGGAAAAACCTTGAAAACGCCCAAATATCTTGCCCATCTTGCGCTTTTAACAACCTTTGCTCTGGTGATTCATACCATAGAAAGTTTTATCCCGGTTCCCATTCCTGTTCCCGGGGTAAAGCTGGGACTGGCCAACGTTATCACTTTGCTGGCTTTTGTTCTTTACGGGCTGAAAGCAGCCCTTGTTATTGCCGTGGTTCGCACGACTCTGGGCAGTATATTCGCCGGTAATTTTTTAGCTACCGGTTTTTATTTGAGCTTTGGCGGAGCTTTGGTTTCTGCTTTGGCAATGGCTTTTGGCATTTATCTATGGCGCAGGGACAAGATATCCCTGGTTGCCGTAAGTATAATGGGTGCAGTGGCGCATAACACAACCCAGGCAACCCTGGCAGCGTTGATCCTGGCCAATTTCTACCTGATTCCCCTTTACCTGCCGGTACTGCTGGTGGCGGCACTGCCCACAGGCTTTTTGACCGGACTTGCCGTCACATACAGCCATAAGGCTCTAACCAGGGTTATAAAGTAATTTGCGCAATTATTGCAAGCGCAGGAAAATTACCGGGCACGGGCAGGGCCAGGCAGCCGGTACCCGGGATGCGGAAGGATAATCATTGGAAATGAAGAATATAGTTCTGGCATCTGCTTCGCCGCGCCGGGCTGAACTTCTGCACCGTATCGGTCTGGATTTTCGCGTGCTCACAAGCAGTGTGGACGAACGGGAAATAAGAGAAAAGGATCCTGCCCGCCGGGCTGAATGCCTGGCGCTGGCAAAAGCAAAAAATGTCGCCTCCGCCCTGCAAGGCACCCCGGCAGTGATTATTGGCGCAGACACCATTGTCTGCGTGGACGGTGAAATTCTGGGGAAGCCTGCGGACAGCCGGGAAGCGGCCCGAATGCTGCGTTTGCTCTCGGGACGCAGTCACCAGGTGATGACAGGCGTGGCTGTTGTCAGACAGCCGGACGGGTCGGTTCTGAGCTGTGTGGAAACAACCACGGTATACATGCGCCATCTTTCTGACCGGGAAATAGACTGGTATGTTAAAAGCGGTGAAGCCTTTGATAAAGCAGGCGGATACGGCATTCAGGGAAGGGCCGCCGTTTTTATAGAAAGGGTGGAGGGCTGTTACTTTAATGTGGTTGGCTTGCCTTTAGCCGCTCTGTGGCAACTTTTAAAAAAACTGGGCGGACTTTTGCCGGAGGAGGCTTAAGCGGTGGGAGAAAAACGCCTGACCATTAAAGAGTTGCCTCTTAGTGAACGCCCGCGGGAAAGAATGATCAAAGAAGGCGCAGCCGCACTGTCCGATGCGGATCTTTTGGGTGTCCTGCTGCGCACAGGCACGGCAGAGGAGACGGCTGTCCAACTGGGTGAACGCATCCTGCTTGCAGCCGGCAGTCTGGCTGAATTGCCGCGTTTCGGCCTCGATGAATTTCTGGCAATCAAGGGCATGGGGCCTGCCAAGGCGGTGACACTGCTGGCAGCCATTGAACTGGCCAACCGTCTGAGCAGCCGCAGTCGCTATGAATCATTGACCATATCATCACCCGCCGATGCGGCAGGCCTGGTGATTGAGGAAATGCGCCACTACCTGCGGGAGCATTTCCGGGTTCTGCTTTTGGATACCAAAAACAAGGTTCTGGGCATGGAGGAAATATCAATCGGCAGTTTAAATACTTCCCTTGTCCATCCCCGGGAAGTATTCCGGCCGGCTATCCGCAAAGCCTGTGCCAGTGTGATCCTGATTCATAATCATCCAAGCGGCGATCCGACCCCAAGCAGTGAAGACATTGCTGTAACACGCCGTTTGTATGAAGCGGGGCGCCTGCTGGGGATTGAGGTACTGGACCATGTTGTCATCGGCGACGGCAGGTTTGTCAGTTTTCGCGAAAAAGGTCTGTTAAAGCAGTAAAGATATTGTTTATGACCGGAAAACTGATATATAATGTTTAATAGTGAACAAGAAGGAAGGGAGAAGCATTTAATGCGCTTTTTGACGAAATATTTTGCACGTAATATCGGTATTGACTTGGGAACGGCCAATACCCTGGTGTTTGTCAAAGGAAGAGGTATTGTGCTGCGTGAACCATCTGTCGTTGCCATCAGACGTGATACGGGTGTCGTTCTGGAAGTAGGAGAAGAAGCAAAACGGATGATTGGGCGAACTCCCGGTAATATTGTGGCTATCCGGCCGATGAAAGACGGTGTGATTGCCGATTTTGACATTACCTATACTATGCTGCGCCATTTTATTGCCAAGGCCTATAAAAGAACAAGCATCTTTAAAGCCCAGGTGGTGGTCTGTGTCCCTTCCGGCGTGACAGAAGTTGAAAAGCGGGCAGTGATAGACGCAACAAAACAAGCGGGAGCCAAAGAGGCCTTTATTATTGAGGAACCGATGGCTGCCGCTATTGGCGCCGGACTGCCTGTAGAAGAGCCTACGGGCAGTATGATTGTTGATATTGGCGGCGGGACTACGGAAGTGGCCATAATCTCCCTGGGCGGGATAGTAACCAGCCGTTCCATCCGGGTAGGAGGGGACGAAATGGATGAGGCCATCGTCCAGTACATTAAAAGAAATTATAATTTAATGATCGGAGAGCGGACTGCCGAGGAAGTGAAGATTAATATCGGTACTGCGCTGCGGGACAGTGAAAACCCCCGGAGTATGGAAGTTCGTGGCCGTGATCTGGTAAGCGGTCTGCCCAAAACCCTGTTGATCGAAGAGGAGGAAGTGGAAAGGGCTCTTTCCGACCAGATAGTCACCATTTTGGATGCAATAAAAATTACTTTGGAAAAGTCCCCGCCGGAACTGGCTGCCGACATTATGGATAAAGGAATAGTAATGACAGGCGGCGGAGCCCTCCTGCGCGGTTTGGATAAGCTGGTGGCCAGGGAGACGGGAATGCCTGTTTATATAGCGGAAGATCCCCTTGACTGTGTGGTGCTGGGAGCCGGGAAGGCTTTAAGTGAAATAGATCTGTTGCGCAGGGTAGCCATGTCACCGCGCAAAGTCATCTGACACAGGGGACAGGTGAAGGTGAAAAGGTGCTTTTTCCAAAAAAACGCAACAATCAATACAAAAAAATAATCTCTTTTTTGCTTGTGCTGGCAATTCTTTTGGCCGCGGCCAAATTTACTGCCGGACGACAGGACATAACTTTGCCCGAAGAGATTTTACAGGTAATCGCAGCCCCTGTCCAAGGGGCTTTTCAGTATGTCACCCGTTCCGTGCAGGACTTTGTCAGTGGACTGAAAAGCTACCGGCAGCTTTTGCAGGAGAACAAGGAGTTGCGGAAACAGCTGGCGGAAAATGCCACACTCAAAGTCCGGCTGACTGAACTGCGCAAGGAAAACATGCGCCTGCGGAAAATGCTCGAATTGCAGGATGCCCTTTCCTATGAAATGATTGCCGCCGAGGTTATTGCCCGCGATCCTGACAGTTGGTTTAATATGGTAACAATAAACAAAGGAAAAAAAGACAGTGTGGAGCCGAACATGGCGGTAATAACAACCGAAGGTCTTATCGGTTATGTGTATTCCGTCTCATATACAACGGCAAACGTATTGCTGTTAACCGACAGCCGCCCCGGGGTCAGCGCCCTTGTACAGCGTTCCCGGGAGCCGGGTGTAGTGGGTGTGGTGGAATATGCCCCGGATAAGCCCGGTTATTTACAGATGAGAGGCTTGCCCCGGGATGCAAATATCCTGGCCGGAGATACAATTATTACTTCCGGCTTGGGCGGTATTTTCCCCAAAGGACTGGTAATCGGGCATGTGCTGGAAACCGGTGTGGATGAGCTGGGTCTAACCCGTTACGCTTTTTTACAGCCGGCAGCAAATTTTAACCGGCTGGAAGAGGTTTTTGTTATCAAGTCGAACAGTGTTTCTTCCGGATCTGAGGCAGTTTACCCGGGAGGGGAAGAGTAATGACTGCAAGAACGGCAGCTATAATTTTTCTTTTGTTTTTAGCAAGCCTTGCCATCCAGGGTTCAGTTCTGGCTTTGGCCGCTCCCGGCGGTGTTCATCCCGATATTCTGCTTGTTGTTACAGTTGCCCTGTCGGCTCTTGCAGGCCCGCGCCGCGGAGCCATAACAGGCCTGTGTGCGGGACTGATGCAGGATATTCTTTTCGGTTCACCCCTCGGGTTTTTTGCTGTTGTCAAGATGCTGGCAGGAGCGGCGGCAGGCTTGTTTGCAGAATATATATACAAAGATGTGGTTCTGGTTCTGATGCTGATGATGGGCGTGCTTACCTTTTTTTCAGATGCTGCCACCTTTTTAATGCTGGACGCCTTTGGCTTCTCACGCCCTCCTTCTCTGGTTGGCTACCTGCAGCAGGCAACTTTCATCCGTGCCGCCATCAACTTTTTTCTGATGGGGGCAATTTACCCCTATTTGTACCGCGCGCAAAAGCGTCATTTGCTGTTTACCAATTACCCCCGGACTGAGGAGTAGCGGAAAAATGTCAAAGTCCCTGCATAAAAGACTGCGTTTTTTTACAGTAGTTGTGGTGCTTGTTACCCTGGTGCTGACAGGGCGGCTGTTTTGGCTGCAGATCTACAAATATGATTATTATGTTGCCAAAGCCGAGAATAACCGCCTGCGGGAACTGCCGATTATGGCTGCCCGGGGTGAAATAATGGATAGGAACGGGGTGCTTCTGGCGACAAACCGCCCCGGCTTTGCCGTTTCTCTGCTGGACTGGGACAAAAGCAAAGGCGATGAGATTATTGGCTTGTTGAGCCGGCTTTTGGAGATTCCGGAGACGGAAATACGGAAGCAAATAGAAAGACAGCAATTTAAAACTTTTGCGCCCATCAGGATTGCCACTGACGTATCGGCGGAAGTGGTGGCACGGATTACCGAAAGAAGGCCGGAACTGCCGGGGGTGATCATCGAGGCGCAGCCGGTGCGTGAATATCCCCTTGAGACCGTTGCTGCCCATGTCCTGGGCTATATGGGGGCAATCAGTTCACAGGAATACCAGGAATGGGGCAGGGATAAGGGCTACCGTATTACCGACAATATTGGCAAATACGGCCTGGAAGCAGCCTGGGAAGAATACCTGCGCGGTCAGGACGGAGTGGAAGTGGTGGAAACAAATTTCTACGGACAGCGGGTCCGGGAGCTGGGGAAAATAAATCCCGTTGCCGGGCATAATCTGGTTACCACTTTAGATACCCGGCTGCAGCGGATTGCCGAAGAGGCGCTGGCCGGGGTAATTTCCGAACTGCGGGAAGGGGGCAATGAAGAGGCGGGAAAGGGCGCCGTTGTTGCCATGGACCCCGGCACCGGCCAAATTTTAGCTATGGTGAGCCTTCCTGCCTATAATCCCAACAGTTTTTATGATGACTATTCACTGCTTATCAGTGACTCCAACCATCCGCTGATCAACAAGGCAATATCGGGCATGTATCCCGTCGGCTCCACTTTTAAAATGGCCGTTGCCACAGCAGGCCTGGAGGAAGGCATTATCAGCCGCAATACGATATTATACTGCAGCGGCCGAAAAGTGTATTTTGCCGGCGAAGCGCCCCGGGGCTGCCACCTGGGGATAGTGCACGGAGCCGTTAATGTTACGCGGGCGCTGCAGGTATCCTGCAACAGTTACTTTTTCGAGCTTGGCAAACGCACGGGGATTGATTTGATAGAGCAGTATGCCAGAAACTATACTCTGGGTAAAAAAACGGGTTTGCAGGATTTAGCGGGAGAAGCTGAGGGAACTTTGCTCTGCCGCAGAGAAGGGGAGCCATGGTATCCGGGCAATGTTTTGACTGCTTCCATAGGCCAGGGCCATGCCATTACACCCCTGCAACTGGCAAATTACGCGGCAATAATCGCCAACCAGGGAACTCACTACCGTCCGTATCTTGTCCAGAAAGTAGTTTCACCTACGGGCAAAGTTGTCCTGGAAACAGAGCCGGAGGTGCTAAACCGGCTCGATTATGCCGAAGCTACCTGGCAGGCAGTCCGGGAAGGAATGGAAATGGTGGCGATGCCCGGCGGCACCGGCAGTGTTTTAAGAAATCTGCCTGTTAAGGTTGCCGCCAAAACAGGATCGGCGGAAGCAGGTACAAAGGAACCGCACAGCCTTTTTGTCGGCTATGCCCCGGCAGATAATCCTGAAATAGCGCTGGCCGTTATTGTAGAACATGGCGGACTCGGTTACCAGGGAGCCGTCCCTGTTGCTCACCGGATCCTTGCCGAATATTACGGTGACGAAAGCCGGGAAGAATGAATAAAGTTGCCGGAAGACGCTCTGCGGAGCGTTTTCCTTTTTCTAGCTTTACTGTCGCTTATTTTACAGCATGGCAGGATTTTGCCGCTTGTTGACGAAAAATAACTTGTAGTATTGTTATGGCTGGTGGAAGAAATGCGCAAATATGCAGTAGAATTTAAAGGGACAAAGGATGGTGTTATCATCTTTTGCCTTGAGGATGCAGATTTTTCAGAAATTCTTTCCGATTTACAGGAACGTCTGCAGAAGAGAGCGGATTTTTTTGGTGACGCTGATGTAAAAGTGGATGTGGGACGGCGGGAACTCTCGACGGAAGAAAAGAAGGCCTTGCAGGATGTAATAGCAAATAACAGCCGCCTGCATTTAAGCGCCATTCTCAACAGCGGGAAAAGCAAGCTTTTGTCCGCCTCCTCGGCCGGCAGGCAGAGAAAGAATGAGCTGCAGCTTGAAGGGTTTAGGGAAAACAGATCCTTGGTTATAAGAAAAACCCTGCGTTCCGGCCAGTATATCCGCTTTCCCGGCGACGTCGTAGTTATGGGGGATGTTAACCCCGGAGCGGAGATTGTGGCAGACGGGGATATCTATGTGTTTGGCNCCCTGAGGGGAATAGCCCATGCCGGTGCAGCCGGGGATAAAAGCGCTTTGGTTGTGGCCTTGCGGCTGGTACCGACACAGCTGCGGATTGCCGATGTTATATCCCGTTCACCTGACAATTCTACGCTGCCGGACCGGCCGGAGTATGCATATATCAGCGACCAAAGGATTATGATAGCTGCCATTCCTGTCAAATAAAATTTGTCAGACTTGACTGTTAAGGGGTTGATAAGCATGGGAGAGGTAATAGTCATTACATCAGGCAAAGGAGGAGTGGGCAAGACAACAACTACGGCAAACCTTGGTGTTGGCTTGGCACTGGCAGAAAAAAAAGTGGTTTTAATTGATGCCGATATCGGCTTGAGAAATCTGGATGTGGTAATGGGCTTGGAAAACAGAATAGTCTATGACCTGGTAGATGTGGTCGAAGGACGCTGCCGGACAAAACAGGCTCTGATTCGCGATAAGCGCTATCACAATCTTTTTTTGTTGCCTGCGGCTCAAACACGGGACAAGAATGCTGTCAGCCCCGAACAAATGAAAAAGCTCTGCCAAGAATTAAAGGAAGAGTATGATTTTATTCTGGTGGACTGCCCGGCCGGTATTGAACAGGGATTCCGCAATGCCATAGCCGGCGCCGACCAGGCATTGATTGTGACGACGCCTGAAGTATCCGCTGTCCGGGATGCAGACCGGATCATCGGCCTTGTGGAAGCCGGGGAAATAAAAATGTCCCGCCTGATTATCAACCGCCTGCGTCCTGATATGGTAAAGCGCGGCGATATGCTGGACATAGATGATATTCTGGAAATTCTGGCTATTGAACTTATTGGCGTCGTCCCTGATGATGAAAAAATTATCATTTCCACAAACCGGGGAGAACCTGTTGCTGCGCTTAATGACGGTTCTCCCTCGGGGAAGGCGTATCGCAATATAGTACGGCGACTGCTTGGTGAGACTGTGCCTTTTTTGGATTTTTACAAGAACCAATCATTTCTCAGTCGGTTGAAAAGAATAATCGGCTTAAGTTAGAAAGGAAGTGGACCATGAACCTGAGAGCTTTGCTCAATGCCCTCACCGGCAGAAAGAGTAGTAAAGATGTGGCAAAAGAGCGTCTGCGTCTGGTGCTTGTCCACGACCGGGCTAGCGTTTCTCCTGAATTTTTGGAAAAAATCAAGGAAGAAATAATCCGCGTTATTTCTAAATATATGGAGATTGACGAAAGCAATACGGTTGTAAATATGCACCGTTCTGATGATTCAGCTATCCTGGAGGCCAATCTTGCCATTAAGGCCATTCGCCGGAATATTCATTAGCTGGCTATTGTTCCCGCTTTACGCTGCATGTTGCTTACCATATAATAAAAGTGCGGGTAATACAAGACCTGCGCTTCTTTTTCTTTGCCGGATTAAAGCTTGACCGCAGGAAGTGGAAAGATGTTTAACCGCAAGCTCCTTCGTAATTTTGACTGGCTGCTTTTGTTTACGGTATTCGCCATAGTGGCAATCAGCCTGATTACTCTTGCCAGCACAACGAAAAGCATCACCCAGAATCCTTTTTATTATACCAAGCAGCAGGCGATACGCTTTGCAGTGGGTTTTGCTTTCATGCTGGCTGTTTTAAGCATTGATTACACCTATTTTTACCGCCTGGCGCCCTACATTTATGCCTTCTCTGTTTTGCTGCTGGTAATCGTGCTTTTTTTCGGCGATGATACCCACGGGGCGCAGCGCTGGATTGATCTTAAATTTATTGAAATACAACCTTCTGAATTTGCCAAGCTGGGAATTATTATTTCCCTGGCCAGACAGCTGACGGCCCAGGAAGGCAGCTTTGACAGCATATTCAGCTGTATCCCGGCTTTTCTCCATGTTGCCCTGCCCATGATACTGATATTTAAGCAGCCGGATTTGGGAACTTCCATGGTGTTCCTGGTAATTGTCTTCGGCATGCTTTTTATGGCCGGGGCCAACATAAAACACCTTCTGACTTACATTACTTTAGGACTTGCGGTCGGGGGGCCGCTTTTGTGGTTTAACTTAAAGCCCTACCAGAAAATGCGCTTGATTATTTTTACCAATCCCTACCTGGATCCTCTAAATTACGGTCTCCAAATAATACAGTCCCTGATAGCGGTCGGTTCGGGAGGCTTGTACGGCAAAGGGCTTTTTGCACCCGGTACACAAAACGCCCTTGGTTTCCTGATAGAAAAAAGAACGGACTTTATTTTTTCCGCCTTTGCGGAAGAAACCGGTTTTATCGGGGCAGTCGTGCTGCTTTTGCTGTTCATGATTCTAATTCTCCGCATTATCCGCCTGGCATCCCTTGCCAAGGATACCTTTGGCATGCTGGTCTGTATCGGGGTTGCCGTAATGATGACTTTTCACGTTCTGGTCAATGTCGGCATGGCAATCGGAATAATGCCGGTTACGGGGCTGCCGCTGCCGCTGATGTCTTATGGCGGCAGTTCACTGCTCATGAACATGATGGCCATAGGAGTAGTGCTGAATATCGGCATGCGCCGGCAAAAGCTTATGTTTTAGTAAATAAACCCATCCCGGGCGGGATGGGTTTCCTTGTCATTTGGGAAAAGGACCGTTTCCTTCCGGAGAAAGCATATCCTGTCCGGGTGTTAAATATATATTGATTAGGACAAACCTCCGGGAGGTGAGAAAAATGAAATATTACAGAAGAAGGCTTGGAAAGCCGGCCGGATTGCGGACAAGAGCGGGGGCGAAAAAAGAGAGCGGGAGTTTCGGCGGCTTCAGCGGCAGCCGCACGGAAACCCTGCCCTTGGCTTTGCTTAAACAGCTGGGCGGGCATATGTATTATAAAACGGTGGCTGTTATTATTGCGGTAATTTGCATAGGTGCTCTGAGCATGCTTGACCTGCCCCCGGTTAACAGGTTTACGGATTATATCTACAGTCTGACGGTGACGCATGCCAGTCCGAAAGCCTGGCTGGAGACAGCAAAAATAGTAGTACAGCCAATCCGGAATCTCCGCCTGCCCAGAAACGGCCGGGCTCCGCAAAGAGACGATATCATAACGGAGGTTGGCGGGCTAAAAAAAATGATTGCTCCTGTCAATGGTGTCCTTGTCGGACCATACGGGGCAAGACCCTCCGCAAACGGTGAGGGCTTGGAGATGCATTATGGCATTGATGTGGCAGCCGAAGCCTTTTCTCCCGTGTATGCCGCATTTTCCGGCAGGGTAATGCAGGTAAGCCGGCATGAGATATACGGTACAACTATTTACCTGCAGCATGAGGATGAAATGGTGACAATCTATGGCAGGGTAACATCCCCCCTGGTTGCTGCCGGAGATGAAGTAAGAGCGGGTGATGAGATAGCCAAAGTGGCCCCGGGTGAAGACGGTGAAAGCCACCTGCATTTTGAGATTTGGGAAGAAAAACAGCCGGTAGATCCGGAAACTTACCTTAACGAAAGTAAATAAAGGGGAGTCCCTGTTTGAAATTATTCCGGCTTGGCGGTATTGTTTTCCGTTTTAACTGGGTTTTTTTGCTGCTGCTTTTTGTCCTGGCTTTTTACGGATACCTGGGGGAAACGGTTATTCTCTTTCTGCTTGTTTTTGCCCATGAAACGGTGCATTTGCTGGTCGCCCGCTCCCGGGGGCTGGAGATAGGTGCCGTGGAACTTTTTCCCTTTGGCGGGGTGGCGACAATTGAAGATGCCCTGGAGCTGGACCCGGAAACAGAAAGCATTGTTTCTCTTGCTGGTCCGCTCTTTAATTTTTTTCTGGCTGCAGCCGGGCTGCTTGTTTATGCCAAAGTCCCGGCCTGGCAGGAAAGTGAATTTTTGCAATTTTTCATTCGCAGCAACCTGGCACTGGCTTTTTTCAACCTGCTGCCCGCCCTGCCCCTGGACGGCGGCCGTATTCTGCGGGCCCGTCTTAACAGCATTATGGGTTTTCAAACGGCCACTGAGACGGCCATACGAATCAGCCGGCTGCTGGCGCTGCTTCTTTTTGCCCTGGGCTTGTACCTGCTGTTTACCGGCCATTTTCATCTAACACTTTTGGCAGCCGCCTGTTTTTTGTTTTATGCCGCGGAAAAGGAGCGGACGGCTTCTCTCTATGCTTTTATTCGCGGTTTGAGCCGCAAGAAGCTGATTCTTTATAAACAGGGCGTGATGCCGCTGGTTACTCTTGTTGCCCTGCAGGAGGCGACATTGAAAGATATCCTGCGGCGCTTTGCCATGAAAAAATACCATCGCATTGTGGTGGTGGACCGGAACGGACAGGTGCTGGGAGAATTTATGGAAAATGAGGTTGTCGGCGCCGTTTTGCGCAGCGGTATTTATGCCCGGGCGGAAATACTTCTTAGATGAGTTGGCTTGTTTTGTTCCTCCGCCCTTTTTATTGTATAATGTTATCATTATTATTGCTGAATTGCAGCAGCGGTAATTTTACTGTTGCGGAAGGAAAAGCAGTGGTAATAGTGTATAAAGGTGAAAAAGGGAAAAAATAACTAAAAGCCGATGAGGGATTTTATGACTGACTACAGGCAATATTTTCTGGAAAAAATTTTACCGCGGCTGGAGAAGCCCACCCGCTACCTGGGCAATGAGGTAAATGCCATCAGCAAAGACCATGGCAAGTGCACGCAGCGCGTCGCCTTGGCCTTTCCCGATTTGTATGAAGTGGGCATGTCCCATTTGGGACTGAAAATACTTTATTACATTATTAATAAAGAAGAACGGTGGCTTGCGGAACGGGTTTTTATGCCCGGTGCCGATCTGGAGGACATTTTGCTCCGGGAGAAGATACCGCTTTGTTCGCTGGAGACCACAACTCCTCTCGGGGAATTTGACCTGCTCGGGTTTACCCTGCAATATGAGTTGTCCTATGCCACCGTGCTGCAGATGCTTAAATTAAGCGGCATTCCTGTGGATGCGGCCGCCCGCGGCGATGCCGACCCCCTGGTGGTAGGGGGAGGCCCCTGCGCCTTTAACCCTGAACCGCTGGCGGATTTTTTTGATTTTTTTATTATCGGTGATGCGGAAGAAGCGCTGCCTGAAGTTTTGCGTATGCTGGAGCGGCATCCCGGGCTGTCCCGGCGGGAAAAACTGCAAAAAATACAGGCTGTCCGGGGTGTATATGTACCTTCCTTTTACAAGGAAATACGGGATGAAGACGGTACATACCGGAAAACGGTGCCGCTGCTTCCGTCTCTGCCCGCGAGAGTTAAGAGGGCCCTGGTGGCTGATTTGGACAAGGCGCCCTATCCTACCGATTTTATTGTCCCTTATGGCAGTATCATCCATGACCGGATGGTCCTTGAACTGTTCCGCGGCTGTACGCGGGGCTGCCGTTTTTGCCAGGCCGGCATTATCTACCGTCCGGTCAGGGAGCGGAAAAAAGAGACTTTGCTTGCTTTAGCCCGCAAGATGGTTAGGTCCACGGGGTATGAAGAAATGGCTTTAAGCTCCTTAAGTTCGGGAGATTACAGCGCCATCGATGAACTTGCCGCCGAACTGGGCCGGGAACTGGCAAAAGAAGGTGTATCCCTTTCTTTGCCTTCCCTGCGGCTCGATTCTTTTTCCGAGGAAATGACCCGTGATTTGCAGCGTGTCAGGAAAAGCGGCCTGACCTTTGCTCCCGAGGCGGGTACGCAGCGCTTGCGTGACGTGATAAACAAGAATATTAGAGAGGAAGATTTACTGCAGGCTGTCGGCAAGGCTTTTGCCGCCGGCTGGACAAGAGTTAAGCTTTATTTCATGATTGGGCTGCCGACAGAAACGGATGAAGACTTAGCAGCCATTGCCCGGCTGGTCCGCCGGGTTGTGGCGGTTTACAGGGAAGCGGGGAATCGCGGCCGGCCGCAAGCAACCGTTTCCGCATCCGTATTTGTTCCTAAGGCACATACACCATTCCAGTGGGTGGGGCAAATCTCCCGCCAAGAAATGTTGCGCCGGCAGGAACTGCTGCGCAGGGCGCTGCGCATTCCGGGCGTCCAGTTTCAGTGGCATGACGCGGATGCGAGCATTTTGGAAGCCGCTCTTGCCCGGGGCGGCCGGGAGTTAATCCCCGTGATCAGGCAGGCTGCCGATTTGGGATGCAAGCTTGACGGCTGGGACGAGTATTTTGATATTGCACGCTGGCAGCGGGCCTTTAGTGAAAACGGGCTTAATTTGTTTGCCTGCGCGGAAAAGCGGTTTAGGCCGGAAGACCCCCTGCCGTGGGATCATCTTGATGCCGGAGTAACAAAAAAGTATTTATTAAGGGAGTTCCGCCGCGCCTTAAAGGGCGAGACAACCCCGGACTGCAGAGAGGGATGTCTTGGCTGCGGCATGGCTCTGCTATTGCCCGATGATGCAGGAAAAGGAGTTTGTACCGTTGCGGATTTGGATTAAATTCAGTAAAGACGGTTTGCTGCGTTTCTTGTCCCATTTGGATCTTTTGCGGCTCTGGCAGAGAGCACTCCGGCGGGCCGGACTGCCTGTTGCTTACAGCAGGGGCTTCAACCCCCACCCCCGTTTGTCTTTCGCCTCCGCCCTGCCCGTTGGTATTGCAAGCAGGGCCGAATATGCGGATCTAGAGTTCCGGGAAGAAATTTCCGCAGGGGATATTGAGAGGCTTAAGTCCGCTTTGCCTTCCGGGATTGACATTGTGCGGTGGCGCCGGGTTCCGGCAAGGGCTCCTTCGCTGATGAGCCTGGTACGGGCTTGCCTTTGGACAGTTCCTTTACCGGCGGGAGATTTGAACCGGCATCTGGAGAGGCTGCAGTTGTCGGATGAATTGCCGGTCAGGAGAAAGACTAAAAAGGGTGAGAAAATTATTGATATCAAGCCTCACATCTATTCCCTGGAAGCTGACGGGAAGGGAAAGCGGCTGGAGATGCTTTTGGCCTGTGGCAGCGAAGGGAGTGCCAAACCGGTTGAAGTTTTGGCGCTTTTGCCCCTGCAGTGGGATACTGCGGGCCTGCTGCGCACAGAAATACTGCTTGCTGCCGGAGACTGCCTGCAGGCGCCCATGCATGTTCTCCTGAAAGAAAAAGAGGTGTCTTTGAATGCAGAAGAAGATTATTATCAACTGCGAAAATAAGCAAACCAGGGTTGCAGTCCTGGAAAACGAAAAACTGGTGGAGATATACCTGGAACGCCCTATCTACCAAAGAGTTGTGGGCAACATATACAAGGGCGTGGTTGCCAATGTTTTGCCGGGAATGCAGGCCGCCTTTGTTGACATAGGGCTGGAACGGAACGCCTTTTTATATGTGGATGATGCCATCCAGCAAAACAGTGACGGTAAAAGGAAGCCAATAGAAAAAATGCTGCGTCCAGGCGATGAAATTATGGTACAAGTAATAAAGGAACCCTTTGGCAGCAAGGGCGCCCGCGTGACGAGACAGATTACCCTGCCCGGCCGTCATCTGGTTCTGATGCCTACTGCCAATTATACGGGGGTTTCCAGGCGGATTGAAAACGCTGAAGAAAGGGAAAGGCTGCGCCAGATAGTGGAAAAACTGCGTCCGGAGAACATGGGACTGATTGTCCGCACCGTTGCGGAAGGAACGGATGCGGCGACTTTACGGCAGGATTTAAATTTCTTAAAGCCGCTCTGGGAGCGGATAAAAAACCGTTTTCGCCAGAAGGCCGCTCCCTGTCTGATTTATCAGGATTTGGATCTGATTTACCGCATCATCAGAGACCTTTTTACGGAACAGATCGACCAGTTGGTAGTTGATACACGTTATGAATATGAAAAAATCCTGGAAACGCTGGAAGTAATTGATCCATCGCTGAAGGACAGAGTGGAGTTTTATTGCAGCAAGACTCCCATCTTTGATGCTTACGGCATTGAAGCGGAGATAGAACGGGCCCTGTCCCGTGTTGTCTGGCTGGACTGTGGGGGGTACCTGGTGTTTGACCATACGGAAGCCCTGACGGTAATTGATGTCAACACCGGTAAATATATAGGCAAAACCAACCTGGCCGATACGGTTTTGAAAACAAATTTGGAAGCGGCGGCGGAAATCATGCGGCAAACGAGGCTGCGGGATATCGGCGGAATTATTATCATTGATTTTATAGATATGGAAAATGAGGAACACGGCCGCCAGGTGCTGGATCTGCTGATAGAAAAAAGCAAGCTCGACCGGACAAAAACCCATGTTTTGGGATTGACCGGCCTTGGCCTTGTGGAAATGACACGCAAAAAAGCGCGGCAGGGTCTTGATGCCGTGCTGCAGCAAAGCTGCCCCTACTGCAACGGCCGCGGCAAAGTACTGGCATCCGAGGTCGTCAGCGCCCGTGTAGAAAGACAGCTGCGCAGTTTTCTGGACGGACTGGATGCCGAGGCTGTATTAATTGAACTACACCACAGCGTAGCAGGCCTTTTAATCGGCCCCAACGGTTCTTACCTGCGCAAACTGGAGGAGGAAACGGGCAAAAACATCTTTATCCGCGGCAACGACGCCATCCACATTGAGAAATACCGGATTGTGGCCGTGGGCAGCCTCTCGGATGTGCAGGCGCAGGCTTTCCCCGTATCTGTCGGAGAAAGGCTGAAAATAAAGGTGGAGGAGCCTCATGCCAACAATCCTTACGACGGTATTGCCCGCATCAGCGGTTTTGTTATCGACATCCAGTCCGGGGGGGCTTACGTGGGAGAAACTGTGGAGGTGGAAATCCAAGAGGTGGCCAAAACCTTTGCCCGGGCGATAATTGTTTGAATTGACAAAGCAGCAAGCACTGTGCTAGAATATTATGGCGGCTATCGCAAACCGCGCGGCCGGGGTTCTAAACCGCATGGTACCTCTGCCGGCGAGTCTTTACAGGAAGGTGAAATGATTTCATGTATGCAATCATCGAGACAGGCGGTAAGCAGTACCGGGTGGAAGAAGGTTCAGTCCTTGATGTCGAACTGCTTCCCGCAGAAATCGGGGCAACAGTAAGCTTTGACCGTGTGTTGGCGGCAAAAAAGGAAGACAAGCTTGAGGTGGGAAGGCCTTATCTCAAAGGAGCAGTTGTCCATGCCAAGGTTTTGGAGCATGGTAAACACAAGAAAATAATTGTGTTTAAATATAAAGCCAAAAAGAATTACCGGCGCAAACAGGGCCACCGCCAGCCCTTTACCAGGGTTTTAATTGAAAAAATTGAGGTATAATCCATGGTCCGCGTCAGTGTCAAAAGGCAGGACGGCGCGGTTGCTGCCGTAAGGGTAGAGGGCCATACCGGCAGCGCTCCAAAGGGCGAGGACATTATCTGTGCCGGTGTTTCAGCCCTGGTGCAGACTTTTTACTTTAGCGTACGGCGCCTCCTGCAGGTAGACGCAGAAGCGGATATCCGCGACGGTTACTTCAGTTTTTCCGTCCCCAGCGGACTGCCGCCCGAAAAACAGGAAAAAGTGGCGTTTTTGGCTGAGAGCATGCTGATAGGACTTGATGAAATTAACCGGAGCTACCCGGGGTTTTTGCAAGTGTATGATGATGGGAGGTGAACTCCGATGATGATGGATTTACAATTATTTGCCCACAAAAAAGGTGTCGGGAGTTCGCGCAACGGCCGTGACAGCAACCCCAAATTCCTTGGGGTAAAACGTGCGTGCGGCCAGACAATTTCTGCCGGCGGCATTATCGTAAGGCAGCGCGGCACTAAAATCCATCCCGGAAAAAATGTCGGCAGGGGCAAGGATGATACCCTGTTCGCTTTAATTGACGGAGTAGTTGTTTTTGAACGCAAGGGCCGGGACAAAAAACAGGTCAGCGTTTACGCAAACGGAGAAGCTGTCTAGAGCACTGATTTCTGTAATAAACCGGAGATACTCCGGTTTGTTTTTTTTACAGAATGCCTGAAGCAAAAATTAAAGGTTTAAGGAAGAGTTGCCATGCAAGATTTCCCTCAAGCTGTGGAAAAACTGCTTAAATACCACCGCCATGATATCATGAATATACTGCAGGTTATCAGCGGTCTTGCCCAGCTGCAAAAAAAGGATAAACTTTTTGCCTACATACGCAAGGCAAGCGAGGAAATACAACAGTTCAGCCGTTTTATCGGCTGCGGCGATATACGGTTTGCCCTCATAGTTTATGAAGAACTGCTGAAAGAATTTAAGGGCACTTACAGCCTGCACGTGGAAAACACTGTGCCCTTAATCGCAAAAGACATCCTGCAGTCATTGCCTCTTGTGCTTGCGGCAGTTCGCGAGTGCCTGGCTGATTGCAACTGTCCCCATTTAAAAGTTCGTATCCAGGGCGGAGATATATCGGAACTGTGGCTGGTGCTGCCGGGAAGAGCCATAAATGACTCTTCTTTCTGGCGGCCTGCGGAGAAGACTGCAGAAAAGTGCGGCATCTCCACACTGCAGGAAAAAGGAAAGTTTTGTATACTTTTGGATAAACAGGCTTTCCCGGGAGAAAATAAGGCAGACAGAAGCGAGCGGCAGGAGTGATAAGTTTGTTTGTAGACCGGGCAAAAATATATGTCAAGGGCGGCAACGGAGGGAACGGAGCCGTATCGTTCCGCCGTGAGAAATATGTGCCTTTTGGCGGGCCTGATGGCGGTGACGGAGGCCGCGGCGGCAATGTCGTTTTTCAGGTTGACCCCGGTATGCGCACGCTGCTGGATTTTCGCTACCAGCAGCATATCAAGGCCGGTCGCGGCGAACATGGCAAAGGGAAGAATATGCACGGCCGCAGTGCCGGGGATAAAATAGTCAAGGTCCCTCCCGGCACGCAAGTCAGGGATGCGGAGAATAACAAACTGCTTGCCGATTTGGTAAAAGCGGGCGAAACTTATATTGCGGCGAAAGGAGGCCGGGGAGGACGGGGCAATGCACGCTTTGCCAGCGCCACTGACAAAGCTCCCCGCTTTGCGGAAAAGGGCGAACCCGGTGAAGAGCGCTGGCTATGGCTGGAGCTGAAGTTAATTGCCGATGTTGGCCTTGTTGGCTTCCCCAATGCGGGAAAATCCACTTTGCTGTCCCGGGTAACGGCAGCCCGTCCCAAGATTGCTTCCTATCCCTTTACCACACTGAGCCCGAACCTGGGTATTGTACAGGTGGAAGGAGTGGAGCCTTTTGTTATGGCCGATATTCCGGGGCTGATTTCAGGAGCCCATGCAGGAGCGGGACTTGGCCACAGTTTCCTGCGCCATATTGAGCGTACCCGCTTGCTTTTGCAGGTAGTTGACGCTGCGGGGGTGGACGGCCGCAGTCCCCTGGAAGACTACCGCCAGATTGAAAAGGAACTGGAACTCTATGGCGAGCGCCTTGCTTTGCTTCCCCGGGTGGTGGCTGCCAATAAAACCGATTTGCCGGAGGCCGAGGAGGGTGTGAAGCAGTTGCGTTCTGTGCTTGGTGAAGAAAATGTTTTTCCCATTTCCGCCGTTACCGGCAGCGGTGTGCGGGAACTTATCTACCATATTGCCCGGCTGCTTGAGGAATTGCCGCCGGGGGGCATTTCTACGGAAGAACAGGCAGTGGTTCTTAGGCCGGGCGATGAGGAAGATGCGCTGGCAGTAGTACAGGAAAGCGGTATTTTCATTATGAAGGAGAAACGTCTGGAAAAACTTGCTGCCATGACCGATTTTAACAATGAAGAAGCGGCAAAGCGTTTCCAGCGGCTTTTCCGCCTGCGGGGATATGAAGAAGCATTGAAAAAAGCCGGTGCACAAAACGGAGACACGGTAAAGATCGGTGATTTGGAATTTATTTTTCAGGAGGAAGACTGATTACGGGGTGAGGATATGACATTGCAGTTGCCAAAGATAAAAAACGGTTTATCCATAGGAATCATGGGAGGGACATTTGACCCTATTCACCTGGGGCATTTGGTTATTGCCGAGGAAGTACGCATTCAGTTTAAACTGGACAAGGTTATATTTGTGCCGACCGGCCATCCGCCGCACAAACCTGCCGCCGGCGTTACCAACCCTGAACACCGTTATTTAATGACTGTTCTTGCTACCATGAACAATCCCTATTTTACCGTTTCGCGAGTAGAGATAGACTGTCTAAAGGGAACAACTTACACCATTGATACTATTCGTTTTTTCAAGGAGTATTTCGGAGGTGACGTTAATTTATATTTTATAACCGGCGCCGATGCCATTATGGAAATAACCTCCTGGAAGGATTACAAGGAACTGGTCTCCATCTGTCACTTTATCGCCGCTACGCGGCCGGGCTATACGCTGAAAAAAGTAAAGGACACAATCAGGAAAAAATGCCCGGAAGTGCTGGAACAAATTTCAGTTTTGGAAATACCGGCCATGCAAATTTCATCAACATTAATCCGTGAACGGGTCCGCGCCGGAAAACCTATAAAGTACTTAACTCCTGATTCTGTAACGGCATATATTTACAAAAACGGTCTCTACAGAGATGTCTCACACAAGGTATAAAACGCAGCTTCAATCAGATACTACTACTAGGCTTGGAAAGTGAGGTGAATGCAGCATGGTAAAAACCATTTATGTCGGTAATATTCCCTGGTCAACCACTGCAGAAGAGTTGAAAGAATTTTTCAGTGAAAAGGGGCAAGTAATCAGCGCCAGAATTATTACTGAAAAGTCTACAGGACGTTCCAGGGGCTATGGATTTGTAGAAGTAGCCGAGGAGGATGCGGAGAAAATAATCAATATGAACGGAGCGGAACTGGATGGCAGGAAGCTGGTGGTTAATGAAGCAAAACCACGTCCTGAACAGTAACGAGGCAACATCTGTTGCCTTTTTTCTTTTGCCAAAATCGCTGTGGCGGGCAGTTTTGCCGCAGCAGGAAAAGCCTGCCTTTTTGTCGAAGCTAGAAGCGGTGATCAAATGACTGAAAAGGAAATTTCCCGCAGGCTGAGGAAGATGCTTTCACCAAAACTGTATAACCACTGCGCCGGAGTGGCGGAAACTGCCGGCAGGCTGGCTGAGTCACTCGGTACAGATGTTGAAAAGGCCCGGCTTGCCGGATGGCTGCATGATGCTGCGCGCGAGTGGCCGGGAGAACGACTGCTGCAGTTTGCGCAGGATAATAATCTTAATGTCGATAAATACAGCCGGGAAGAGCCAATCCTTTTACACGGACCTGCCGCCGCCCTGCTCGCCCGGCAGTGGGGAGTCACAGACAGGGAAGTGCTGGATGCAATAGAGAACCATACCCTTGGCAGGCCGGGAATGTCCCTTTTGGCGCAGATAATTTATCTGGCCGATAAAACCGAACCGGGCCGTTCTTACCCGCAGGTGGAAGCGCTGCGTGATTATGCCGCCGTTGATTTCCGGAAGGCCCTGCGGATGGTTGCTGCCAACAGCATTTCATACCTGCTGCAAAAAGAGAATATAATTCACCCCTTGTCTCTCGATTTTTGGAACTGGCTGGTGCAGAACCGGCAGAAGGGAGTGTAGATGGTGCCCTATTATTATACGGTAAGAAGAAAACGGCGAAAAATAAAGAAAGGCCGTTTATTCTTTCTCTTGGCTGTCTTCCTCTTTTTGATCCTGCTTTTTTCCGCTTCCCGTTTTTTCCGTTCGCTGGAGGAGCTAAAGGACAATTCTTCCTGGGCGCAGGGGCTGCCTGTCCCGGAAAAGGGAGAGCCGGAACATGTGCTGATTTACAGTGTAGCAGGCGGTGAAAGGGACGCCCGGGTTACCTGCATATGCCTGGCGGCGGCGCATCCCGACAGCAATTCTGTCCGCCTGTTGCTGATTCCTGTAAATACCTTGCTGCCGGACGCTGAAGACACTTCGACATCTTTGGCGGCAGCCTACAAAGGCGGGCGGGAAAAACTGCTTGCCGCGGCGGAAAATTTGCTTGCCGTAAAAATTCATGCTTTTCTGGAAATAGAGGAAGACGCCGCTGAAGAAGTAATTAAAGCAATGGATCTGTCTTTGGAGGATGTGGCGCCGGCCGCGGCGGCGCAAGGCATTTCCGCTTATTTGTCGAACGGTAATTCCTCCCCGGAAGAGCAGTTTGAAGCAAGGCGGCAGCTTTTTGCTTCCCTGACAGGGAAAATAATGCAGGGAAATTACATAAAAGACATCCTGAATTTCCGCCGGGCAGTGCCTCTTTTGACAACGAATTATTCCTGGCGGGAAGTAATGGCTCTGATAAAAAGATACGAGAAGTATTCATATGCTGAAAGTGCCGAGTCCTACGTTTTACCCGGGAACTGGGATGCGACGGACGAAGGAATTTACTATGTGGCCGATATGGACAGCATATCTTCGTCTGTAATCTGGCTTGACAGCAAGAGCGTAACAGTGCCAAGGGAAGAGGTTACAGTGGAGGTATTAAACGGCTGCGGGACCGCAGGGGTAGCGGGCAGTGTGGCGGAGCTGCTGAGAAATGAAGGCTACGATGTGGTAAGGGTAGATAATGCCGATAATTTCGATTATGAACGTTCTCATGTTGTCTACCGCGATACATGCATAGATGCGGCCAAAGAGATAGCGCAAATAGTTAAAAACGCCGACCTGTTGAAGGTAAAGGAAGAAGACGGAAATTACGGCAGTGATGTATCAATAACAGTCATTATTGGGAAGAATTATAGTACAGATGACGGGGAGGGATCTGTTGTTGACTGAGATGCTGCAGGGATTAGTCAGACTGATCGTTGAAGCAGCCGAAGAAAAAAAAGCCGCAGATATCGTAATAATAGAAGTGGGCAAGGTATCTCTGATTGCAGACTGTTTTATAATTGCCGAGGGGGCCAGTAAAACCCAGGTACAGGCCATTGCCGACGCTATTATGGGAAAAACAAAGACAGCGGACTATCCTTTGCTCCATAAAGAGGGTTATGATGAGGCACTTTGGATCCTCCTGGACTATGGGGCGGTGGTTGTTCACCTCTTCCAGCCCGAACAGCGCCGGTTCTACAACCTTGAACGCCTCTGGGGACATGCCCCGGTGATTGATGCAGGCAGCAGTTACCAGTAGTTAGTGTAAAATTACTTTAGGTTTTTGGAAGGATAATCTTTTAAGAAAGCGAAGAGGAACCTCACATCGAGATGAATACCCCCAAAAGGAGGCAGAGG
>JGI24713J26584_10000144_pt1 | contig 47640 bp, 49 predicted proteins | sample BioPla4DNA1_FD_26584 | JGI IMG/M metagenome (IMG submission 26584) | reverse complement strand
ACTCCGTATAAAAATTATACTCCGTATAAAAATTATACTCCGTATAAAAATTATACTCCGTATAAAAATTATACTCCGTATAAAAATTATACTCCGTATAATTGAAACTTGGAAATCCTTTATTATAGTAATATTTCTATTTAAAGTTATTTTTAATTTTCAACATATGTAAATAGCAAATAGGTATTCGATATTGGATTTAGTAAATCCCTTATATAAGGGTATCATTTTGCAATGCTTCATTTAGATTACACTGCAAAAGACGTTTGCCTCCAATATAATAAGCTAAAGCAACAAAGCCAATGATAACAAGGCTAAACAGTAAAATAGGTAATATCGGTAACTTTGTTAATACTTCCATGGGATTTAAATAGCTGGCCTTTATTGCAAATACCTCAAATATCCCAGTAAGCAAAAGTGTTATTAGAAGCGGGCGTCCTGCAATAACTAAGGCTTCAATAATAAATATTTTTCGCATACCAAACGGAGTGAGTCCAACGGACATATACTGAGCGAATTCTCGCTTTCTCTGATATATAAAACCAAGTGTATAGGAAAATACATTTGCAATTCCAATAACTGCAAGTAAGAAACAAAGGGAACCAAATACTAACTTATAAGCTTTAAAAATTTTATCATTAGTAATCTTATTTTGAATTCGATTATCGCTTTCTATTTCATATGCTGTACCTATAAGTTGTGCTATGTTATCTTCCAAATCATTCAATTCTTCAAGAGTAACCCCTTCTCGGCTCAGTATTCGAATATAGGTGTCTGCTTCAGCACCTTCTACTTGTCCCGATATTTTTTCCCATAAAGACTGGGAAATAAATTGTACCAATGAATAATCGGAGTATTCTTCCCGTAAAACCGGAACTTGCTGAGTAAAACCAAGCACAGGGATTTTATCTGCTTCTTGATTTTTTTCAGTATTTTTCAAGTTAATTGTTGCTCTATTTTCCTTCACAAAGGGTATATATTTTCTATAACGAAAAACGCTGTTTATACTATCCCATATTTCATTCAAAATGATTGTTCCCTCCAGCTTAGGCTGTATACCGATTTCTTTACAATATTCTTTAAATGCCTCATCATCCATTATTACAATAGGAGCCTCTATTAGCCATGAACCGTCACTCTTAGTTACAGATTTCCCTGCAACCTTCTCTAAACCGCCAAGTTTAACTAAGTCATCACTGATCCAATCTTCTGAAACTGAAATTATTGATTTTGCCTTTTGATAAACAATTATGTCCCGAACTCCTTCAAGCCCACGGAGCTTGTCCGTGTAATCAAATTCTTCTATCTTGGTATCCTTTACAGTCACCATTACATCCCATGCATCCTGATACCTTTCGAAATAAGTATGCTTTGTACTAATATCCATAAGGGTAAGCACACACATCATCAATGTAAATCCCAGAAAAGACAATGTCAAAGATAAGGAAGATGTACGTAGTGCCTTTTTTTGAGCCTTTAGGGCATTTGCAGCTAGCTCNCCTTCCATGCCAAACATTCTAGATAGTATTCGAGGATTTCTTTTTCTTTTTAGCATAGACTTNTTTGTACCTAATATGGCTTCTAGTGGTGTAAGTTTGCTNATTTTTCTGGCAGGCAGCCAGGCAGAGAAAAACACCGTCAATACCGAAGCTAAAATAGTAATCACAGATATAAGGGGATGGTAACAAAAAGTACCCTCATAGCGGCCCGCTATATCCTTGGCTATATAATTTGCTCCCTCTAAGGCACCTACACAAGCAAAAATCCCCAACAAATAACCTAGCAAAATCGGTACTACACAAAGTATGGCAGCTTCTTGAAGCAGACAAGCCAAAATTTGCTTCGGAGTAGCTCCAATGCTGGAAAAGATACCGAATTGATGTATCCTTGCACCCATAGACACTGCAAAAGAATTTCGAATAATCAAAACCAGTGAAAATGATACAATAAATAACACCCCTAGATAAAATGAAAGCAATAGGGGCGGCTCCTTGTCAGAGGGATCATGAATTAAATATCTAGATAAAAGTAGAGAATGATATGAGGCTGCATCTGCTTCCAATCCCAACTTATTAATAATTTGGGGCAAATCTTGGTAAATTGTCCTCATGTTGTTAAAGTAAATATCAACTACTATTTTCTTCCCTTGGGACAAGTCTTCATTTACCAGAACCCTTTTCACATTAGGAAAATCCTGAATTGTATTTATATCTGCTTCATCTATATCTCCCACAATTCGTCCCTGCCAATCCCCTTCCTCTAGAGTAATCATATCAATCTCAGATATCCAAGAATTATAAAAGAGAGTGCATAAGAAAGACAAAAAGAATGTGGAGATAAAAGCAGCCACCATGATTGACAGGCTAGAAGCACGGTTGTTCTTAATATAACTGGCACAATAATCCTTCCACATATTATTCACCTCGCCTCTGATCCTTGATAATTCTTCCATCCTCAATGGTTATAATACGATCTGCTTCCTGTGCAATCTTTTCATCATGGGTGATTAAAAGGATTGTCTGTTTAAGATCATGGTTAGACTGCTTTAGAAGCTCAATAATCTCCTTTGAATTTTTACTGTCAAGATTTCCGGTGGGCTCATCAGCAAGTAGTAGTACAGGCCGGTAAATCAAAGAACGGGCAATGGCAACACGTTGCTGCTGTCCTCCGGATAGTTGATGTGGTAAAGCCTCCAGTTTATCAGTAATTCCCAAAATGCTTACAATTTTCTCAAAGTATTCTTTGTCCGGTTTTCTTTTATCCAGAATTATAGGCATAAGGATATTTTTTCTCACCGTTAAAGTAGGAATCAGATTATAAAATTGATAGACTAGTCCTACCTTAGTTCTTCTAAAAATGGCGGCAGATGTGGCATTTAGTTTACTAATATCCACACCATCTACGATTACAGTTCCTTTTGTAGCTTTATCAATACTGGCTATAATATGTAGTAAGGTTGATTTGCCGGAACCTGAGGCTCCGACTATAGCCACAAACTCCCCTTTATCAACAGAAAAATCAATTCCATTAAGTGCATGAACCTGATTGTTACCTTTTCCAAATACTTTTTCTACATTGCTACATTTTAGTATTTCCATTTTCCACCTCCATGAAATATCTGGGTTAAAGCTTATCAATCCTTTCCCTGATATAAAATCGACATTACTTTTGCTTTGAAATGAGCCATTACAGAAAAACTATTCAAACTTATAAATTATAATATTAATAAAATTATATGCTTTTGTCAATTTTAGTCAATACTTTTATGGACTAAACTCCAAAATAATCATATATTTAATCTTCAAAAATATTATCATCTGTATTAAATCTATTATCATTACTATAACTTACTTTTTACTATATCCTTTAAAACAGGCAAAACTTCATTTTCAAACCATGGATTACGTTTCAACCAACCGAGATTTAATGGTGAAGGATGAACCAAGGGAAAATATTCCGGTAAGTATTTATGGTAATTTCTCACGGTTTCAGTCAAATTTCTCTCACGTCGTGTATTTAGATAGTATTCTTGTGCATAGCTTCCAACAAGAATTATTGTTTCAATATTTGGCATTTCCTTTAGTATAATCGGATGCCATTTTTCTGCAAACCCCTTCCTAGGAGGAATGTCACCACTTTTTGCTTTTCCTGGATAGTAGAAATCCATAGGTAAATGGGCAATACGATTTGTTGTATAAAATAATTCTCGAGAAACCCCAATCCATTCTCTCAACCGGTCACCACTTAAATCATTCCAAAATAAACGGGTTTCTTCTGCTTTTCGTCCAGGTGCTTGTCCGACTATGGCAATCCGTGCCTCAACTGAAGCTTTAAATAATGGTGGTATCCCTTTTTTTGTATAAGATTCGTTCATGGGGTCATTCATGATTTCTTGTTTAATCTTTTCGAATATCATCATACAACTTACATTCCTTTTAATATCAATTTTTGTAATTTAATTTCTTGAACCTTGTATCTTTTAATTATTTTTTATGTACTAATATAGAATTTCCCCTGTTTTACCTGTAATTATAAATCTTTATTTTATCTCCTTCAATTTATTAAATAAACTATTCAGTTAAAAACATCCATATAATTAGTTTAAAAACAACCTCATTATTACTACAAGATTATTACAACTGAAATTTTCATTTCATTATCACCAAGTATATAATCTTGTAATTAATAAAGAGGTTATTAAAATGAATATTATGTTTTAACCTTATTACCTACCTTAATGCATTAGTCCCCCATGAAAATAACATTCATATACTTTTATCTCATTACAGTAGATTTCTTCATACCCCTGAAACCAAGTAAAATCCCCCGCAACTTTACATTTATACAAGTATTCTCCCGATTGATAATATTCTGGACCTCGATAGGGCATATTTTTATCTGCTTTTCTAAGAGCTTCCTTTAAAAAGTTTCCACTAAACTTATCTTTTAGAACCCGTCCTAGATAATTCATGGCATAAACGGCTTTTCCATCTTTCCAAATAGCCTCCTGCCCTGCAAATTGTTCTCCTCCCACATATGTATCATGATATATGAAAGGTCCATTTGTATACTGATAATCATGGGAATCAAATCTTGTTGAAGTAGTTTCATTCATAAATGCTGCATATGTGTTTTTATTTGCTTCAAGTCTGAAATCTATCAGTTGGTCTAAATCTGTCTTTGTATCAGATGAAACATTGATCATACACTCTTGATCTCTAACCAGATAATCCACAGTCACATTAAATAGATTACTAATTTGAATTAAATTTGAAATATCCGGATAAACCTGTCCTGACTCCCATTTAGCAACGGCCTGTCTTGATACATTAAGTTTCTCAGCCAATTCTTCCTGTGTGAAGCCTTTATTTTTTCTTAAAAGTTGTAGTTTTTCGGAAAATATCATTATTAGCACCTCCGAGATAATTCTACGCCAGCCAAGTTACAATAGACATAACCCAATGTTTGCGATTGTGCTACTTTTGTTATACATGTTCTTAAATTTCCCTTTTGTTTTTTAGTACAAGATATACTTTATTAATAGCTTTCTTATTTCTTTATTAGATTGCCCTTATTAAAATTTATGTAGAACTCTACTAATTCCTCCGGCAATAAGGGCTTACTATAGTAATATCCTTGGACTTCGTCACAGTTTAGTCTTTTAAGTATATTTAATTGTTCCTCTGTTTCAACACCTTCAGCTATTACAATCTTATCAAATGTATGGGCATATTCTATAAAATGCTTCACCAGTTCCTCAATTTCAATCTTATGAATCCTATCAATAAAGTATTTATCGATTTTCAATTTATCAAAAGGTATTTCATTTATACTCATAAGGGAGTTATAACCGGTTCCAAAATCATCAATAGAAATTTTATATCCTAATTCTTTTAAAAAGTACATTTTTTCTATTAATTTTTTATCATCATAGGCTATGGCTCTCTCTGTAATTTCAATTTCAAAATCTAATCGTTCAAGATTTTTGCTGGTAATAATATCTTTAGCCCATGCAGTAAAGTTATCGTCGATTAATTCGTTTACAGAGGTATTAATAGAACATTTTAAATCTATCCCTTTACTTTTCCAATTATTTATCTGTGTTGTTGCACTGTCAAAAACATATTTAGCAATTCTATTAATAAATCCGATTTCTTCTGCGATTGGAATAAAGATATTTGGCCCGATATGCTCATTACCGTTTCTTTTCCATCTTACCAAGGCTTCAACACCGGAAATCCTATTGTTAATGATATCAATTTTAGGCTGGTACATTACATACAATTCATTTCTATCAATAGATTCAAGCAGTGAACCGGTGATATTTTGAACTTCTCTTCTTCTGCTTTCTAAGTCAACATTGTAATAATAAAGGCCTGATTCCTTTTCTTCTCCTTGTTCATAAGCTATCCGGGCTTTATTATATATTTCAATTGGTGTAATTTCTTCCCCCTTATACTCATAAATACCGACTTTTAACGATACTCTAATTTTATATCCCCCCATAGAAACAGGGAAATCAAAATAATCTTCTAAAATTTCCTTTATTTTTTCTTCATAGTCGTAATTGCAACTTTTACATGCCAGTATAATTAATTCATCTTTTTCATAAGAGTAAATGGCATTTCGTCCACAACAGTGACTTAACTTCTTGGCCAAATTATCTACTATAGCAAATACTAATTTATTATCAACGTATTTTTCTATATCATTAAGGTTGGTTAACTTTATTGAAAATAGCTTAAATTTCTCTTTTGATTTACTTCTTTCTTCAATATCACGTAAAAGCTTCTGGGCATTGGGAAGATTGTAAAAAGGACTTTTTAGGTTTAATCTATTTATTCTTTCAAACATATATCCCGTTAAAAAACCTATCAATAAAAATATTAATAAACGAGAAATCCAATTTATTGGATCCTGCATAATACCATTTGGAACATCTAGAGGTATGAAAGGTCCTACTAATATACCGCAAACTACTCCTGCTATTAAGCCGCTATAAGTTCCCCAAAAAAGTGAAGATAGAATTATTGGTATATACAATAATTGTACAAATACCATCTTGGTTCCACCTGTTATATAAATCAATTGTAAAATTGCAACAACGAGAATACTTATCAGGAGGATTTTAAATAAGTTATTTCGATATTTTTTACTAGTAGGTCCTTTTAGCCAGTTCATGAGGTATTTCTCCTTTCACGGTGGAGTTAGTGAGTAATAACTATATTAAAAAATCCATATTTATAATCATTTTTTATATTTTATCATATATGCAATTTTACAACAATACGTCATTATTCTACATCTAATATTTATATTTTACATAATATCATTATTTTCATGTTTTTTATCAATGCCTTAATCCAAAGCGTTTGTTTAGGCGAATTGTCTCAATAAGGGCGCAATATTTATCTGCAAAACAAATAATTAGGGCCTCTTTACTTTTAGGAATTTTGGTAATAGTTAGTGGCCACATATGGCTACGAATTGCCTCTTGTACTTTTTCAGGAACATCAAAATTTTTTACTGCATTAATACATGCAATCTCTGGGTGATCAAAACCATGGGTTTTACGGGAAGGGTCACCATCGTGCCAGTCATATAGATATAAATCGTGAAGCATAGCTGCTTCTACTAATTTCTTTTCATCCGCATTAAGATGTAATTTTTCATTAATAAGATAACTTATCCAAGCTACATTTTCGCAGTGCTCCAAGGTAGTAGTTGTACCATGCTGAATATAGTTATCCATCTGTTTTACTACATCGGATTCATAATAATCTTTAATCAGTTCGACAAATTGTTTTTCACGAAGTTGTTTTGCTATCCGATTTTTTCTCCCCGGAAGTTTAAAAACTGCAATACGTTGAATTGCTTTCAAGTAAAATGAATTCCGATTACCATAGACCCGGTTTACAATATCAGTCATGTGATTTTGAAATGCTTCTTCTATGGAAGCTACATATTTCTGAAAGTCCGTTAGTGACGATATTGTTAGTGTAGTATCTATTGAAATAATAGAAACAAGTATAAGAGACAAGATAAATAATAAAGATTCAGGTAAAAAACTAAGTCCTCTATCTACTAGGGGTATCAGGACTTCCATGGCCAGTATTGCGGCAAAGCCAAATGCAAGTGATGTTGGCACACTTGTCCTTCCCTTGATATTTAGCCATATATCACTGTAATCCCACCACCGTGCCTTGAACAGTTTTTCAAGAGCCCATGATGTAGGATATTCTAAAAGCATGCTTACAATAAAGCCAAGCATAAATATCATCCACCATTTAATACTGGGCAGATAACCGGCTTTTATCAAGTCATATATGATAAAGCCCAGTACTGACGCAAATCCATAAATAGGACAAATAGGACCATAAAGAAAACCCCGGTTAGCCCACTTATGTTCTCGAATAGTACAATATATACTTTCCCAAATCCAACCAAAGAAACTAAAAATGAAAAAGGCAATAATATATTTATTCAAAAAAATCACTCCTTTTCATTTTGCTATTAAATTAAGACTTTACATATATATATCATATTTTTGTCATATTTAGCTACATTATAGAACATTAATTTATGTATGGACAAGAAAAAAATCCAAGTAAGAGTATTCTTGGCTTTTTTATTTGTCTTATAAACTCTTATATAATTATATGGTTTTACGGAATAAATTTTTTTTATAATTAATATTATGAAAAACTTTTTTTATTTTATTATTGAAATAGAGATATGCAAATGATATGATAAATATATAGCTTTAAGCCGCAAAACGGCAGAATGGAGTTTTTTTATGAACTATATGAAGCAATTTGGAATTATACTACTGGTTTCCTTTCTTGGAGAAGTATTAAAGCATTTTCTTTCTCTCCCCATACCGGCTAGTATATATGGACTACTCCCATTGGAACTTACAAACAACTGATTGAGTGGTACAATAAAGGTGACCTTGATTTTTCTCAAGTACGAACAGTTAATCTAGATGAATATAAAGGTCTTGAACCTGACAATCCTCAAAGCTACTACTATTTTATGTATGAAAACTTCTTTAAACATATCAATATCGATTTAAAAAATGTACATATACCAAACGGTCTAGAGGAAGACCCCATAAAAGAATGCAACCGCTACCAGGATATAATCTCTTCCCTAGGTGGCATTGACTTACAACTTCTAGGCTTGGGTAATAACGGACATATTGGTTTTAACGAACCCGGTAATTGCTTTAATAAAATTATACATTGCGTAGAATTGGCGCAAAGTACTATCGATGCCAATGCCCGTTTCTTTAATAGCATAGAGGAAGTTCCACGATATGCCTATACTATGGGTATTGGAAGTATTATGAGTGCCGAGAAAATTCTATTAATCGTCAGCGGAAAAGGAAAAGCTCAAATACTAAAAAAAGTTATTGAAGGCCCTATTCTTCCATCTGTACCTGCTTCTATCCTTCAGCTTCATAAAAATGTCACTATAATAGCTGACCAAGAGGCTTCATCATTGTTAGATCAAAAATTATTAGATTAAATAATTAAGGAGATTGTAATGATAATAAAAAACGCTCTTGTCTTTACAGATAATAGTTTTATTAGGAAGGATATTTATATAGAGAAAGATCGTATCTCTAATAGTCCAATTTACGGGGCTGAAATTATTGAAGCAGAGGGATTGTATGCTATTCCAGGCTTAATCGACCTTCATTTTCATGGTTGTGTAGGCCATGATTTCTCTGACGGGACACCAAAGGCACTTCAGGCTATTGCCAATTATGAAGCCTACTGGGGTATAACCGGTATTTCGCCGGCAACCATGACCTTAGGTTATGACCAACTATCTAAGATATTTAAAAACGCTGCTTCCTATGAAAATAATCAAGGTGCAGAGCTTGTCGGTATCAATATGGAAGGCCCTTATCTTAGTCATGCTAAAAAGGGAGCCCAAAACGAAGCCTATCTAATGACTCCTAACTTGGAGCATTTTAGAACCATGCAAGATTTTGCCGGTGGCTTAATCAAACTGGTGGCTATTGCTCCCGAAGAACCTGGTGCTATGGATTTTATTAAGGCTGTGAAAAACGAAGTGGTTGTCTCCTTAGCACATACCACAGCTGATTATGATACCGCAGCCGAAGCCTTTCAAAAGGGTGCAAGTCATGTTACACATCTATATAATGCTATGCCTGCCTTCTCACATCGTAGCCCAGGAGTTATTGGGGCGGCACTGGATGCTGACCATGTAAAGGTTGAATTAATCTGTGACGGTGTACACATAGATCCCAGTGTGGTTCGTGCTACCTTTAAAATGTTCGGTGATGATCGCATCATCCTAATTAGCGATAGTATGAGGGCTACAGGTTTAGAAGATGGTGAATATACCTTGGGAGGACAGAATGTAATAGTATCAGGTAATAAGGCTCTTCTCAAAGACGGAACCATTGCCGGCTCTACCACCAATCTGATGGCTTGTATGACAACAGCGGTATCCATGGGTATTCCTTTAGAAAGTGCCGTAAAATGCGCTTCGGTTAATCCGGCTAAGCAGCTTGGAATATATGATGAATATGGTAGCCTCACTCCCGGAAAATATGCCAATATTGTACTATTAAATAAGGACTTAAGTATCAATAAAGTTATACTTAAGGGTAAAGTATATAGATAATCAAAATCCCCTTGTATAAGATAACCTTACATCAAGGGGATTTTATTTGTCCTAAACTTTCAATTTTTATTCTTTAACATTTATATTCTTTAAAACAATTTAAAACAGGTTTTTATAATATAATCCTATTTATTCAGTTCTTAAGGCAACAACCGGATCTTTCTTAGCTGCACTTCGTGACGGAATAATACCGGCAATCAGTGTAAGAAGCATACTGATAATAATCAGAATAACAGCTGTCTGTACCGGCAGTATTGCACTAAGATTGTTAAGACCTGTCAGCTTATGCAGTATCAGATTAATGGGGATACAAAGCAGATAGGTAATTACCACTCCAAGGAGGCCGGATGTAAAGCCTATTATAACTGTTTCTGCATTAAACATACTGGATACATTCCTTTTAGAGGCACCGATAGCACGGAGAATACCAATCTCCTTTGTACGTTCCTGTACTGAAATCAGTGTAATAACCCCAATCATAATGGATGAAACAATCAAAGATACTGCGACAAAAGCAATCAAAACATAGGTAACTGCATCAATAATGGTAGTTATGGATGACATCATAAGACCTACATAGTCTGTATAGCTAATTTCCTCTAAATCGTCAACAGTTTGGTTGTACTCTGAGATTGCCTCCTTAATAACATCCTTGTTAGCAAAGGATGAAGCATAGAGATTTACTGTTGTCGGGCTATCTAAATCAACACAACCAAGTGTTATTAGGTTTTTTTCATAAGTAGAATCTGAAAATTCTAAAATTTCATCGTAATATAGGGCACACATTTCCTCCGTATACTGAGTTATGGCCATATCTAAGGCAGCGGCTAGTTGCTCATTAGTCATGGTGCTCAACTGCTGTTCTACCTGGGTAGCGTACTGGGTATGGTACTGTTCGGTTAAGGCCCGGCTAAACAACTCTTTCAAGTCTTCATCACTCATAGAAGTAATATAGTCTGCAATGGTTGCCCCATCCATTCCCGTCTGCTCTGCCATGGCCGGTGCAATAGCAGCTTCCATATCTTCACGGGTCATACTTGTAAGGGTAGAAGAAACGAACTGCTCCACTTCCTCTTCGGAAGGAATACTCATAATCTTAATGTATGCAGCAGCTTTTCCTGATGTATCAAGAGCTTCTATATACTCTTTAAATTCTGCTGCTTTTTTATCATTTGTAACCGTACCATCTGTATCCTTAAAAGGTAGTCCGGTAAAAATATCCGTACCTGGATTTTCCTTCTGTGCCTTTACTGCTTCAGATTGGGCTGCATTCTCTATAATATATTCCGTAAGCTTACTTGTATATCCTATGGAACCTCTGCTTGAAGAGGCAATGGAATTTTTACTGGGCTTTGCTATACCGACAACACGAAGTTTCAGTGCATTATCATATAGATAGTAAATAGGTTTTTAAGGGATAGTCCAAAGGATGTTCCAAAGGACATAGATGGTTTTTTCTTTCTGCGGTTACTTTCATCCCTAGTTTGTGCCTTAGCTAATTCCTTCTTTACCTCTTGGTCTGAAAGGGGCATAGTATCACTGGTAATCTTGCCGTCTAGCATCCTTACAATCCTAGTTGAATATTTTTCGGCCAGGTCGGGATTGTGAGTAACCATAACCACAAGGCGATCCTTTGAGATTTCTTTAAGTATATCCATAACCTGAATACTGGTCTCAGTATCAAGAGCTCCGGTCGGTTCATCGGCTAGGATAATATCGGGATTATTAACTATGGCACGGGCTATGGCAACTCTTTGCATCTGACCGCCGGACATTTCAGAGGGTTTTTTTCGCAACTGATCTGCAAGACCCACTTTTTCTAAAGCTTCCTTAGCCCTTTTACGGCGCTCCTTTTTAGAAACTCCGGACAGGGTAAGTGCAAGTATACTGATCAAGTCCCCCGATTAAATTTAGCATGGTTGTTTTACCGCAACCTGAAGGTCCTAGTATAGAAACAAATTCACTGTCACGAAATTTTAAATCTATTCCTTTTAATGCCTTGACATCTTCGCCGCCGGCAGGATAAATTTTTGTTATGTTTTTTAGTTCAAGCAATATATTTCCTCCTTAATTTAGCTTTTTGTCTTATGTATTTTCTAATCCGGTTCTATTGCGGAGGCCTTAATAGCAATGTTACTATGATATTAAGTATATGGTTTTAGATATTGTAGACACTAATTCTTCAAACTTACTATTTAAATGAGGGGGACTCCATTCCGGACTTCTACAAAGAAAAACATAATCAAAGTTTTCATAATAAATAGATTTTATATCCTCAGTATTTTCAAATGGAAATAATCCATCTAAGCTATGAATTTGGGAATCATTTCTCCTAATCCATTTTACTATTGTATTAGGACGCTCTTCAATAACTCTTCTTAACCAATTACCACAATTACAATTGTCACTACCTTGATAATAATGATAGTAGTCATGATGAAAATCAATATTTACTATCCTTAGTTGTAATAACTTTGGTAATCTATCAATAAATTTTTTTATGTATTTATGGCTATCTGCCTTTATGAAATTTTCTTTTGGAATTCTCAATTTCATTAAAAATTCCTTNAAGATATAGTAATCGTNAATTACCCCAACTTTCCTAAGTTCCGGGTAACTTAAGTACCTTTTCTTCCACATAGATTGTAACATCTTTTTAGGTAGATCATCACTACCATTGGGAAAATATAGGTCTCTTTCCTGTGATGAGGCATTAATAAAATAATCAAAATCAATGCTTAAAATTCCTACCACAATATCACCCCTATGTATAAGAAAAAGTATTAAATTGTTCTTCCTACAAATTCTTTTTCATCCAAATATGGGGACATCCCTCATCTAAATAGGTTTCTCCCTGCTTTATATACCCTAGTTTTTCATAAAACCCTGCAACTCTTACTTGTCCTGATAGCATAACACTTTTTCCACCATTTTCCCTAATATATTCTTCAGCGGCATTAAGTATTCTTCTACCAATATTTTTTCCTCGCCATTCTTTTAGAACTGCAACTCTCCCTATGATATATGATTCTTTTTCACTATTGTAATAAATTCTACATGTTGAAATTGGCTCTTCATTTGAATACATAACCATATGTTTAGCTATATCATCAAATTCATCATACTCATCATAGAATCCTTGCTCTTTAACAAATACTTCACTTCTTATCTTTTTAGCTTCTTCAGGCAAGTAATTATAGTCTTTAATTATCATTTTGTCCTCCTTTAAAGTAAATGCCAGCTTATAAACTAATTGCATTGCTTTATTATACACTAATTTTATAAATTTCTTAATATAAAATTAGTGTAGGTTAGCATAATAAATTGATATTAATACTGTATAGACAATTAGTATGTAAAACCATTTAGCCCCAAATTTATGGGTTCGGATAGGGGCTAAATTAAGAACTAAAAGCAACAGCATAACTACATAAATTATAATAGAAAATACCTGATAGGAAAATAATCTTTCAAATATAAATACAAAGGACAAAATGATTACATTATTATCTAGAGCCAAGCCTCTGTATGTATCCTTGTCAATCATTCCAAAAACATTGAAATAGCTTAATCTAATAGCAGCTCCGGCAACCATAAGAAAAACTCCCGGTAAAAATATTGTATTATATTTTCCATAGCTTAGTAAAAAAATAGCTGGAAAGATTCCAAAGCTTACGATATCTATAAGAGAATCAAGCTGCACACCAATAGTCCGATGATAATCGGTCCGCCCTTTAAGGCTTCTGGCTATGATGCCATCTGCCCAGTCAAATATTACTGACCAAAGAACTGCTATCAAGGCATAGTTGTATTTTCCCATTATTGATAAGTATATACCCATAAGGGAGCTTAAAAGGCCTGTAAGAGAACAAATATTAGGAAGATCTTTCAAAAAATATAGCATTGTATACTCTGAACTATTCTTAACTTTTTTTCTGAGCATATTATAAGGCCTCCTGCAATTTAAAATTCAAATTATATGACTTACTTCTACTTGTAAGCCCAAGTGTTTTATAAAGTGCAGCTATTAACAGGTTATTTTCTTCACTGGTTTTAACTGCAACTCTAATATATTGTCCCTTGACTCCTTTTTTTGCTGATAAATCTTATTTCCCTATTATTTCTTCCATTTACAGTCCATAAAAACCAAATTATATAAAATTTTAAAATTCTGTAAAAATGTATATATTGTATTGCATTTGCAGCCATAATATGTGATAATCTTTAATAATCTTTTTTCTAAAAAACATAAGCTATATTTATAATTTATAAGAAAGGTAGTGGTGTTAGGGTTGGAGCAAAAGTTAACCTTGTATGGATTTAACAATCTTACAAAATCCCTTAGCTTTAATATTTACGATGTATGCTATGCTGCCAGTGAAAGAGAAAAGAATGATTATATTGAGTACATAGACGAGCAATATAATTCAGAGAGGCTTACTAATATTCTATGCAAGGTTGCCGAAATTATTGGAGCCAATATACTAAATATCTCCAAGCAAGATTACGAGCCTCAAGGAGCTTCAGTAAATATACTGATATCAGAGGGACAACTATTTCCCCATGAAATAAATGAATCTTGCAATCTAGGTAAAATAAATCAAAGCATCATGCAAAACGAAACCGTACATGCCCATTTAGATAAAAGCCATGTAACCGTACATACTTTTCCGGAACATCATCCTGATAATGCTATATCCACCTTTCGGGTTGACATTGATGTTGCCACCTGTGGCAAAATATCACCTTTAAATGCCTTGGATTTTCTAATAAACAGTTTTGACTCAGATATAATAACCATAGACTACCGGGTCAGAGGTTTTACCCGGGATATACATGGGAAAAAATATTATATTGACCATGATATCAAGTCAATACAGGATTACATAGAAGATAGAATTTTAAAAAAATATGATGCTGTGGATATAAATGTCTATCAGTCCAATACATTTCATACAAAAATGCTTATTAAGGATATAGAACTGCAAAACTATCTCTTTAATCAAGACGTATATGAGCTGCCTCCTATGAAAAGACTGGAAATAATAGATAGTCTTAGGAAGGAAATGATTGAAATTTTCAGTGGTATGAATATTTATGATCCCTAGGAGGTGATAAGCTTGAACCAAGATAAGGCTCCTCTTTATGAGGCTTTAGAAAAACATAGATCAGACCGAATTGTACATTTTGATGTACCGGGTCATAAAGGCGGCCGGGGTAATAAAGAACTTACTGATTTTTTAGGAGAAAAATGCCTTAAGGCAGACGTTAATTCAATGAAACCCTTGGATAACCTAAGCCACCCAGAATCGGTTATAAAAGAGGCACAGCAATTGGCTGCTAATGCTTTTGGTGCCCATAACTGCTTTTTTATTGTTAACGGGACAACTGCTGCCGTTCAAGCAATGGTAATGTCGGCCTGTATGGAAGGTGAAAAAATACTTATGCCCCGGAATGTCCATATAAGTGCTATAAATGCCCTTGTTTTAAGCGGTGCTATTCCAGTTTATATAGATCCCGGTATAGATAACAGACTTGGTATAGCCCTTGGTATGTCAATTACTGATATAAAAAAGGCTATAGAGGAAAACCCAGATGCCAAGGCTATATTAGTAAACAATCCTACATACTATGGTATATGCTCTAATTTAAAGGAAATAGTTGAACTGGCTCACAGTCATAGGATGCTGGTACTGGTGGATGAAGCCCACGGCACCCATTTTTATTTTGGGGATAACATGCCTGTTTCTGCCATGAAGGCCGGTGCAGATATGGCATCCGTCAGTATGCACAAAACCGGTGGATCTTTAACCCAGAGTTCTTTATTGCTATGTGGTGAAAATATAAACTGTGACTATGTAAGGCAAATTATAGGCCTTACACAGACAACCAGTGCTTCTTATCTCCTGCTTACCTCCCTTGATTTAGCCAGAAAGAATCTAAGCTTAAATGGAAGGGAGATATTTAGCAAAACAATTAAGCTGGCGGAATATGCCAGGAAGGAAATTAATATACTAGGTGGATATTATGCCTTTTCCAATGAGTTAGTTAATAATGATAATGTGTATGACTTTGATAGGACCAAGCTTTCAATAAATACAAGGCAAATCGGACTTGCCGGTATCGAAGTATATGACATTTTACGTGACGATTATGGGATTCAGGTGGAATTTGGTGATTTGTGCAATATTCTAGCTGTTATAACTGCCGGTGATAGGGCTATGGAAATTGAAAGACTTATTTCAGCCCTATACGAAATCAAACGACTTTATGCAAAGGATCCTGTGGATATCCTCAATCATAATTATATTAAACCTGATTTGGTATGTAGACCTCAAAAGGCATTTTTTAGTAAGAAGAAAATTATGCCTATAAAGGACAGCAAAGGAAAAATCAGTGGCGAATTTGTCATGGCCTATCCACCGGGGATACCAATTTTAGCCCCCGGAGAAAGGATAACCGATGAAATTATTGATTATATAACTTTTGCAAAGGACAAGGGTAGCAATCTCATGGGTACTCAAGATATGAAGGTGGAAAACATCTTGGTTGTGGAGGGATAATATGGATTTATGGTTTACTGAATATTACACAAAAAATGCTCGTTTTTCAATTAAGATTGATAAACATATAATAAGTTTGGAAAGTGAGTTTCAGCGTATTGATGTCTTTGATTCCTATGGATTTGGCAGGATTTTGGCACTGGATGGGTATCTTATGCTTACTGAAAAGGATGAGTTTATATACCATGAGATGATGACCCATATACCTATGGCAGTAAATCCCAATATCCATGATGTACTGGTAGTCGGAGCAGGTGATGGGGGAGTTATAAGAGAACTTACAAAATATAATTATATTAATAAAATTGATATGGTAGAAATAGATAAACTGGTTGTGGATGTTTGCAGAAAGTACTTAGCTCAAACCGCTTGTAAGCTGGATGATCTGCGNGTACATATATATTATGAGGATGGTCTTAAATTTGTTAGGAGTAAATATAATGAATACGATTTAATTATTGTAGACTCAACAGATCCCTTCGGACCGGGGGAGGATCTTTTTACCAAAGAGTTTTACGGGAATTGTTACAAGGCATTAAAGACAGAGGGCATCCTGATTAATCAACACGAAAGCCCTTACTACCCTAATGATGCCTTGGCTATGCAAAAAGCTCATAAAAAGATAAAATCCGTATTTCCTAAAGCCTTAGTCTACCAAGCGCATATACCGACCTATCCCTCAGGCCATTGGCTTTTTGGCTTTGCTTCTAAAGGACTTGACCCTATAGGTGATTTAAATACCGGCTGGAAGACACTTGGCATAAAAACCCGGTACTACAATACCGATTTGCACAAAGGTTGTTTTGCCCTACCAAACTATGTAAAGGAGCTTCTTAAAAATGCTTGAAAAAAATATTAATACTATTCTAGGCTGTGATAAAAACTATCCGGAAAGTAAAATAGTTGTTTTTGGTGCTCCCTTTGATGGAACTACCTCCTATCGTCCCGGTGCAAGGTTTGCCAGCTCAGCTATCCGAAGCGAAAGTTATTCAATAGAAACCTATAGCCCCTATCAGGATAAAGATTTAGAAGATATAAGTGTATTTGATGCCGGAGACCTAGAGCTACCTTACGGAAATCCTGCTAAGGTTCTTGAGAAAATCGAAAAATTTGTTCTAAAAATATTAAAGAGAGGTAAGCTTCCGCTTATGATAGGCGGTGAACATCTGGTAAGTTTAGGAGCGGTACGAGCAGCTTTAAAAAATTATAAGAATCTTCATATAATACACTTTGATGCTCATTCTGATTTAAGAGATGAATACTTAGGGGAGACCCTATCCCATGCAACCGTTATGAGGCGCTGCTGGGAGCTAGTTGGTGACCATAAAATTTACCAGTTCGGTATCAGAAGCGGATCTAGGGAGGAAATTAGCTGGGGCAAAAACCATGTCCACACCTGCTTCTTTAATTTTGACCAATTGGATGATGTGGTAGATAGTCTAAAGGATAAACCTGTTTATTTTACTATAGATTTGGATGTTCTTGATACTTCGGTATTTCCCGGCACGGGAACACCTGAAGCCGGTGGTGTGACCTTTTGTGAACTATTAGATGGAATAAAAAAAGTGTCAAAGTTAAATATAGTAGCCCTAGATATAACTGAGTTATCCCCACCCCTTGATCCAACCGGAGCCTCAACTGCCTTAGCTTGTAAACTTTTAAGAGAAATACTCTTATATGTATATAAATAACTTATTTGCATTTACAAATTACCGGTACTATTAAGTACTTTAGTTTGAAATGGAGGTTTTGATATGGGAAAAGCATTAATTATCGGAGCCGGAGGAGTCGGCCAAGTTGTAGCTCACAAATGTGTGCAAAATCCAGATGTATTTGAAGAAATTTTAATAGCCAGCAGGACAAAATCAAAGTGCGACCAACTAAAAAAAGAATTAGATGGGGGCAAAACCAAGGTACATACTGCTAAGGTGGATGCAGACAAGACAGAAGAAGTTATTGATTTAATTAACAGCTTTAAACCTGATATAGTCATTAATGTAGCTTTACCTTACCAGGACTTAACTATTATGGATGCTTGCCTTGCAACAAAAACGGATTATGTGGATACCGCCAATTATGAGCCCCCTGATATACCTAAATTTGAATATAAGTGGCAATGGGCATACAAGGAAAAGTTTGAAAAAGCCGGTATTACTGCCCTTTTAGGCAGTGGTTTTGACCCCGGTGTAACCGGTGTTTTTACCGCCTATGCCCAAAAACACTATTTTGATGAAATCCACTATATAGATATTCTAGATGCCAATGCTGGGGATCACGGCTACCCCTTTGCCACTAACTTCAATCCTGAAATTAATATACGGGAAATAACTGCACCCGGCAGCTACTGGGAAAAGGGTAAATGGATTGAAACAAAACCCTTAGAAATCAAAAGAACTTATAATTTCCCTGAAATAGGTGATATGGATATTTATCTTCTGCATCATGAAGAAATAGAGTCTTTGGCAAAAAATATAAAGAATGTAAAAAGAATTAGATTTTGGATGACTTTCTCTAAGAAGTATCTGACTCATCTTCAAGTTCTTCAAAATGTAGGAATGACATCTATTGAACCTATAGAATTTGAAGGAAAATTAATACAGCCCCTACAGTTTTTAAAAGCCGTTCTACCGGACCCTGCCTCCTTAGGTCCCAGGACTAAGGGAAAAACCAATATCGGATGCATTTTCCAAGGCATTAAGGACGGTAAAGAAAGACAATATTATGTCTATAATGTTTGCAATCATCAGGAATGCTACAAGGAAGTTGGAGCCCAGGCCGTCTCCTATACCGCAGGTGTACCGGCAATGATAGGCGCTATGATGGTACTTACAGGCAAGTGGAAAAAACCAGGAGTCTTTAATGTGGAAGAATTTGACCCCGATCCTTTTATGGCAGCTTTAAATAAAAACGGACTACCCTGGCAAGAAAGTTTTTCACCGGAAATATTAGATTAAGGTGAGCATATGAGCAAAAATAGGCAAAATTTCAAAACAATAGATTTCAATATAGATATATCCAAACTTCCGACACCTATATATATAGTGGATGAAAGGTTGCTTGAGAAAAATCTTAAAATATTAAAAAGTGTAATGGATAGTACAAATTGCAAGATACTCCTTGCTCAAAAAGCCTTTTCCATGTTTTATCTATACCCTTTAATCGGAAACTATCTTAAGGGTACTGCAGCCAGCTCCCTTTTTGAAGCTAGACTGGGCTTTGAAAAGATGAAAGGCAGGGAAGTTCATATATATTCTCCCGCATACAAGGAAGAAGAATTTGATGAAATCTTAAGAATATGTGATTATATAATTTTTAATTCATTTACCCAATGGAATAAATACAAGGACAAGGTAAAAGCTGCAAGGAAAAAAACACAATGCGGTCTTAGGATAAACCCAGAATATTCGGAGATTGGGACAGATATATATAATCCTTGTTATACAGGCTCAAGACTAGGTATTACTCTTGATAACTTTAGGGAAGATGATTTGCAAGGTATAGATGGTCTGCATTTTCATACCATGTGTGAGCAAAATTCCGATGTTTTAAAGCGGACCCTTGAGGTTGTGGATAGGAAGTTTGGAAAATATATAGAGAAAATGAAATGGGTTAACTTTGGGGGTGGGCATCATATTACTAAGCCTGATTATGATATAAACACACTTACTGACTGTATTATGTATATAAAAAATAAATACGGTGTCGAAGTATATTTAGAACCCGGCGAAGCCATAGCATTAAATGCGGGATATCTGGCAGCCAGAGTACTTGATATTGTAAAAAATAATATGGACATAGCAATATTAGATACATCTGCTGCATGCCATATGCCTGATGTAATCGAGATGCCATACAAACCAAAGATAATAGGAGCCGGTGAACCTGGTGACTACCCTTATACTTATAGGCTTGGGGGACTTACTTGTCTGGCCGGTGATGTTATTGGAGATTACTCCTTTAAAGAACCCCTGCAAGTCGGAGATATATTGATTTTTACCGATATGGCTATATATACTTTTGTGAAAAATAATACCTTTAACGGTGTTAATCTTCCAAGCTTAGCAAGTTATAATGAGAAAGAGGGTTTAAAAATTATCAAACAATTTGGTTATGAAGATTTTAAAGAGCGTCTCTCATAAATATGATATAGCCGATAGATCACTTCATTTTCCTCCATAATACCTATCTATTAACTACTAATAAACTACATATAAAAGTACAGTTGAAGCAATCTGCTAGTAGAATGTTTCAACTGTACTTATCTATAAGCTATATATCGATTACATTTGTGCTTTAGTTTAAATAATATTGCCTTGGAGTAAATAAGACAACTTAAAATCATCAGTTTTGTCTTTCAACTACTTTTTGAATAAATTGCTTGATGTAATCACAATACTCGGTATCTTCCTCAACATTTTTGAAGTTACAATCCTTTACAATAAAATGCTCCCATGAATCTCGTATCCACACATCGGCATAATCTGCACATTCCTTTAGAATATAGGTGTTTTCCACCGGAACAGAATCATCCCCTGAACAGGCAATTATGGCAACAGGACGGCCCTTAGCGTTTTGGATTTGCAGTTCTGGTTTCATTGTAGAAACAATATGTTTTGAATAATTAAAATATAGCACCCGTTTAGAAATGAACAATTCATACTTTCTTATAAAAGCCGGAATATTATATTTTTTCATCAAGAATTATCTATGATTTTGCAGCAAATATTAATTTCGACATTTCACATGGAAAAAGCGATAAATATCATATAAAAACAGATTCTACCGGCAATTTTGTATTATCATACGAAGCAAATATTAAAAGGCGTGCTATATCTTCAGTAGAAAACATAGGTTTTATTATTTCACCGCTCTTCTATTATTCTCAGCTATTATTTTTTTAGTTATAAAATCATATCCCTTTGGTTCGTGAGGTATTAAGCAATTAGAGCAGTCCCTAATGCCATTAATATAATTGCAATCACCCCCGCAATCCTCAATAAAATAAAGAGGACAAAAGCAAAATAGACAATTAAAATCTTCCAAACTTTTCTTCTCGTGACAGGGAAAATACTTGCAGGCCTGGTTTTTAAAGTATCTATATGAATTTTCCATTTTTTCTCCTTTTGTAATTTGTAGAAGATCTTAATGTCTATTTTGCCATACTTGATATACTTTGACAACATTAGATTCTTGTCTCTATACAATCCAGATTCTGAATTACAAAATATCAATATATTCTCCTGCAAGTGCCTTGTTCATACTTCTTACTGCACAAAACTTGCCGCACATGGAACAGGTATCTTCATGTTCAGGCTTCCTTTCAGCACGGATTTTTTTTGCTGTTTCCGGATCTATTGCACACTGCCACTGTGTCTCCCAATCAAATATTCTTCTTGCTTCTGCCATTTTATCATCAATCTTTCTTGCCCCTCTTACACCCTTGGCTATATCCGCTGCATGGGCAGCAATCTTTGAGGCTATAATTCCCTGCTTCACATCCTCTAAATTTGGTAAAGCCAGGTGTTCTGAAGGTGTTACATAACATAAAAAAGCTGCTCCGGCTGAGGCTGCAATAGCACCTCCGATTGCAGCTGTTATATGGTCATAACCAGGTGCTATATCCGTTACCAAGGGGCCTAATACATAAAAGGGTGCCCCCTGGCAGATAGTTTGCTGAATTTTCATATTGGCTTCTATTTGGTCAATGGGCATATGGCCGGGTCCCTCTACCATTACCTGGACATCCTTTTCCCAAGCTCTTTTGGTAAGTTCACCAAGCCTAACCAATTCCTCAATCTGGCATACATCTGATGCATCAGCAAGACAACCGGGTCTTAAAGCATCACCTAGTGATATTGTTACATCATATTCACGGCATATATCTAGAATTTCATCGAAGTATTGATAAAAAGGATTTTCTTCTCCCCTCATGGACATCCAAGCAAATACAAGAGATCCCCCTCTAGATACAATGTTCATTTTTCTTTTGTATTTCTTTATCTGTTCTATTGTATTTCTTGTAATACCACAGTGCAAGGTAACAAAATCTACTCCATCCTCAGCATGGAGTCTTACTACTTCAATAAAATCTTTTGCTGTAAGCCTATCTAAATCTCTCTGATAATGTATAACAGCATCATATACCGGCACAGTTCCTATCATAACCGGACATTCCGATACTAACTTTCTACGAAAGGCAGTAGTATCTCCATGTGAAGATAAATCCATGATAGCATGGGCACCCATATTGACGGCTTCCATAACTTTTGTCATTTCCATATCATAATCATTACAGTCCCTTGAAACTCCCAAGTTTACATTTATCTTTGTTTTCAGCATCGAACCTATTCCCTGGGGATCGATAGATTTATGATTTTTGTTTGCACATATTACTACTTTTCCAGCTGCAACTAAAGGCATTAGTTCCTCTACCGTCATTAGCTCTTTTTCAGCTACTTTTTTCAGTTCCTCAGTAATAATACCTTTTCTTGCTGCTTCCATCTGGGTTGCATATTCCCTCATGTTTTTCTCTCCTTTATAGATATTATGTATAAATGTTTCCAAATCGCTTTATAAGATTACAGAATTAAGCCTCCATGCCTTTACCAGTTCGGCAGCTGCCTGTTTCGGATTGTCAGCTTCAGACACTGCAGACACAACAAAAAAACCGGCTGCTCCTGTTTGTGCCAGTGGTGCTATATCAGTAAGCTTAACCCCACCACCTACCACTACAGGAATTTTGCTAAGTTTAACAAGCTTTGAAATTTCTTCAAAACTTCTGGTCACTACTTTTCCATCCCTATCAAGTCCGCAGTCTGGCTTTGTCATTGTTTCATGCAAAGGACCGACACCAAAATAGTCGATTTGAGAAGTATCCTCTGTTCTTATATAATCAAATATTTCATTTGTTCTGGCCGACAAACCAATAATAGCCTCTTGGCCTAAGTATTTTCTGCAGACATCTACCGGTATATCCCACTGTCCCACATGGATTCCATCAACCTTTATTCCTTGACTTTTGGCTGCCAAAACTACATCTAGACGATCATTTACCAGCAGCGTGACATCCTGGGATTTCCCGGCTTTTGCTATTACCTGTGCAGCCTGATCGGTTAATTGAATAAGCTCCCTCGCCGTTGCAATCTTAGAACGGATTTGAACACATGTAAATCCTGCTTCAATTGCCTCTTTAATAATCTGCTCTACTGGCCGACCTTTGGTATTTTCAGGGCCTACTACAAAGTAGGCTGATATATCAAACTTTTTTCTATTGCTCATCTTCTCCTCCTAATAGTTCATTGATTTTATGGACTTTGGTGGTCATCATATTAGTAAAGCCTGGGCGAACATCGGCCTTTAGGACAACTTCTGTACGGATACCTTTACTTGCCAAGACAAAGGTAGCCTCTTTAACTACCTGCATTACCTCATCCCAAGAACCTTCTATCTCCGTAAACATTGAAGTGGTACGATTGGGTAATCCCGACTCACGGATTACTTTGATTACTTTGGCAACTTCTAAGGACAGCTCTTCACCGATACCAAAAGGGGCAATTGCCACTGCAACTAAAGTATTCATACATCAAACCTCCTTAATCTCAAATGGATTCTTAGCAATATCATCTGCACTTGCTTCATACAGTTGGTCTAGAAAGTGAACCTGAAAGCTTCCGGGGCCATTTACCTTTTTCTCTGCCCTAGCTCCTGCCAAATTATAGGCTGCTGTACCGGTTATGGCTGCTATAAAAGGTGAGGCTGTGGTTGCATAGACTGCCATGACTCCCCCTAATGAACAGCCTGCCCCGGTAATTTTCTGCATAAAATGGGACCCTCCATAAGAGTAAACTATTAAAGAACCGTCAGTTATTAGATCAGTTTCACCGGATACGGCCACAGCTCCTCCAGTCCACTTGGCTAGTGCAACAGCGGCAGCCTTTGCGGCAGTTACGGTATCCCTTGAATCCACACCGCGAACATTGGATACCTCTGTACCACCGTCTAAGCCCCACAAACCAGCTAGTGCCAATATCTCCGAAGCGTTCCCTCTGATTATTGTGGGTTTATAGTCTTTAAACTGCTGTAACAGCTTTGTTCTAAGATAACCAATTCCTACCGCTACCGAATCTAGTACCCAGGGCTTCCCCTCTTGGTGCAAAACTTTCGCAATATGGGGTAAGGTCTGCTCATAAATCGGCAACAGGGTACCGACATTTATATATGTAGCTTTGCCGGCCTTAGCCAAAAATTCAGCCTCATCCGGTAGATAGACCATGGCTGCTGATCCCCCAACAGCAAGCTGTGCATTTGCAACAAAATTAATTGTTACAGTATTGGTAATGGACCCTGCCATGGGATTAGTTTGCTTTACCATTTCTACCGCCTGGAAAATTTGTTTTTGAATCTCCTCTTTAATCACTTTTTCCCTTCCTTTCCTTGAATTAAGATTTATTATTTAAGAAAAAATGCTTGCCCAAATAGGCAAGCACAGTTTTATCTAACTAATCTGGTTTTGCTTCCCTACGACAGTATTAACTGACAGGTTCAAAGGGTCAGGTTCTACCTTCTCAACTCTAACGAGTCCCCCCGCAATAATATTCAGTTTAAAAAAAGCGTCCCTTCATAAGGAACGCATCTCTTAAATCTTCTTAACAAAATAGTTGCTTCCCTACGACAGTGTTAACTGACAGGTTCAAAGGGTCAGGTTCTACCTTCTCAACTCTAATGAGTTCCCCCGCAATGTTTATTATACAATATTTCATTTATTATCCAATATTTTTTATAACAATAGCACTTTTAGCCATTAATGTCAAGTCTTATTAAAGTAACCTTATTGTCCTGATCTGCGCTTTCCATATGTTCCTGCCAAAATTTTGGTATCTCATCATAGGAAGTATCAGTGTTAAAACTTCTTACCTTACCCATAACAGTAAACTGAGCTTTTTCAACAATTTTGTACTCTAGCATTGTACCGCCCTCCAATATTAATTTAATTTTTACTGGGGCAAATGATTTTAGATTTGCACCCTTTAACTTTGCTGCCGAAGGTTATTATAGCATTCAGTAAAATTATATACCCGATTTTTTGTGCCATTTAATGCAAGTTCCATTAGTCTATTCCACATCTTGTATCATTGCAGATTTAAGCAGTTCCTTTGTATATTCATGCTGAGGGTGGAAAAACAATTCTACAGCCTCCTTCATCTCCACAATCTCCCCTTGATATATAACACAAACCCGGTTGCAAATCTGAAAGATAACATTTAAGTCATGGGATATAAATATATAAGTTAAATTATACTTTTTCTGTAATTCCTTTAGCAAAGCAAGTATTTGTGCCTGTATAGTAACATCCAGGGATGATACTGGTTCATCTAGAATTATCAACTTAGGATTTATAATAAGAGCAGCCGCGATGGCTACTCTTTGTCTTTGTCCTCCGCTTAATTGAAAAGGATATCGTTCTAAATGCTTAATGTTTAGTCCCACCTGCTGTATCATTTCATTAACTTTAGCTTTCCGTTCTTTTTTCCCTAATTTGCTCTGAAGCTTTAGGGGTTCTTCCAAAATCCAGCCGATTTTTTTACTTGGATTAAGGCTACTATATGGATTCTGAAAGACCATCTGAGGTTTAGACACATAACTTTCCTTACCTATAAGGGCAACATCATTAATTTTAATTAGCCCCTCAATTTCCTTGTTTAGTCCTACAATAGCCTTTGCCAAGGTAGACTTTCCGCTTCCGCTCTCCCCTACAATACCAAGAGTTTCTCCCTGCTTTACCGAAATAGTTACATCCTTTATTACATGTTTTCTGCTTTTTTCTCCTAGCAACCCCTTAGCTTTTTGGGGGTAAAATACATTGAGGTTTTGAATTGTCAGTATTTCATCTTGTTCTATATTATAATCTGCCCGGTTATCCCTGTCCACAGAACTTGTGAAAATCTTATCTTTCTTTCTACTTGTTTTTGTAAACAGTATAGGCACTGCTGCCAGTAGTTGCCTTGTATATTCCCTATGGGGATGAGTAAATAATTCTTTGGTCATTCCGGATTCTACAATTTTACCATCCTTCATTACAATGGCCCTGCTGCAGATACTTTGAATTACTCTTAAATCATGTGAAATTAAAATCATACCGGTCTTATGTTTGTCATTTATACTTTTCAACAGTCGGAGTATTTTGCTCTGTATTGTTACATCAAGTGCTGTTGTAGGTTCATCGGCAATAATAAGTTCTGGTCCGGCAATCATTGCCATAGCTATCATTGCTCTTTGACGCATACCACCGGATAGCTGGTGAGGATACTTTTGATAAATCTCAAGTGGTTCTGATAAGCCCACTTTCTTTAATGCCTCTAATGTTAAGGCTCTACATTCTTTTTTGCTATATGTTGAATGAAGTTTTAGCATTTCCTCTACCTGAGCCCCTATGGTATAAAGAGGATTAAAGGATGTCATAGATTCCTGGAATACCATAGATATTTTGCTACCTCTTAAGCTTCCTAGTTCCTTTTCTTCCATAGCAAGCAGATTTCTTCCAAGAAAATCTATTCTTCCCCTTAAGATTTTTGCAGATGCAGGAAGAAGCCCCATAACAGCCAAGGCAGTCATGGTTTTTCCTGAACCGGATTCACCTAGGATACCAAGAATTTCACCTTTTTTAAGCTCAAAGGAAATGTTATCCAGTACTGTATTTATTTTTCTTCCTTTTGCAAATCCTACGGATAGATTTTCTATTCTTAATAGTGTCTTATTTTCATGCTTATTCATTATCTATACCTCCACTGATGAGGCTAAAACCTAGAACTGTCAGTACAATCATTATACCGGGAGCTAAGGCGTACCATGGTGAATCAAGCATATAACTTTGGGCTTCAGACAACATACGTCCCAGACTTGCCTGGGGCGGTTGAACACCAAGGCTAAGATAACTAAGTCCCGCTTCGGCAAGTACAGCATTATTAAATCCAATCAAAAGGGAGGGAACTAAAACTCTCTTTGTATTAGGTAGTATATGGATAAACATTATACGAAAACTTCCTGCCCCCATTAATTGTGCATTTTTGACAAAGTCTCTTTCTTTCAGAACAATAAATTCACTTCTAACCACACGGGCATAACTTGGAACAAATATAATTCCCAAGGCAAAGATAATATTATAGGTTCCCGGNCCAAATACACTGACAAAGACCAGGGCCAATAAAATACTTGGAAATGANGTTAAAACATCATTAAGTCTCATTAAAACCTCATCAAACCATCCTCCGAAATATCCGGTCAAAGCACCAACTATAGTTCCTAAAGAGGCACCAATAAATACGATGGCTACTGCTATGATATATGTGGTTTTTGCTCCTGTCATAACACGGCTTAGTATATCCCTGCCAAAATTATCGGTACCAAGAAGATGGGAAAGACTCGGTGGACTATTTTTTAATGCAACATTCATTTTATTNGGATNATATGGGGTATAAAAAAATCCAATTAATACAAGCAAAAGTACCAAGGATGTAATCACTANACCTAATNTGTAATTAAAATGGTAGCTTTTCCCCTTAAATTTTACCATTTCCTCCACCTAACCTCTAATCTCTTCTAACTCTTGGATCAATCCATTGATAGATTAAATCAACAAAAAAGTTAATTATAATTACTACTGATACTGTATAAAGGACAATAGCCTGCACTACTGCATAATCCCTATTTGCAATGGATGACACCAGTAACCTACCAAGCCCCGGAAGGTTAAATACCTGTTCCACAAGAATGGTTCCTGCTAAAATGTCAGCTAGAACCATAGCTAAAAAAGTTATGACCGGAATTAATGCATTTNTAAATATATGTCGAAAAAGGATATTTNTATTTGTCATTCCTTTACTTTTGGCTGTTCTTACATAATCAAGCTCCATTTCCCTAAGTAATGAGCTTCGTAAAAACTTAACCATCATGGCTATCTTAGGAATTGCTACTGCAAGAGCCGGAAAGATCATAAAACTTAAGAATTTACCTAAATTCTCATATGGGCTTATGTAATCTCCCGGTGTAAACCATTTTAAAATGATACCAAAGATAAGAGTAATAATCATAGCCAAAAAAAAGGATGGTACTGACATAAATATTTGAGTTATTAGGTTAATGAAATCATTAATGATACTATCTTTTTTTCTGGCAGATAAAATCCCAAGGGGTATGGAAATAAGAGCAATTAATAGAAATGACAAGAAGGCAAGCCAAAGAGTTACAGTTAAGCGATCCCTTATTAAAGTACTGACCTTCATCTGCATCTGGTAGCCGGATGAATAGCCAAAGTCACCCTTTAATGCAGCCTTTAACCAGTTGAAGTAACGTATGGGAAGACTTTTATCTAGTCCCATAGCCTTTCGGTACTCTTCCAACTCTACCTTACTGGCATCCATACCAAGAGCATTAAGTGCACTATCCCCTGGGATTATATTGAAGGCGGTGAAGGTTAGAACTGAAGTAAAAAACAATGATATTAGAAAAACAATAGATTTTTTTATAGTATACTTCATCTAAACCTTCACCTCCAAATAAATTTAAACTATAATTTTATTTAATCGGATTCCATTCCTTTTTTATAATAGACCAGTGACATATCCTGAACATAAATCGGATAATAGGTATAGCCCCCTAATTTATCACTGACTGCAGTCATCTGATGGGGATCCTGAATATATACTGCAACAGCATCATTGGTTAGCATAGCTTGCATTTGCTTATATAGCTGTATCTTTTTATCTTCTGCTGTTTCTATTTCCCCTTGCTTATAAAGGGTATCAAATTCCGGGTTGATATAGTTCATAAAATTATTTTCCGCATCCGAGTAAAAACGAGCCAAAGCCTGCCTTGGTGCCAGTTCTGCAGCAAGTCCTACAACGGTTGTCTCATAGTTTCTGCCTTTATATACATCAGACTTCCAGCTTGTCCATTCAATTAACTGTATCTGGGCTGTAATACCAATCTGCTTTAGCTGTTCCACTATGACCTGAGCAGTATCAATATGATACTGATAATTTGAAGGAACTGTTATTGTAAATTTAAATCCATGGGGATACCCTGCTTCTTTTAATAATTCCTTAGCCTTTTCGGGATTATATGGATAGGTATTAACAAGGCTTTCATCATAATACTTCTTAAATCCGGGATACATATTGGTTCCGATTACATCTCCCCGACCTCCTGCTACCATATCAATTACAGCCTGCCTATCTATTCCGTAGCACAGAGCCTGTCTGACCAGCTTATTATCAAAAGGTTCTACCTTATTATTAATAAATAGTCCCTGAATCAGATTCATTGGTCCTGATTCCATATGGTATCCACTTGGAAGCTTGGAGGCTTGAGAGTCAGTAATATATGGAAGAATATCAATATTTCCCCCTTGAAGTTCCATAAATGCAGCATCTGTATTAGATGATATCTTGAAGGTAACCCTGTCCAAATAAGGCACCCCTTCCATATAATACTCCTCATTTTTTTCTAAGACAATGTTCTGTAAGGGTGTATAGGATACAAACTTGAAAGGCCCGGTACCAATAGGCTTGGTATCCAACTGATCATAATCCCTTGGCACTATAGAACATGCTAAATATGGAAGCAGCTCTGTATCTACCTGCTTTAAGCGAATTTCAATTGTCTTTTCATCGATGCTTGTCACATCAGAAATAACAGAAAGCGCCGATTCTACTATAACCGTTGGATCTTTCGGTTCTAGCATTCCGGCGCATCTTTTTATAGAATATACTATATCTTGGGCTGTAACAAGCCTGCCATCATGAAATTTCACACCTTCCCGTAGGGTAAAGGTATAAAGCATTCCATCTTCTGAAATATGATAGCTTTCTGCTACAGCCGGAACTAAATTCCCATTATAATCAAGCTTTACTAAGCCCTCAAAAATGTTGAATAAAACCTCTTTAGTTCCTGCCGACAATGCTTTGTGCGGGTCAAGACCATCCAAATCCTGGGTTATTCCTACTGTGATTGAACCTCCATAAGTCGGCTCTGATTTTGCCGCTTCCACAGGTTCAGCAAAAGACAATTTACCATTCGCAGGAGTTTTACTCTTATCCGTATCTTCCTTATCGCCACTACATCCGTAGAGTGCAATAGTAAATACTGTAATAAGAAGTAATACTTTAGTCAGTTTTTTTGTAAGCATAAACTTCACTCCTTACGTATGATTTTTCCTTTATTTAGTTGCAAGTATTATAATAAGATATTTTTTCCAAATAATCAAGAAAAATAATACAAAAAAATTTTAATTACTCACGGACCATATAGCTACTTCATAACCTTTATCACTAAAGTATTTACTAGATAAGTAATCTTTGATAACTTTATTATAAGTTATATCAGTATTATCTTGTATAAATTATTAATAGTATTGCATTAGCAATATTTCAATATAATAAACCCAATTAATTAAAAATGTATTATTTTGCCTATAATTAGACTTATATCCAAAGCTTTTACGGAATGAGTTAAGGCTCCAACTGATATAACATCAACCCCTGTTTTAGCAGTTTCAACAAGTTCTTCTATGGTAATCCCACCTGATGCTTCTAAAATAACTTTTCCCCTACCTATTTCAACTGCCTTTCTCATATCTTCAAGGTTCATATTATCAAGCATAACTATATCAGCCCCAGCTTCAATGGCTTCTTTTAGTCCCTCTATACTTTCAACTTCTACTTCGACTTTTATTGTATGAGATAGATTATTTTTTATCTTATCTATTGCTTTTTTTATCCCACCTATTGCTTTAATATGGTTATCCTTAATCAATACCGCTTCTGATAGGTTATACCTATGATTATAACAACCACCAACCCTAACAGCATATTTTTCAAGTATCCTAAGACCTGGGGTGGTTTTTCTGGTATCTACAATTCTTACGGGAATATCTTTAACAATATCTCTATATTTTCTTGATATAGTAGCTATACCTGACATTCTTTGAATAAGATTAAGAGCAAGCCTTTCTCCATTAAGTATAGCTTTAGTACTTCCTTCTATTTGAGCAATAACTGTTCCTTTAGATACTTTATCTCCCTCTTTAACATTAATTTTAACATTTACATCTTTATCTAGAATTTCAAACACTCTTTGGGCTACATTAAGTCCTGCTATTACCCCTTCCTCTTTAGCTAACATATGTGCTAAGGACTTACTTTCCTTATCAATTAAAATGTCTGTAGTTATATCGAAATTATTAATATCTTCTTTTAAGCCATTGTATATTATCTCATCAACTAATATCCAATTAAGCATTTTATATTCCTCCCTAAAAAATAGTAATATGTAAATAATCTTCAATTATTGATCCTTACGATATTTTTAACATTAAATCAAGTGATTTTTTAGCTGCTGCCATAATATCTTTATCTACTTTTATTTCATATATTTCATCTTTTAATGCCCTATACACATCTTCCAATCTTGTTTTTTTCATGTTCGAACATATAAGAGATGGAGATAACAAATAAAATTTTTTATGGGGATTTTGATGTTCTAAAGAATGAAGTATTCCCATCTCAGTTCCTATTACAAACTCTTTTTCATCTGCTTTGCTTACATATTTAATAATCTGAGATGTACTTCCTACAAAATCCGCTTTTTCAACTACATCTGGACTACATTCTGGGTGAACTAAAATTTTTATTTTACCCCTATGCTTTCTAACCATATCTAGCTCATCACTTCTTACCCTATTATGACTTATGCAAAAACCATCCCAGCATACTATCTCCTTTTCCGGTATTTGCTTGGCTACATAACTTCCCAAGTTTCGGTCCGGAATAAATAAAACTTTATCTTCATCAAGGGATTTAACTACATTTACTGCATTTGAGGAAGTACAACATATATCACTTTCCCCTTTAACTTCAGCAGAGGAATTTATATAACAAACTACCGGAATATTTGGAAATTCTTTTTTTAATAATCTAAGCTGAGCTACATCAATCATATCTGCCATAGGACATATGGCATCATATACCGGTAAAAGTATTTTTTTATCCGGTGAAAAAATTTTTGCACTTTCAGCCATAAAATGAACACCACAAAAAACTATAATATCTGCTTTGGTCTTGGCAGCCTTCCTACTAAGTTCTAAGGAATCTCCAACAAAATCAGCTATATCTTGAACTTCTGCCCTTTGATAATTATGGGCAAGTATTATAGCTTTCTTTTCTTTTTTAAGTCTATTTATTTCATGAATTAATTCTTGAGTATTCAATTTTGTTATCACCCCTAATCTTGTATGTTTATATCTGTATATACAGTTGTCTTTACACCATTATACATAAAAAAAGAACCCTTAGCAATTATAAAATAAACATTTTTTGGTTAGTTTAAGTACAATGCACCCTTACGGCCATTGCCGCAAGAGTGCATTTCTACAAAATTTTATTTACCCATTACTTTTACATCATATAAGGAATATCCGTATGGTAACCCTCTTTGAATCCCTTGTAATTTCACATATCTTGCCTTAACCTCTGCAAAATTAATAGTTTCAATTCCACCTGTACCATTGCTTTGATTAAATATCTTAGTAAAGTGTTTGCCATCCTCTGAAACAAGGATTTCATATTGTCTACCAAAAGCCGCTTCCCAGTTAAGTATTATCTTGTTTATACGATAACTTTTTCCAAGATCAATTATAAACCAAGCATCATCAGACCAATTGGAAGACCATCTAGTTGATAGATTATTATCTGTTAAATATGCTCCTATTAATTGCTCATTTTCTGAGCCGGAAACAGTAACCCCTTTACCCATAGCCACATTCTGATATTCTCCTGAATCTAGCTCTTCTTGACTTATTTGCATCTGAAAAATCATTATAGCCATTGGCAGAATAGCTAAATCCACTACTACTATAGGGGGCATCGCTTTTCCATATTCGTATTGGTATACCATCTTTTGCAGCAGACAACAGCTTCTCCATATCCTTCCGTTGATTTTGAAAAAACTGTTCTTGGTCCTTAATGTCAAAATCAAATCTTCCCCACACTTTTTGAAAAACATTTTGACGCTCATTGCCATCAATCTCACCGGAAATATCTCCAATATCAAGCAAAAAGCCTATATTAACAACATCTTGAGAACTTTCTCCAACTGCTTGATTTTCAAAATCTTGCTCTGATTCAGCTTTGGTTGGCTTTTTCCCAATATAACCCATAGCTCCACCAAGCATAGTTTTTGCATTATATTTTTTTGCTACTTTCATAGAACCTTTCTCACTATCACTAAATACAACTTCAAGCATAATGTACCTCCTTTTATATGCACTTGTCTTTTAGGAATATCCTTCCTACTATTTTGCTAGATAATATCGAATTACTGTGATATAATTATGCTGTATATTACATTACAATATTGGAGGGCTGATTATGAAATACTACGTAGATGTAAATGCTGCAAAAGACGGTAACGGTTCAGCTGAAAGACCTTTCCGTCGTATTAACGATGCTGCGAAGGTGGCTCTTCCCGGTGATGAAGTGCTTGTGGCACCTGGGGTTTACCGTGAATATGTGGATCCTATTCATTCCGGTACTGAAGATGCCCGTATCACTTATATTAGCACAACTCCTCTTGGTGCAGTGATTACCGGTGCAGAACAGGTAAAAACCTGGAAACATTATAAAGATAATGTATGGGTATGCCGTATTGCAAACAGTATTTTTGGAGATTACAATCCATATACAACCTTAGTATATGGAGATTGGTATTTTGCAACACCTAATAAACATACGGGCTGCGTTTATTTAAATGACAAAGCCATGTATGAAGCTACTACTTTAGAAGAATGTATCAAAGGGGATATTTATGAATGCAGTTGGGTACCGGAAGACTCAATTTATAAGTGGTATTCCGAGCAGGACACAGAGACCGACGAAACAATTATTTATGCTAATTTCCAAGGTCTAGATCCGAACAAGGAAAATGTAGAAATAAATGTACGCCGCAGGTGCTTTATGCCATCTAAAACAGGTGTAAGTTATCATACTGTCAGAGGATTCAAGATTGATAAAGCTGCCACAACTTGGGCACCGCCTGCAGCTTTTCAAGATGGTATGATTGGTCCTCATTGGAGCAAAGGTTGGATTATTGAAGATTGCGAGATTTCCAACAGCAAATGCGCCGGTATATCCCTGGGCAAATATCTAGATCCTGACAATGAGCACTACTTTACAAATAAGCATGTAAAGAGTCCTACCCAGATGGAAAGGGATGCAATATGTCGTGGTCAGTATCACGGTTGGCTAAAAGAAAATATCGGCAGCCATATAGTTCGCCGCTGTAACATCCACCATTGTGAACAGGGTGGTATTATTGGCCGAATGGGCGGTGTATTTAGTATTATTGAGGACAACCATATCCACCATATTAATAATATGATGGAACTTGGGGGAGCAGAGGTTGCAGGAATTAAGATGCATGCAGCTATTGATGTGATTATTCGCCGCAATCATATTCACCATTGTACAATGGGAATCTGGTGTGACTGGGAGGCTCAGGGCACCCGTCTAAGTCAAAACCTGCTCCATGATAACCAGCGTCCGCCATATGCTAAGCATCTTCCTGGAAGTATGGCATCTCAGGATATATTTGTAGAAGTTAGCCATGGTCCGACACTAATCGATAACAATATCCTCCTATCAGATGCCAGCCTTCGCTGTGCAACCCAAGGTGTAGCAATGGTCCACAACCTTATCTGTGGTTCATTTACCTCCGTGGGTTCGGGAACCGATGATCGCTATACCCCATATCATATACCACACCGTACCGAAGTAATGGGCTTTATGACCATTCTTCATGGTGATAACCGTTTCTACAACAATATTTTTGTTCAGAAATGGCCATCACAGGACTTTGTCATCAATGACGATACTGATCAAGATGAATTTCAAACCAATAAGGAAAATAGAGTTGTCGGAACTCACGTATTCGATGAGTACCCAACCTATGATGAATGGATTTCACAGTTTGACTTTTCTAAACGACCAGACATGATGGCCCTTGGACCTGTACATTTTGGCCGTCTGCCGGTATGGAGTGAAGGAAATGTATACTTAAACGGTGCCAAATCATGGAAAAACGAAGTAAATGGCCTTGTGGTTGAAAATGATGATCAGGAAATTAAAGTTGAACTAGTGGAAAAAGACGGTCATTATTATCTGGCCACAAATATATATGATTATATAAAGGATTTCAGCAATCGGATGATCAATACTAAAGTTCTAGGCAAAGCCTTCGAACCGGAACAATACTTTGAAAATCCTGATGGAACACCTATACAATTTGATTCTGACTATTTAGGAAATCATCGTGGTATTCATGTTATTCCGGGTCCCTTTGCAGCACCTTCTGAAAATATAAAACTATAACATATATCAGCTATATATTAATAGTGACGTCTTCCTCTGACATATAATTCAATGGCAGAGGAAGACATCTTTTTTGCTTTGCCTCCAGCATAAATTAGTATTTTTCTGCTAGTTAAAGCTGCTTCAGCAGATTTGCCATTTCTATGGCCGTAACAGCAGCATCATATCCTTTGTTACCGGCTTTTGTACCTGCCCTTTCAATTGCCTGCTCTATGGTATCTGTAGTCAAAACTCCAAATATCACAGGTATTCCTGAATCTAATGACACCTTTGCAATACCTTTGGACATCTCCCCGGCAACATAATCGAAATGAGCTGTTGAGCCTCTGATAACAGCACCAAGGCAAATTACGGCATCGTACTTTTTGGAAGATGCCATTTTTTGTGCAACTAAAGGAATTTCAAAGGCTCCCGGTACCCATGCCACTTCAATATCAGCCTCATTTCCCCCATGTCTGATAAATCCATCAATAGCCCCTTCTAAAAGCTTGCTGCCAATAAACTCATTAAAACGTCCAATAACTATTCCAATCTTTACATCCTTGGCTATTAGGTTTCCTTCAATCTTTTTAACTGCCATTATTTACACCCTCCTGATTTTTCATTGTATTTAAATTAATACTTAAATTATTTAAGATGTGTCCCATCTTTTCTTTCTTGGTCCTCATATAGAACTTATTGACATCATTAGCTTCAATCTGAATTGGTACCCGCTCTACAATCTCAAGGCCGTAACCGCTTAATCCTATTATTTTCTTAGGATTATTGGTTAAAAGCCTCATCTTTCTAATTCCCAAATCATATAGGATTTGTGCTCCTATACCATACTCTCTAAGGTCAGGTGCAAAACCAAGCAATACATTTGCCTCCACCGTATCTTTCCCTTTATCCTGAAGCTCATAGGCTCGTATTTTGTTCACCAGGCCTATTCCTCGCCCTTCCTGGCGCATATAAAGCAATACTCCCCTGCCTTCGTCACTTATTTGTCTTAATGCAGCAGCAAGCTGTTCTCCACAATCACATCTTAAAGAATGGAAGGCATCTCCTGTAAGGCATTCGGAGTGAACACGGACCAGCACCGGTTCATTGGGATTGCTTATATCTCCTTTTATCAGAGCAATATGGTGTTCTCCATTGATTGTATTTTCATAGGCTGTAATTATAAATTCACCATATTCTGTCGGTAGCTTGGCTTTTGCGGCTGCTGTAATAAGCTTTTCATTTTTCCTTCTGTATTTTATCAAATCTTCTATGGTAATAATTTTAAGGCCATGATTTTTTGAAAATTCAATTAGCCTAGGTACCCTTGCCATGGTTCCGTCTTCATTCATAATTTCACATATGACTCCCGCCGGATATAAACCTGCTAATCTAGCAAGATCCACAGCTGCTTCTGTATGACCGGAGCGCTTTAGTACCCCACCATCTCTTGCAATTAGGGGGAAAATATGGCCGGGTCTGGTAAAATCCCCACTTACCGAATCAGGATTAGCCAGTTCCTTTATTGTTTTTGCCCTTTCAAAAGCTGATATGCCTGTGGTTGAACTTTTGTGGTCTACTGTTATGGTAAATGCTGTTTTCATATTCTCTGTGTTTTTTTTCACCATTAAGTCCAATTCCAGATTGCGAGCCCTATCCTCAGTCAAAGGTACACATATCATCCCTTTTCCGAAGCTAGCCATAAAGTTTACACTTTCAGGAGTTACTTTCTCAGCTGCTAAAAATAGATCCCCTTCATTTTCACGGTCTTCATCATCTACAACTACAATCATTTTACCCTGTCTTATATCTTCTAAAGCCTCTTCAATGGTATTAAAATCCAATTATTATCCCCCCTCGTACAATAACTATTAAGTTATATGTTAAATTTATTGCAGCTAAAATTTATGTAAATTATGCAAAACCATTACTTTTAAGAAATTCTATAGATATATCTTTTTTAACTTTTCTATCTAGTTTATTGCTATATATAAGCTTTTCCACATACTTTCCTATAAGGTCACATTCTATATTAAGTTGATCCCCTAAGTTTTTTGAACCAAGTATTGTTTCACCTGCCGTATGAGGTATTAAGGATACTTTAAAGCAATTTTCATCAACATAGGCTACAGTCAGACTTGTACCATCAAGTGTAACTGAGCCTTTCATGACCATATATTTTAGGATATTGTCATCAGCTTCAATCGTAAGCCAAATGGCATTGTCCTCTTCAATCCTTGATGTAACTATTCCTGTTCCATCAATATGACCGGTTACAATATGGCCTCCCAGCCTGTCGGATAACTTTAGAGCCCTCTCAAGGTTCACCTTATCTGATATACTCANCCTATTAAGTCCTGTCCTTCTCATTGTTTCAGGCATCACATCAGCAAAAAAGCAAGAGCTGCCCATATCGGTTACCGTAAGGCAAATACCATTAACAGCAATGCTGTCTCCTATTTTTACATCATCCAGAATCTTTGAACAAGCAATTGAAAGTCTTATGGATTGACTTTTGCGAATAATTTCCTTTATAATACCTATCTCCTCTACTATTCCTGTAAACATAATGCTCCTTTCACATATCCTTCAATAAGAAAGTCATCTTCAAATCTAGTTATGCTTATATCATGTAATTTAATAGCATCTTCCATAGATTCGATACCTAGACCTTCCACAGGAGTTTTGGCATCTTTTCCTCCGATAATTTTAGGTGCTATAAAAGTCATAACCTTATCAACAATTCCCATATTAAGTGCAGCTGCATTAAGCCCTCCCCCACCTTCTAAAAGTAGGCTGTCAATCTCAAGCTTATATAACTCATCCATAAGCTTTAGCAAATCAACATGCCCTCTAGGGCCATCTAATTTTAAAATCTGTACTCCCTTATCTATAAGACGCTTCTCTTTTTCATTATCTAATGCAGTGGTGGTGGCCAGTATTACAGCTGATTTTGATTCCACATTGATAACTCTGCTTTCTATAGGAATTATCCCTTTACTGTCTATAACAATTCTGACAGGATCTCTGCTTTCTCCAAAGTCAAGCCTTGTAGTAAGAGATGGATTATCGACAAGAACTGTATTTATACCCACCATTATTGCAGCAACCCTGTTGCGTAAGGTGTGTACATATTCTCTAGAACTTGGGCCTGATATCCACTTTGAATCTCCACTGACAGATGCTATCTTGCCATCAAGTGTCATGGCGGTTTTCATAATCACAAATGGTTTTTTCTTAGTTATATATTTGATAAAAATCTCGTTAAGTTTTTTAGCTTCCTTTTCTAGAATACCACAGACCACCTTAATACCAGCCTCTTTAAGCATCTTAATTCCTCTGCCTGCAACTTTAGGATTAGGATCAGTCATTGCTATTACTACTTCACTGATATCCTTATCTATAATTGCCTTTGCACAGGGAGGAGTTCTTCCATAATGAGAACAAGGTTCCATATTGACATATAAGGTCCCTCCAGCAACATCTTCCTTTGCATTAAGAAAGGCAGCCACTTCTGCATGGGCACCTCCAAGCCTCTTATGATACCCTTCTGCAATAATCCTTCCGTTTTTTACTATAACTGCGCCTACAAGTGGATTCGGGTTTGTTCTTCCCCATCCTAACTGAGCCAGCTCCAATGCTCTTTGCATATAGCTTTCATACATACTCATCCCTCAAATCAAAGCAGTTTATTATTTTTCATATTAACAGTAAAAAAACCCCTGAAGAAAAGCTTCAGGGATTATTAATTCTTAGAAGATATAATATGTAAACAAATACGAATACATGTTCTTCTCCCATCCAGACTATACTGTCGGCTCCGGAAACTAACCGGATCTACCAATTAAGGTTCGCGGGCTTTACCGCCGGTAAGGAATTTCACCTCTCCCTGAAGAACTATTTATTAACTTATATTTAATACCCATGGTCCACATGCTCCCATTGTCCACCAGACTTCCTCACTAAAATCCAATTCCAATTGTCATATGTACTATTGGGATTAAGTGAGCCATCACCTCCCTCTAATTATATATTATCTGCAGTAAAATTATAGCAGTGATTAACATTATATGCAAGCAAATTGGAAGCCTAATTTCTTATGTTACATTGACAGGGCATACCATTTAGACTACAATTATAATTAAATAATATCAAAAGGAGCTTTAATATGGTAAGAAAAAAAGATATAGTAGTTTGCATTATTTTAACTATCATTACCTGTGGACTTTATAATTTATATTGGTTGATATGCCTTGCTGAAGATATAAATACATTGTCAAATGAAGCAGATACAAGCGGTGGCATGGTTTTATTACTAACAATTATTACATGTGGCATTTATGGTTTATACTGGGCATACAGGTGTGGAGAAAAAATTGACAAAGCAAAACAAAGCCGTGGTATAAATACATCAAGCAATAGTGGAATCCTATTTTTACTACTATATTTGCTTAGTCGTATAATTTGCTTTGCAATAATACAACATGAAATCAACAAAATGGCATCATAACAATTATTAAATATTATACATAAAAATACACCTTCAATATTTTCATAATTATTGAAGGTGTAAGTATTTTTAAGTTTATATGTTTATATGTATGATGTCTATATCCACCATTCTCTTGGAATTTCTTCTAATTCTATTAAGCAATTTATCTGATGAGATAAGACCTTTTTTGTGACCTCAAATATGCCATTGGCATCACATAAAATACATGTGGCATCTCCAAACTTTACTTTTTTTGCTACATTATTATCATAAAATGCTTGCTCTAGCTTAGTATATGTCTCTGAAATATGAGCTGTAGTTCTATTGTAATGGCGATATACCATGCTTTCTTTAATACTTCCATCAGGCATTACAATTTTAAATAATACAGGTTTTTCTGTAAAACGCTCCGGTACCTGTAAAATCTCCTCCACACAATGAATAAATGTATTACGGCTATGATTAACTCCTAATAAAAGGATTTTTGCATTTCTCTCTCTTAAACGATCATAACATCCACCTATCCCACAAGGGGTTGTTATCTCTTCTTCCCCTTTTATATATTCGATATTATCTTTTCCATAGGCAGCAACACTATGTGTTGGATGCAAGGAACGAACAACACCCTCTCTTTTCATAAATAAATTGGTCAATACTCCAACGCAAGATGGTTCCTTTTTTGGGTCATATACGTTATGAGACTCAGACATATTAGCCCAAGTATGTGTCGGAAGAATTAATAAACCATTCTCTAAATATTCCATAAAGGAATCAAGAACAGTATCTGCTCCACCTACAACTTCACCAATTGCTTTCATAGAAGAATGAATAAACAGGGTATCTGTAGATTCAATTCCCATTTCTTTTATCATGTTTTTTAATTCTTGTTTTGTGTACATAATCAGTCCTCATCTTTTTATTTTTTTGCTCACCTATTTATTCTATACAAAAATTATGTTTTAATCAAATACATTATCCAACAATCGAATTACAATTGTTAACTTATCTAATTATAGGTTGATACTTTGCTTTGCATATGCTATTTTCTTATATAAATATGCTGAATAATATGCTGATTTCTTATTGGAGGAGATACTTATGGGGATAAAAAGTTTATACAAGGACAATTGCAACATACATGCCCTTCATAAGGATAATACATATAAGATAAGAGCTCATCACGGATTATGCCTTTTCTTTTTCAAAGGAAAAGGCTATAGTAGGGAGTTTGTAAAAAATATGATGGATTTTAAAAACAAACTAGATAAAGATCCTTTTGTATGTATTACAAGTAAGGCAGATATAATCTGCGGCAAATGTCCAAATTATATTAAAGATAGCTGCAAAAATGAAGACAAAGTTGCAGAATATGACAGGCAAGTATTATTAAGATGCAATCTAACCGACGGAGATATCTTACCCTATCATAGTTTTCGTAACCTGATAGTTCATAATATAATACTTTCTGGAAAAAGGGAAGAAGTATGTGGAAATTGCCAATGGACCTTGCTGTGCCATAATATTTCAAATGGCCGGCAGCTTCTATGACCTTGCCTAGGTTCATATAAAGCTGCCGGCCCACAGATTAGTTTATGCTAAATGGGGTAATCAATCTCCTATCCAAAAATACAAAAGTCCCTTTTCACCATCAGCTAGCTCAACATAAAACCAGTTTAGAATCCGACCTTCCTCATCTATATGGATATCTAAGAGCTTAACCTTAGTTTCTTTAAATTCTCTCAAATATTCTGATTCCCATTGGATATAATCAAAATAATTTTCAGGATTATAATCTAAGGGTACAAAATAACCGTTTCCATTAACTTCATAGGTTTTACCTATATATTGCTCTACATCATGATTCGTTATAACATATTCATTATTCTTAAATTCTCCCCATGCAGAATAGAATGTCGGCTTAAAGTTATTAGCCAAATGGAACCAGGATACGAATTTTCCCTGTCCGTCCATTAATGCATATCTATCTATTGATCCTACGGGATATAAATTTTCACCGTCATAACGGAAAAATATAAAATAAGGATCCGCACTTGGTCCATCGTCAAAAACAGCAACTTCTATATAGCTATCCCTGCTATCTAAATCAATAACATATATTTCACCGGTTGGGAAGTATAGATTAAACGGCACTTTAATACCATTTACTTCAATATAGGTACCATCCTCATAATCCATTTTCAATACAGCATTTATTTCATCTTCTTTTCCATCCCCATTTAAGTCATATACACCATGAATACTATAAACTCTATGATATAAATCTAATTCTTCATCATATGAGACATCGAAACTATAATCTTTAATATAGGCATCCATTTCAATAAAACTTTCTGTGATACTACTCTTATCTACAGTAATATCACCACCCAACTCCTGTTCGTCAGACTGATTTGATGCTATTTGATTATTTTCTGTAGAACTATTATTATCATTGTTCTCATTGGAACTTATAACTTCCCGGTTTGATAACAGTCCTATTCCTATTATGATAGCAAATAATACCGAAACAAATGTCACCCAAAATGCAGGCTTTTTATAATTCAATACATTTTTAATCCTTGTTTTTACGTTACCCTCACCAAAAGCCAGGGGACTACCATTAAGGATATGCTTTTTTGTATTAAGTGATAATAATGAATTGGCATAAGTTTTCTTTATGTCCTTATCCATCTTCCTTAGTACTCTTTCGTCACAGGAAAGCTCCATGTCAATGCTCATTAACCTGAATGCAATCCACACAAGGGGATTAAACCAGTGTATAGATAAGATAAGGTAAGCTAACATTTTAACTATATGGTCTTTCCTATTAATATGGGTTTGCTCATGTAGAATAATATAGTCCTGCTCTTCTTTGGTCAATCCAGCCGGTAGATAGATTCTAGGTCTTATTATGCCAAGGACAAAAGGTGTTCTTATATTCTTAGCCTCAAATATATTCTTCTCTATTAATTGTGCCTTCTTAAGACGGCTTTTTAGTATTAAGATGGATACATAGCTATAAATTAGTAAGGACCCTATTACTAAAAGCCAAATATATGCCCCTATTTTTATATAAATCTGCAGTGGATTCACACTGGCCTCAATAGTAGGGGCAGGAAGTGAATTGTTAACAAATGTGTCAATTCTATCTACACCACTATTTATCTGCGGATTTCCTTGATAGATTATATCATGTGGGATATAGTCAACATTTGATTTAGAAGGCATAAGACTATAGCTGCTTTCAAGTGTAAATGGGATGATGAGTCGAAATGCAACTACAATCCATAAGGTATAGGAGATGTATTTTGGAGCTTTTTTAAGCAATAATCTAACAAGGATAACAATTAAAATAACATAACTTGCCGTAAGACTCATATTTAAAACATTAAGAAAAATTTTACTCATTACTACACCTCCTTGTACTCATCAATCAATCTTTTTAACTCTTCTGCTTGCTTTTCACTTATTTTTTTCCCACTAATAAAAGCTGTCAAAAATCTAGGCAATGACCCTCCAAATGTATCCTCAACAAAAAGGACGCTTTGCTTTGCATAGTATTCATCCTTAGTGATTAAAGATGAAACAATGGCATTTTCATTTTTAAATATTCCTTTTTCACATAGTTTTTTCAGCACAGTATATGTGGTGGATTTCTTCCAGTTCATTTCCTTTTTAGATAGCTTTACCAGGTCACCAGATGCAATGGGTTCATTCTGCCAAATAATATTTGCAAACATTTCTTCTTTTTCTGTAAGTTTATAAATTTTCATAAAACAACCTCCTTAGTCTATATTTTATAGACCTTATATTTATAGTCTATAATATATAGACCAATTTGTCAATATTTTTCTGTTATATAGTGGTAATTTTTTCTTATTACCTGAAAAAAATAATAATAGTAAACCGTCATTTCTATATATAATACGATTTGGCCAGGTTATGTTTCTAATAATCAAATTTTCAAGTATTATATACAGTTTTTATAAGTTCCACATTAAAAATATAGGCGGTGTCACTTCAAATGACACCGCCTATAACCACATCCTCATTGGCAGATACAATCGTAGTGGACTGCAACCTTAAATTTTCCATTACTTGTAGACTACTGTCAATTGTCACAGTTGAATTATTGGCAAACTGCACCACTTCCTTTGAGTGTTTTACTGTATCATTAATCGATTGCTGAATTGATTGTGTCATAACTGTCTGATGTTCAATACTTTCTGCAATCACCTGTGTACTAGCAGTGATCTGCTCTACAGCAGAATTAACAATATTGGAGCTTTCCCCAAGCCTTTGGACAATCTCATTGGAAGCTTCAGTATTTTTTCTGATAACACCACTGATATCTAGAACATCATCTAGTATACTCTTTTGCACTTTCTGCTTATCTACTACTTCCTGAACCATATCTTTAGTAAATTTTTCTCCAACATAGGAAGCTCTAAATATGATGTATAACAGAAAGATGAAAATGAAAAATTCTGCAAACTGCATATCTAACCCGGACTGGCCCGCCTGCATACTCATAGTAATGGCTAATTTAATAATATTAACTATTGCTGTCAATATTGTAAAAAATAACATGACTTTTTTATTATAATACAAAATAGATCCTACTAATACCACTGTAATAGCAAATTGAACATAAGAACCATTGGCAGTAAATAATATTATTGTATAGATAGCAAAGTGTGCAGAGAAAACAATATTGTAAAGCTGCTTGCTGGAAGGATTTTTTAAATATAAATACCAGCCTGTAATAGTGAAAATGATACTACACAAGATTACGATATATGGTACTGCTCCCTCTATCAAACCTACCGATAGTTGGTATATGGTAGCAATACAAAATATTAGATAGAATAAGGTAAGACCTACAGTCAGTATACGATTTAAGTGTTCTAATCTTGTACTCTCATCACTGTATTTTCTGTTATTAATCTCATCTTTTGCATACATACACACTATGCCTCCTATAAGTAATCTTTATTTTAATTTTACTATTAACACCTAAATAATTCAATCAAAATAAAAAAATATGGTGATAATTTGTACTATTTGTGTTATTTGCACTATTTCAATACCAATTGCTAATCAGACCAATTGCTAAGATATGAAAAATGCCCTTTGATATGTTTTCATAAACACATATCAAAGGGCAGAAGGCTGAATTATTAACTTTTTAAATATTAAGAACCCTATTTAATCTTATTTTAAGACAAATCTCGCCGATTGAGGTAGAAATACAGCAACTTGATTCTATTTCATATTCCTTATCATTATTTGACTTACCTTGAACCGGCGGTAATATATCATATTTCAGTGTGCTATCGGAAAGTGCAGTAATAACATTACCGCTAATGATATTAGCAATCTCTGATATAGCAGAAGTTACAAAAGGATCCACATCATCAAACTCCATACCGCTCATAATATTTACCATACTAAGAGATGTGGTAACCGGAAACCGGTAAATAACTTCTCCTTGAAGTTCTCCAACTATGCCAACAAGGATATCTATACCCTCGTCGCATTTAAAATCCTCAACTGAATGAAGGGAAATCTCTGAAATATTAAGCATCAAATTAAATACATTATATGTAGCATCAACAAAGGCTTTGTATAGCTTATCTACCATTTACCTTCCCTCCTTCCTTTTTGGCATAATCGGCAATTCGCTGATCCTCGGCAGCCACATGGTTAATAAGCCATGCAAGCAGTTTACCTCCAAACTGTTGCATCAGTTTCTCGCTATTATCTGCTGCTTCTTCAAATTCTTTAGAAACCTCCAGAACATACTGGACCATAGAGCTATGTATCTGTTCATGAGCTTCATATCCAGGATAATTAATCCTTTTTTGATATTCCTCCTCATCACGGAAATGCTCTACCACATATCCTTTCATAAACTCCAGTGTTTCATTTAGCTTAGGGATTTTCTCTTCCCAAGTGTCCTTTGATCTTAGCACCTGAAAAAAAGCTTCGACACGGCTAAATAATTCTTTATGCTGCCCATCAATCAGAGGTACACCCAGTGCATAGGTCTCTTTCCATAGCATAATTCTAATATTCCTTTCTTATATTTATTTTTTTTATTAAAGTTTCGATATTTATATGTAATTTTTATATATTATTTTGCATCTAAATCAGTTGTAGCATAATTACTCGAATTATGTCAAGTTTTAATCTGATATATTCAAAATAAGGTTTCCAATACTCAGTAATCTTACTGATGATTTGGAAACCTTTAATGTTAAGATTTAAAGTATTTTATTAAATGTCAAATTAATCAATTTGTCCGATTGAGGGTAGTTTAGTTACCTTCTCACCCCAGGAATTAGCCCAATTTTCTACCCAATAGAAGCTATATGGAACTCCGTATTTTTCACGCAGTTTTTTATAGCGTTTCATTCTACCCCAACATAAAGAGCATATTCCGGGAATTAGGTAAAAGGGTCCTAAAGCAAAAGATTGATAAGCATGTCCGTACTCATGTACCAAAATCATACTAGACCTTCTAGCAAGTTCTTCTTGTGAATTGTTTGAATATTTCTGTAGTTCCTTACAGTTTTCGTCCGGTGTGAAAACAAATAGACCAAGACTAAGCCCGCTATATGAATTCCATTTTGTATTTATACATCCCCTAAAAAAGGTATGGGGATTCTTAATGTAAATCAAGAAAAAAACAAATCCTATCATGGTCTGACAAATTCCCCATGTACACTGCACTAAAAAAAATATACTATACCAAATATATTTCATATATGTACTGCCTCCTCTTAATCAGTAAGTTCATTAATCTTAATTTTCCTCTATATGTAAGCTACGATAGATTATCGGAGATATCACTGTCATCCAAATCCCCATTAAGGCATATCTTAAAAAATCACTGTATATGTTAAGGGGTAGTAGTTTTTTAAAGTACACTTTAATTAAAATCAGGCCAAAAAAACCTATTACAAATTTATTGATTTGCTTCCACCATATTGCTTTTGTTACATATTTAATATATTTATCTTCA
>JGI24713J26584_10000124_pt1 | contig 49488 bp, 47 predicted proteins | sample BioPla4DNA1_FD_26584 | JGI IMG/M metagenome (IMG submission 26584) | reverse complement strand
TAATTACCCAAGAAATATTCATGGATATAGATCTGCTAATGAGATGGCAATACTATCAGAGGTGCCAAAATATGGGTGGCAATAAAACTTGCAATTAACCTGGCCAAGAGCAAGAACCGAAATAATTGCCCAATACACCTGTTTCATATATAATTAAATTGACTATATTTGTTTTTTCCTTTGTTACAGGGAGAGAGCAAAATGCTCAAAAAAAAGATATTGGTGATTGACGATACCGAGTTTATGACCAAACTGATTTCCGATACCCTGACAGAGGCAGGCTATGTTGTTGTGACTGCCTCGGACGGGTACCAGGGACTGGAAAAGGTTGGAACGGAAAAACCGGATCTTGTTATACTTGATATTGTTATGCCCGGGATTGACGGCTTTGAGGTTTGCAGGATTTTAAGAGAAGACGACAGAAACAACTTGATGCCTATTATTATGCTTACAGCCCAGGAAGATGAAGATGACAAGCTGACCGGACTGGAGCTTGGGGCAGATGATTATATTATAAAGCCGTTTAACCACAGGGAACTGTTGAGCAGGGTCAGGAACACTCTAAAAAGAATAGACAGGAACAGGTGGGCCAACCCGCTGACGGGACTGCGCGGGAATGTTGAGATTCAAATGGAAATAGACAAAAGAATAGCCGGAAATAAACTTTTTGCCGTGCTTTACGCTGATATTGACAATTTTAAGTCTTACAATGATGCATACGGGTATGCGAGCGGGGACAGGGCCATTAAGGTAACTGCCGATATAATTGTTGAAAATGTAAAAGCCCACGGCAATCCTGACGACTTTACCGGCCATATAGGCGGAGATGATTTTATTGTTATTTCAACTCCCGACAAGATTGAAACAATAGCAAAGGAAATAATCAGCGACTTTGACAAAAGGGCAGTCGAACTTTATTCCAAAGAAGATGCACAAAGAGGATATGTTGTTACAAGCGACAGGCAGGGACAGCCTGTTAAAGTTCCCTTGATAACCATCTCCCTGGCTATAGTAACCAACGAAGCAATAGAATTGACAAGCCACGGCCAGATTTCCGAGATTGCAACTGTCCTGAAAAACAAGGCCAAAGCCATACTGAAAAGCACTTATACCATTTATGCGAAATAATTAACACTTTCCGGACAAGTATACTTCAGTCTCCTGTCTCATGTTCAGTATTTTCTTTATCTACTACGGCGAGCATGGATTGACGTCCATGCTTCTTTTATTTCACTTGCTTTCTGAATATATAGTGGACAGGCGCAAATTAAAACTGCACCTGCCGGAATTTTTATTTTCTACAGATAGGAACAGCAAATTAAAATGCCGCAGGCAAAGTATGCCTGCAGCATCTTCGAAACAATTGCACATTAACGTTAGGACCCGGTATTTAACACTCTTCTGTTACCAGGTCAAATTTCATAGATTGCAAACTGTTGACAATACCTCGTATAGACTTGCCTTTGCGAATAAAGTTTTCCGCCCCGCTATCCATTGCCTCCTTAACCTTATCTGAATCCCTGTTATCGTTCATAACTACGACTTTGACATGCGGAAACCTGCTTTTAATAAGTTTTGTCCCGATAACGCCGTCTATTACAGGCATGGAGATATCCATCAGAACAATATCAGGTTCTTCCTTGAGACATATTTCATATGCTTCCTGACCGTTGCCGGCTGTACCCACCACTTCAAATTCTTTGCTTTCTTCCAAAAGAACTTTGAGGCACTCGCTAATCAGGTTGTCATCATCAACAATTAACACCTTCAATACCTCCGCCTCCCTCGGACCCATAAATCAACTAAGGCAGTTTTTATCTCTCCGTCCAGCTCCGTATCTCCCAACCGGAATTTTCAGGCTTCAGGAAATGCGGCGGGTTGTCATACATCATCCTCGGGTCATAGGCATAGTTTTTTGCATACCCTGTTACTGTTACAATAGTTCCGCCAGACTGGTTGAATGTACCGACAGCCCCGCGGGTTTTCTGGATTATTGAGCCCCTGACGGTCAGGGTTCCTGCAGGGCTCGTTGGGTATCTATCATAATGGGTGTTTTTGAAGCTGCCCGTAATGGCCATTATTGCCCCGTGTACGGTTATATTTCTCCTGGCGGAATCCGTATTGGGATTGTTGAACCAGCCACGCGTCAGAATGCCTATATCTTTTTGGGCCACCAGGCCCAGCATATCCTGCCCTGAACCTGTAACGGTAACAACTCCGGTAGTTTCATTTAATATAAAGCCTGTGTTCTGATAGGAGATGCCGTCCGTTGCCTCCGGCTGGTTGAAATTATAATTAGTAGGGTCGTATCCCGTTATATAAATGTCATTGCTGCTGGCTATGGTGAGCCTGCCGTTCAGCTTGCCTGAAACAAAGGCATTGCCGGCGTTGATATCAAACATATTGCTGCTCATTGTCCCGTTGACATAGATAACTCCTTCAGAGGGGAGAGGCCTGGTAACGGGGCTGCTGTTTTTATTCCTGATAGTAACCGTCCCGTTGGCGTTCAGCTTGATACTGGTCCGCCCGTTGTAAAGGTAGCCGTCATTTTGGGCGATGGTTTTTAGCTGGTTGTTGTTCGACGGAAAGGGAATTTTGGAAACTTTCGCATGTCCCTGCCTGAATTGCGGGTTGTTATAGTAACTGGGATTGTATTCCAGTCCCTCGGCGTAGGTTGCCCTGCCGTAAAATATGGGCGAACCTGCAATCCTCAGCGTTGAATTCGTATGATACGGCCCGTAGCACCTGTCACTGCTGGACCACCAGATGTTTTCCGGATCGTCGTCGGAGAAATATACATATTCGGTAAAGGTCCGCCGGACAATAACCGCCTCAATTACCCGCTTGCTTGCCGGGTCGGCAAGCATCCAGCCGGTGGAGCGGACAATCACCCTGCCCGTTTCCTTTTGCACTTCTTCCAGGTAAAAGGCCCCCCTGGGTGCCGCATCGGGATAGAGCACGGGATTTTGCTCACTGCCAAGATTTAGTGTACCGCCTTCTTTGTTCATATACCAAAGATACTGGTGCAGGCCGGCTTCGGCAACATGCAGCGCGTTTATATCCTGTTCAAAGCCTATTACGGTTTTGGTTTGGGAAGTGACCAGCGCCAAAGCCGCTCCGCCAAGCAGCATAACAACCAGCATAGCCATTATCACTGTTATCAGGGCTGTGCCCTTCTGGGAATTCAAGCTTGCCAGCATTATTCCATAACCCCCTTGCTTCTTACCGTAATACTGGTATTTATGGATAAGGGGCTGTCAGCCAGGCGGTTGCCGGTGTCAAGCAAGGCTATTTCAATTTTGATGTTGCTGCCGTCTGCCGAAAATATCCGCGCGTCTTTAACATTTCTTGCCACAGTCGACCAGGAAGTGGGGGTTGCCCCTACATTTGCTTCCCCTCTTCTGATGCTGCCGTCATGAAAAAGCCTGTATTGTACAAACTGAATATTGCCGTCATTGTCGGCATCCGTATAGATATTCAGCTGCCTGCCGTTAGCCTCTATTTCAACGGCCTTTTTACGGCTGCCGTTGCCCAAAGTAACATCCTGAGCCTTTCTTATATCTCTTTCCATTCTCATTATGGCAATGCGGGCATCATGAACCACATCGAATTCCGCTTCCGTCTGCCCGAAAACACGGTAGGAAAAGAAGAAAAAGGCATACGCACAGGCCAGTACAGCCGTCAATAAAGCGGCGACTATGACCAACTCTACCAATGTGACTCCGGAAGAATTTTTTATTTTCTCCATACAGTCACCTACTTTTAGAATACACCAAACTATTCAAAATAACAAACTACGCTCTTAAAAGTTCCGGGGGCATCAAATGTACCGTCCCATTCATCATCTTCCCCCGCCGACAAATCGTAGCAGCCTTTGTATGTATAATCAGATTCCACGTCCACGCTGTATGAACCGACAAAGCCTTCCCCAACGGGCCATAAGCCTTCTACCGGCATTCTGAGATTTCCGTTTTCATCCAAATCGGCGGCAGTAAAGGGTATTTCATAGATTAACGGTTCAGGATTGCCCACCGGGCTTTCCGGATCAACAAAGGGCGCCGTAATAGTCACTTTGCCGTTCATAACAAGCGGCTCTCCGTCCGTGTTTTTGAAGGCAATATAAAGCCGGCAGGGATATTCCAGCTCAAATTTGTCCGTGTATGTCGTACCTTCCTCTACATTAAGCTGCCACTTCGGCCCCGCTCCCGGGTAAACTATCATCCCCAGGGCGGAAGGGTCTGCCGTGACCTGGTAATTGCCATTCGGCAAATCAACAAAACTGGCAGTTCCCCTGGCAGAAGAATAAACAACTCTGGGTGGTATAGGCCCGCCTCCCAGGGAAACCTTGACATTTGAGACAGGAATATTTTCCGGCGGGTTCTCCGTATTCCAGCCGCGTACAAGGTAAGCCTTGATATTCCCCCCGGTAATGGGCGGCTGGGCGGACTCCCTGGTTGCCAGGGTTTCAATGGTTTTTGCAATGCCCCCCAGATTTCGCGGAGCAACCGTTACCCTGATGCTTTTATAATCCCAGCTTAAGTTGCCCCCGATAAAACCGTCCTCCTGCTCCTCCCAGTTAATCATTGTATAAATATCAAACTCTACACCGTTGATGTTCTCCACCCGGTATTGCGGGATGTCCCCCGCCGGGTCGCCGCCCAACGTGCCGATTTCACTAAATTCCAGGGAACGGATCTCTTCAACTGCTTCGTTGGCTAAACTTACTGCCATCATTTCCAGCCTGTTTTCGTCAGTTATCCGGGTAGCCAGGACAAAGGAGGAGGCCAATGCCGTAATAATAATCGCCAGGATAAACAAAGCGACAAGTATTTCAACCAGCGTAAAGCCTGCCTCATTATTGATCTTGTTTATAATGTTTTTTACTCTTTGCATAGTAACACCCGCCCCCATTCAGGTATGCAGGTTAAAAAATATTCTCCTTGCTGTAATTTCCGTCCAGGAAATGATATTCCTTGGGGAATTCTTCTTCATAGCCGCAGGAATAGAAGGTCAGAACCAATTGCACTTCAAGAGATTTTTGGTTTTCGCTGATAATGGCCAAATCTTCCTGACCGGCTCCCACCGTATAATAGCCGCGCAAGGGATTGCCATCAGCGGGCCCCGCGGCAATATCCAGCGATTGCACAGTAGTGAAATACCTGCCCTGCTCAAGCTCGCCAAGCAGCCTTTTCAGCGCCCGGTAGTTGGTGTTTAGCGTCAGCATGACGCTGCCTGCTTCATATACACTGTCTTCAGCAGCAATAACATCGAAGAATGTCACCTGCTCCTTTATCCCGAGCCGGGCAATGACTTCCTCAAGATAGATAAGGACTTCGGGCTGGTCCCAGACTCGCAAAAGATCGGGATGATTTTCCTCGACTTGTTGCTGCAGGTTTTCTATTTGTTTTTCCAGGCTTTCTACCAGGATTTTTGTCTGCTTTGCCGATTCCAGTTCATAAGCCAGTTTGTCCGACTGCTCTTTCAATATTTTTAGCTCGCTTTGCACCGGCATATAATAGTATACTAAAAACAGTGCGGCAATGGCTATAATAAGCGCGCCGGACAACATTACCTGCTCTCTTTTGGAAAGCTTCATCTGCCTGCCGCCTCCTCTCCCCCGGCCGGCAATTCTTTTTCAGAAATAGTCAGATGCAGTGAAAATCTGTAGCTTTCTGCGTTATTTTCACTCTGACCTTCCCTATGAGCGCTCCTGAAAACAACACTGTCTACATATTCAACTTCTTGCATTTTAACATGGAACTGTGCTATTTCCCTGTAGGCCGGCGCCGTCCCCTCGATATCCAATATTTCAGCGGAAAATGACAGTTTTTCTATATTTATGTTTTGGGGGATATTTGCTTCGATGTCGTTTAAAATATGGGCAACCGGCAGGTACCGGGCCTTTATATCGGTAAAAACATTGTCAATTTCCGTTAAGCGTTTAACCTGGTTTTGCAGTTTTTCGGCCAAAACTTCAATTTCGCTGTAAGAAGCAAGCTCTATTGTCAACTGGTCAATTTTGTTGCGTAAAATGAATTTCTGGCAAAGCGGCAGCCCCACACCTCCTAAAGCTACAGCAAGGATGCAAAGGGCTATTATCAGTATCCTGCTGCCGGACAGCTGCGGGCCTTTTTGCGGCAATAAATTCAGATCTGTTTTCATGCTACCTGCCCTCCCTCAGCGTAGCTCCTATGGCATGGGGAAGAATATTTACCGTATCTCCAAGTCCGCTGCCATATCTTAACGGGTGCAGCAACTCGGCAACGGGAGAAACACTTGCCGACAGGCGTTCCTTCATATAGCCGGTCAGTCCCGGCAGCAGGCTGCCGCCGCCCAGCATGTAAATCTTGTCCACGTTTTCCCGGTTCGTGCGGTTTTTAAAAAATTCAAGCGTTCTCTCCAGGTCTGTAATGACCAAATCTATGCTGTTTTTAATGTGGCGGCTGAGGGAACTCTGCTTGTCGCCCAGAAAAAAGTTTGTTTTCTTTTTGTATTCTTCCGCCTCGACAATATCCATTTCACCCTTTTCCGCTATCAACTCGGTTAAGTAGTTGCTGCCGCTTGTTATTGTTTTGTAAACGTAGTAATTATTGTCTTTGAGAATAACAATTTGCGTAATGCGGGCACCAAAGTCTACCAGGCAGATATTATCCTTTTTCCCGGCCGCAGCCCACTGGGCAATTTTCCCCACAGTGTTTTGCATGATATCAATATAGGTTACCTTCAACCCTGCCCGGCCCAGCGTAGAAATGTATGAATCAACCAAACTCTTCGGCACTGCCGCCGCCAGAACCCTCACCTGCGGCGGCGCACCGCCGCCTGCCGGCAGGTATTCAAGCAGCCTGTAATCAATGAGATACTCATCGGGAGACAGGGCAAGGTAGCTTGTCAGCTCCTGCCTGATATTTTCCATAATCTGCTGTTCGTTGAGTTGCGGGAGTTTAATTTCCCGCACAACGGCTTCACCGCTGGAAAGGCACAAAGCACAGCTTCTACCCTTTATGCCGTGATTTTTCAGTGTTCTTTTAATGAATCCGGCAAAGGATGCCGGCGCTTCAATTTTGCCCATATTGACCATGCCGTGGGGAATATCTTCCGCACACCATTTTTTTATTGTGCCGTTCTTTTTCATTTGCACGATTTTGATCATCCTAGAACCAATATCAACGCCGATAATTGGCAACTGCTCTATTTTTCTCTCCTGCAGCAGCTTTTCATATTTCAAAACGGTGCGATCTTTTTTACCCTTCATATGCTGTCCTCCAAAATATCCTCTTTAAGTCCTGACAAACAGCCGCATATAGAAAGAAATGATTTCATTAAAGTATAAAGCCGCTGTTATAGCTCCCGCCGCAATAAACGGCCCAAAGGGCAGGTACTGTCCTTTCTTCAGCCTGCCTGCCAGAAGCAGCAGCAAAACAATTGCTGACGCGTAGTAAAAGGCCATCATCAGGGTGAGGAGAATTCTCTCAAAACCCAAATACAACCCGCAAACGGCGGCCAGCTTGATATCGCCTCCACCCATGCCTTCTTTTTTCAGAATCCAAACCGATAAATACCCCAAAAGCAGCAGTATCCCGCCCCCGGCTGCAAATCCCAGCAAGGCCTGCCGCCAGGAAACAGTCTGCCCGGCCAGCAAAAAAAGCAAACCAGCGGCTCCCAGAAAAATATTGAGCGCATCGGGAATAATCATGTGCTCCAAATCAATAAAGGACGCCGCCACCAGCACGGCCGCCAGCACTGCATAAGCCAAGGCGCTAAAAGACAGGCCGTACTTGCGGTAGACAAGGATAAACAATACTGAAACCAGGATTTCTACCAGCGGGTACCTTGCGGAAATCTTTTCCCCGCAGTGGCGGCACTTGCCCCGCAAAAGCAAATAGCTGATGACGGGAATTAAGTCAAGAGGAGAGAGCCGCTTTTGGCAGCGGGGGCAGCGGGAGGGGGGGAATACTATTGATTCCCCCTCCGGAATTCTGACAATGCAGACGTTTATAAAGCTGCCTATTAACAGACCCAAAATTCCCACAACGATATATTCCAGATTAATCGCTCCCTCTGCACTAGCAAAATGCTGTTCTTCATTAACTTTATCGGACTACAGTATGTCTATATACGCATTCCCTTCGCCATCCACTTTAATTACGACAATCTTATTATCCGGGAAACTGTCAGGAGTCTGAAGTATGTCTTCTACATCTTCATATTTGAATATCGTCTGGCCGCTAATGGACGTAGTGTCGCTTGGTGTAAGTTCAGTACCGCCTTGCACCTTTACCTTTGCATTATAAATATTAATTTCACTGGCCAGCGCGCGGGCGTTGGCAATTTCCTTCGTTCTCTTTGCCTCATCAAGATTTTCCAGAACCTTAGGGACAATCAGCAGCGCCAGAAGCCCCAGAATGGCAATAACAATAATCAGCTCCACCAACGAAAAACCTTTTTGATTCTTCTTAATCTTCACCACACCTTCACTCCTTTTAATTAAATTTTTAATCCGGTTTGACCTGTTTAGCGGCAAATAACCTTCCCTGCGCCGCACCACCTCCTTTGCTGCAGTCTTCAACCAACCAGGCTCAACATGTCAAACATGGGCAGAACCATTGCCAGGACGATAAAACCCACTACTCCGCCCAAGACGACAATCATGGCCGGTTCCATCAACGCGGTGAGAATATCCACCTGTTTGTCAACTTCTTCTTCATAAAATTCCGCCGCTCTATTCAGCATGGTGCTTAAAGTTCCCGATTCCTCACCGAGGACAATCATATTTTCAACCATGGGCGGGAACAGCTCCAATTCCCTTACCGGAGCATACAAACCTTTGCCCTCCCTGACTTTCAACTCAACCTCCCTCATTCTTTTGGAGGCATAGGCATTTCCCAAGACTTTTCCCGTTATCTCCAGGGCTTCGGTTATTTCCACCCCTGTCTCCATCAGGGTGGAAAGGGTGCGGGAAAAGCGGGCGGCAATGGATTTAAGCTGCAGTGAACCAAACAGGGGCACTTTCAGCAAATTCTTGTGCAGGGTAATAATGTTTTCTTCCCGGGAAAAGTACATTTTCCCCGCCGCCGCCAGGATTACCAGTCCCAGAAACAGGACTAGGCCGTTATTGCGCAAAAAGTTGCTCAAGAAAAGAATTACCCGTGTAGGCAGAGGCAGTTCAGCACCGGCCGAGGCAAATATGCCTACAAACATGGGAACTACCGCCACAAGCAGGAACCAGGAAACTGCCACGGCAAAAAAACAGACAATAATGGGGTAAATCATGGCGCCCTGAACTTTCTGCTGGAGCTTGCTTTCCTTTTCGAAATGAACGGCCATCACTTCCAGGGATTCATCCAGGGTACCGCTGGCCTCCCCTGCAGCCACCATGTTAACAAGGATTGCCGGCAGTTGCTTGTGCAGGGCCATGGCCCCGGAAAGGCTGCTGCCCTTTTGCACCTCTTCGCTGATGTCCTTTAGGATTTTTTTCAATGTTTTGTTTTCTGTCTGGGCGCTTAACATGGAAAGGGCATGTACTAAAGTAACCCCCGCTTTCAGGATTGTTGAAAATTGCCGGCAAAATACGGCTATATCCCTTTTCCCGATGCGGGCAAAAAAGCCGCCAATGTCCTGGTTTTCTCTTACTTCATTAATTTCCAGTATATAGAAGGATTTCTGCCGGATCATTTCGGCAACTGCCCGGGCATCCGCCGCTTCATAAACGCCTTCGATTATTTTCCCGGACATGTTTTGCGCCCTGTATTGATAGGTTGGCATGACGCTCACCTGCTTTCTTTTTTTTTATAACAGCAGGACTTTCTTAACGTAGTCGAGCTCAATACAGTGCTCGTAAACATCCTCCTGTGTAATCTGGCCCATTCTGTACAAATCACATAAGGCGTCATCCATTGTTTGCATGCCGTCCTCGGCATTTGTCTTGATAATGTTGTTTAACTGGTGTATTTTGCCTTCCCGGATCATATTTCTGACTGCCGGGTTTGCCGTCATAACTTCAACGGCGGCAACCCTTCCCTGCTGGCTGGCCTGTGTCAGCAACTGCTGGGATATTATACCCTGGAGGGAAAGGGCGAGCTGCATTCTTACCTGCTGCTGCTGGTTCGGCGGGAAAACGTCAATGATACGGTCTATTGTGGCGGCAGCGCCCAGGGTATGCAGGGTGCTCAATACCAGGTGCCCCGTCTCGGCCGCCGTCAAAGCAATGGCGATTGTTTCCAGGTCCCTCATCTCCCCCACCAGGATCACGTCGGGGTCCTGCCNCAGGGTGGCCCTCAGGGCTCCGGGAAAATTAAGGGTATCCGTGCCGATTTCCCTCTGATTGATAATGCTTTTTTTATGTACAAAAAGGTATTCAATCGGATCTTCCAGCGTAATGATATGTTTGCTTGAAGTTTGGTTGATATCGTCAATCATGCTGGCCAGCGTTGTGGATTTACCGCTTCCCGTCGGACCCGTAACCAGGATTAAGCCCCTCTTTTGCCTGGCCAATTTCCTGACTACCGGCGGCAAACCCAATTCCTCAGTGGTGGGGATTCTTGTATTAATGAGCCTGAGGGCCGCACTGAAAGTGTTTCTTTGCCGGTATGCGCTTACTCTGAAGCGCTGCAAACCGGGTATTGAGTAGGAAAAATCTATTTCTCCTTTTTTGGTAAGCTTGTCCCACAAGTTTCCGGTAAGTTCTTTCACTAGATTTTTGGTATCCTCGGGGGTCAGCACGCGATCGTCCAGGAATTGCAGCTTGCCGTGAACGCGAACTGTGCAGGGCACGCCTACCGTTATGTGCAAGTCCGATGCCCCAAGCTTTACCACTTGTTTCAGCAAGTCATCAATTTTCATGCGCTCACTCCTCGGCGGTATATTCCTGCGCGTAGGCGACTTCCAAAACTTCTTCCAGTGAAGTAATACCGTCGCTTAAAAGCCTGATACATTCTTCTTTCAAAGTTTTCATGCCGGACTTTAAAGAGTATTCCAAAATTTCATTGACGGGAGCATTTCCGGTAATCATTTCCCTGTGTTTGTTGTCGATCACCAGAATTTCATGGACGGCAATCCTTCCCCTATAGCCGGTATTGTTGCAGAAGGAACAGCCTACAGCCCTTCTGAATGTATATTCGCCTTCCTGTATGCCCAAAAGCTTCAATTCATGCACGGCAGGCCGGTAAGACTCGGCGCAATGGGTACAGAGACGGCGCACCAGCCGCTGGGAAATGACACCCATGAGCGAAACGGCAATCATATAGGGCGGTATTCCCATATCTGCAAGCCTGGTAATTGTACTGACGGCATCGTTGGTGTGCAAGGTACTTAAAACCAAGTGTCCCGTGATGGCTGCAGTAATGGCAATTTCCGCAGTTTCCTTGTCTCTGATTTCTCCAACCATGATGATATCGGGGTCCTGCCGCAGAAAAGCTCTCAGGGCGGTGGCAAAGGTTAAACCCGCTTTTGTATTCACCTGGACCTGATTCAGGCCTTCGATCACATATTCCACCGGGTCTTCAACGGTGATAATGTTGTCGGTTATTTGGTTCAACTCGCTTAACATCGTATAAAGGGTAGTTGATTTGCCGCTGCCTGTGGGGCCTGTCAGCAGGATTATGCCGTGGGGGTTCATTAACAGCTGGTTGAATTTCTCCAAATTAGAAGGCGTAAACCCCAGCTTCTCCTTGGGAATCAAAAAGTTTGTTTTATCGAGAATCCGCATGACCACTTTTTCCCCGTGGACTGTCGGCAAAGTAGATACCCTGAGATTAAAATGCCTGCCGCCTACTTGGTGATCACAGCGGCCGTCCTGGGGAACTCTTTTTTCAGCGATATTCAACCCGGCCAAAATTTTAATACGTGTAACAATGGCTGAATGGGCTGCTTTCGGTATATTTTTGGAAAGCTGCAGCTTGCCGTCAATTCTGTACCTGACGCGAACTTCATCTTCCAGCGGCTCGATATGAATATCGCTGGCTCCTTCGGACACGGCCTGCTCGATTGTCGAGTTAACCAGCCTGACAATGGGAGCGCTGTCTACCTCCAGGGAACTTTCTTCCTCAGCCGCTTCTTGAATGTTTAGGAGGCCCGATTCCCTTTGGAATTCTTTAATCGCTTCATCGGAAGTTTCGCTGCCGTATAATCTGGCGATTGCGTTGTCGATGGATTTTTTATAGGAGATCATGGGAGCAATCTCGTAGTCTGTCATCATCTTCAAGTCTTCGATTGCCATAAAATCCAGGGGATCCTCCATGGCCACATAGAGCAGGTCCATTTCCTGCTTTATCGGTACGACGTTGTGCTTTCTAATTAACTGAAAAGGGACAATATTCTGAACTTGAGGGTCAATCTTAATGTTGTCTATATCAATAAAAGGTATCCCCAGCTGGAACTCCAAAATCTCCATGATTTGCTTCTCATCAACCATACCGTTTTCAACGAGAACCGTTCCCAGCTTTTTACCCGTTTCCTCATGGATTTTTATAGCCCTGTCCAACTGCTCTTCAGTTAAAAAACCGGCTTCCAAAAGTAAAGTGCCAATTCTTTTCTTATCGATGAGAAACACTCCCTGTTATGAATAATTATGAATAATTAAGCAACCGCTGTTTACGCCAAAAGCTTTGGGAAACATGCCTCGGCATTGAAAAAGTGCAGCAGGTAATCTTTTAACCTGACGGAAGAAATAGTCTCGAAAATAACATCCTTATTGTTATAATCCAAAAACAGCAAGTCATGTACTCCGGACTGGACACATGTAAAGCCGCTGTTTACTATCTCGTTGTTTTTGCCCTGCACGGAGGCCTGTACAGACAGGACATTGTCTACTACAATCATTCTGCCGGATAAGAGCGACATATCGGCGGACAGCCTGTACTGGCTGCCGTTTTCCGTGACTACTCCCTTGCCCGCCAGCTGCTTGATTGCAGTTTCTACCTGCTGCAGCGTCAGCGTCGTATTTGAACCGACAATTTCATTAATAATATAGACAAACCACTGGATACTCGGGGTCGTGCTGTAAATGATCCTCCAGATATTACTTGCCGTATAATAATTGCTGGTAAAAGGTATTTCATCAACAAAAGCTCTTAAGTTTGCCTTCCTTTCCATGTCCAGCATTGCTGCAACAACCAAAGCTTCATCAACGCTGAAAACCTGTTTAATATTAACGCTTTTCAGATTGCTTCTCCCGATTAAATCCTCCAGGATTTCAACAATACTGCCGGGTTCCATTTCATCGTCTATAGTCACAGCGTCAGGAGCAACCGTCAGGGAAACATGCTTCGAGAATTTTTCATCGTAAATAATGCTGTGCTCATAGGCTCCGACACCGCCTGTAAAGAAAACCTTCGCTACAGCATAAGGATTGGAAAGCAAGTTTGCCACCGGTGTAGCTTTTTCCGTAAACTTCATCTCCGAGTCAATTAAATCCAATCCCTGCAATATTTTGATGTTATCCTTGGGTAATTCCTTAGCCGTAAACTTGTTTAACGGGGACAAGTCATTTTTTGTTTTAACCATCGTACATAAGCCCTCTATAATTTCATGGTCAAAACTGCACCTTAGCATCTGTCTAGACCTCCCACAATTTTATTTTGTCTTTACCCAGTTTTCTTTCTCTTTTGTTTAATACCAACTTCACTATTGCCTGATATGGTGCTGTTTTATAAATTGTTTTCCGTGACATTAAACGGTTTTTCTGCGGCTTCAGTTTGAACAGTTCAGCCATGGAAACATCGGTATATACCCTGCCGTCATCTGTCTGCACCTCCCGGGTGAGTACCCTGCCCTTGCCGTGGAAATCGAACATGCGGAATTTAAAGGAACCCTGCTTTTGCCGAAATTCAACCTCATTACCCAAATAGGTGCAGATAATACCGTGCAAAATTTCTTTGTCGGGCAGAGCGGCGTCCCGCATTATGTCGGGGCCGTCATCAACTATCCCTATCTTGTGGCAGAAAATTCTTTTCTTTTGTTCCTGACTTTGAACGCTTTCCGGCAGGATTGCGAATCTGTCATCCCATAAGAAGGAGAACTGTTTGTTTAGCGCCTCAATTTCCTCTTCCCTCTTCGGATCAGCGGAATCAGCCAAGGCTGCACTCTGTTTCCCTGCCCCTGCTGCCTGTTTATCAGCCGCCGCAGGCGGCGCGGAATGCATGCTTGCTTTTTCCGGTTNGGGAGCTTCATCTTCCAGCGGCTTTAAGTCGCGGATAGCAGGCCCCTCATCCTCAGAAGCATCAGGCTCCGCAACTTCAGGCTCCGGCACCTCAGGTTCAGAAACTGCCTCAACTTCCGGCTTTGTCTCACGGACAGCAAGCTCCTCTTCTTGCAAGCTTTCTGCCTCCAGAGCCACCGGCTCCGGACCGGCATCCGGTTCCGGATCGCGAACGGTTAATTCTTCCATTAAGCTTTCGGGCTCTGCCTCTACGGGCTCCAATTCCACAGACTCCCAAAAAGCCTCTGCTTCCTGCTCCGTCTCACGGGCTGCAAGTTCCTCTTCCTCTGAACTTTCAGGCTCTACCTCTACAGGTTCCAGCTCTATCTGCTCCAGAATCACAGACTCCGGGGCCGTTTCCGTCCCTGGCTGTACATCAGGGACGCTGTCCGGTCCCGCCGGCGGCAAATCAACGGATGTGCCCGTGTCTGCAGGCACCTCTTGCCCGGCAGCACTGTCCGCAGCCTCCGTTTCCCGTGCTTTTTGCACTTTCTCCAATTCTTTCTTTTTTTTCTTGAAGGGAATAACATTTTTCGGCAGTCCCAGGTGGGAATAAATTACTTCCAAAATATTCTCCGTTTTGTAAGGCTTTGTTACAAAATCTTTGGCGCCTATTTTTATTGCCTCTCTGATAACCTGCTGCTTTCCCATGGCAGAGCACATGATGACAATGGCTTCAGGATTATTCTCAAGGATTTTCCGGAGAACTGCCAGTCCGCTCATTTTTGGCATTTCTACATCCAAAAAAATACATTTAGGCTTAGTTTCTTTTACTTTATCAATTGCTTCAAGGCCGTCTTCTGCTTCAATAATAACCTGGTACCCTGCATTCTTTAGGATTTCCTTAAGTACCACCCTGGAAAACCTGGAATCATCGACTATTAGAATAGAACATTCTTCACTGGCATTTTGAGTTTCGGCAGCCTTTAAATTATTTAAATCATTAAGGGACGATTCCATAATAAATTCTCCCTTGCATAAAATTTTAAGAAAAAAAAAGATATTTTGTTAAATTAAGGATAATAAAATTTTCAGTACCCTTGCAGTGATTAAAAGAATGATAAATCGTGACATTTGTCACGATTTATCATTTTTTTCCTTATTTATGGTAAAAATGCACAAAAAAAGCAATAAAATTGTCTTTAGCGGTTGCTTAGATACTGCCCGTGCTCAAAATTGTTGACATAAAACAGCGCCAGTTGAGTTCTGTCTCTCAGGTTTAATTTGTCCAGCAACAGTGTTATATTGTTGCGCACAGTACCCTCACTTAAAAACAGCTTTTCCGCAATTTCCTTGTTAGTCAGCCCCTCACCTACCAGGGCCAAGATTTCCATTTCCCTTTTTGTGAGGTCGAAGTCCCGCAGGTCTCTTGTTTTTTCTTCCTTTAGCATTGTAGGAATGCATTGCGCTACATTGTCATTGAAAACAGTATTGCCTTTGCCGATAATTTTTAAACATTCTATGATGGTATCCGTTGACTGGGATTTTAAAATATATCCAGAAGCACCGTTTTTGATTGCTTCCTTGATATACTTGTCATCCCGGTAGACACTTAAAATAACGACCTTTGTATTGGGAAACCGGTTTTTGATCAGTTTTGTTCCTAAAACACCGTCCACCTTTGGCATGTTTAAGTCCATTAAAACAATATCCGGTACTTCTTTTAGGCAAAATTCAAAAGCTTCCTGTCCGTCTGCCGCTGTGCCGATAACATCAAAATCCTTACATCTGCCAAGCAAAATTTTCAAACTGTCCCTGATTAAGGCACTGTCATCCACGATAAGGATTTTCACATGACCCCCTCCCCAATCCTGGACATATAATGATATATATCATAGGGTATATAGATTTTACTTTCTATAGTATACTTCTACATATTATGGCAAAAACCTGCAAGAATATTAACAGTATCATCCTGGATTTCATTATGCTGGCAAATGCGACTGTTTTTACTTTAACCGGTAAAAAGGGCAGTGGAACAAGAACGGCATTAATTTTTCTAAATAATTGTAATTGTCTGTATATTGTGGTATCCTTGCTTTACACAAAAAAAGCAGCGGCTTTATGCCGCCGGAGGGAATCATGAATAAAGGTCTTTTTATTGAACCGACTTGGAAAAGGCTAGGTTTTTCAGACATTCCTGATCTGGACAGATCCGGGAAAGATGTGGGAATTGTCATTTTAGACATGATACGCCCCCATTCCAAAATCAGGCATTTAAACAAACGTCTTAAATATATTATTGTTAATGATGACTTCAGTATTACAAGCAGAGAACCCGCATTGGAAAAACCTGAAGACTTTTCAACCTCGTATGGCGAGCACGGTTTAATGTCCCTGCTGCTTTTATCCCATTTGCCCTTTGAATATAATGGCCAGGTACACACCGGGATTGCGCCGGCGGCAAATTTCATCGTTCTAAACCACGGAGCATTTAGGGAAGGCGAAGAAGAACGGCTGAAAAAAGGCATCAACTGGATCCTGCAAAGGAAAAGTGAGTGGAATATCAAGCTGATTTTGTGTACGGGATGGAATGTACTTGAGCCCGGCGGGTGGATTGAAAACACCGCAAACAAACCGGTGGTAAAAGGCTTAAGGGCCGCCGTTGAAGCCGGCCTCCTGGTTGTCGCATCCAATGGAAACACCAGATTTTTAAACGAACTTCCGCCTGTTGAGTACTTTGCCGTGGGAGGCTACCTTGACAGGGGGGCTTCCGATTTTAGCAGTCATGAGCCTTTCCCGGACGAACCCTGGGGAAGAAACGGCGACGGGCANGTAAGGCCGGATATCCTGGCGCCAAGACTGTATTTGCCCGTACCCTATTGCGAAAAAGAAGTCTCCTCCTCCACCGTATCCTTTTTCGCCGGCACAAGCGGCGCTTCCGCCCTTGTAGCAGGGGTCTGCGCGCATATTCTCTCGCTCTATCCAGGCCTTAATGTGCAGAGCCTGCGAGATGAAATGATCAGGTGCGGCCTGCCCATTGAAGGCTATGACAATAAAGCCCCCAGGGTTTTTGCAGACAATATAATCAAATCAGCCACTCAAAACAGCAAGATAGCAAAAAGAAAGATTTACCCCCCTGTTATAAAAATTAAAAGCCCCCTGGCTTCCTTGATGTCAGCGGATCCGGTGGAACGGGGGCTTGCGCTTACAATGCTGGTTAGGAAGGGACAATATCCCAGGAATAAAATATGGGAACATGTTACTGACCCGTCGCCAATTGTCCGCAAGGTGGCGGTATGGGCACTGCAGAAACCGTATACATTCGATGAAAGAATGCTGTTTTGGGAATATCTTTATGCTGAAGAAGAAAGCGGGGTTCGCGGGCACTGGCTGTACGGCCTGCTGCATGATGCCTACAGAGGAGAAATTGATCTCTGGATGCCCTGGATAACCGATGTAAACTGGAGTGTACGCTGGTGCGTAAGTGAATATCTTAAAAAGTACGCTGAATTTCCTAAACTTGAGACAACCCATGACCCCAATTTGGTAAAGGAAAAAGCGCTGCCGGTGCTTAAATGGTATAACCGTTCACTGTTGCAGCACCTTTGGTTTTAAAACAGTTTACCTTCGCTTACCTGGCGAAAAAACGGCGGCGGAGCAAGAAAACTGCACACACAAGCAGTACGGCAAAAAACAAAAGATAGGGAGATAATTTGTTGTCATCTCCGGCAGGCATGGCTTCGGGAGCAGCTGCTGCCGTATCGTAAGCTGCCTCCCCGGTCAGTGCACGCCCCGGCTCCCTGGCGAAAGCCTGATCAGCATAGATAAGCTGAACAGCATCAAGGGCGGCAAGGTCATCTATCTGGGACTTTGCCAGTTCTGCACTGATAACACCGTAATCTGATGTATAGGAGATATCCATGGCAGCCAGTTTGTCTGTTATAATCCGGGCGGATGCTGCCAGGCCGTCAAGCCGGATTGCCTCAAGCTCCCTGTGAAAGGCCTCATAGTCTCCCCTGTCGGCAGGTGCGGGCAGGATGTGCGCGGGCTCCCCTGGAGAACCGCTGTAAGCGGGCGCGCTCCCGGCGCCTTTTCCGCTCTCATAAACAAGCGGAGCATCTCCCGCTGTTTCAGCGGCGGCAGGCAGGTCCACGGCAACATCCGCTTCAACGGTCATACCAAAAGGATAACTTGCAGTATTGCCAAACATTTCGCTCAAAGAAGAGATGCCCCGGCTAAATTCCGGATAAGCGGCAAGCAGCTTGTTAAAACGCTGTGTTAATTCCGGGGTTTCGAGAAAAACAGGAATAATCCGGACCTTAAATTTTGTATCTGCGTCGGCTTCCCGCAATAATTTATAGAAATTCACTTCGACCTTGCCTGCTTCTTTTTGCAGTTCCGCCCAGGCGGCGGCAGCCAGTTCCCGTTCCCGGAGAAAATATGTTTCCATGGCTGCGCTATCCAGGATTTCTCCCGTTGCTTCCCGGATATAAATAGCGCCGGCATTGCTTTCAGCGGGATAAGCACGATTGTCATCATAAAGGGGGCCGCTGCTGACAGGAGCGTCCGGATCCTGCCCGGAGTGGGGCGCCGGCAGGTCGGATGTCGGCAGTTCCGGTTCAGGCAGGGGCATGACAACCGGCGGAACCGGATCTATTTGTCCCGGGGGCGGTCCGGCTGTGCCCTGGTCCGGCGTGTTGCCGGCAGGCCGGCCGGCTGCTGAGATTTCATATTTAGCGCACCAAAAAGATTCCTGCAGGTACTCCAAGGTTATTGTATGACCTTCAGAGACAAAAATATTGTCTTCTGCTACCCCGTATTTTTCTGCCAGGTAGTCCACGGCCAGCCGGCTGAAATCTGCGGCGTAGCCGGGCAAAGCAACCGCCAGGATTAAAACAGGGATGAGCAGCAGGATTGCTTGTTTTCTCATATGCAATACCTCCTTTTGTTTTTCTTTAGACGCAGCAAGGCTCACTCAGGTTCCCTATTGGCATAAAAAGCAGGATAAAAAAACCGCTTCCCGTAGGAAGCAGTTTAACCTTTTGGGTTTATTCGGTTTTCCCGTCCATTGGCCCCGGTGTGGTTTGTGTGTCATAAATGGGATTGTAAAGCAGTGTGCCAAATTTCTTGAGCAGTTCTGCGCGCTCCTTATTTAGGGGTTCATCCGGGAAAGCCTTCAAGATGGCGTCACAGCGCGCCTTTACCCCTTCCTTAAATTCAGGGTGAGTAAGTATATAAAGGTCATTGCGTTCTATACCGCGCAATACGCGCCGGCCCGCTTCTTCCGGAGTCATAAATAAATCGTTGGCCGAGGGATTTCCTTTAACGGGCGGAGAAGCTGCAAGTTCTTCCTCGTTTTTCAGGTGGTCGGGCCTGACAAGCTGTGAAGTAACCGCCAGATTGCTGGAAACCGGCCCCGGGCAGTATACCGAAGCGCCCACATTGGTGTTCTTCAGATCGCAGGCAACTGTTTCCATCAGGGCAACTACGGCAGATTTTGTCGCATTGTAAATGGCGTTTCCCTCAACGGCAGACAGGGCTGCCATGGAAGCAGTGGAAACAATATGCCCCTCTTCGCCATGCTTAAGGATACGCGGCAAAATGGTCAGAATGCCGTTGACAACTCCCATAAAGTTGACGGCAACGCCGAAATCCCAATCCCTAAAAGTCGTCTTTTCTATGCTCTTGCCCGCGCCCACTCCGGCATTGTTAACCAGTATGTGTATTTTGCCAAAAACTTTCTCCGTCTCATCGGCAGCTCTTTCATACGCTGCGCGGTCGGTCACATCAAGCTGAATTGAATGTACAGGCAATTGTCTTTTTTCAAAATAGGCCACCGCCTCGTCGAGGGCGTCCCGGCGCAGGTCCGCAAGAACAACCTTCATGCCGGCATCTGCAAAGGCTTTCGCTATGCCAAGACCGATACCGCTGGCTCCGCCGGTAATAAATGCAACTTTGTCTTTAAAGTTTCGCATTCTACCATTCCCCTTTCCTGAATATCCGGATTTACTCTATAATACATACCCAAAAATATAATCCTGTGCTGTGCTTCTCCCTGTTCCTTCTAAAAAGCGGCAGTTTGCGGCTCTTTGGCTTGGACAATGGCGCTCCGCTTCTTCCAGATGCCGCTGTAATAATAGATGACACTAATAATGGTATTAACGTAGGCGGCAAGCCCGTAACCCAAAAACCAGCCCATAAGCCCCATGTTAAAAACATTTGCCAAAAGCAGGCTAATAATTATCCTGCTGACAAAACCGTCCAAAAGAGCAATGATCATCACAAGCTTGGCATTGCCAATGCCTTCAATAAACGCCTGATAGGGGCACATCATTGTGGTGGCCGGCAGGGAAACCACCAGTGCCAGCATAAACATGGGCGCCATATCCAGCACATCCGGGTCAGACGTAAAGATTGAGTATATTTCCCTTGGGAAAAAGTAGTACAGGACCATAAAAACAGCGGCGCATACGGCACAGATAGCGGCAGCAATATTTACCGTCTTTTTTATTCTGTCAATTTGGCCGGCACCCATGTTTTGAGCGACCATGGTAGCGGTGGCCATCATGATGCCCGCGACAACAACCCACGGGAGCTGCTCAATCCTTGTACCCGTGCCGAATGTTGCCGAGGCTGTCAGGCCGTATTGATTGATAAATTTATTGACAAACAGCATGGAAATGCAGATGGCGCTGTTCTGCATGGCAAAGGGAATTGCAAGCCGCAAAAGCTTGCCAAGATAGTCCCGGTCGATTAAAAAACTCCGCGGTTTAAAATCAAAGCCGAATGCTTCCCTGTTTTGATAAAGAAATCTGATCGATATGAAAAGGGACAGTGCCTGGCTAAACACGGTAGCAATGGCGGCTCCGGCAACACCCCAGTCCAGCACGGCAACCAAAATGATGTCAAGCACTACATTTGCTGCGGCGGTAATGGTCACAAAAATGAACGGATGTTTGGAATCTCCCATGCCCCGCAGGATGGATGAGACAAGGTTATAACCATAGGTAAACACAGTTCCGGTGAAAACAATGGAAAGGTAAATTACCGCCTCCCCGAAAGCCTCCCGGGGTGTGCTGAGCAGGCGCAGGATAGGTTTGGTAAAAACCAAGCCAAAAACGGTAACAAAGAGCGCAACGATGACAACGGTACTGGCTACTGTCCCGATGGTCTTTTGCAAATCTTCCCGCCGGCCTGCCCCCAAAAGCTGGGAGATGATAATCTGGCCGCCGTTTGTAAAGCCCATGCACAAGGAAGTAGTCAGCCAGAGAAACTGGGACGACGTGCTGACGGCACTGAGGCCGGAACTGCCTACATACCGGCCGACAATGACCATGTCCGCCGTACTGTAGGCTGTCTGCATAAGCGTGGAGAGCATAAAGGGAAAGGCAAAGGTCAGCAGCTTTTTTGTGACATTTCCCTTAGTCAGATCATTGATTAATTCTTTTCCAGTCATTTAGTTCCTCCGGAGCTATATTCTTTGAATAATTGCCGACAGTGTATGTCGTACCGGCTACTTTGCCCGATAATCATATCTTATCATTCAATTAGCTTCAAGACAATGCATAAAAGGCCAACTTTTCCTTTCTTTACCCCTCCACATCGCGGGAGCTTTTTCTTTTGCGAAAGATCAAATAAGCCACGGCGGCTATGACAAGCAGCAACAGCAAAAACGGCAGTACTTTAAAAACAAAGACAATGAAATCACCAAGTCCCGTTAGCAAAGCATTAACAGAAGAAACAAGCCCGTTTATGCCGCGCCGCCAGACACCTTTTAAACCGGTTGCTTTTACCATGGTACTGGCTGTATAAGTTTCCTCCAGGGAAACGGAAACACTGGCGTAATCGATGCGGTCACGAAGCGAAATTCGGCTGTATAGGCTTCCACATCGCCACGCACGCGGGCCAGTTCCTTTTCAACTTGTAAAACATCTTCGATAGTTTCCGCCCGGTCCAGAACATCCAGCAGCCGTTCTTCCTGCCGCTGCAGGTTGCGGTTCCTTGCTTCCAAATCTATATACCGCATTGTTACATCATCACTGTCCAGCGTATCTCTTTTTACATTGCCCAGCGACCGGAGCTCTTCCAATACTGCAAACAATTGATCTGCCGGAATTCTCAAAAGGAGTTCCGCCGTACGTTTTTTTCTGTCCTGTAAAGATATGATTTTGCCACAAATCCTCCGGACTGCCGGGCAATCCGGGTAATGTCCCCGGTGGCCGCTGTTATATCTTCCGTTTCTATAACAAGACCGGCGTTGTAAACCAGCTTCTGGTTCGCTTTCGCCTTCCATTCACCGGAAGCATGCTCACCTGGCACAGCGGATTCATCATAAGCCCTTTCATACCCTTCCCCCGGTACTCTAGATTCTTTATAAGCATCGTCATAGTCCCGGCTGCTTGCCCCCATTTCCTGCATTACCCCATTCCTGGCAGTACCGCAACCAACAAGAATCACCAGGAATGCCAACATTAACACAAGCCAGATTCTTTTTTTCATGCAACGGCCTCCCCTTTTTTTACCTTAAGTTTATAGACGCACAAGCAGGCGCAAAAGTTCAATTTTTTAGAATCGCTAACCCAAGAGCAACTGTTCAAATTCTGCAAGCTTCTCCGCAAATACCCGGCATGCATCTTCAATGGGCTTTTTGGCGGTCATATCTACGCCTGCTTTTTTCAGGACCTCAAGGGGATAATCGGAGCTTCCCGCTTTTAAAAACTCCGTATATTTTTCCACTGCAGGCTTCCCTTCCTCTAAAATGGCGTTGCTTAAGGCCGTTGCCGCGCTGAAACCCGTTGCATACTGGTAGACATAATAATTGTAGTAAAAATGGGGGATTCTTGCCCATTCCAGGCCAATTGCCTCATCAATCACCAGACCATCCGTTCCGTAATACTTTTGATTTAATTCATAATAATCCTTTGTCATTGATTCTGCCGTCAAAGCTTCATTATTCTGTTCCTTCCGGTGGATGAGATGCTCAAATTCCGCAAACATTGTCTGCCGGAATACAGTTGCCCTGAACCCTTCCAGGTAATGATTCAAAAGATACATCCGCTTCTGCCTGTCACTGATGGTGCGCAGCAGATAGTCACTTAAGAGCGCTTCATTGCAGGTCGATGCCACTTCTGCAACAAAAATGGAATAATCACCGTACGGGTACGGCTGGTACTTTCTCGTACAGTAGCTGTGGACCGAATGGCCGAATTCATGGGCCAGTGTAAACAAATCATTAATCTTATTCTGCCAGTTCAGCAAAATATAAGCGTTGGTTCCGTATGCGCCGCCCGAATAGGCACCGCTTCTTTTACCTTTATTTTCATGCACATCCACCCAGCGATTTGCAAATCCTTCCCTTACCACATTCAGGTAATCCTCACCCAGGGGAGAGAGGGCTTCCAGCAGGATATCCTTTGCTTCTTCATAGTCGACTTCCATTTTCATATCTTTGACAAGGGGAACATACAGGTCATACATATGCAGTTCAGCAAGCCCCAGTACCTGTTTGCGCAGTTTTAAATAACGGTGCAAAAGCGGCAAATGATCGTTCACTACTGCAAGCAGATTCTCGTAGACGTTCTCGGGAATATTATTTTTTGCCAGGGCCGCTTCCCTTGCCGAGGAGTAGCGCCTGATGCGGGCCAGAAAATTATTCTTCTTAATGTTGCCGCTTAATGTGGAAGCAAATGTATTGCGGAATTTTTCATATGTTTTATAAACGGCTTGAAAGGCGTCGCGGCGCACCCGCCTGTCCCGGCTTTCCAAAAAGCTGATAAACCTGCCATGTGTAATCTCTACTTCTTCCCCGTTTTCATCCTTTATCACCGGAAATTCCAGATCGGCATTGTTTAGCATTCCGTATGTATCGGCGGGTACCCGCAAAACTTCAGAAGCTTCGGCCAGCAGGGCTTCCTGTTCAGCCGGAAGCACATGCGGCCTCTGGCGGTTTATTTCAGCCAATGCCTGCTCGTACAGGCGCAGCTCTTCCCTCTCCATCAAAAACCCGTTGATTCTTTCCTCTGCAATGTCAAGTATCTCCGGGACAAAAAAGGCCAGCCCGCTTGCCGCCTGTGCGTATAACACTTTCATCCTGCCGTCCAAGGCTTGATAAAAGGAATTGGATGTATCCTGGTCCAGGCGCATATGAGCATAGGCGTAAAGTTTGTCCAGCCTTTCCGCCAGCCGGTCGCGGTATTGCAGGGCTTCATAAAGCACAGCACTGCTTTCACCCAGCCTGCCCTGAAATTCTTTAACCTTTGGTAGTATAGCCTTTACTTCCTGAAATTCCCGTTCCCAGGCTTCGTCGCTTGGAAAAATATCCTCAAGTCTCCAGGTGTATTTTTCCGGAATTTCGCTTCTTGCCGGTAGTTTTTTTACGGCCTGTTTACCTGTCATGCTATCCTCCCTTTGCCAGAGGTTTCTAAATTATAATACCCCGCAAAGAATTCCGGTTTGCATTGCCGCCCCGCTAATAATACTGCCGCCGCAGTTCCAGGAATTTATACTGGCTGTCAAAGCCTATCCTTTGCAGCGCTTTTTTGTAGGGGCTGCTTGGGGCGGGATCGCCGTTGATTGTCTCTACTTTTATACTGCGCAAAGGATTAAAATCACGTGTCAACAGTATCTTAAAGAAAGCCAGGTAATCGGGCAGAAGAGGATCACCGGGATCCGTTTTTATCAGCAGGGATTTTCCGTTGCCCCTTGCCGCCACTTTCAAGGACGAACCATGAAAAACTATGAAATTCGCCGGCGCCCGGGCAGGCAAGTCCGCATCCAAACCGGGCAGTTTCAAGCCGCAGGGCGAAGCCGGGTCGCAGGCATTCAGCCAGTATATACAATCTTCATTTAAGCCGGCCTGCAACAGGCGATAGGCCTCTTTGCCGATAAACTGCAGTCCGGACAGCCCGGCAAAAAAATACCCGGCATATAGCTCCCCTGAAAACTCCATCAGCCGCAGCGTGCGGAAAATATCCCGCCAGCGAAGCCCGGGCAATTCCTGCTGCAAGAGTTCGCGGAAAAGTACGCCATAGCGAAGCAGGAGCAGGCGGACTCTTTCCTTTACCAGCTCTTCCTGTTCAACGGCATCCTCCACATCATTTTGCGGCAAAAGATACCAGTTGCCCTGCAACGGTCGCGTGGCAGCCCAGCGGTTAAACCCCCGGCGGCGGCTGAAACGGCGGCCTTCATCCAGTGGTGACGCTTTAAAGTTGTTCAGTATTGCCATGCGCAGTACGGCAATGCTGTCATTTGCCGCATAACCCCGCCAGACATGCTCCCAGAGGCGGTGTGTTAGTTCCTCCGAACTCAATCCGGAATTGCGGCAAAGTGTCAGAAAATCATACCTGCCCTCAGGGTCGGGGAAAAGCGACACCGCTTCTCCCCTCTCTTCTTTTTGCTTATTATTTTCCGCTAAAGGGAATAACGGCAGGTCATCCCAAAAACAAAAGCCAATTTTCCTGTTTCTCCGGCCAAACCAAATCAGGTCGCTTGTCTGCAGCAGGCTGTCCGTCCAGGCGCAGCAGTACGGTTCCATGCGCGCCGGCAAAATTGCTTCCTCCCAAAGCCCGGCATGGGTAACATAGCCCAATAGGGGCTCCAGCTTTTGCTGCAGGTCTGCAAGCGTACTCCCCTTCTCCGCAACACCCTGGTGAACGGCCAAAAACAGCGGCAGCTTGTCAACAGGCAGGGCCTGGAACCGGGGACGGCGCGCGAGTCTTACCATCCGCAGCAGGCGCTCCATATTCTCCCTGTCGCACAGTGTCTCTTCACCCTCTTGCGCTTGCCTGTAGGTGACAATGCTTTCTTCTGCGACTAAAACATCTCTGATAGCTGTCCAAGCCTTTGCTGTCAGACCCAAGATTTTTTGCACAAACCCCGCAGTCACGGGGCCGTAGTACGACAGCCACTGGCTGACAAAAAACGGCGCCTCATACCGCTCCCGTTCTTCGTCTGGCAGAACTTCCGGCATACTCGCAAGTTTTTTCAATCCTTCTGCCAGCTTGCCCGCAGTTGCTTCATGCAGGGGTGCCGGGTTTACAGCAGATAAATCAACCTGCAGTGCCCGGCAAATTCTTGGCAAAATTTCCAGTGCGCACAAACCTGCCCGTTCCGCGCGCGGCAAATGAATCCATGCGGCTTTTTCCCCCAGCTTGAGCAGAAAATCATCAATATCTACTAAATGGTCCCGCTCCAGCGCCTGAAACAGTTTTTCCGCCTCGTCAAAGGGAATAAACAGTCTTTCTTTCAGCCACAGCAAAAATTCCTCCTCATCGGCGGGGGAATATCCCAATGCGGTACGCTTAAGCTTCTCATCCAGCTCACTAACCAGTTCCTGCGGTATTTCCGGCTGTTGTTTCATATCCAGCAGTTCCCATAAAAGCTCGTCGCTTAAGCGGGACGGTTCTTCCGAAAAAGGCGCATCGTCTTCATACACATATTTGTTGACCTGCCGCCAGATAAGGTCGGCACAAAACGGAGACGGCGCATGGGTGGCGGTTTCGCTGACCATGATTTGCCCGCTTCTGATTTCATCCAACAGCAGCTGCAGCGCAGGCAAATCAAATTCATCGGAAAGGCAGCTGCGCCAGGTTTCTATCAGAATGGGGAAATCTGCAAAGCGCGATACTGCCGCCAGCAGCTTTTTTGCTCTCAGACGGTTCAGCCATAAAGGCACGCGCTTTTTAAAACTTGCCTTGGGCAAGAGCAGCGCCCGCCCGGCATTCTCCCGGAATCTGGCGCCAAAAAAGGAGGAACTTTCAAGACTCCGGCGCAGAAGCTTTTCAATGTTTGCATTATCAAGCAAAGCAAACAAATCCGGCGGGGGAAAGTCATGCGGCAGCTGCAGCATGACGCTGTTGTTATTGGAGTAGATTTCCACCCGGCAGTTAAATTTTTCTTTCCAGGCAGCCGCAAGGGCTATGGCAAAAGGCTTGTTTACCCTGCCTCCCCAGAAGGTGTGCAAAACTAACTGTTTGCCGTCCGTTTTATTCTCAGGGTCAATAATATGTTCAATCAAAAGGTGGTGCCTGTGCGGCAGTGGACTGCCCGTTGCGCTTTTTTGCCGCAGCAGGTATTCCGCAAGCTGCGCCGCCGCCTCCTGCGACCAGTTGTATTCTTCAGACAACCTGCGGGCAAATTCACCGGGACTTCTGTTCAGGCATTCGTCTGCTTCTTCCAAAAAGAGCCCGATCTTTTCTGCATAGAAAAAGTCACGCTGCTGCTCTTCCGCCCGCCAGAAGGGGATGATGTTGAACGCCCTGTCACCGGGCACCACTTCTACGTCACTGTGCGTAATCCGGACAATTTGCCACAGCTGCGTGCCCAAGAGAAACGTGTCATTTAACCTGCGCTCCCAGACAAACTCTTCGTCCAGTTCACCGATTTTGGCTTTCGTATCCGCCAGGCGCAGGTTATAATAGCCACGGTCGGGGATGGTTCCTCCTCCCAGGTAGATCAGGCGCTCCGCCCCCTCACGTGCCCTGACGGTGTTGTCCAGCCTGTCCCAAATTATCCACGGGTTCAGCTCGCGCAGGCGCGTCTCCGCATAGTGGCCGGCCAGCATCTGCAAAAGCAGTTCGTAGCTTTTGCGGGATAATTTGCGGTAGGGATAGCTTGTTTTTAGAAAGGCGTAGAGCTCGTCTATGTTCCATTTTTTAACGGCTGTCATGGAGACTATCACCTGGGCCAGCACATCCAGCGGCGCCTCAACGGGATGAAGCGGTTCAATTTCAGTTGAGGATAAATTTATTGAAGTTGCCGCCGCCTCCACAAAATCAATGCCGGAGACGGGATATAGCGTGCCCCGGCTGACCTGCCCCACGCTATGGCCGGCCCGGCCGATTCTCTGGACGGCCGAGCTCAAAGACGGCGGGGACTGCACAAGCAGCACTTCATCCAAATCACCGATATCAATTCCCAGTTCCAGTGAGTTTGTCGCCACAATCCCTTTCAGTTCGCCCAGCTTCAGTTTTTCTTCCACCGCCAGGCGCAGCTCTCTGGCAAGGGATCCGTGGTGCGAATAAACAAGCGTTTCACAGGCGCAGTCGTTGATAAAGCGGGTTAATTTCTCCACCAGGCGCCGGTTATTGCAAAAAACCAGCGTCGACCTGTTCTGCCGGACCCTGGCACATAAAGTTTTTGCCAATTCCCGCCACAGGCCGTCCTTTTCCCCGGCCTGTCCATATGTAACCGTATCAACCTGCAAAAAGTACTTTTTCTTTGCTGCGCCCCGGCAAACGGCAACTTTTCTTTTCCGGTAATGATAATTGTCGCCCCGGCGCTGTAAAGTCCAGCCGCCCACGAAGTCCGCCGCCGCAGCAACAGGATTGACCGTTGCCGACAAGGCTATCCGCTGAAATTCGCCGGCAAGCGGCACCAGCCTGTCCACTGCCGTTATCAGGTGAGTGCCCCTTTTTGTGGCCAGCACTGCATGGATTTCATCCAAAATAACGGTGCGGATGCCGCTTAGCATCCGGCGGTTGTTTTTCGAGGTGAGGATGAGATTCAAGGACTCCGGTGTAGTAATCAGGATTTCCGGCGGCCTGCGCAGCATTTCCCGGCGTTCGTCCTGCGGTGTGTCGCCGCTGCGGGTAAGAACCCGTATGGCGGGAAACTTTTCGTTATTGGCGGCAAAATACTGCTTTAACTCCTGCAGCGGCCCCAGCAGGTTGCGCCGGACGTCGTTATTTAACGCCTTCAGCGGTGAAACATACAGTACACGGGTCTCTCCGCCCTGCCACTCCCCGGTAATAAGCTGCTGCAGGGCCCATAAAAAAGCCGTCAATGTTTTCCCGCTGCCGGTAGGAGCGGTAATCAGCACATGTTCACCGCGGGCAATCTGCGGCCAGGCCTTTTGCTGAATATCGGTCGGTTCACCGAGCTTCTCGCTGAACCACCTGCAGATAAGCGGATGAAACAATTGCAGTACCGGATGCTCCATACTACTCCTGCTCCTTTCGGCAGCGCCGGTTTCTTCACTCTGATTGCTTCCTTTTATTTTACCACATTTCCTCACATTGGCTTTTTGTTTTCATTAAGTCTCTCAATAATCTTTTGCAGCCTTCTTTTTCTGGTATCCTCTTTTTTAGCATCCAAATACAGTGCCGTATATGTCATTTTTACAGAGGCAGACATTTTCAGAAAATTAGACAACGCCGGTTCGGAGCCTGACAGGGCGCTTATTAAAAGGCCAATCTGCTCATCACTGATAGGTTCGGCTTTGGGCGCGTTCCAAGCGCCGCTCTTTTTGGCTTGCTCAACGGCAGCCATTCCGTATTCGGTCATTTTGCCGCTTTCCATTAAAGCTTTTACCAGCTTTTTATTCTTTTCCGACCATTTGCTGCCTTTTCTCCGGGGAGTAAATTTTTTCATGTATTTACTTTCATCTGTTCTCTTGGGCTAGCCGTCAATCCACCCAAAGCATAATGCTTCTTCCAGAGCTTCGTCCGGCTTAATGGTTTGAAGTTTGCCTGCTTTGCCAAAAACCATCCATATCGAACATCGCCGGCCAAAAGGCCGGCTACTATCTTCTCTTTTGGAACTAAAAAAAGATCGGGTAGATTTTTGGGACTTTTGAATGCCTCTAAGTTATTACATAATATAACAGATATTTCAACTACAATCTACTAATTCATAATTTAAACAATTTATTCTTCACATATCTCTTGCAGTTTATTAATTAGAAGTATCTGCCTTTCAACCGGCGTTTTTTATCACGGTATCTTTGATAATAATACTGCAGACGGGAAACATATCTAAGACAGAATATTTCGATCTGAAAGGGGCTGTAACCATTAAGACGGTTAATGAGTTAAACACCCTGTTAGTGGGCGAACATATGGCAATTCAGTCCTATGAATATTTTTTCACTCAAGTTGAAAACCCTGACGTTAAAAAAACACTGCAAAAAATTCAGCAGGAGCATAAGCTTCATGCCATGAAAATTGCCGAGCAAATTCAGAACCTGGGCGGACATCCTGTTAATGATATTCCAATGGCAAGCGAATTGATGCTGAAGCTAAAAAGCCTGCACAAAAAAGACCTGGACTCAATCCTTAAGGACGCCTACACAGGGGAAAAAAGGGGCATTGAAGCGGCAAAGGAAATTACAAAGGGCGACCTTGACAGTGACAGCAAAAAACTGATTCAGAATATTTTACAGGAAGATACACAGCATCTTTCCCTCCTGGAGGACCTTATCAGCCAAACAAAACATTAGGTTTGCCCAGTAAATGCATGTTCACAAGTGTTGCCTTATTATAAGACAAGCTGGTCTTTCCCAAGGCCAGCTTTTAATTATGATTAGAGGACAAATGTTTCAGAAACTCCTCCACTTTTTTATGCAACAATGGCTGAATCAAAGGATATGCCAGGTTTTCTTCCGGGAAATCCGGAAAAAAACAAACTTCTTTTATTTCAGACCCAGCCGTCATTCCCCCATCGTTTTTATCTCGGCATAATAAAGATTCCCGTATGTTATTTTTTCATTATTATCAACTGAGTAAGTACAAACCGGAATCAACTCAACTCATTTGCCCCTGTTTCCTCAAACAATTCACGCCGGGCAGCTTCTTCCGGCTTTTCAAAAGCTACCCGGCGTCCCCCCGGAATCTCCATAGCATCACGTTTCTGATGCCATACCAGTATCCATTTACCGTTGTATCTTGAGACTATCACTACATATGTTATTTGCTCGTCCCCGACAGATCCAAGTTTAGAAAAAGTTATTATCATTTGCTTCCTCCATTATTGTTAGGAGCATAAAAGTCCCGACAAATCTCATAACTTAAGTGACGCCGCCGTATACTCATAACTAATTAACATTTCACTTTGGTTAATTTTTATTTTTTATTGTATCCGAATTCTCGGGTAAGCAGATCGTACTGATGATTGCACTTAATCCGTTGCGCTTCAGCCTTGTCTGCAGGTTTTTTATATTTGCCCGGCGATAAATGCCGGAAATCTGCTTTTCCAAATTGAAAGAACGGACAATAATCATGCCGTTTAGCATATCCTTCAGCCGGGAGTTGAGCTCTTCCAGGTTCTGCTGGGCTTTAATACTTAATTTCTGCAGGGTCTTTGCCGTAAGGTAGTTGAAAATCAGAGGCAAAACTCCGATTATTATAGTACAAGCAGTCTTTTGCTGATAATTAAAAGATAGGCAATACCGCCAAGCAGCATGATAACCTGGGAAATTAGAGAGAAAAAGAAGTTGCCAAAAACCGCGCCGGCTGCATTAATATTGTTAGTCAGGCATTACAGCCTGCAGGCGTCCGTTTAGGTAAGCCAAATCAACTGCAGCTTTCGCGGCAGAAACAGCGCGGCTGCGGAAACGGGTACTCAAATAATTCTTAAGCAAAAAGGCCTTGCTGATTGCAATGCCTCCCGTCGCGTCCTGGGCCAAGGCATTTACTCCGGCCAGGTTTTCCTGATACTTCCGCGACGCCTCCCCCAACGGCTTGCCCATGACACTGGCTAAAAACAGTATAATAGGACCCAGAATCAGGCCCAGAATAATTACCCTCCAGGAGATAAAAAACAGGTACACAAGGGTGAAAATCATACTGATTATGCTGAAAAAAAGGCCTGGCAGGCTATTGTTTATAAGAGCTCCGCTGTGCCTGCGCTCAAGCTCCGCATAATCCACTGTGCCGAGCTTGTCTGTAATATCCTGCGCAGGTTGAAGACAATCTTTTCTGCCGTATAGGCAGAAAGCAGGAACCGTATTTGAGACAGCAACAGTACAAACAGTGCAACAGCGACAAACAGCTTAACAACTGTGAGAAAATCATGCCAGTTTTTGGCCAGGGCCGTATCAAGAAGAAGGCCGTTGTAGCAGGTAATTTATATATTCTAAAAAATTCTCTTGATATGTCCCCAAAGCAAACAATTTTTTCTCGAATTAAGATAGGAGAGGCTTTTAGCCGCTCCTATCCTGCACTGCCGTACATGCCGGCCTGGCACACGGCGGTTTGTCAGAAGTTTACATCAAGTACCTTTATGTCTGGTATATGGAACAAAAAATTGCAAGACGCTTATTGGTTAAATGCTAAAAACAAGTGTTAAAAGCGGTAGCTTGCGGCCGATATCTTGACAACATTTTGCTCATCATCAGCCAGTGGTTTAGCATCGGGCGGCTCTTCTTTTAATTTATCCTTGCCGGAATCTGTAATAACTCCTATATTTTGCGAAACCAGTTCAACCGCTCCCCTCTGTTCAGCTTGGCAGCATACTGCCCCGCAGCCGATAAATTCTAATTTTGCCTCAATTTCATCAGGTGTTATGTCCCCGGCAAGGTAAACAACGCCGCAATTAAGAACCGTTATTCCCTCCTCGCTTTTCTCTACCGTTCTCTTGTCAAGATGCAGAATCCCTCTGTCCTTAATGAATGTCCCGTTAACCGGCCACAATTCCTTAAACTCGATGTCTTTTTTGAGGATGATGTCTTTATACTTTTTAGCAGTAATTACGGTGCCTTCGATAATTGCGCCGGACAAGCTTTCAAGTGTGCTTTCACTTTCGCTGTTCACGGTTAAATCCCCGTCAATAAAGAGTTTGTTTCCGTACTTGCTTAGCAATTTATCATTCAACACGCAGCTTTTTACATAAGCGTAGCCGCTTGGGATCATTATCAGATCGACATTTTCAGCAAACAAAGGAACTGCCGCTTCAAATATGTCTTCTGCGATAAATGCCTTCTTTGTAGTAAAAGTAACCCCTCTTTCTGCCAGTGCGGCGATATCCAGGCTACTGTCCAGCATAGCTATGGACCTTTTTGCATAATATTTTTTCCCTTTTGCCCTTATGGCGAAGCTTTTATCCACGACAAAATTGTCCTTTAACTTTATTGCGTCCCCCGGATAAACCTCCATCGTTCCATTTACTATTAACGGCGGCAATATCTTTAAATCTGCAGGGCATTCAACATCTCCGTTTACAGTAATTTTAATAATATTCTCAAAGGCTTGCTGCGATACATCCGGGCTGATTTTCAGACTGCCGTTGACAATCAACACAACCGGTTTTGTAAATACTGTTCCTGCATTAAGTTCATAGTAACCGGCTATAAACAAAATTTCGGCTTCTTTAGGCAATTTAATAATATCAGCGGCATTCATGTTAACTTGGTATTTTGCCATCAACTCTGCTGCTTCCGCGCTTACAGCTATAACCGCCGCATTAATTGTCACACTCTCATATTGTTCCAGGACGGCCTCCGTAATAAACCTGGCATCACAGGATGTAGTGTTAACAAAAAGTTTTCTCTTCTGCAATTTAATATTCCCCTTTCCTAATTGACTCAAAATACAACTTTACCAGTCTGCCCCTGGCACATGCCAATTTAGTGCGCACCGTTGATGGCGCCAGATTAAACATCTCGCCCAGTTCCGTAGAATTATATCCTTCCATGTGTCTCAGCCAAAACAATGCCGCTTCTTGGGCCGGCAGCTCATTGCAAAGCATCCTCACCATAACTTCACTCAAATCATCTTCGACTGAATAATATAAGTGCTTCTCCGGCTTGACTGCAGCCCTCCGCATCCAGTCAATAAAAACGTTTTTTGCCGTTTTGTACAACCAGGCCCGGCATTGTACTTTTTTCAAACCGTTTAATACATGTGCCTTCTCCAACGCCCGCATAAAGGTCTCCTGCACAATATCTTCAGCCAGAGGCCGGTTGTTATTGGAGAGGTTCAGGCAAAACCACAGCAGCTGATCATAAAAATCTTTATACAGCTCGGCAATCACTAACCTCTCCCTCCTTCTCTACCCGTATAACGAATAAAAGCTGCCAAGTGTCCATAAATTTACAAAAAAGAACCCAGGACAGACCTGAGTTCTTTCTTTTCTTCGGCTGCTTTATTCACTGCATACTAGTCATTATAGTCATCAAAGTCATCGGGCAGGCCGCAGGAGCCGTCCGCACATTCATCGACCGCCCATGCAGGCATCCACCTGTCAATAGACACAGTCGTGATATGACCGTAGTCAGCTGCTTTGAACAAGGGGCTGGTTCCGCCGCCGACAACAATAATATTAATGTTTTCCGGCCGGTGATAGGGAGCAATCAGCTCATCCGGAGCAGCCTTTCTCCATGTGGCATACGGTTCCACGCCTTTGTCCGCCTCGGAGCCGACAAGCATATCCACAAAATCATTTTTCCAGTATCTGTCGGCCGTCATTTTGATGTTTTGCGACAGGTGGCGGGCAAAGTCTTCTTTGGTGGCAAAGCCCTGCTTTTCCTTTAAGTCCCTGGCAACAAGGGGATCAAGAATTATGGTTGCATTTGAACCAACAGGCGGTATGGTTCCATAGAGAATGTTCAGTTCTTCTGTTACGGAGCGGTTTGCAGCGGCGCCGGAACTGTTGATCATCGTCCAGCCCCTGAAAATGCTGACTGTGCTTTCTTCCCGCTTAAAGCCCTTTTGTACATGAAAAGGTTCCCAGACGCTCTCTTCCTCGTTTTCCGCCACGCACATATTGTTATAGGTATGGTTGTTGCCCTGCGAACTCCACAAGGTTGTTTTGGGACGGGCAAATCCCCAGCAGTGGCTCATCAGAGTCCAGGCCCTGCCGATTACGGAGTTTGCCCTGTTCACTGCACTGAAGGCGGCAAGTCCGGAATTCATGCCTATTTCCCGGGCAATAGGGCCGTTGACAAGAAGCATGGATTCAAAATGTGTTGTTGAAGGCATGAGGGACGACTGTCCCGTGGAAGCAATGGCTAAAATTACCGGGAAGTGTTCCGGCTTTGCACCGGCCATAACTGCGATTACCGCAATATTGGTTACTGTAGGCCTGATCAGTTCCTTTGTGTCCATAATGAATACCTCGGCAACCACTTCGTCCGGATCGGCGCAGGTGCCCGTCTGCATTTTTTCTACCCGTTCCCTGGTTGGCAGGATAATGGGGTTGCCGTCCGTCCAGCCGTTCTCGTAGAAGAGATCTTGGAGGTTTTCCTCCGTATCGGGCCCCAGCAACACCGGTTTGCCGCTTTGAGAAGAAACCGCTTCTTTCGCCGGTTTTTTTAGGCTTTGCGGTTTTGTCAGAAAGTCAATAATTTCTTCAATGACAGGTTTGCCTGTTTCCGGGTCGGGGCCGGTAATATATTCATCAAGGGTTTCCGGTGAAGCTCCGGCTACAGGATGCGGGGTATAGATAATATTCAGCAGCGAACCCGGTGGGTCATTTTCCACGAAACTCTTAAACGGCTGGGTGGAAATGGGTGCTACAGGAATCTGATACTCACTTTCCAGCCTGGCCGTTGATGCAGCAACTGCCGCTATACAGCCGGGTCACCCTGCAACACCAAGGACAACCGCGTCACCTTTTTCTTTAATCTCGTTCCAAAGAATTGAGCTTGCTTCGTCCTCCATAAATACATGGCCTGATTTTCTTTTCCTGACGGTTTTAACCGTGGGCATGTTTTTCTCAAACCACATCTGCAGTTGTACCATAAATTTGGCGCTGCCGCCATAGCCGGTATCAACCAGGTACACTGTTTTATTCTCCAGTGTATCCAGGCGTTCGGCGAGCGAAAGCGGAGCATGCCCGGGCATTGCCAGCTTTTGTCCTTCGGCTACAGGGCTTAAAACAGATAAGCGAATTTCGTAAGTCATTTCGATCCTCCTTTTCCCTGGTTCCTAACCTAGTTTTTCCCCCACCATATGTTTGCGTATTCAACAACGAAATTGATACAAACACTTACCGGTACTGCAAGAAATATTTCTCGGTTATTTAGGGCTTATGCTCATATTGTTTCTAAGAAAATCTTACCCGTCTTTCAAGCATATGTCAATAAGTTTTTTTATACTGAAAGCGGCAGCTGTGGGAGCTGCCGCTTTTTGCTTTGCAAATCAATATATTTCACGTATTTATTTCTTTTCCAATCTCTTTTAACATCCGGATATAGAGGTTCAGTTCTTTACGGGAGGCTATATCCAGTTTCACAAAAATGTGCTTCGTGTGGGTTTTAATTGTATTAATGCTCAGAAACAGTTTGTCGGCAATTTCTCTGGCTTTGCAACCTTTCACATAAAGGTTGAACACCTTCCGCTCCGCCGGAGACAGTGTTTTTGTTTTTTCAATAAATTCGTCCAATATGGCAAAAGAAAGATCTTTCTGAAGCGCCTTTTCATATATCTCTTTGTGATGCCGGTTTAAAAATTGAATTAGCTCGTCTATTTCAGGAACTTTTGTCTGCGGCGCATTATTGTGGTCAACTGATTTTGCCAGGGCAAGGCCTTTTTGAATAGGCTCCAGGTATTTATTGCTCAAAAGGAGCGAAAACAGGATACCGAAAAGAAACAACAGCAAAAGCAGTCCAAACAAATTATGGTTAAGACGGATTACCGAGGTGATAATGTCCTCTTCCGGCACGAAGATGGCCACAGCCCACTGATTGTCCGCGTAAACGGAATTGTTGGGATACATATTGACAGTAGTATCCAGACCAATGAACGAATCCTGCGAATCGGTCCTGTACAACTGTAATGCACAGCGCTTTATAGGAGAAATACGTGTAATATTGTCCTTGGTAATGCTGCGCACCGAATACCCGCCGGCAATCATGGCCGCTGAAAGCTCCATTGTTTCGCCGCTTACCGGCACCAGGGCACTGAACATACGCTTGAAGGTCGGGTCGTTTGGCATAAAAGACATTTTAAACAGCATTTCGCTGATTTCCAGGCCGCAGACTCCGTAAACACGGCCCCCTGCATCAAGGAGCGGCGCCATGCAAACCATAATCTTCTCGCTGGTCTGCGGCAAAGTCAGCGTACTCCAGTAATACAGCCTGGAAAGGGATGTGTTAGGGTTTGCGGCTGCTGTTGCTATTGTATTTTTATAGTTTTCTGCAGACGTTATGTCAAATTCCAGACGCCACTGGGAGTGCAAAGAAAGAGAATTGCTGCGGCCGACAGACGGAAAGCCTTGAAAAACAGTGATGTTGGGAGATGATGCACTGATAATATTAGGCTCCATATTTTTCAGATACAAGCCTGCACGGGAGTTTTCGCTGCCGGGAAGCCTGGGGTTTATTGTCGCATCCAAAATAATGAAAGAGCCGCTGGCCTTTGCCGTGAGCAAAAACAATTTAACTTTTTCAAATGCATGGCTGATTATGTCTTCCAGCAATTCAGGATGATCCACAATTTCCGCAGCGGCAATGCCGTACTGGGCTACATACTCATCAATGCTATGGGACAATTCCTTGGGAAAATTGATGGTTTCTACTGCCAGGCGGCCATACTCTTGAGCAATATTTCTGGATATGTCGTTTAAATGCCTGGCAATTATGCTTTCATTATTGGTCAGTCCGGCGGTAAGGGTGCCGGTCATGACCAAAACGATTAGCACACCTATAATAATGGTCACAACCAGTACAGCTAAAAACAAAGAAAGACGGATTGCCATCGGCATTCCGGTTGGCTTCATTTGTAGGATCTTTTTACTAAGAACATTAATAATATTCCCCACTCGCTAATCAGCCCCGGCAACAGCAGTCATGTTCTGGACAAATTCATTATAGGCGTTCTCTACTATGCTTTCCACAGCCTCAGGATCATTGCTTTTTATGTAGGCAGCACTTGCATTTGCAGCTGCTGCTCTAAAGCTGCTCTCGTATTGGCTTTGCAGCCCATCCAGCCCCTCCACCACAGGGGGGATGTAGAATTCGTAGCCTTCCTGCATTGCTTTTGTAATGTTGCGCAGTTCAGAAATTTTGTCATCATCCGCTTCGTATTCGCCGTGCATAATCTGATTAAATGCTTCCTTTGTTACCGGCAGATAGCCGGTAGAGGCAACAAAGCGGATGTTATTTTCAGGCCGCGTAAACCACTCCAGGAAAACGGCCGCTTTTTTTTCTGTCTCCGGACCAGATTTAATAATGCTCATGCCGGCGCCTCTTTGCACTACAGCCTTTCCCCCGCCCTCAAAAACAGGATACGGCAGGACAGTCCAATCAACCGTTTCCGAGGTGTTATCCGGATACGTAACTGTGGAAGAGAAAAAGGATATTCCCGCCGTTGAACCCACTGAACATATAATATCTCCGGTTCTGGCAAGGTCGGTGGCATAACCGTCAAAAATTGCCGTGTGCCCCAGCACGGCAGGTTTAAAATAAACATCCCATACTTTTTTAAAAACAGGAGACTGCAGATTCAGGGAATCGGCAAGAATAAAGCTCTCACCAAACTGCCGGTAGCAGTTCAACGTAAGATTAAACAATGAATCGGCCATAAAAAACATTTTCCCGCCCGACCATTTGTAGTATAAGTCGGCTGCCCTCTTAATACCTTCAAATGTCTGCAGATCATTGACCGTTACACCGGTATCTTTTGCAAAGCGATCAAAAATGGTTTTATTCAGAAACAATACTTCCGTAGACTTGGCGGTCGGAAAGACATAAAGCTTATTATCCAGCAATCCTTCCTGCAAAAAAGCCAGCACATAGGCGGATAACTCTTCCTGGGAAAACAACCTGGACAGATCGGCAAGCAGCCCTTTTTCCGCCAGCATGAATGCTGTCTTGGGGTAAGCCGTAGTTATATCCGGCAAAGACGGGGCACCGGGATCACGGTTGGCAGCCATCAGAAGCTTTTCGTGGATGGAAGCGCTGCCTGAAATAGAGGTAACATTTATAATAATTCCTTCCTCCAACCCTACCGTCTCATTAAATTCATCAATCATGCTATCCATTGTTTCCTTTAATTGCCCGCCGTAATTATGCCACAGGCTGATGCTGGCAATTTTGTTTGCCCTGCCTAGTGTTCCGCAACCCGTTAGGGCGGCTGTTAAAAACAACAGCAAAACAAATATGACGGCAAATTTTCTAAACACTTCAGCCACCGTCCCGTCGCTTAAAAACTCACATATTTGTAAGTATATTACAGAATATTTCTTTCTTTTTCGCAAATTCACCCCTGGGGTGATTACAAAAAGAATAAAGCTTACTACAATGATAGTGACAGTATAATAATACTATAAAAACATAAGGAGGAGTTATGCAGTGACAGATTTAAATGTGCCAGAAAGCGCCAGTTTTGATCCGGCCGATATTGAGAAGAACAAGGTGATTGCAGGACTTTCTTATATTCTCTTTTTCCTGCCCCTGATCGCCTGCCCGGACTCAAAGTTTGGCCGGTTCCATGCCAATCAAGCTTTACTACTTTTAATCCTTGCTATAGCAGGCAACATTATCTTAACCATCATTCCGGTTATTGGGTGGATACTTTTGCCTTTCTTTGGTATTTTAGTTTTTGTATTATTCCTTATAGGTTTAATCAACGGGTTAAGCGGCAAAGCCAAAGAGCTCCCGGTAATCGGAAAATACAGACTGCTAAAATAATCTGCGGCCAGGGATTATACTGTTAAGAGGTGTTTTAGCTTTGAAAAAAGTCTTTGTTCCCGTGGTTTGTCTGTTAATGCTGCTGCCAATTGCTACCGGCTGCGGGGTTAAGGAAAAAATAAGCAGAGAAATCACAGAAGGAATTATTAATAAAGTTACTGACGGTGCGGATATTGATCTCAACGAAGGAGCGTTCACTATTACCGGTGAAGACGGTGAAAAATTAACAATAGGCTCGGCCAAGTGGCCGGAAGACCAGGCAGCAGCCATGCTTCCCAAGCTAAACAAAGGGGAAATTGCGTCTGTTATGAATTCCGCTGATGCCTGTATTATTACGATCAATGATATTTCTGAAAAAGATTATGATCAATACGTCAAAACACTGGAAAAGGAAGGTTTTGTAAATGATGCAATCATATTAGACGAAGATAATAATAAGAGCTATTTTGCTTACTTAGACGATAAAGCAACTGTTGCCGTTTCTTACTATATTCCAGATAAATTTCTCACAATCAGTTTAGAAAAGTTTAATGAATAACAGTCATCGGGCAGCCCTTTAACCCAAGCCTGCCAGAGTAAGCCATGAGCAGGAATTTGCCATACCTTTATTCTTACAATAACACAGGTATGCAAACAGAACAATCTTTTTTTTCAAACTCTAATCCAGTAGGTGCCGGGAGCTTTCAAGCCCCGGCCCGCTAACGTGCCGGAGAAAATATAAAAAGGCACAGTAAAAAAAAGGAGTGTTGTGCATGTTGCTATTCGGTGCTAACAAGCAAAGGTTGAAGATAATTGCATTAATTATAGCCGTGTTGCTGATTTTATTTCAGGTTGGCTGCGGCAAGGACAATAATGCCGGCAATAAACCGGAAGGTCCCGGTGCAGAGCAGGAGGGTGAAGTAAGCATAGGCGAAGAAAACGAGCCGGACGCATCTGGCGAGAACGCTGCGGGGCAAAAAGAAGAGCCGGCCGCGCCCAAGATTGGCACGGCATCCGATTCGTTTGCCGCATATGTCGAGGCAAAAGGCACCCTCTCCACCCTTCTCGTGGACGCCCTGTCAAGCAATCCCGATTTGGGAATGGAAGTATTGAATCTGATGGGTGTGGCAATGGTTGATTTACTGGTAATGCCTGCCGGCTTCATAGGTCTTGAGCCGGAAGCGGTTATGAGCGGCATGAGGTTCATGGGCGCCACAGATATAGAGTACGAGGGAAGCGGCAATCAAAGTGCGTTAAGCTATACAGCCGAAGACGGTACAAAATATCGGTTTAATGGCACGTACGATGCAAAAGCAGATAAGCTTGTCTGCCGGGTAACCTCAGGTGAAGATGACGGTGTTTATTATGAGTATCAAAAGATGCCGTATGGCTATGTCGGGCAGGCCTATGCTCTTGAAGGCGGCACTGTCACTGAACTATATCAAATCGTTGTACATGAAGAAGGCGGTGCTATAGGTCTTGCCTATAACACTGAAAAGCCCGCAGCCCTGACAGGCAGCGAATCCAGGGATTTCCCCAAAAACTGCCCGGCGTGGTATGCGATTGACGGCACCACGGTCACCGGTGTGGCAAGCAACGGCACAGAGTTTAACTACGAGTATACCCCGTAAAACTCGGCAATGTCTTTCGGGAATTAACCACTGTACGCCTGGACAATAATCCAAAATCCGGTTCAACAGTATAAAAACCAAGAAGCCCGCTACAGGGCTTCTTTTCTTTTTCTTTAGTCATGAACTCCTTTGCAGAAGGCAGCAGTACATCCGGACTACTTCAGCTTGTTTAAAGAAAACTGCAATCGGAAATAATTATCTGCTGCGTCTTCGTCAGTTAGCAAGTAGCCCGGTACATCTATATACCCAGAATATTTAACATGACAGGCAATCTCAACGCTGTATTCGGAAAACTCAAAACTCTCAAAGGAATATTGTTCGATTTACTTGGCTATCCGTCTGGATGAAAACAAACCTGCTTCCTCCTGGGAGGCAGCAAAGGACAGTGCGGCCAGAATCATGTGTGTCTTGTAATTGGACCAATTAATCCAGCCTTCCCAAGCTGCCCCTGTGCACAAGATTGACGTTGAAGACAAACATAAGCAAAACCGCCCACAGGGCTCTGTAAATGCCAAGGTCAAGCATCCTGGACAAAAACCTTCGCCAGGGGTAATACACCTGCGCAATTTCGCCATCCATAAAGACAAGGTCCGGGCTTGCGGTTTCTCTTTCATACTCCCTGCTCAATACAGTACACCCTTTCTCCATTGCTACCCTATTCTATAAAAGCTGTTCATGGTCAAACACTTCTAAATCCCAACCTTTCAAACATCATACATATTAGTATTAAACCTGCACAGCCGCAAAACCGTCTTTTTGCTTACAGAAGAATGGCTCCCTGTTTCAGCAATTCGCTTCTTAATGCGGCAAAGTCAACACTTCTGACACCGGTACCTTCTTTTACGGCAAGGGCGGCTGCCGTCCCGGCCGCCTGACCGAAACACATGCAGTGCGGGATTAGATTAAAAAACTCACTGAATTCGTGATCGGCGGAAAAGGCGCGGCAGGCTACAAGCAGTCCTTCCGTTTCCTTCGGTATCAGTGACCGGTAAGGAATATAGGTCCTGGGATAGCGCAGCGACATCTCGCCGCGGTCGTTATCTGCAAAAATGGCAATTGTNTCATCAAAGGGCCGGTCCGTATCNATGTCCNTTGCGGTAAGAAAATATTCGCCGACGATTCTGCGCCCTCCGGATGTGCCAAGCTGCGGCGCTGTAAGCATAATGAAACTTTTTTCAAAGCCCGGCATGTATTTGCGCAAGAGTTCCCAGGTCCTGACGGACTGATTTCTTGTTTTCACATCAACATAAGTCATCTCTTCCGCATCCGTCTGATGTAAAGAACCTATCAGACGATGGATCCAGACTACACCTTCCTGCTGTTTGAGCAGTCCCCTGCAGAAGTACGGCCAACCCCCCATGTCAATTATTTCCAGGGTCACTTCTTCATACTTTTCCGGCTCGGAATTTACAAAGTCATCATATTTTTTGAGATCGACATTGGCAAGCCAGTAAACAAAGCCAAACTGGGCAATTCTGGAGCCCGGCACCATATAGTCCGTTGTTTCGGTCCCGGTTCCCGGCAGNAGNTCCCCGTCGCCTGTGCAGTCGATCACNACTTTGCCGAGGAGCGCCTGCCTCCCCGATTTGTTTTCCACGATAACTCCCTTGACTGTATTGCCTTCCATTATGGGTTCCGTCACCCAGGTATGCAAGAGCAGTTCAGCCCCGGCTTCCAAAACCAGCGTGTTCATCTCGTCCTTGGCAACCTCCGGGTCAATGACTGCCGTATACAATACGACATATTTTCCCTCTTTGTTTTTCCTGATATAAAAATGCATCATATTTGCTTTAAGGTATGTATCGACAACCTCTTTCTCACTTTTACCCCAAAAGCGTTTCTCAGGGAAGCACGCTGCACCGCGCGCAGCCAGCCTGTCTATAACTTCCTGGCAAAAACCGCCTATTAACTGCTCCCCGTAAATATCGCTTAAATTCGGGATAATATTTACCAAACCGCCGGTAGACATGCCGCCAAGATGACCGTATCTTTCAATGAGAATCGTACCGGCTCCGCTTCTTGCTGCCGACACTGCGGCTGCAATGCCGCCCGGCCCCCCGCCGACCACAATAACGTCCGTTTCGCGTATCACCTTAACTTCACGTTCAGCTTCACTAATTGTTTTTGCCGTGGCAATACCCTTTTTTTCAATCTGCACCGGCATGCTGTAGTCATGATAAACTTCCGAACCGTATTCAACCATGTATGTACCTCCTCTATATCAATCTTTATATAGCAATACATAATCAATCCCTTTGGCATCTCACTGCGGCTCAATCCTGACGGGATCTTTCGGCAACGGGTTTTAAATCCCCTGCCTATGCCTGCCGGGTTGTGAGTTATTTTCCTGTAAAAGAACTGAAAACGGCAATGGCAAAGTTTTAATAATTCTTACTTGACAAATAAAAACAGAAGTGCTATTTTGGATGTTAGATATTCCTAACTTTTGTGCAATAACAAGCGGGATAGAGCTTTTTACTTCCTTTTTCTTTGTTCTTTAGAGCAGTTCATTGCCGGACAAATGATTCAGCATTTGCAGAAATGAAGGTGAAAGGTAATGGGGAACAAACAAATACTGCCGCTGTCCGACCTTCCCCAAGGTCTGAGTGGGCGGGTGGTAAGAATTGACGGGGGTTTGGGGATAAAACAGCGCCTGGAAGCCATGGGAGTTTTGCCCGGAGTTACTGTAACAAAGAAAAATACTGTTTTTGGCCACGGGCCTTCAATTATCAGCGTAGCCGGCAGCGAACTGGCAATAGGATACGGGAAAACGCAAAAGATCTGGGTGGAGGTGGAGGAATGTGAAGATTCTTCTCGTCGGCAACCCTAATGTCGGCAAGAGCCTGGTTTTTTCGCAGCTAACCGGCTTGAATGTGACCGCCTCCAACTACCCGGGCACAACTGTAGAGTTTTACCGCGGCTACATGGGAAAAGGGGAAGACCGGCATGAAATTATTGACGTTCCGGGCATGTACAGCATGGAACCAACCTGCGAGGCGGAACAAGTTGCCCGGAAAATGCTTAATTATGGAGACGTCATTATTAATGTACTGGATGCCACCAATCTGGAACGCAATTTAAATCTCACACTGCAGCTGGCCGCCTGCCGGAAACCAATGGTGGTTGCCCTGAATTTCTGGGATGAAGCCAAACAGAAAGGAATTGGAATCAACACCGGAAAATTGGAAAGCATCCTGGGGGTGCCCGTTATCCCGGTTAGCGCCGTTACCGGTGAGGGACTGAAAACGATGGTTGACCGTCTGAAAGAAGCCCGCGTCCCTCCTTTTTTAATTGACAAAGCGGATGAGCGCTGGGAAAAAATCGGTACTGTCATCCGGGAAGTTCAGACTCTGCGCCACCGTCATCCGACTCTCCTTGAACATCTGCAAAATATGAGCTTTCACCCTGTATACGGCTTTTTAACCGGTGTCGCGGTTTTGCTTGTTTCTATTTTTTTGATTATATTCATCGGTGAATTTTTAATTGGCATTATAGAATTACTGCTGACACGGTGGTATCTGCCGCTTATCGAAAAATTAAGCCCTCTTCTGGGAGGAGAAGGCCTTTTTCATGACGTTCTAATCGGTAAATTAATTGACGGCACAATCAACCTGGAGGAATCACTCGGGCTTTTAACTACCGGGGTTTATGTGGCCTTTGGCGTTGTCCTCCCCTATATTTCCATCTTTTATTTTATCCTTGGCTTCTGGGAAGATTTTGGCTACCTGCCGCGTTTGGCCGTTCTGATGGACCGGATAATGCACCGCATTGGCCTGCACGGTTTTGCCGTTGTTCCACTAATTCTGGCCTTCGGCTGCAATGTCCCGGGGGTTTTGGCCCTGCGCAACCTGGAAAGCCGCAGGGAAAAGTTTATTGCCGCAACCATAATGGCCATAGGAATTCCTTGCATGGCCCAATCATCAATCATCATCGGCCTGGTGGGGAAACACGGGCTCTCCTACCTTTTGCTGGTTTTTGCCTTTCTCTTTTTTATCTGGACGGTGCTTGGCATATTCGGCAACTGTTTTATCCAAGGGCATACGCCTTCGCTTCTGATGGAAATTCCCCCCTACCGCCTGCCACGGGCATCGGTGCAGTTAAAGAAACTGAAAATGAGAGTAACGGCTTTCCTAACCGAAGCCATACCTTTCGTTTTCGGAAGCATTCTGCTGGTCGATCTTTTGCATGCCCTTGGAGTAATTAACTGGATAGCGCGCCTTATTGCCCCCGTAATCAGTGGGCTGTGGGGCCTGCCGGAGACAGTAACGTCTACGTTGATGATCGGTTTTCTGCGGAAGGACGTTGCCGTTGCCCTTCTGGAAGCGTTAACTCTGACTCCTGCCCAATTAACCATCACCGCCCTTATTTTGACCCTGTATTTCCCCTGTGCCGCAACCTTTGCCGTTATTATGAGAGAACTGGGGCTTAAGGACACGCTTAAAGCCATAGGCATAATGCTAACCGTTACCCTGCTCTCGGGAACATTTCTCAGTCTGACACTGGACAGGCTGTTGCCTCCACAGGCTTTGGTGGTCCTGCTTGTCGCCGCTTCCATTGTACTGGCAGTACTGGCGGCAAAAAAAAATGACCCGGAGGACTTTGAAGATTTTCCCGGGACATAAATTTTTTCGGAACAAACAATGTACAGCTGTTAGNCAGAATCTGCCGCAACAGCCACTGCTTGCTCCGGATTGATTATAAACAATCCATTCCTATTTTCGAAAACTGTACCTGAAATGATCTCTACAACCTGCCGGTTTGTTAGCCTGGGGTTAGCCTGCATTATTAAAGCGGCAACCCCTGCAATATAGGGCGTTGCCCAACTATCGCCACCTGTACTATAGAGCTCGTATTTTGTGTCTCCTCGCCACGATGCCAGAACCCGCGGCTCAACCGGCACCCATGTTGGAACATAGCCTGCTTCCATACTGCGTTGGTTTCTTTCACTAGCAATTTCTGCGGCAGGCCGGCCTTGTTACTCCACTACTTCAGGTTGAACAGTATAATTATTAATGTCATCCCTGGAACCACCCTTAATCAGAGCAGCGTTATAGACCTCTAAAACGGGGTCCGTAAAATACGGATAGGTTGATGTGAACACTAATATACCGGCGTCTTGTGCATCCCGGATTGCTGCGGTAAACCTGTCTCCTCCATCCTGCTCACGGAATCCGCCAGATATTGAGATAATTCTGATCCGCTTATTTTTCGTAAGGTTTTGATTAAATGCCACGACGTCTCTTAGAGCTTGAGCATATCTGTATCCTGCAGGCCCCGGTCCGTGAACAGCAACTGCTCAATTGTACAGGTCAACCCCGGGTGCAACCCCGCAATTCCGGCCTGCTAGTATTGATGTGACCGCAGGCTGCTGGGCTAGCGGTAAACTGCCGTAGCTGCGGCAGAGAAAAAAGCAAATTCAGACGGTTTATTTTAATTGAAAGGAGAAAAAGGCATGAAAAGCAAAGGCTTGTACTTGCTTGTATGTCTGTTATTTGCCTGCGGCTGCGATTTCTTTTCTGACAAGACCGGCGAAAATGCGATAAATTGATTCATCGGCTGAAGTAAACACGTTGAAAACTACACGCTTGATTGTTGAATCCTGCTCAAGGAATTTTTTAACCTGGGCGACGGCAATCTCCGCCGCCTTTTCTTTGGGGAAGCGGAATACTCCGGTAGAAATGCAGCAAAAAGCAATACTGCGGCAGTGGTATTCGGCCGCCAGCTTCAGACAGGCTTCGTAGCAGGAAGCAAGAAGGTCACAGTCCTGCTGCGTCAGCGGGTGGTCAATGACGGGCCCTACGGTATGCAAAATATATTTGGCCGGGAGGTTAAAGCCCGGGGTGATTTTGGCCCGGCCGGCCGGTTCCGGGTGCCCCTGTTTTACCATCATTTCATGGCAGTGCAGCCTGAGCTGGATGCCGCTGTAGGTGTGGATACAGTTGTCAATGCAGTCATGGCAGGGCTGCCAGCAGCCTTCCATCCGGCTGTTGGCGGCATTGACTATGGCGTCGATTTTCAGTGTGGTAATATCCCCTTTCCAGATGACAAGACGGGGGTCGGAAGGTACACTTTCCAGCTTATCCGCATCGACTATTCCCCGCCCCGCAATCAGCTCCTGCAAATATGCATCCTGAATTTTCAAGAATTCTTCACTGACGGGCCTTGGGGGCCGGACATTCATCAGTGAGCGCAGCAGCCGCCATTGCTGCTCCCGCTTGCCAGGTATTTCTATATTTTTGTAACGCGAGTTTTCTTTCATCAATTCCTGGATTAAGTACAGTCTTCTTTCGTCCTGGGTCATGACTGCTCCTTTCCGAGAGCCAGATAAAGGCTTTCTATGACATCTGCAGCGTCGTAGGGCATTTCGGTTGCAGCATGTTTTATTTCTTCCGGAACCATGGGATAGCCGCCGTGCCCCGGCCATTCCTTGTATTCTTTGTTGACCCTGAACAAATGGGCATTATTATGGATATAGGTTAAACGCTCAAAAGGCCAGCGAATGACAACAGGCGTATTGAAGCCTACTCCCAGTTCGATTATGCAAAGTTTTTTCCCGGCAGTGCTCACGACAAAGTCCCTATAGCGCTGCCGTTCTTCCTTATATCCTTCAAAAGCCCGGAATGCCAGATTAAGCGGCGCGCCGCAGTACGGGCAGTAGGGAATGGCGCTTTCATCGGAAATCATAAAGGTTTCCGAATCAATCAGGGGCAGCAGTTTATCAATGTAAGGCTTGATTTCCCAGGTTTCCCTGGTACAGCCGGCTGCGCAGCGAAGCCTGTCATAACTGCCCTGAGCCTCAAATACGCGGTCCATCGGGAAGCCGGTCCGCATGAACTGCCGGTCACAGTTTGAAGTAATTACAAAGAAATCTTTGTCTTCTACAACCTTAAGCAGCTTCCTGTAAAGTTCGGAGGGAGGAAACTGGTAACGCACAAAGTTAACGTGCCTTATGTTGTAAGCCCATTCTCTTGCCTGCGGCCATTCTTCATGCTGGAAAAGCTCATAGGGATAGCGGTACCCCCTGGCCGCCATCTCCGGCTGAAACTGCCGGAACAGTTTTTCATCCAGGTAGCTTAAGCCGGCCGCCGCCGTCAACCCGGCACCCGCGCCGATAAGGATTTTTTCAGATGTCTTAAGCCAATAAACCAACTTTTCGATGGAAGCAGTATATTCTTCCCCGTAGGCAGTTTTATTTGTGTTCTCCATATAATCCTCCGTTAATGCAGCCGCTTGCGCCTTCTACTCTCTGCCATAAAGTTTATTGTAGTATTCCAGGGAATAATGATAAAGCTCGTCGCGCGCAGTTTTTTCCTGTTCCGGATTAGGGGATTCAGTCATAATCCAGCACATTACACGCCCGGTTTCACCGTAGCGATCCACAAAATCGCGGACAGCCCTGCGAATTTCAGCTTCCTTCCAGCCAGGTTTCAACCGGAGCGGGAAGGCAAAGGTCATTTCCTTTCCATAGCGGGTGTACAAATAATCGGGATCGTTAATCTCAAATTGCGGGGTCCACATATCAATTCCCATTTCAATCATCATGGGGACATACTGGATGTTTTTCCCGCAGGAATGGAGTTCAATAAATTTTCCCTGGCTTTTTACATAATCTAAGAAGCGCTTTGTCGCCGGCATAATCTGCCTGCGGAACATCTCGTTGGAAAAGAAGCCGGAGATTTGCGTCCCCCAGTCGTCATGATACAATACCCCGTCCACCCGGCCGTAATATTTAAAAACATAGCTGCAGCATTCGATTTTATAGTCCGCCATCTTCTGAAAGAATTCTTCCAGCAATTCCGGTTCTTCGTAAAAAGCCAGCAGGCATTCATCAAAGGGAATCAATTCGTGCAGGCGTTCGAAAATGCCTTCCACACACTCATAAATATGCGGCCTGTCCGGGTCAAGCATCTTTTGTATTTTTTCACCGTCAGTTTTGAAATCCACCAGCGACAAATCGGGCCATTCAAGTTCCTCTTTCCATTTTGAGAATTCGGATATTGTCCTTGTTCCCGGTTTGGTTATCATGCCGCCGGCCGATTCCACCATTACCCAATAAACACCCCACCAGTCATAGCCGTCAACTTCCGGAACAGGGTGTTCCTCTATGGCATCCGGCCAAATAATATCCGATTCATAAAAATATGCCGGCATCCAATAAGGCTTGTTCCCTTTGACACAGCGTACATAGTTGTCTCTGACGCTGATGACCCTCTTTTCAATGGGTTCCTTGGGTCTTTGCATAAGCCAGGGAAGACTTCCCGGTGCCTGCCATTCCTTGGAATAATCCCGGTTGGCTGCTCTTTGCATAAATCTCCCCATCTCTCCGTACTCCTTTCAGTTTGTTATAAATGACTTCCTCTTTTCCCTCTCAGTATAATCACATTATATCATGGAAA